>OFDC01001331.1_pt1 | contig 13458 bp, 17 predicted proteins | sample 1520941 | NCBI WGS metagenome assembly OFDC01 (sample SAMEA94258168, study PRJEB24077) | hot springs metagenome | biome: Aquatic biome; feature: Water | place: India | collected 2012-12-06 | depth 5 m | reverse complement strand
CGCCTATCGGGATGACCGGGGCATTCTACGGGGACGGGGTTAAATCAGTGTTTCCCAAGGCGATTAAGGCCTTCACGGAAGCCATCTTGTGCTGAATTATTGTGGCATTCAGCATGACTCGTTCCAGGAGTTCAACAGTGCCAGGTTCATGGCGGCAGGCCAGTACGTTAGCGGCCAGGTAAGGCGCATCCCCGACACTCCGACCGGAAACGGCATACTCGGATCCTGGAATGAGCATTTTGGCGATGCCTGCTTCAAGGATTCGCACATAGGGATCGATCGAGGCATCGGAGGGATCGGCCATCACGAGCGCCCGAAGTGCCGCATGTTCAGTTTCACCCCAGGAATTTAGGGCAGAAAAAGGGGATTCGAGCGGCAGCAGCTTTCTCAATGCCGGCGCAAACGCTGCCGCGTGATGTTTCTCCACCCAGTAGGCTGCCGTCCTGAACTGGACGATATGAATGGGTGAAAGCGGCTTGGCGTTGAGGCGGGCCGCGATGTCGGCCGAGGTGGGCTCGACAAATTTGATCGCCCATCCGTCCATGTGAATTTTCCTCGGGCCGTACGCCGAGTCGTCTCGATCAATGTATTTCGCTGACAGGGCATCGAACACGGCACCATCCGATCCTGCCAGGCGCTCGTCGGACTTATTCCGATATCGCTGGTGGACTTTCCCGAGGCATTGCAGCGCTGGTTTGTCACCCGTGTAGTCGCCTGACTTGTAGTAATCCTCGAAGGGAGTGATCGGCTGAAGATAGACCCAGTCGTCGCAGTCTGCCCGCCCAATGATCCGGAAGAACTGTGTCACTGGCACCTGGCCAGTAAAGGCCACGTACGCGCCGCTCTTGTTGTTCGATGCCAGCACTTCGACGGGGCGATTCCCGATCAGCGGCGCTTTTCCTGGGGACGGCTGCAGGCGAATGCGGGGATTCAGGTTGTCGGGATCGTCCGGAACTGCGTTATTGACGTCCTTGCCCATGATCGAGGCGGCGGCCGTACGAAATTCAGGAGGAGACTGCGGGCGATAGGGTTTGGCCGATCCCTGGCCACTGCATCCACCAAGGATCGCGACAAAGGAAACGAGCCAGGTCATGCGCGTCATGATCGATAACTCACGGACGCTCGGTGCCGACGACCTTCGCATCCGACGCTTTCAACCGGTAGAAGGGCGCCAGGGTGTCTTCCAGTACGTCTGCGATCAGGACATCCATCAAAAGCTTTTCGTGCCAGGCCTGTGCCTTCACTCGCCAGAAGACACCATCCCCATATACTCGCATCTCGACATAGCTTTTGACCTGCTTGCATTTCTCATTCAGGCACCAACCACGCGGATCGCCGGTCAGCATTTCGTTGAAACCGCCGGCGATGCCTGTTTTCTGGCTGATCCAGAGCAACAGGTCAGGAACCGAAATAGCGCCGCGGTAGGCGCCGACCGCCCCTATCTGCAGGAGGTCGACGGTTTGGTAACGTGGATCGGCGGCCTTGTTGTCTAACTGGACCGTGCGCTCAAGCACCTCGCCCAGCGGCCCAACGATGTCTTGCTTGGCCAGGGCCGAGATGATGTAGGTTCCATTGAACTTGAAACGTGCATCCGCCGACGACGCGTCATCTGCGACGGCGAACCCCTTGGTTCTCAGCTTCTCCTGGAGAATCCGCGTCATTTTCGGACTACCTTCAAAACTGACGAAGATCCGCTGATGGGCCGTTTCGGCCGGTGGCAAATTCTTGCTGATGACCTCACGCTGGATCTGGGGCTGCTCACTTGGCGGAGAGTCTAAGCACCAACCGAGCATTGGAAGGGAGCCCAGGAATAGAGCGGTTGCCAGAGAGCGTATCCTTGCGGATGTGACCCGAACGCGCCAGCGCGCCGGAAGCTTCCGGCGACTACGGCTTGTCATAACCACGAGGCACCGATTCGTCGATTGCCTTGCGGGCCATCGCGCATTGTTCGCTCGTGAAGCGCCTGCCTTCAGTGCGCTGATTGGCGAACATCTTGACCGACACCAAGGCGATGCCAACCTCTCGGTCGACGTCCTGGTCGGCGGTTGGTCCCTTGGCTTCCTGACGGATCAAGCGGGCGAATTCCTTGGCGTAGTACTGGCTGATCGCCTCTTCCCGGTAGCCACAGGCTTTGCCCAGAGAAGTGGCATTGGCAAATTCTTCCAGCAATCGCTTCGCCGATGGCGTATTGGCTGCAAAGTTGGCGGTATCGGAGGCAGCCATTGCTGCCGCTGAAGATAGGCAGGTGCCGATGACTAGGCCATGGAGAATTAGCTGGGTCGCATTGGTAATGGATTTCGTCATTGCTTGGTGGTTCTCCTGTTAATTGTCAGTTCGCCGGCACGGCATCCAGCCAGCGCGGAACCTCGATTGGTTTATTTCTATGGAATATTCATTGTATCAAAACGAGATGTATAAACAGTAGAGTGTTGAGCTGTAGATACAAAAGCCGTAGCGGGTCACTCTCTGCCGTACTATGGGTACAGATAAACATCAAACAGGGGAGGCTCGCCGGCGGATCGCTGCCAACGTCCGACGGCTGAGAATGGAGCGGGGCTTAAGCCAGGAGGGGATGGCTGAACTGGCGAATTTTCACCGAACCTACGTCTCGCAGCTTGAACGCTGTGTCACCAACATCTCCATTGATGGGCTGGAACGGCTTGCAATGGCTTTGGGCGTAGATGTCACAGAATTGCTTGAAGACAAAATAATATCTTCGTGAAGGGGGGGCTAATCGCCTTTGTGTTGAGCTTCATAAGGCTGAGGACCGCCAATTGTCACTGCTCATCAGGCCGGAAATCGGCCAATGCTGACAGTGGGGTACTCCGCTACCAACGGCAGCAATGGTCAGGTCAACAGTCGTAGGCTCTGAAGTTGGCTCGAATGGCCGCTTCCTCATGAAACCAATGAGTGCTGCGTGCCCTTTGCCGTCATTGGCAATAAATGGAAGCTGACGTTCGCTGGTTGATGATGCTTAGCAAATGCAGTTATTCGCTCTTTGGAATCCAGTTTCTCACCTGAACGACAGACAATCCAAGTCTTCAGCAAAATCCAGTGAGCCACTGTAGTATTTTCTGATCGCCGAAGTAGTTTCGCTTTCCTCCCCCAGTGTTCGCTTCATACGGTGGCTAAGCAGCAATTGAGTGGTATTGCTTGCGTCAGCCATTTTGCCAATTTGTGAAGGCACCATATGCAGTTGTTTGGCTGCACCAGTTGCCTTTTCTGGAATGGCATGATGAGCAACAAATAGCGTGGTATTTCTGGCTAGTTCTTGAAGCGCCTTTTGTGATGCGCCTTCGCCATTTGTGTCACCGCTAATTGCGAATGAAAATCCTGGGCCTTCAATGCGGTAACCCAAAGCGGGTAAGCTTCCATGGCTGACCGCTGCCGCCTTAACCACGATGTTTTCATTCCGCCAGACCTCACGTGGCAGTGAATTTTGGGCATTCACATTGACACCGATGACGGCAAATTCACTCTCGTCGTGCGGTGCAAGGTGGCCGAAAGATAACGGTATCCATCATTGCCCAAGAGGGTTTCAAGCCAGCGACGGGTGTCTGGCATGGCTGCATTACCGGTTGGCCCGATGACATCAAGCGGACGTGTGCGTGGCGTGAAGTATCCTGACTTGATCAGCGCAGGCAAATCATTGGCATGATCAACGTGGAGATGCGTCAGAAACACCGCGTCCAAGTCTTCTATCTTTGCACTGCTCTCGGCAAATCTCAAACGAGCACCTGGCCCCGCGTCGAACAGGAGCTTTGCTTGACCACCAATCCAGAGAAGATACGAAGTGCCAGCGCGATTGCTGATCTCCGGGCCGCCAGAACCGAGAACTTGCAACGCAACAGAGTTTTCACTACACAATTTTTCCGGCGTGGCCGCAAAGCTAGTTAGCGGCAATCCTAGGGCCAACAAGCTTACTAACTGCAATAAGCTAGAGCTCACCAAATCGAGCAGTTTTGGGAAGAAGTATTGGCGCATTAGAAAACCCTGAATGATTCACGCAATCAGAAAAGCGTTGTCGCCGATATCCAAGCGTCAGGTAAGAGGTAGACAATTTTGGCCTCCAGCCACTTATCTGCACCGCTCAGAATGGCGATGCCGGTGAGGAAAATCAGGACACCAAAGCTTTTCTTGATCAGCTCAATTCGTTGCAGCACCCAGCCACGCGCCACGCTGAAACCGCGCCGTGAAGCGTAAGCAACAGCCACCAGAGGAATCGCTGCGCCGATACCGAAAAGACCAAGAATTATGCCGCCTTTCAGGGCGCCCCCTTCGCTGGCCACCAGTGTCAGTGCGGAAGCCAGCAAGGGGCCGGAGCAGGGGCTCCAGACCAGGCCAAGTACCCCGCCGAGCAGAAAAGCGCCGCCCAACGAGCTGCCATCAAGGCGCGCAGAAGCAGCGTTGGCGCTGGAGGCAATTGGCAACATCCACTCGGTAAAACGCCGGTTAAGCGCTGGAATCAGCATCACCAGGCCGAAGCTGATTAGCAGCCAGGCACCAAAGATTCGCACGCTATCCGAATCAATATCAAGCGCGGGCCCCAGCGCGCCGAGCAAGATGCCGATCAGCGCAAAAGAAACCGCCATGCCGATGCCCATGGCGACCGGGGCCAAGCGATTTGCTTGCACCGCGCCGCCAATGACCAATGGCAGGATGGGAAAAACGCAGGGTGAAAGCGTAGTCAGGCTGCCCGCCAGAAGGCTAAGACCGAGGTGAGTCAGCGGAATATCCATTGCGCTGAGCTTACTTGGCCGCGTCGATCACCGCCCGTAGTGCCTTGACGTCGGTTTCACCGGCAAGGCGGGCTTTTTCGCTGCTGCCCTTGAAGCTGATCACGGTCGATTGGCCACGGACGTTCATTTTTTTGCGTAGGGCACGTTCGTTGTCGTAATCGACAATAAGCAAAGTGCCGGGCACGGCGGCATCGCCTTTCCAGCCATTGAATACCTTTTCCTGCGCTTTGCAGGTCGAGCACCATTCCGCATGAAAATGCAGAGTGACGGGCTTGTCAGTCTTCTGCAAATCAGAAAAGGTTTGCGCCGAGTAGGGCGCGATTTCGAGTGCATTTGCGGTGTTGAGCGCAAGCAACAGGCCAGCGAGGGCAAAAAACGAGTTCAAGAATTTCATGGTGAGGCTCCGGTTGGGTTGTTTTTTGGGCGTTGCCGCTGTTTTTGTGGTGAAAGTTAAAACGTTTGAAGCCGACTGGCGAAGTCGCTGGCCGGGATCGGTTTGCTGAATAAATAACCTTGCAGCAGGTCGCAATCCAGTGCCGCAAGTTGGGCCTGTTGCTCGGGCGTTTCGACGCCTTCGGCAACGACTTTTAGCTTGAACGATTTGGCCAGCGACATAATGAGATTCACGATGGCGGCATCTTCAGGCGAACTGCCCATCGCCCGGACGAAAGCCTGATCAATTTTTAAGGTGTCAATCGGGAAGCGCTTGAGGTAAGAGAGCGATGAGTAGCCGGTGCCGAAATCATCAATGGCCAGCGAAACGCCTGCCTGTTTCAAGGCTTGCATGGTGGTGATGACGCGTTCTGGATGGTCGGCTGCGACGGCTTCGGTGATCTCCAGTTCGATCATGCCCTGGGGGATGGCGAATTCCTGCAAGGCATCAGCGACCAGCGCTGGAAAGGCTTCATCCTGAAACTGCTGCGCAGAAATATTAATGGCAATCGGCAAGGGCGGCAGCCCGGCATTCGCCCAGGCACGCCATTGGCGACACGCTTCTTTGAGCACCCAGGTGCCAATCGGCACAATCAGACCACTATCCTCAGCGACTGGAATAAACAGTGCGGGTGAAACCAGTTTGTCAGCCTGGCGCCAGCGAATCAGCGCTTCTGAGCCTTTGGTCTGGTTGCCGTCGGCACTGAGCTTAGGCTGGTAGTGCAATTCAAACTCGGCTTTGTCCAAAGCCACACGCAGCAAGCCTTCGGTACTTAGCCAAGACGCTGAGTCGTCTGTCATTCGCTTTTCGAAGAAACGGTAGTGATTGCCGCTCGATTTTGCGTTCAGCGCCGCATCGGCATTGCGCACCAGGCAACTGACACTTTCACCATCTCCCGGGAAGAGCGCGATGCCGATGTCCAGTGCGGTGCGCAGCTCACGTTCGCCCAGCGCAAGCGGCTGGTCACTGATGCAGGCGAGGTCTTGCGCCAGACGTTCAGCTTCGTCCGACCCCGCGCTGAGCTTGGAAATGATGGCCAGACTGTCGGAGTTCAAACGATACAAAGCACACTGGTCTTGACGGGAATCAAGGCGCGCCTGCAGCCAGTTGGCGGTGGCCTTGATCAACTGATCCGCCGTTTCGTGGCCATAGGTGCTGGCGACGATTTTGAGGCGATCAATACGCAATATCTTCAGGAACCCGGTATCTTTCTGTTCGAGCTTGTTATGCAGTTCTTCCTCAAGCAGCCAGCGATTGGGCAAGCCGGTAACATCGTCGAAATAGGCTTGCCGGTAAAGCTTGTCCTGATCCTTGAGACGTGCATAAAGTGCAATCAGGATAAAGGCGGACACCAGCAACACCGCAAGACTAAAACCCAATTGAAGTTCCGTCAGTCGCGCCACCTCGTTGAGGGCAGATTCGCCACTTTTTTGTGCCGCGACGCTAATTTCATCGCTCCACATCGTCAGCATGACCGCCATTTCGTCCACTTCTCTTTGGGCTCCAGCCAGGTGTTCGCGCAGCGTGTCCCAACTGCGCTCATCGCCCTTAGCCATTTCCTGATCGAAAAGATGGGCCTGCAAGTCAAAGGCTTGCACCATGCCAAGAAATTGCTGGCGCTTCATTTGGCTCAGGCTGAGCCGGCTCAAGGCATCAACATGGGCATGAACACGCTGGGCGCGCTCCTCGTATTGTTGCTGCCAGACGAGGCGCTCACCGGTTGAATAGCAGAGGTAGAGTTGCGTCACCCGCGCCGACATGGCGGCTTGCAATGCACCAATTTCACGCAGTTCCGGAATGCGCTCCTTGGCCAGTGTCTCGGCCTGCTGACTAACCGCTCTTCCCGCATTTATGCTCATCCAGGCAACGGTGGTCACGGTTGCCATGACGCCAATGAAGACAATCAACAACCAGCGGGCGCGGCGTTTGGGATCAACTGGTTTGGTCATTTATTCGGTCTTTCAGTAATGCAGTTCAGCGAGCTGCGCGTTCAGGGTTGTCGCCCGCTGTTCCAGCTGGCTGGCGCTGTCGGAAAGCAGCTGTGCAAGTTGATCAATCTCCTGTGCCGTATCCCCGATGTTGGATGCCTTGCCGCGAATGTCGAGCATCGCTGATTGATGTTGCCGGGTGGCGCCATCTATCCGCAGGTTGATTGAGCGAATGTCCTGCATGGCGATAAGGATTTCACTCAGCCTTGTTTGCGCCTCGTCGGCGCGCTGGACGCTTGTGCCTGCACCTTCGCGACTTTTTCGCATGACGCTGACTGTTTGCTGCGTAACCGAGGTCAGGTGAGCCAGCAAAACGTCAATTTCGTTGGTGGACTGATCGGCCGTATTGGCCAGCTTTCTGACTTCATCGGCGACGACAGCAAAGCCCCGTCCGGCCTCTCCCGCTCGTGCTGCCTCGATCGCCGCATTGAGTGCCAGCATGTTGGTTTCCTGCGCAATGCTGCGAATGCGTTGCAGGACAGTGCCCACCTGCTGCGCATCTTCGTCAAGTTGCTCAACCAGGCTGGCCGAGTTCAGTACCTCTGCCGAGAGCGCAACAATTACATCGCGGCTGGTTTGCACCGTCTGCTGCCCGGCCAGAGAGCAGCGCTGCGAATGCTCGGCGGCGTTTGATGCTTCTGCCGCGTCATTTGAAATTGATGTGACCTGGTCGGTGACTTCGGCGATCACCTGATGAATGGCGCCGACATCCTGCAGTTGATGCGTGGCACTTGAACGCGCCCGGGCTACACGTTCCGCCAGCTCCTGAGAGACGCGACTCAAGTCGTGGGCGGTGGCGTCGAAGGTGTTGGCAGAATGGCGGAAGGTGCTTAATAACTGATTGACCGAAAAAGCGATGGCGCCAACTTCATCGTGACTGTTTGAAGCCAGTTGCGCGGTCAGATCGCGCTTGCTGGCGATATCCTGAATTCGCTCGCTGATCAGACGCAGCGGCGAACTGACCGAGCGTTCGAGAAAAATCAGCGCCAGGACAAATACCACCAACGAGAGACCCGCCGCGAGTCCACTGGTCCACATGAGTTGGCGGGTGAGCGAACTTGAATTTGCGGCCATTTCAAGGGTTGACCGCGACGATTGGGCGACCGAGTCATTCAGTCCGGTTTGCAATACCTTGGCGTCTTTGCGATAAGCGCTCAACTGATCCCGCGCCAAATCCCAATCAATGTTGCCAGCAGTCAGCGTTGCAACAGATTTTTTCTGAAGCTCAAGCAAAGCCGGCCAGGCTGATGTCCATTTACTGAGCGTCGCGGCTAGTTCGGGTTGCGCCTGCAAGACATTGAGATGCACCTGAATCGCTTGATCATTCGGCAGAATATGTTGCGCAAACAATTTTGCATCATTCGTCGCGTACAACTCGTAGAGCAATGTCTGGCGCTCTTCCAGTAGCGTATTGAGTGCCGCAGTAGCAACCAGCCCTGGCAAGCGGCTCTCTGCCATCAAGACCGTCGTTGCCTGAATTTTTTGCCCGTTGAACAAAGCAAGCGCGGCCGAGGTGGCTATCACAAAAAAACCGGCGGCAAAGGCCAGCGCGATTTTTTTTCGAATTCCAAAGGTGATTTTCATTTAACGAGTCTCTGGCGAAACCAGTGATCGATAGACAATTTCCCTGGGCCCATCAAGATCAGCGGTGCCAGCATGCCGAGAAAGATTACCGGCAACTTGAAGTTGCCAAATCCCATATCGGTAAAGCCGTAGCCTTTGATCAGGTGTTCAAAGCCGGGCCACATTTCAGGCCAGTGCACACTGGCAATCGCCACAATGGTCAAGACGAACAGTGAAACCGAGAAGAAGCGCGTCGCCAATCCAATGACCAGGGCAACGCCACCGAGCAATTCAAACCAGGTTGCCATTTGCCAGCTGATTTCAGGCGGCACAATGCTGAACGGGAACGGAAAGCGGTCTTGAATATCCATGAACCAGTTTTCGCCCCGATATTTTTCGAGACCAGACTCAAAGAAATCCCAGCCGAGAAGCACGCGCAGGCTGATCATGCCTAACCAGATTCCAATCAGATCGATGCCGTTTAGTGCCTTGCCGGCAAACTGCTGAATGTCAGAAATCTTTGTCATTTTGATATTCCATGAATAATGTTGGGGGCAGCGTCACATTAGTCGTGGAAGTAGCAGAAAGCTTACAGAGTGATCATGTTGGCCCGACGACTATGGCTCGATGATGGGCGATGTTGCCACCTCGTCAATCTCGTCTGCGTTGCAGATCGTATCGTTTTTGGTGTGCTGTGCATTCAACGCCTAGCGATATAAAACCGGAATTTGTTGCTTATTGTCCGGTTGCCCCGCCGAACCAGTTCAGTTCGAGGCAGGCGCGCAGGGCAAGGCGCGCCCGGTGCATATGAACCCAGCAATTATTCGTGGTGATGGCCAGCGTCTCGCAAATTTCAGCTGTTTCAAAACCAAGCACTTCGCGCATGGTGAAAATTCGGGCACTGGCTTCCGGCAAGCGATATAAGCAAGCGTCAAAAACCGCCCAAAATTGCTTGTTCTCCATAGCCTCTTGCGGCGATGCCCAGGTGGATGGCTTGCTTTCTGCTGCCCAGTGACTACGCTGGTCAAAGTAGGCATCGAGATCTTCATCGTTCTCGTTATCAACAATGAGTACCCGCTCGCACCCGACGTCTTAGCTCATCAATGATCTTATTTTTGAGGATGGATAACACCCAGGTTCGTAGCGACGAACGCGAATCAAAGTGAGTCTTGCCTTGCAGGGCGCCCGATAAGGCTTCCTGTACCGCATCTTCTGCCTGCCCTTGGTCACGCAATTGCATATGGGTAAAGCGCAGCATGTCACGGCGCAGTTCGGCAAGAAAGATAGGGTTGTTGAGAACGTCTTGGCTCATGGTGTCTTGGAGGGCGGCAATCTCTACCCTGTCGCAGCTTTAATTGTTGTAAGTTATTTCATTTGCTGGCGACTAATGTATCAAAGTCGTACCGATGTTTTCAGGAAACCAAAAAATGATTAGCTGCAAAAAGGCAAGCCGCCTTGCCTCCGAACAACTTGAACGCAACTTGACTTTGCACGAGCGTTTCCTCTTGCGCTGGCATCTGCTTTATTGCGCCGGCTGCCGACGGATGGAAAAGCAATTTGTCTTTCTTCGCCATGCAACACAAGACTGGATGAATCACAAAAACTGATTGTTACAGTCAACCTGGAAAATGACTTGAAATGTTGATTCCCAGAGTTAATAGCAGCGTTGTGCAAATCGCCACGACTACTTCGGCTGGCGGGGTTGCGCCCTATTGTTGAAGTGAACCGAGCTGCCCATGCGAGGGCGGACGCGCTGCCAAAGCGGCGCTCGAAAGCAAGCAACTTGAAGAGAACGGCGACAAGGTAAAAATCAGTGCTGAGGCGATTAACCTCCTTGCCAGCGAGCGTACCAACCAAGTTGCGGAACCGATCACCACGCAAGCGCCAGCGCCCGTATCAGCTATATCGCCAAGCGCACTCCCGGAGCCCGGGTATGCAAGCATCGACAGCCCGACAAGTGCGGCAATTGCCAACTATCGTGATAGCAGCTCGCTTAATAACACGAACCCAAGCTCGCGCACCGGGCAACTCATCAATGCCTACGCTTGATTGACTATTTGACCTCAAAGCGTCGTTAACTGAAACTGGCGCGCCGTCCCGAATATTTGTATCTCAGCTTCGAAGTCCAAGAATAATGCCTTGCTGGCGCAATTGCTCTAGCGCAGCGTGACCATGAGAGACAATGGTTTCCGGCGATGGATGCGCCAATTCCTTGGCGATTTGCAGGCAGGCAGCGCGACCGCTGAGCTTTTCGCTTTCGAGCAAGGAAACCAGGCGCGCAGTGACCGGGTTACTGATGACAAACTGAACCCTTTCATCGCTATCGCGATAAACCAATAGCTGCGTCGGCTGCATTTTGCGTGGCTGGTAAGCCGGTCCAATCTTTTGCACCGGCCACCGGTAAGCAAGATTCATCAGGTTTGGGTTGAGCACCGGATAGCCGCTTAGCAGGTCGCCCGCCGACTCATGCGTCGGAATCGGGCTGTCCATGATGTCGACCGCGAGTTCCACCCATTCGTAGTGAGCCAGTTCAGCAAACCAGGCAGGCAAGGCTTGTTTGATCTCGGTTTCCTTCAGATAGCGTACGAACTCGCGGGGAATTTCACGAAACCACGGCGTGTGGCTGGGCCAGTCGCGGAAATAGCCGCGATTGAGGCGCCGCCAACGCTTTTCACCGAGGGTGGCGCGGCATACCGGAAAGCAGCTATCCAAAAAGCCGCAGATGTTGTTGAACAGCATCTCGTTGTATACCGCCATGCGTCGTGCGGGAACGCCGGCAGGCCGGGGCGAAATTCGCGGGTCGCGGATATGGCGACCGAAGGCGCGCTGAAAATCCTGAAAGTCGGGGGCGTGCATCAGGCAACTTTCTGTTGATGAGGGCTAATGGCGGATTGCAGTCGGGCAATGACGCCAACTTCTGCAATCAAGGCATCCAGATCAGGGATATTGAAGTCGCGCTCCAGGCAGGTTGGTATATTGCCGACGTGCCGATAGGCGGTTTCCAGAAGCGACCAAACTGGATCAATGACTTCGGCACCATGGGTGTCGATCAGCAGGCCATCCGGTTCGACATAGTGGCCGGCGACGTGGATGTAACAAGTACGATCCAGTGGCAGCGCGGCCATGAAGGCCAGCGGGTCAAAGCCGAAATTCCGACTATTCACGTAGATGTTGTTCACATCGAGATGGAGTAGGCAGTCGGCTTCGCGGACGATGTTGCTGATGAATTCGTTTTCACTCATCTCGGCACCGGGCGGCGCGACATAGTACGAGGCGTTTTCGATGCCAATGCGCATACCGAGAATATCCTGTGCATGTTTGATGCGGTCGACCGTCCATTTGACAGCTTTTTCCGAAAGCGGAATCGGTAGAAGATCGTAGAGGTGGCTGTCGTCCGCACACCAGGAAAGATGTTCGGTGTAGAGCGTTATGCCATGCTCGGCCATGAAGGCCTTGATGCGGCGTAACAGGGTTTCATCAAGCGGGGTGATGCCGCCGAGCGAGAGCGATAGACCGTGGCAAACGAATGGGAAGCGCTCGGTGAATTGGCGTAAATCGCGAGCCGATTTGCCCCCCATGCCGGCCCAGTTTTCCGGCGCCAACTCGAAAAAATTGATTGCTTCAGGCACGCCGGTCTTGAGCGTTTCGATCAATTCACGGCGAAAGCCAAGGCCGGCGCCATGCGGTGGTCTGGCTTGCATCAGGCCTCTCCGCGTGCCGGGTAATTTTTGGCCAGCACGAAATCAACGGCACTGAGCAGATCTTTGAAATGCGGCCGGGCAAACGGCATGGTCTGTACATTGGCCCAATACAAGCTCAGGTCCGGGCGGACAAGAAAAACGCCAGGTTCGGAAAAGCGCGCCGGTTCTTCAACGCCGGTTGACGTCAGGCCGCGTCCGGTCGAGATGTACAAACCCCAGGCACGGGCGCTGGTTTCGTCAAGGCCAAAGCCAAGATCAAGGCGGTCGAGCGACCATTCTTCGGCAGCGCGTTGGGCGCGCTCCTTCGTGTCAGACGAGAGAACTTTAACTACGACCCCGCGCGCGGTGAATTCATCATGCAGGCGGTTGAGTTCGCTCAGGTAGGTGCGGCAGAGCGGGCAGTGGTAGCCACGATAAAAAACGAGCAGTGTGAAATTCTGCGCCTCGCCGGCAGCGAGCGTCAGGTGGCTACCTGAGAGTAAGGGTGCTGCCAATACTGGCACGGGCTGGCGGGGCATCAGATGTTGGGACATGCATTAACTCCAAAATGTGGGGCAGAGAAGGGAGGTCCCAACTCCGCCCGGAAACGCTCGCTTACTTCTTCTTGTCAGCGCCGCACTTGGCTTCGCCGCACTTGCCGTCCATTTTCTTCTCGCCAGCTTTCTTGTCAGCGCCGCACTTGGCTTCGCCGCACTTACCGTCTTTTTTCTTCTCGGCAGCCTTCTTGTCGGCACCGCACTTGGCTTCGCCACACTTGCCGTCCTTGCCTTTGGTGTCGGCCTGGGCCAGTTGATAACCAGACTCGAGCTTGGCAGATGAGAACGGATTACCATCAGCGGCGTGAGCAATCGGTGTCAGGGCAGCGGCAGCAAAAGCAGAACCGATGGCGAGGGAAACAATTTTGGTGGTTTTCATTGGGATTCTCCGTTGTGGTTGAGGTCTTGCCGGTTTTGAACCTAGAAATATTCCTGGTTCGAGTGATTAGGGAAACGCTGATCAAAGCCACCCTTCCGGGATTTTTCGTCCGTGAGGCA
>OFDC01001330.1_pt1 | contig 13461 bp, 15 predicted proteins | sample 1520941 | NCBI WGS metagenome assembly OFDC01 (sample SAMEA94258168, study PRJEB24077) | hot springs metagenome | biome: Aquatic biome; feature: Water | place: India | collected 2012-12-06 | depth 5 m | reverse complement strand
GCGCGGCACGTTGCCGGGGCGGGCAGCGCGCATGCGGGTGAGAGGAGCCATAACGACCCGGTGGCTAAGGCGGTAGGGCCCGAGGTGCAGGGGCGTGAACAGCGTCGCGTTCGGCATCTCGTCTTCCTCGTCCCGCCGCGCCCGTGCGGAGGACGCCGTGGTCAGAGGTCGTGCTCGAGCCCGTTACGGTCAAGCCGCGGAGGAGGATCGTCGAGAACTCCAACGCAGCTCGCGGTCGGGCTCGATCGCGATGTGCCAGCGCGCCTCAGGCGATCTGGGCAAGCCTCCAAGCGTTACCGGCGATCGCGCAGTCGGCAATGTCCGGGTGCGGCCCCTGGAGACGCGCATGCCACGAGATCCCAGCAGTGCCACGGTGCCGCCCACCCGCGTACCCCCGCCCGCGACACCATCTACTTCCGGGCTCGCGACGCTCGCCGGGCTCGCCGCCAGCAGGGTGCTGAGGGCGAGGATCGTCATCGCAGCGGTGCGCAGGGCCATGCGGGCAGGATGGCGCGAGCCCCGCATCCCACCCCCGCTCGTCGCGCGGTGGGGGAGCCCGCCGCCCGCCGAGGCCGGCGTGGGGGAGCGGTGGTATGCTGGCCGACGCAGTCGTGCGCGTCACGGCTGACTTCGCGTGCCCACCGCATGGCGCACACTCCCATCAGTCCGCAGGCTCCCGAGAGATCGGGGTCGAGGCCTGCCGGTCGGGAGCAGCGCCGGGCACCAGGGCCCCTCCCGTCGGGCGGGGCGACAACTGAGAACAGAAGGAGTACGGCCATGGCCGTCGTCACCATCCGCCAGCTGCTCGACAGCGGCGTGCACTTCGGGCACCAGACCCGCCGCTGGAACCCGAAAGTCAAGCGCTTCATCCTGACCGAGCGCAGCGGCATCCACATCATCGACCTGCAGCAGTCGCTCGCCTACATCGACAAGGCCTACGACTTCGTCAAGGAGACGGTCGCCCACGGCGGCACCATCCTCTTCGTCGGCACCAAGAAGCAGGCGCAGGAGTCGATCGCCGAGCAGGCCACCCGTGTGGGCCAGCCCTACGTCAACCAGCGCTGGCTCGGTGGTCTGCTGACCAACTTCCAGACCGTGTCGAAGCGCCTCGCGCGCATGAAGGAGCTCGAGGAGCTCGACTTCGACGACACCACCAAGGGCTTCACCAAGAAAGAGCTGCTGATCAAGAAGCGCGAGCTCGACAAGCTGCACAAGTCGCTCGGCGGTATCCGCAACCTCACCAAGACCCCGAGCGCGATGTGGGTCGTCGACCCCAAGCGCGAGCACCTCGCGATCGACGAGGCCAAGAAGCTGGGCATCCCGGTGATCGGCATCCTCGACACGAACGCCGACCCCGACGAGCTCGCCTACCCGATCCCGGGCAACGACGACGCGATCCGCTCGGTCGCGCTGCTGACCCGCATCATCGCGGATGCTGCTGCCGAGGGTCTCATCCAGAAGCACCAGAAGCCCGAGGCTGAGGGCAACGTCTCGGCCGTCGAGCCGCTGGCCGAGTGGGAGCGCGAGCTGCTCGAGCAGAGCGCCGCCGCCGAGGCTCCGGCCGCTGAGGCTCCGGCCGCCGAGGTCGTCGCCGAGGCGCCCGCCGAGGAGGCTCCGGCCGCCGAGGAGGCGCCCGCCGAGAAGCCGGCCAAGAAGGCCCCCGCGAAGAAGAAGCCCGCCGCCGAGGCTGACGCCCCGGCCGCTGAGACCGAGTAAGGACCCTACGTATGGCGAACGTCAGCCTGGAAGACATCAAGATCCTCCGCGAGCGCCTCGGCACCGGGATGGTCGACACCAAGAACGCCCTGGTCGAGGCCGAGGGCGACATGGAGAAGGCCACCGAGATCCTGCGCCTGAAGGGCGCGAAGGGCAACGCGAAGCGTGCCGACCGCTCGACGAGCGAGGGTCTCATCGCCGCCCACGAGGGCGCCGGCGCCACCACCATGATCGAGCTCGCGTGCGAGACTGACTTCGTCGCGAAGGGCGAGAAGTTCGTCGCCCTCGGTGAGCGCGTTCTCGCGGCGGTCGCCGCCGCCGGTGCCGCCACGGTCGAGGCGGCCCTGGCCGCGCCGGTCGACGGCTCGACCGTCGCCGCGATCATCGACGAGGAGGCCGCGATCATCGGCGAGAAGTTCGAGCTGCGCCGCGTGGCGCGCCTCGAGGGCTCGCAGTTTGCGATCTACCTGCACCGCACCAACAAAGACCTGCCCCCGCAGGTCGGCGTGGTCGTGGCCTACGAGGGTGCCGACGCCGACACCGCGCGCTCGGTGGCGCAGCACATCTCGTTCGCCGACCCGCAGTACCTCACGCGCGACGAGGTGCCGGCCGAGGCGGTCGAGAACGAGCGTCGCATCGTCGAGGAGATCTCGCGCAACGAGGGCAAGCCCGAGGCAGCCCTGCCGAAGATCGTCGAGGGTCGCCTCGGCGCGTTCTTCAAGCAGGTCGCCCTGCTCGAGCAGGAGTACGCCCGCGACAACAAGCTGTCGATCAAGCAGGTGCTCGACCAGGCCGGCCTGACCGTGACGGGCTTCGCCCGCTTCAAGGTCGGCGCCTAGTCCGCACCATGCGCTGAAGGGGTTCGGGATGCTCGCATCTCGAACCCCTTCTGCATGTCGCCCGCCCACTACGCTGAACACGCACCCCACGAGGAAGATCGAGGCCCATGACCGCTGACCGCCGCCGCCGTGTTCTGCTCAAGCTCTCGGGAGAGGCGTTCGGAGGGGGTTCGCTCGGCGTCAACCCCGATGTCGTGAGCGCGATCGCCCGCGAGATCGCCGAGGCGGCGACCGACGTCGAGGTGGCCATCGTGGTCGGCGGCGGCAACTTCTTCCGCGGTGCCGAGCTGAGCCAGCGCGGCATGGACCGCGGGCGCGCCGACTACATGGGCATGCTCGGCACCGTCATGAACGCCCTCGCCCTGCAGGACTTCCTCGAGCAGGCCGGCGCCCAGGTGCGCGTGCAGTCGGCGATCCAGATGACGCAGGTCGCCGAGCCGTACATCCCGCTGCGGGCCGAGCGCCACCTCGAGAAGGGGCGCGTCGTCATCTTCGGCGCCGGCGCGGGCCTGCCCTACTTCTCGACCGACACGGTCGCCGCGCAGCGCGCTCTCGAGATCGGGGCGCAGGAGGTTCTGGTGGCCAAGAACGGGGTCGACGGCGTCTACAGCGACGACCCGCGCCGCAACCCCGATGCGCGCAAGCTCGACGCGGTCACGTACCAGGAGGCCCTCGTCTCGGGGCTGAAGGTGGTCGACTCCACCGCGTTCTCGCTCTGCATGGACAACGGCATGCCCATGGTGGTGTTCGGCATGGAGCCCGGGGGCAACATCGCGAAGGCGATCCGCGGCGAGGCGATCGGCACGCGCGTCTCGAACTGACGCGGGGCGGTGGCCCGCATCCCTTAGGTATGATCTAAAGCGGCGCGCTCGCGCCGGCCGATGATGACCGAGGGAGCCCTGCATGACCGACCCCCGCACACCCGATAGCACGACGATCGCGACCGGGGTCGCCGGCATCAGCGTGCGGCTGACCCCGACCGAGCGGTTCACGTTCGGCAGCTTCGTCGACTGCAACATGGCGACGGCCTGGGTCGGCGACCGGTTCCGCATCTTCCCCGGCAAGTACGGGGAGGACCCGGTCTGGGGGCAGGCGAACGAGCTCAAGCATGCCGACGGCGCGACCGTCGCCGAGGCGTTCTCGCGCCGCCCGGAGGAGTTCGTCGAGCCGACGATGCCGCCCAACACCCCGCCGGGCGAGCCCGGCCTGCACGGTGCCGTCTGGTTCGAGACGGTGTACCAAGACCCGTCGGACGCGAGCGGCCAGACCCTCTACGCGCTCTACCACAACGAGAACTACCCCGAGACGCTGCCCTACGACCCGGAGACGGGGGAGGGGCTGCGCGCCGACGACTGGCCGCCCGGGCTGACCGGGCCGGAGTCGGTGCAGGCCGTGCCGCGCATCGGGATCATGAAGTCGGTCGACGGCGGGATGAGCTGGCAGAACCGCGGCATCCTACTGGAGGACCGCGACGAGCGGATGATCCGCCTGCCCGTCAACCGCAACAACTGCTTCCCGGGCGGGGTCGGCGACCCGAGCGCCGTCGCGTCGGGCGACCACCTCTACGTGTTCTACGGCGAGTACGCCTACCCGACCGCCTGGAGCGCCGAGAGCTGGGATCGCGAGACCGAGGCCGCCGCGCAGTGCGTGAGCGTCGCGCGGGTTCCGCTCTCGGCCCTCGATGAGCCGAACGGTGCCGCGCGGCGCTGGAGCGGCACCGCCTTCGATGCGCCGTGGGACGGCGTGGGGCAGCCGATCGCGAGCCTGCGCATCCCGACCGCGGAGGGCGGCGGCGCCGTCTCGCAGGGCGACGAGCTCTACTACTGGGGCCCCTCGGTCAGCTGGAACGAGCACCTCGAGTGCTGGGTCATGCTGCTCGGCCGCGTCGACGGCAGCTTCTGGGTGGGCGACAGCCTCTTCCTCTCGATCAACCCGCACCGCGACCTCGGCGAGGGCGACAACGCCCAGCAGTGGTCGACCCCCGTGCGCATCGTGCACCGCCCCGGGCACACCCTCTGGTACCCCTCGCTGCAGCCCACCGATTCGCCGGAGGATCTGGCGGTGAAGCGCACCTGCCTGCGCCTCGGCCGCGAGGCGCGGCTGTTCTTCAAAGACATGAAGGACGACGAGCACGTGTACATCAGCGACTTCCGGGTCGAGTTCGTGCGCGAGACGGATGCGGCGCCCGCCTAGGCTGGGGCGGTGGCGGCTGCCTTCCTCCTGATCGGCGCAGCGCTCGCCCACGCCGCGTGGAACATCGCGCTCAAGGCGGCGGGTGCCCGGGGCGCGGGCTTCCTCGCCGCGACCCTGCTCGTCGGCGTGGTCGCCTTCGCGCCGGTCGGGGTGCCTGCCCTGCTCGCCGGCCTGCCCGATGACGGCGTCGCACTCGGCACCGCTGCCCTGCTCGTCATCGGCAGCGCCGCGCTGCAGGTGGTCTACTTCCTGCTGCTGCAGCGGGCCTACCGCGGTGCCGACGTGGGCGTCGTCTACCCGGTGGCCCGCGGCACCGGGCCGCTGCTGAGCATCGTCGGAGCCGTGCTGCTGCTCGGTGAACGCCCGGGGCCCGTGGTGCTGCTCGGCGGCCTGCTCGTGGTCGCCGGGGTCGTCGTCATCGGGCTGGCGAGCGCTCGGGTCGCCTCCGAGGGCGGCGGTGGCGCCGAGGCGGCTTCCGCGCGGCGGTGGCGGGGCATCCGGTACGGTGCGGCCGTCGGGGTGGTGATCGCCGCCTACTCCCTGTGGGATGCGGCAGCCGTCACCCGCGCCGACCTCGACCCCGTCGGGTACTACTGGGCGAGCATGGTCGTGCAGCTGCTCGTCTTCGCCGGGCTCGTCGCCCGCCGGCCGGCCGCCCTCGCGGATGCTCGGGCGCACCCCGGAGCGGTGCTCGTGGTGGGCATCCTGTCGCCGCTCGCCTATGTCGCGGTGCTCGCCGCGTACCAGCTGGCACCGGTCGCCGTCGTGGCGCCCGCGCGCGAGGCGAGCGTGGTGCTCATCGCCCTGGCCGGTTGGCTGGTGTTCCGCGAGCCGCACCCGGCCCGGCGCTTGCTCGGCAGCGTCGTGGTGCTGGGCGGCATCGCACTGCTCGCCCTCGGGTGAGCCCTCGACCACTAGACTCGGCATCGACCCACCGAAGGAGCAGTGATGATCGCGGACGTTCTCGCCGAAGCCACCGAGAAGATGACGAAGGCCGTTGACGTGGCCAAGGAGGACTTCGCGACGGTGCGCACCGGGCGGGCGAACCCGCAGCTGTTCCAGAAGATCCTCGTCGAGTACTACGGAACGCCGACGCCGCTCGCGCAGCTCGCGAGCCTGCAGAACCCCGAGGCGCGCACGATCATCATCACGCCCTACGACAAGAGCGCCCTCAAAGAGATCGAGAAGGCGATCGTCAACTTCCCGAACCTCGGCGCGAGCCCGAGCAACGACGGCGAGATCATCCGCGTGACGATGCCCGAGCTGACGGAGGACCGTCGCAAGGAGTACGTCAAGATCGTCAAGCAGAAGGCGGAGGACTGCAAGGTCGCCATCCGCAACGTGCGCCGCAAGGCCAAGGACGACCTCGACGCCCTGAAGAGCGAGGTCGGCGACGACGAGGTGGCCCGGGCCGAGAAAGAGCTCGAGGCGATCACGAAGCGCGCCACCGACGCCGCCGACGAGGCGTTCAAGAAGAAGGAAGCCGAGCTGCTCGAGGTCTAGATGGCCGACTCCGAGACTTCCGCCGACCGCCCGCGTCGCGGGCGTGCCGCGAGCGCGCGCGACGAGGTCGAGGCGGCCATCCACGACATCGAGAGCAAGGTGCACGATCTCGAGGCGAAGGCCCGCGAGATCGACGCCCGCATCGAGGCGCGCGCCGGCCGCAACCTGACGAAGGCGATCTTCTTCGGCCTGGTGCTGGGCCTCTCGCTGCTGTTCAGCCTCATCGTCGTCAAAGAGCTGTTCATGGTGTTCGCGGGCGCCCTCGTGGCGTTCACCGTCTACGAGCTGGCGAGCGCCCTGCGGTTCGCCGGGCGCGACATCCCCCGGGTGCCGCTCGTCGCCGTGTCGCTCGGCATGATCCCGGCGGCCTTCTACGGTGGCGCGGCCGGACTGTGGTGGGCGTATCTCGCCGCCGTCGGTGTGGTCAGCCTGTGGCGCCTCATCGAGACCGTGCGGCCGGCCATGCGCCAGCCGGGGGTCTTGCTGCGCACCGACCTCGCGGCCGGCGTCTTCGTGCTCAGCTATGTGCCGCTGCTCGCGGGCTTCGCCGTCGTCATGACCGCGCAGCCCGGCGGCGAGTGGTGGGTGCTCGCCTACCTCATCGTCGTGATCGCGATCGACACCGGTGCCTACGCCTCGGGGGTACTGTTCGGCAAGCACCCGATGGCGCCGCGCATCAGCCCGAAGAAGACCTGGGAGGGGTTCGCGGGCTCGGTCGCGGCCGCGACGCTCGCGGGCGTCCTGCTCGCCCTGTTCATGATCGGCACCGAGTGGTGGGTGGGCCTCGTGCTCGGCCTCACCCTCGTAGGTGTCGCGACGCTCGGCGACCTCACCGAGTCGCTCATCAAGCGCGACCTGGGCATCAAGGACATCTCGACCTGGCTTCCGGGCCACGGCGGGTTCCTCGACCGGCTCGACTCGATGCTGCCGTCGACGATCGCGGCGTACGTCATCTTCTCGGTGCTCGGCTAAGCGGGCGTCTGGGGCCTCCGTCCTGCGGCAGAATAGGGCGGTGACCTCGACGTTTCCCCTCGCCCGATCCGGCAAGCCCGGCTACGACCCGGCCGAGGTCGATGCCTTTCTCGATCGTGCGCGTGAGGCGTTCGCCGTCGCCCACGGAGACCCGGGCCTGACCAGCGACGAGATCCGCCACACCGCCTTCCGCGTCGTGCGCCGCAAGGGCTACTCGGCACGGCACGTGGATGCGGCGCTCGAGCGCCTCGAAGAGGCCTTCGCCGCGCGCGAGCGCGAGCGCGAGCTCGCCGAGAAGGGCTCGGACACGTACTACGCCGAGACCCGCGCGCTCGCGCAGGAGATTCTCGACCGGCTCGCCCGCCCCGAGGGCAAGAAGTTTCGCCGCGTGAGCCTGCTCACCCGGGGCTATCACCCGGCCGATGTCGACGCGTTCGCCACCCGTATTTCGGCGTTCATCCAAGAAGGCCGGGCCCTCCCGGTCGAGACGGTGCGCACCATCGCCTTCCGTGCGCGCTACCGCGGATACTCCGAGACCCAGGTCGATCTGCTGCTCGACGCGGTCGTGCGGGTCATTCTCGCGGTGCGCTGAGCGGACCCGCTCAGCCCGTTGCCGGGGCCCTCGGGTAAGATTGGCTCACTGTGGGCAGGCATGCAGCGGCAACGACGCGCCCCTCAGCACATGACGAGCGTGCACACGATGCACGTGCACACGATGCACGTGCACAGCAGACGCGACGCGGGGGCGCTCTTCGTCGACCCCTTCCGCCCCACAGCGAGCGGCATGTGCGGCGCCCCTGGTCGCTTCCGCTCTTCGCCTCGGTGGCCTCGGTGGCCCTCGTTCTCGCGGCGATGACCGATCACTCCCCGGCGATGGCGCTCGAGGTGACCGCTCCGGCCCCGTCCGCTCCGGCGCAGGAGGTGCTCGCGACCGACGACTACGTCAGCGGCATCGAGCGCACCGAGTGGAAGACCATCGAGGTCGTCACCTACGGCATCGCCCCGGCCGCCGGCACCCCCGACCCCGGCACCGCCATGGCGATCGCTCTCGAGATGGTCACCGCCCGCGGGTGGAGCACGGCCCAGTACGACTGCCTCGTTGCGCTCTGGAACAAGGAGTCGCGGTGGAACGTGTACGCGCACAACCAGAGCTCGGGCGCCTACGGAATCCCTCAGGCCCTGCCGGGCAGCAAGATGGCGTCCGCCGGGGCCGACTGGGCGACGAACCCGGCCACCCAGATCACGTGGGGCCTCGGCTACATCGAGGCGCGGTACGGCGACCCCTGCGGTGCGTGGGCGCACAGCCAGCGCGTCGGCTGGTACTAGGGCCGAGCATCCGTGCCCCGCAGCAATCGACCCCGCGGCCACCGGCCTCGCGGGCGCCAGCCGGACGAGCAGCCCGATGAGCCGCTCGACCTCGACCGCATCACGGCGGGCCTGCGCCGCGTCGAGTCGAAGCGCTCGGGCTCGTGGAACGTGCAGCGCGTCAGCGCCACGGCGGCCCAGAAGGTCTACCGCTGCCCCGGCTGCGGCCTCGACGTGCCGGTCGGCCAGGCGCACATCGTCGCCTGGCGGGCTGACGGTCTGATGGGGGAGGCCGCCGACCTGGCCGACCGGCGCCACTGGCACGCCCACTGCTGGAGGATGGAGCCGTGACCGAAGAGATCCGCAGCGCGACCGTGCTGCCTGCCGTGCGCTCCGACATCGAGCTGCGAACCCCCGATGGCCTGACCCTCGTGGGCGAGCTCTCGCTGCCCGAGAGCCATGACCCGGTCGCGACCCTCGTGTGCCTGCATCCGCTGCCGACGGCCGGCGGGTACATGGACTCGCACATCATCCGCAAAGCGGCGGCCCGTCTGCCGGCGCTCGCCGACATCGCCGTGCTGCGCTTCAACTTCCGCGGCGTGAGCTCGCCGCGGGGCACCAGCCAGGGCTCGTTCGGCGAGGGCGAGCTCGAGGGGCTCGATCTCTCGGCCGCGATGGCCTTCGTGGCCGAGCGCGGGCTGCCCGATCCGTGGCTGCTCGGGTGGTCGTTCGGCACCGAGGTGGCCCTCAAGCACGGGCTCGAGCACCCCGTTGTCGGCGCGATCCTGCTGTCGCCGCCTCTGCACCGCACGACCACCGACGAGCTCGCGGCATGGGCGGGCAGCGGCAAGCGGCTCGTCGTGGTGGTGCCCGAGCTCGACGACTATCTGCGGCCGCCCGAGGCGCTCGAGCGCTTCGCGGTCGTGCCCGAGCGCGAGTTCGTCGCGGTCGAGGGCGGCAAGCACCTGTGGGTCGGAGAGAATCAGACCGTGCGAGTGCTCACCGAGATCGTCGCGCGCCTCAACCCGGCTGTGCTGCCCCTGCCGACGACCTGGCCCTAGCAGCCCGGCCGTCGCGCGTCAGCGCTCGTCGAGCTTCGGAACGATGACCTGGTCGATGATGATCAGGATCGACGCGGCGACCGGAATCGCGATGAGGGCGCCGAGGATGCCCAGCAGCGTGCCGCCGATGAGTGCGGCCAGCACGACCACGACGCCGGGCACCTTGACGGCGCGGTTCATGATGTTCGGGCTCAGCACGTAGGCCTCGACCTGCATGTAGACGAGGTACCACACGGCGGCGGCGATCACGGTGGCGATCGACTCGGGGTTGACGAGCAGCTGCGTCAGCACGATGAGGATCGAGCCCGAGAGCGTGCCGACGAGCGGCACGAGCGAGAACAGGAAGGCGATGAAGGCGAACAGCGCCGGATAGGCCGCGCCGATGATCGTCAGGAAGATGAAGCTCGCGACACCGTTGATGAGCGCCAGGCCGACCTGCCCGACGACGTACCGACCGACCGCGTGCGAGACCTGCTCGGCGATGTCGATGAAGGTCTCGCGGCGCGAGCGCGGCACGAGGCGGTACAGCGCCCGCTTGATGCTGCCGAGCGACGACGTGAAGTACAGGGTCAGGATCAGGATGATGAGCGCGCCGAAGACGCCGGTGGCGATCGACACGCTCACCGAGAGCACACCGCCGCCGATCTGCGCGAGGTTGTCGGGGTCGGTCAGGTAGGCCAGGGCCTGGGCGGCCGCCTCGCGGATGTCGAGCACCTCGACCGGGATGATCGTCTGCACCTGCGCGAGCAGCTCGTCGAGCAGGCGCGGGGTGGTGACGTACCGCGTGACCTCGGCGATGAGGCGGCTCGACTGCTCGATGACCACGGGGATCAGCGCGAAGACGAGGCCCGCGAACAGCCCGAGCACGCCCACGAGCACGGTGAGCAGCGCGGCCCACCGCGGCCACTTCTTCGACTCGAGCCACGAGATCAGCGGGTCGAGGCCGAGCGCGATGAAGATCGCGGCGCCGATGTAGGTGAGGATCGTCGCGAGCGACGCGAACGCGCCGCCGATGAGCAGCGCGATCAGCACTCCGAGACCGCCGAAGATGCCGAGGCGGAACGCGTTCTGGATCTTCACGGATGCCCTCCCTGCGGCCGCGGAGCCCGCAGCCTACTCGTCGCGGCCCGAGAGGGCCTCTGCCTGCGACAGTACCCCGCGCAGGCCCGCGAAGTAGCCCGCCACCGCGTCGCGCTCGACCCGGATGCGCGCCAGGCGCTCCTCGGCGTCGGCGATCATCGCGTTCGACCGCTGCTCGGCATCGCGCAGCAGCTCGGCGGCGCGGCGCTCGGCGTTCTCGAGCACCTCGCGCGCGGTGGCGTCGGCGCTCGCACGCTGCGCCTCGGTGGCGTCTTTCGTCGTGCGCTCGAGAGCCTCGGCCTCGGCCCGCACCGCGGCGGCGCGCTCCTGCGCGGCCGTGAGCTGCGCCGTGGCCTCATCGAGGTAGCGCTGCGTCTGGGCGACCGCCTCCTGCTGGCGCGAGAGGTAGTCGCGCTCGGCCTCATCACGACGGGCGGTGAGCTCGACGTCGAGGTCGATGCGGGCCTGCTCGGCCTCGCGGGCGAGTCGGGCGCGGTGCTCGTCCTGCTCGTGCTGGCGCTGGGCGCGGGCCTGCTCCGCCTCATCGGCGAGCTGGCGGCGCTGTCGCTCGGCCTCCCGCTCGAGCGTCGTGCGCTGCTCGGCGGCGGCCGCGGCCCCGCTCGAACGCAGCTCGGCGACCTCGCGCTCCGCCGCGGCGCGCAGCTCGGGCGGGTGCGCCTGGCGCTCACGGTCGCCGCTGGCGCCACGGTGCCCGCAGGGAGCGTGGCCGACGTGCTCTCCGACCCCACGAGCCGGTGGGTCACCCTCACCGACGCGGTGAACGCCACCGCGTCGCAGGCCACCGTGACGGTGGAGGCCGAGCAGGAGACCGCGGGCACGCTCCCTGCCGCGGCAACGACGATCTCCCACATCGCCACGCCCGTTGCGGGCTGGGTCAGCGTGACCAACCTCGCCGCCGCCTCGCCGGGCATTGCCGCGGACACCGACCCGGTGTTGCGCCGCCGCGCGGAGACCGAGCTGCAGGGCGTGGGGACCACGCCCGCGGAGGCGATCCGCGCGGCGCTGCTGCGGGTGCCGCTCGTGGCCGAGGTCGTGGTCTGGGAGAACACCTCCGACCTCACCGACGCCGACAGCCGCCCGCCGCACTCGGTGGAGGCGATGGTCCGCGGGGGCGACGACAACGCCATTGCCGCGGTGCTCTGGGCGACGAAGGCACGCGGCATCGCGACCCACGGGAGCACCAGCGCGACGGTGCTGGACGAACAGGGCCGCGAATACCTGTCGCGCATCCGCCGCAACAGCCAGCGCATGGGCGAACTGATCGACGACCTGCTGGAACTGTCGCGGGTGTCCCGCGCCGAGGTGCGCCGCACGCTGATCAATCTGTCGGATTTCGCCCGTGACATCGCACGCGAACTCGATGCCGAAGCGCCGGAGCGTCGGGTGCAGTGGGTCATTCCGGAAGGGCTGTGGGTCGATGCTGACCCCGGGCTGGCGCGCGTGGTGCTGGAGAACCTGCTGCGCAATGCGTGGAAGTTCACCCGGCTGCAGCCGCAGCCGCGCATCGAACTGGGCCAGGCGCCGGTGGGCGGTCAGGCCGGCTACTGCGTGCGCGACAACGGCGCCGGCTTCGACATGACCTATGTCGGCCGCCTGTTCGCGCCCTTCCAGCGTCTGCACAACAACCGCGAATTCGACGGCGGCGGCATCGGTCTGGCCATCGTGCAGCGCGCGATCCGCCTGCACGGCGGCCAGGTCAGCGCCGGGCAGGGTCCCGGCATGCGCATCGTCATCGCCCTGCCCCAGCCCGCGCTGCCCCCGCTGCCCAGCAAGTGAAACGCGCCCCGCCCGCCGCATCATCCTGCCGACCCATGACGTCCCCGTCGCCCTCCCCCGCCCCGCAACCCAGCGTCCTCGTCATCGAGGACGAGGCCCCCATCCGCGATCTGCTCGCCACCACGCTGAAGACCGAGGGCTACCAGGTCTTCGAGGCCGACACCGCGCGGCGAGGCGAGACGATGGCGGGCAATCGGCGGGTCGACGTGTTCCTGATCGACCTCGGGCTGCCGGACGACGACGGCGTCGCGCTCATCCGGCGGCTGCGCGGCTGGACGCAGCGGCCCATCATCGTCCTGTCGGCCCGCGCCCAGGAGTCGCAGAAGGTGCAGGCGCTGGACGCCGGGGCCGACGACTACCTCACCAAGCCCTTCGGCGTGGCCGAACTGCATGCCCGCCTGCGGGTGGCCCTGCGCAACAGCGCCCGCAGCGCGCTCGACGGCGCCAGCCGCCTGCAATTGAGCGGGGTGACCCTGGACCTCGCCGCCAAGACGGCCGTCGGGCCGGCCGGACCGATCAAGCTCACCTCCACCGAGTGGCGCCTGCTGGAGGTGCTGGCGCGCCACGCCGGCAGCGTGGTGACCTCGAGTGCGCTGATGAAGGAGGTCTGGGGCCCGGGGCACGCGGAGCAGCGGCACTACCTGCGCATCTACGTCCACGCCCTGCGGCAGAAGCTCGAGGCTGCGCCTTCCCGCCCGGTGCACCTCATCAACGTGACGGGCGTGGGCTACCGGCTCGTCCCGGGCGACGCCCGAGACGCAGGGTGAGCTGTCGGGCTAGGCTCGCCGGCCGTGAAAGAATGCACACCCCATGACCTTGAGCCGACGGTTGCTGTTGCTGATGCTCGCGGTGCTGCTGCCGTCCGCGGCGCTGATCGCCTGGATCGTCGTGGGCACCTACCTGCGCGAGGCCGACAACGAGGGCCGGCGCATCCACGAGACGGTGCGCGCGCTGGCCCTGGTGGTCGACCGCGAACTGGACAAGCGCGCCGCCAT
>OFDC01001329.1_pt1 | contig 13461 bp, 11 predicted proteins | sample 1520941 | NCBI WGS metagenome assembly OFDC01 (sample SAMEA94258168, study PRJEB24077) | hot springs metagenome | biome: Aquatic biome; feature: Water | place: India | collected 2012-12-06 | depth 5 m | reverse complement strand
AGGACACCTCCCTTTCACGGAGGCGACCGGGGTTCGAATCCCCGTGGGGACGCCAAAATCACTCAGTGATTTCTAGCAATAAAACTCAATAATTTAGAAAATCCATGATGGCAATTTGCCATGCGTGCATCAGAGTTTCTAATTTACTTTTAATATTCTCTCAATCGCAATCCGGTACGAGCACCTTGCAAATCTAGCCATTAAGTATTTGTCGCGGCTGGGCTGTCAGTTTGGGAAATATCTCCTGCGCCTCCCTTGGTTTGAACGTTAAAGATTTAGGCTGATAGAACGTTAAACCTATCAATGCATGCCGACTGGTGATATGCAGGACTTCATAAAAATAAAAAGGAACAAAATATGCTATCGAAAATAACGTTGCTAATCGGGCTGTTGGTTAGTACTGGTGCTTATGCCGCCGCTGGTCCACTCTCTGTCACAGAACCCGAAAGTGTAAGCTTGATTGCGCTTGGCCTGGGGCTGATTGGGGTGATCGTTGCTAAAAAGAAATAGTGCGAATTGCACTATGCCGTGAAAGCCTGCTGAGCCTCACTTGATGTGGGGCTTTTTCATGTGCATGAATGCCATATATACCTTGCAGGCCTGACGGCTTGAGACAGGCTGATCGCCAAATTGCAAAAGCCCGGCATGCCGGGCTTTTTATTGATTGATCCAGTGATTGATTGATCCAGCCTTTATCCGCGGATGTTACTTTGTGCAGAAAATTGCGCTAACTCTACATATGGTTGAGGTTGCCAACCCGCCGCGCGATGTTCTGCCACGACATTGGTAAAGATCCCGCCACGCACATAGAATTTGGCGGTGACACGCATAAATTTTGGATCAATCGCAGCGACCAAGTCATCCAGAATCTGGTTGGTCACGGCTTCATGGAAGCAGCCCTCATCACGGAACGACCACATGTACAGTTTCAGACTTTTCAATTCCACGCATAATTTATTCGGAATGTAGTCCAGGTAAATCACTGCAAAATCAGGTTGGCCGGTTTTTGGGCACAGGCAGGTAAACTCCGGGATTTCCATATGAATATGAAAATCCCGGCCTGGGTTGGGGTTATCAAAAGTTTCCAGTGTCTTGCTGGGTTGGGCAGTTGGTTTGCCACCGAGTAAATGTTCGTTCATTGCACTCTTCTTGATTGTTTCTTGGTAAAAGTGGGTATTATAACGCTTAAGCTAGCATTCAAATTCTTATAAGCGGTTTTCTCACTTTGCGTCTGACACATTTAAAACTTGCGGGGTTCAAGTCTTTTGTCGATCCGACCACCATTCACCTGCATGGGCAGCGTGTAGGGGTGGTTGGTCCTAACGGCTGTGGCAAATCTAATGTCATGGAGTCAGTGCGTTGGGTGCTTGGTGAATCATCAGCAAAAGAAATGCGTGCCGATGCTATGGATGCCGTGATTTTCAACGGATCATCCAACCGAAAACCCATTTCGCGTGCCAGTGTTGAACTGATTTTTGATAACAGCCTTGGCGGCGCGAGTGGTGAGTGGAGCCAGTATGCCGAAATCTCCGTCAAACGAGTGATTGAGCGAGATAAAGGCTCGACGTATTACATCAATAATATTGCCGTGCGCAGGCGCGATGTTGCAGACCTATTCTTGGGTACTGGCCTTGGTGGGCGGGCTTATGCGATTATCGGCCAGAATACGATTTCACGGATTGTAGAAGCTCGGCCGGAAGAGTTGCGAGTGTTCCTCGAAGAAGCAGCCGGCATCAGCAAATATAAGGAGCGCAGGCGGGAGACCGAACTCAGGTTACGTGATACGCGCGAGAATCTGGAACGAGTAGAGGACATTTCTCGCGAACTCAATAAACAGCTTATCAAGCTTGAGGCCCAAGCAGTAGTTACACAAAAATACCATGCTTTGCAGGCGGCATTTAAGTTGGCTGAAGCGCAATGGTGGTGGTTGCGTAAGAGGGATGCTGTACTGGCTTATGAAGCTGCTTCGCAAGCGGTAGAAAAGGCCGTGAATGGACTTGAAGCCCAAATGGCGGCTTTACGCAGTAGTGAACTGCAACTGGAGTTGAGCCGACAACAGCACCAAGATGCCTCCAACGAGTTGCACACTGCACAAGCCGCCTTTTATGAAGCCAATGCGCAGGTGTCTAATCTTTCCTTGCAGGTCAAGCAGTCCGAAGAAGCGCGTGACCGTTTATTGCAACAGCAGCAGCAATTACTCGCGCAGCGTGAACGCGGTGGCCAGCAATATCAGCAGTTACAGGCGCAGTTGTCTGAGAAGACAGCAGCCCTTGCCCTCGCAGAAACAACGGTTGCCGAGAAGGCAGAGGTGTTACGGATGTTGCAACAGGACTTGCCCCAGCAGTCTGCACAGTTGCAACTCGTCCAGCAAGCGGCGCATCAGGCACAACAGGCTGTACAGCACAGCCGTCAGCAGACGCAACTGGAGCAAAATAATGCGCACTTCTTACAACGCAACCTTAATGAGGTATCACAGCGGTTACAGCAATTGCAACGTGAATTAGAACAGTGGACATTACCGGATATGCAGGTAATGTCGCTTTATCAACAGCAGTTAACTGACCAGCAAGCTGCGCTGGACAATGAAGAGCAATCGTTAAGTCAGCTGCGTAGCCAGGAGAGCAGCCAGCAGCAAGCCTTGCAACAGGCCAGGCAAGACTGGCAGCAGGCGCAGCGAAAATTGCATCAACTGGAAGCTGAAATCCAGTCCCTGCAGAAATTGCAGCAAAGCACCAAGCAAGACCAGCAGTTGGGACCCTGGTTGCAAAAAACAGGCCTGCAATCGGTACCTCGCCTATGGCAGACTGTGCAGATTCAGTCTGATTGGCAATCGGCACTGGAAGCGTTTCTCGGCAATAAACTGAATGCCTTGTTGCCCGAGGAATTGTACGGTTGGGCGCAGTGGCCCCATCCGCAAGCGGCACTGGCGGTTGCACAGCCAGCTGAGGTGAGTGAAGCTAGCGCTACGCAATGGCAGGGATTGCCCAGCTTGTATAGTTTGTTGACGATCAAGCAACCCGCTGTGGCTGGTGCCTTGCAACATTGGCTGGCGGGTGTGTACGTCCTGGAAGATATGCAGCAACTGGCACAGTATCAGTCCCAGTTGCCCGTTGGCGTATCATTACTTACAAGAAATGGTGATGTTTACCAGCGGTATAGTGTGGTGTATCACGGACGCCAGACGCATATGCAAGGGGTCTTGGAACGGCAACAGCATCTGGATAGCCTGCAGGCTGATCTTGAGCCTGCACAAAAAGCCGTTTTCTCAAGCCAGCAGCTAACGCAGCGCATAGAACAAGATTTGCAAGCCATTCGCCAACAGCAGCAGCAATCGCATCAGCGTATCAAGCAACTCACGACCAGTATGCACGAATTGCAAATGCAGGTCTCAAGTATTCAGCAAACGCATGATAACGCTGTGCGTCGGCAAACCTCCTTGCAACAGGATTTGGCGCAGGCTCAAGCCAAACAAGCCAGCCTGGGTAATGAACTGGCTTTGGCGCAGGGCCGGATGACTGAATATGAAGCGCAATTCGCTGGTCTGGAGCAAGCGGCACGCGAAGCGCAATCGCACAAACAGCAAACTGAGCAACGTTATTTCAATCTGCGAGACAGTGTGCAACAGGCTGAAAAGGCCCAGCAATCGCAAGAGTTCGAGCAAACTCTGCTCAAAAATGCCGTCAATGACTTGCAGCAACGTCTGGTCTACAACGCGCAGGAGACTGAACATTTACAACACCGTCTGGCTGAAATTGAGCAAGCGTTAACCATCAGTAATATGGAGGCACTTAAAGCCAATTTGGCGCAGGCGCTCACGCAGCAGCATCATTGTGAGCAGGCACTCGCGCAGGCCAGAAACCAGTTGGCACAACAAGAGGCGGCATTGCAGCAGCAGGAACGCGACCGCATGCAGGTAGAGCAGCAATTACATCCTTTGCGCGATGCTGTCGAGCAAAAGCGCCTTAAGCAGCAGGAATGCCGTTTGCAAGTAGAACAATGTCAGCAGGCACTGGCAGAAACTGGGCTCAATGAAGAGGACATTCAGCAAGGGCTAGATTTATTAACATCTGTGCAAACCCAGGCACAAGCCACGCAAAAACTGCAACAGCAAATCCAGCAATTGGGTCCTGTGAACATGGCAGCCATTGAAGAACTGGCGACAGAAAAAGAACGCAAAGGTTATTTGGACAGCCAGCTCAAAGATTTGCTAACGGCCAGTGAAACCCTGGATGAAGCCATACAGAAAATTGACCGGGAAACACGTGGAAAACTACGCGCAACCTTTGATGAAGCCAACCGCAATTTTGGCGAGCTGTTCCAGACACTGTTTAATGGTGGAAATGCCAAGTTGGAGTTGCTAGGGGATGAAATCCTGGACACTGGCGTGCAGGTGTTTGCACAGCCTCCGGGCAAGAAAAATACCACCATTCAATTGCTGTCTGGGGGCGAAAAGGCATTAACGGCGATGGCGCTGGTTTTTGCCTTGTTCCGTTTAAATCCAGCGCCATTCTGCCTGATGGACGAAGTGGATGCACCGCTGGATGATAGTAATACCGAGCGTTTTTGCCAGCTGGTACGCGTGATGTCCGAAAAAACACAGTTTCTCTTCGTCTCACACAACAAAATCACCATGGAAATGTCTCAACAGCTAATTGGCGTCACCATGCAGGAGTCTGGTGTATCACGGATTGTCGATGTAGATATCGACGAAGCGATCCGCATGCATGCGGCTTAATGTCAGTTTTGTTGTATTATTACGCAAGCGTTTTAAAGGATAAGTAAGGTCACATGTCTGATTTGTGGATGATATTGGTGTTGCTAGGGGTCAGCATCGTTCTGGCAGTAGTGGTGTTTAACTGGTGGCAGGAAAAAAAATATCGCAGAGACGTTGAGTACCGCTTTAGCCATACTCGTGGCGATGTGCTGGATACTGAGTCATCCAGCAAAGAAAAAGAATCCTTCAAGAGAAATACTGCCGAAAAACAGCCTGTGTCAGAAGAGGTTGAAGGCTGGATGTCAGAACCTCGTGTGCGCCAGTCTCCAAAGGTTGAGCCTGACTTTAACGTGAGTCAGGTAGCCACATCTAAGAAGCCTGTGAGTGATAAAAGCGGTTTGAATTTAAACAAACAGCCCGGTTCAACTCCGTCGTCTAACCCTGATCACTTTGGTTCTAGCATACAGCCAGTCGTAGCGCCTGTGGCTGAGATACCTTCACCGGTTGCCCAGGAATTGATTCCTGAAGTTGCACAACTCCCTGCAGAAAATGAATTGGAGCCGTTATCAGCTCCTGAAGTAGTGGCAGAAAATCCAGCGCTACCTTCTGCTGTGCACACGGCCATGGATTGGGTTGGCCTGATAGATGCACCCTTGGGTGTCATGCTGGCCGAGCTGGAGGATATGCAAGCTGAGGTCAGAACTTTCCCCCAACATGCCACTTTGTGGGCACAAAGCTCGATCAGCGGGGACTGGCAGGACGTATTGAGTCTGGATGCCAAAGCCATGCAAGACCAGACTCCAGCCAGCCAGGTGGCCTGTAGCTTGCAGCTGGCTGACCGGGGTGGTCCCGTGGATGAAGAAACCCTGAAACGCTTCCAGAAATCCATGGAAACGTTGGCGCGTGCATTAGGCCTGACCGTGAGCTGGCAGGGCGGTTATGAACCCTCACAGCAAGCGCAGTCCATTGATGCCTTCTGCATTGAGGTTGACAAGGCTGTTGAGTTTCATGTGCTCGCCAACCAGGGCATGTTCCATGCGACCAAGCTGCGTGGCCTGGCTGAAGCCTGTGGCATGCAGTTGAGCGATGAGGGACGTTTCGAGTTGTTCAATACACTAGGCCAGTTAGAATTCTCTGTCCGTAATTATGAAGGCAAACCATTTTCTGCAGACATGTTGAAATCTGCTGTGATGACTGGCATGACCTTTCAGCTGGATATTCCTACTACCCCAAATAGTTTGCAGGTGTTTGACCATATGGTTGAGATTGCACACAATATGGCAAGTAGTTTAAGTGCCAGCCTGATTGATGTGAATCGCAAGCCGATTGGTGACGTGCAACTGGATAAAATCCGCCAGCAGCTCAGAAATATTTCCAATGCAATGGCCGCACAAGGGATCATTCCCGGCAGTAGCCACGCTAAACGCCTCTTTTCTTAATGATGTCAGCCCAAGAAGCTGCGCTGCTTTTACAACAGCTCAAGCAGCGCATTGCCGAATACGACTATCACTATTATGTGCTGGATGCCCCGTTAGTCAGTGATAATGAATATGATGGCATTTACCGGCAACTGCTGGAAATTGAGCAGCAATATCCTGAACTGATTACGATAGACTCGCCCAGTCAGCGGATTGGCGGACAAGCCGTTTCGGCTTTTGACAGTGTCAAACACCGCCAGGCCATGCTGTCACTGAATAATGCGTTCAGTGATCAGGAGCTTGAAGCTTTTGACCGGCGTGTTCGCGAGGGCACAGGTGAATCACAGGTCGAATATGCGGTTGAGCCTAAATTCGATGGCCTGGCAATTACACTGACCTATGAACATGGCGTTTTTGTGCAAGGGGCCACACGTGGTGATGGTTACACTGGAGAAAATGTCACACATAACCTCAAAACCATCCGTGCGATTCCAAGCTGCCTTAATATGGCCAATCCGCCGGCTCTGCTTGAGGTCCGTGGTGAAGTCTTGATGCTGAAAAAGGATTTTGAAAAACTAAATCAGCAACAGGCTTCAGTAGGGGGCAAACTGTTTGCTAATCCACGTAATGCTGCGGCGGGGAGCCTGCGCCAGTTAGATCCTAATATTACGGCTAAACGCCCTTTGCATTTCTTCGCCTATGGTCTGGGAGCCAGTGATGGCACGCTAGACCTGCATTCGCATGCCGAGGCCATGCAATACCTCACCAATTTGCGTTTCCCGGTCTCTACATTACGTGGCCTAAAAACAGGTGCACAGGGATTGCGTGACTATTATGTCGAGATTGGTGAAAAGCGTAGCAGTTTGCCTTTTGACATTGATGGCGTGGTCTATAAGGTCAATGCTTTTGAATTACAAGATGTTTTAGGCTTTGTTTCGCGTGCCCCGCGTTGGGCTGTGGCCCATAAATTCCCGGCAGAAGAAGCCACCACGCTGGTCGAAGATATCACTGTGCAAGTTGGCCGAACGGGCGCCATTACCCCGGTCGCACGCTTAAAACCGGTGTTTGTGGGCGGGGTCACAGTCACCAATGCCACGTTGCACAATGAAGACGAGATGCGACGCAAAGATATTCATATCGGCGACACTGTGGTGGTAAGGCGGGCAGGGGACGTCATCCCGGAGGTGGTTTTGGTCAAGCATGAGTTGCGTCCTGTTGATGCCCGCCTATTTGTCATGCCTGCCGTATGTCCGGAATGCGGTTCGCATGTGGTTCGCCTTGAAGATGAAGCGGTTGCACGCTGTACCGGCGGACTGATCTGCCCCGCGCAACGTAAACAAGCCATCACGCACTTTGCATCACGTCGCGCCATGGACATTGAAGGCCTGGGTGAAAAACTGGTTGATCAACTGGTAGAGCGCAATCTGGTGCATCACCTGGATGATGTTTACCGCCTTAACTTGCCTATGCTTGCCGGGCTGGATCGCATGGCAGAGAAGTCAGCCCAAAATGTGCTGTCTGCTATAGAAAAGAGTAAGACCACCACATTGCCACGCTTTATTTATGCGCTTGGTATCCGTAATGTGGGCGAAGCGACTGCCAAAGATCTCGCGCAGCATTTCGGTAGCCTGGAAGCCCTGATGCAAGCCAGTGTCGAGAACTTAATGCAAGTCCATGATGTAGGTCCTGTCGTGGCTGAGGCTGTCTTTCAATTTTTTGATGAGCCCCATAACCGCGAGGTGATCGCTGCCATGCGGGCTCAGGGGGTGCAATGGGCGGATATTGCCAAAACGAGCACATCGACTGCTTTTGCCGGCAAAACCTTCGTCTTAACCGGTACGCTCCCTACGCTGAAGCGCGATCAGGCGCAAGCCATGATTGAAGCTGCAGGCGGCAAGGTCAGCGGCAGTGTCTCCGCCAAAACCAGTTACGTGGTGGCGGGTGCGGAGGCGGGCAGCAAACTTGAAAAAGCGCAACAGCTGAATATCCCTATCCTGGAAGAATCGGCACTGCTTGAGATGTTGCAACCATTAAAAAATAGCGAGAAAAAGCCTTCTGAGGCTTCATCAAAACAACCGGATTTATTTTAAGATGAATTCTAAAATTACTTTAGCTTTAATCATCAATATATTGATTTTAAATCAATCTTTCGCAAAAGATGCTGGCTTGGATTTATGTGATGCTGCGATAAAAAATCGACAATACACTCAGGCGATCACTATCGCAGAACAGCACGTCGACCATGCCGGATTCTGGTTATGTAAGGGCCGGGCACAATCTTCTTTAGGCCAGAATGCCGCGTCGCTAGACAGTTTTAAGCAAGCCATTGCGCTCAAACCTAATGGCCTGGACTTAATCTCCGCATATATGCTGTTGGGCAATGCACAACTTGAAGCCAAAACGCACGCATTGGCTATTGAAAGCTATCAGCAGGCGCTCAAATTAAGTGATCAGCAAGAGATGCGCCGTTATAGCCGTATTGCGCATAACTTAATTGGCGAAGCCTATTTTGAAATCGGACAATATACAGAGTCATTAAAAGCATTTGAAGCTGGCGAGAAGCTGGCCATGAATGATGACGAGCGGGCGGACAGCTATATACATCAGGCTCTGGTTTACCAGCAAATGCAGCAGACTGATAAAGCGATTGAGTACCAACTCAAAGGCGTGCTGATGCTGCGTAAATCTGGCACGCCTGATCAATATGCCGAAGCCAGTTTAGTCTTGGGTAAATTGTTTGCCGCCAAGAAAGATTTTGTAGGTGCAAGTAAAACCTATCAGCGTCTGATGGAATATGCACGTGAGAATGGTGGTCTGTTCTATGAGGCTAAGACTGCGATTTATTGGGCCGAAGTAAAACGTGCTGAAGGCGATATTGCTGGGGCTGATCAATTAATGAAACAAGCTGAAGCGATTGCGATGCAATATAAAGACCCTGAACTCGATGAATTACTCGCAAAGTCGAAATAGGATTACAACGCGCAGGTAGCCGAAAACTCAGTTTGAGACAGGCTGAGTTTTTTAGTATTTCTTTAATTTAACATAATATACATTATACGAATATATTGATGTAATAAGATTGGATTAGCATGATTTCATCTCATTTATCGGCAATTTGTGAATTCCAAACATGTGTACCATCACAATTCAATATAGGGAGATGCCATATGCAGTTATTACCCACCCCTGACATGATGAAAAAAATATCAGAGTCATGGTCATTTGTGAGCGGCGAGGCTTTCGAATTTAAGGAAAGTAATCACTACACATTTCACAGCCATGAAAACCTCATGGCTGTCATCTTACCTTTATTTGTAGATAGCCAGCCTCAACGCGAGTCAATCGCGATTGGTTTGATCTTGGACGATGCAGAAGCCATTAAAGTGGCTGCACATATGTTTGGTTTATCTAAAGAAACTCTTTCAGCAGCTGACGTCCAGGATGCAAAAAAAGAAACATGCAATATTTTAGGTGGTGGTTTGATTGTGGACAAAAACAGTGAGTTGGGCCTGCCACAAGAGATTCCATTAGAAGAGTTTTTTAAATTACAAAAAGATGCGACTTTCAGCAGGTTATTCGTCAGCGAAAAGCCGAATGAAGACCTGGTGAATCTCGTTATATTCGACGTAAAAAATGCGTTTTCAGGGGTACTTTTATCATGAGCACATCAACAGGCAATGTAGCCAAATTTTTGATTGTGGATGACAGCCGGGCGATCCAGAGCATTATTAAACGAGTGATTGAATCCTGTAACTATCCAAAACTGGAAATTCAGAGTGCAAGCGATGCCGAATCTGCCATGGATATCCTTGAGAAGTTCAAGCCAGATTTAATCATTACTGATTGGCATATGCATAAAATCAGTGGGCTTGAATTTTGTCAGCATGTTTCCCAGACTTATGGAAACAAGATTCCAATTGGGTTTGTAACGACTGAGTCCAGCCAAGAAAAAATCGAGTTGGCATATCAAAGTGGTGCAAAATTCGTCATTAATAAGCCCTTTCAGGATATGGACTTAAGGACACAGTTGGTACGCTTTGTACCACTGAATGGCGCTGCGAAAGCAAGCACAGTCCCTGATGAGCTGAAAAACACAATTAGCACCCTGTCGACGCTGTTGAAAGGCGAACCGTTTACTTTCGAGCCCTGCCCTCCACTGGCACTGGCCGACTTCAGTGAAAATAATTTCCTTGGTTTATTTGGTGAAAACGGTAAAACGCCTCCGGTCAATGCATTGGCGATTATGGATATGGGGGCCGTGGGAGTGTTATGGGGCGTCCACAATGATCAGCAGTCAATGATTCTGTCCATTGTCAAAAATGGTACTGCGTCTAATGAGCAGTTGGACGAAGCAAGAAAATTTATGGATGAATTTGGTGCAGGGTTATCGATTGGGTACAAAAATGGCCCACTTAAACTCGCCCGTTCAAGTATCGTGAACAGACAGTTCCCCCGGCTGGAAATGTCTCTTGCCTCGAACGAAGGACGTACAGACTATAAGTTAACTGTGCCAGGAATTGGTGTAGGTTATGTGACCTACCTTAAATTAATCTAAGGGGCATGTATGGCTTACAGTTTCACTGAGATTGTTGGTAGCCTAGCACTCATCATCAGTTGTGGTGCGGCGGTATTGCTCGTTAAATTGTTGCTCAGCAATACCATGCAACAAGAAAAGTTTTTTAATGCCTTGGGGCGATGCCATAGCGAGCTCCAAAGTTCTTCCAATAAACTTGAAACACTTTGTACCATACTAGACCGCCGTTTCTCAAATATGGAGAATGATTCTGCACAAACAGATCCTATGATAATCAGTATGTTGCAACGCTTTGATAAGGTCTCTCAAGAGCTTCTTGAATGTGTTGATGATTTATTACTACCCAATCAATCTACTGAATCAACCAGGTCTAAAGCAGAGTTACCGCATGAATCTGTCATGCAAGAAATTTCCAAGTTACAGTCCAGTCTGGAAGAGATTACTCACCAGCTAAGAAGAGGCAATTATCTTTCTATGGATGAGAATGCCGAAATGGCGGCAATGCGGAAAAGAATTGAAAGCTACCAGTCCATGGTTATGAAGGCTAGAGCCGATGCTAAGGAGTCAGATAGCATGATGGCGAGCCTGAAGGAAGAAATTGCGCGACTTAGCAATATGACTGCTCAAACACTCACCTCCTCTAACGCAGATACCGCATTGCAACAGGAGGTTCAAGTGTTAACGCAAGAAAAACAAGCGCTTGAAGCAAAACTGGTGGCGTTACAAGATGAAATGCGACGCAACACAATTGAAAAAGAATTTATTGAAGAGCGGTTTATAGGCCTTTCATAACCATGTATTTCAACTCATCAGGCATCAAGATGAGAAGCCATTATTCCGCCTCTTTATTTTAAAAGTGGTTTTTTTCTTTCAATCTGTTTTAGCTTATTGGATGCCACCAGTTGTTGCCTTTGGGAGTCTTTTAACTGGCCCTTAATCAGGCTTATGTTTTCGCGTAGTTCGTTGACCAACTTTTGATTCTTGGCCGTTTGACTTTTGGTGGCAGCATGCTCTTTTAGCAATGCCTTTTTAAGCTCGGCGATTTCGGATTCTAATTTATAAACCCGCTGCCGCTCTCGATCAAGTTCCATGACTGATTTTGATTCAAGCTTCTTATAGCGGTCATCTGCCAATTTCATTGCAGCATGCAATTTATGTATTTTTGCAGTGAACTCATGGCTTATGCTCTTGAGGGACGTCTCCAACGTTGCTTTCTCGTTTTGCAAAGTGACGACGGTTTCTTTTTGTGTCGCTAGTAACTGACTATCAATCAGTCTTCTTTTTTCATCTTCTTGCAGCTGTTTTTTTGCATGCTCGAGTTCTCGTTGCTGTAGCGCATAACGCTCCTCAAGATGCTTTAATTGGGATTTGTATTGTTCCAGCTCATGCTTGTTCGTGTGTTGCTTGCCATCGATTTCAAATTGGTTAGTTTGATAATTTTGCTTGGCAACTTCCAATGCGCCTTTCCATAACGTGCTGAGTGCTTCCCCCGCAAATTCACGTAATGATTCTGGTAAGCCTGGCTGCTCAATATCTACGCGTCTTTTTTCCCTGAGTTCTGACCAGAAACTATTGACTGCCTGGGTCGGCGTTGCCATCGTTCCTTTGCGTACCAGTTGATATAACTTATTTGCAGTGGGTTGAATGCCATATCTAAAAAACATTAAACGGCAGACTTCACGGTATAGCTCTTTTGTTTGGGGAAATTGAACGCGTAAATTCTCTACATCTTGGACCAGTTTAATTTCGTCGGTATGCGTCAAGCTCATCATCTTCATCAATTCTGGGATTGCTTAAGTTTTTGTGACAAAAGCCTGATGCATTTAGTTTGCAAAAAATTGCGTATATTGATTTTCTAATAACCAAATTTTGTATTGAAAGCAATCTACTCGTGTTTTTGCAACAAGTTAACTACCTGATTTTTATATTTTAATTTTGACTGGATAGATTTTTTATTACGCACATCTATAGATGTTGCCACAGGATAATTAACATATTTTTGTCATGTGTTAACATTTTAAACGCAGTGGAAATTTGTCATATCAGGAGAGGAAAAAAATGAAAAATAAAAGAAAATACAAAAAACTATATACGCAACACTCATTGAAATGGAGCCTGAAAATTGGCGACTATTTGGGGACATTGACACCACATCAAGCTGTCAGGTTGGTAAACGCTAAACCTGCCATTTTTCATCGCTGGATGTCTGGTAAGCTCGCTGCGCCAGTGAGTAAGCTTGAAAAAATTAAAAGCTGTGCGTTTGCCGAGTTTAGAAGGCGTCACCGAAAAGCATCCCGTTTGCAACGGGTAACTGCGTCAGATGTAGAGGTGATCAAAGCAAAATTCTTATGGAAAAATATGATTTTTGACCAAATGAATATGATCACGAAACGCAGATTCTGTATTGGATTAAAAAAGTTATACCGATAGTCTGCACATCTAAAAGCAGATAAAAAAAGACCACTTCCAATTGGAAGTGGTCTTTTGTTTGGTGGAGCTGGGGGGAATTGAACCCCCGTCCGCAAGCCCTCCACAGACAGTTCTACATACTTAGCTGTGTTGTTTATATTTAACCAGGCACCCACCAACGAGCAAGCAGATGACTAGCGAGTTGCCTTAGATTTAATGCCTTACCAAGCAACCCGGTAAGACACGATCCTCTCTAAATGACGCTGCTGCCGGTTACCCGGCCCGACCGAGAGGCTCTTCGGTGCAGCGTCCGGCTGGATTAAGCAGCCAGAGCGTAAGTTTCGTCGTTTGCGACTATACTTGTTCAGATGGATTTACGAGGGAAC
>OFDC01001326.1_pt1 | contig 13469 bp, 11 predicted proteins | sample 1520941 | NCBI WGS metagenome assembly OFDC01 (sample SAMEA94258168, study PRJEB24077) | hot springs metagenome | biome: Aquatic biome; feature: Water | place: India | collected 2012-12-06 | depth 5 m | reverse complement strand
GGCGGGCGGACGCTTCGAGGTCGCGCTGGTGCCGCAGGAGGCGCCGCAGTCCTTCGGCCTGGAGTCCGCCGAGTTCCTCGTCGCCGGCCATGCTGGAAGCACGCCGCGCCCCCTCGCCAAGGTGGCTTCCGGTGGCGAGCTCTCGCGGCTGGCCCTGGCGATCGCGGTGACCACCTGCCACGACACGGGCGGCGCGGACACGCTGATCTTCGACGAGATCGACGCGGGCGTGGGCGGGACGGTGGCCGACACGGTGGGCCGGCTGATGAAGCAGCTGGGCCGCGACCGCCAGGTGATGGCGGTGACGCACCTGCCGCAGGTCGCCGCCTGTGCCGACCATCACTTCGTCGTCTCGAAGGCCGCCCGCGAGGGCGTCACCACCAGCGACGTGCGCCCCGTGCAGGGCGAGGCGCGGGTGGCGGAGATCGCGCGCATGCTGGGCGGGGAGCGCCGCTCCGGCACCAGCCTCGCCCATGCACAGGAACTGCTGTCGGTGGCCACGGCACCCGCCACCCCCGCAACGCGCAAGCGCTCGCGCGCCTAGCGCGGCAAGAACCCACCATGTCCACGTTCACCCGCGACACCGGCACCCCCGACCGCGAGATCGTCCTCATCACCGGCATTTCCGGCTCCGGCAAGTCGGTGGCCCTGCACGCGCTGGAGGACGCCGGCTTCTTCTGCATCGACAACCTGCCCCCCGAACTGCTGCGCGAGTTCCTGCGCGTCGAACAGGACCGCGAGGACCGCCGCGTCGCCATCGCCATGGACGTGCGCAGTGCGGGCTCGCTGCCGCAGCTGGTGTCGCTCATCGAGGAGCTGCGCGCCGAAGGCGTGGTGATCCGTCCGCTGTTCCTGGACGCCAGCACCGACGCCCTGGTGCGGCGCTTCTCCGAGACGCGACGGCCTCACCCGCTGTCGAAGTCGCCCCCCGGCGCCGATTCGGACGGACACCGCGCGCTGGTCGATGCCATCGAGCTGGAGCGCGAGCTGCTGGGACGCCTGCGCGAGCTGTCGACGGTGATCGACACCAGCCAGCTGCGACCCGCCCAACTGCGCACGTGGATCCGCGATCTCGTCGGCGCGCCCGGCGCGGCGCTCACGCTGGTGTTCGAGTCCTTCGCCTTCAAGCACGGCGTGCCACGGGACGCGGACTTCGTCTTCGACGTGCGGGTGCTGCCCAATCCCTACTACATCCGCGAGTTGAGGCCCCAGACCGGTCGCGACGTCCCCGTCGCCGACTACCTGCGTGCCCAGCCGGAGGCCACCGAGATGATCGAGATGATCGACCGCTTCCTGCGGCGCTGGCTGCCGGCCTTCGCCGAGGACCAGCGCAGCTACCTGACCGTGGCCATCGGCTGCACGGGCGGACAGCACCGCTCGGTCTACATCGTCGAGCTGCTCGGCGAGCGATTCCGCAGCCAGGCGGCGACGCTGGTGCGCCACCGCGAACTGGACGCGCGCGAGTGAGCGCAACGCCGCCCGACGGCACGCCGCTGCCGCTGTTCCCGCTGCAGAGCGTGCTCTTCCCCGGCGGGCTGCTGGGGCTGAAGGTGTTCGAGGCTCGCTACCTGGACCTGGTCAGCGACTGCCTGCGACGGCAGGTGCCGTTCGGCGTCGTGTGCCTGCGCCAGGGCACCGAGGTCCACGTCCCTGGCGCCAAGGCGGCGCGTTTCGAACCCGTCGGCGTGCTGGCCACGCTGAGCGAAGTCGACAGCGACGCGCCCAACATCCTGCGGGTCAAGGCCATCGGCGGCAGCCGCTTTCGCATCCGCTCGTCGTCGCAGGCGGCCGACGGGCTGTGGCAGGCCGAGGCGGACCTGCTGCCTGACGATCCCGTCCTCGCGCCGGAGCCCGCCACCCACCCGACGGTCAAGGCGCTGGCCAATGCCATCGCCACGCTCAAGCAGCAGGGCGCGCAGCCCTTCCTCTCCCCCTACCGTTTCGACGATGCGGGCTGGGTCGCCAACCGCTGGTGCGAGCTGCTGCCCATCACCCTGGCCGCCAAGCAGAAGCTCATGGAGCTCGACCAGCCGCTGGTGCGCCTGCAACTGGTCGACGAGTTCCTGCGCTCCAAGGGCGTCATTTGAAGCGGCACTGACCGGGCGTGTCCTCGCCGGACGCGGTTCAGCCGGCGGACAGCAGCTTGCGGATGGGCGCGGGCAGGCCGAGGGCGAGCGCGGCAGCCGGCTCGACCCAGCGTCCCGGCGGCAGCTGCGCCTCCAGCGCGGCCAGCTGCGCCGGGGCCAGGTCCGGCGGCAGCACATGCCGCAGCGGCCGAAGCCGCCAATCGAAGTGCGTCAGCACATGGTCGATCACGGGCAACTCGTCGGTGGCTCCCGGCCAGGGCTGCACCCGGTCGCGCACCGTTTCCAGTGCATCGAACTCCGGCAGCGTCCACAGGCCCGCCCAGACGCCGGTCGGCGGGCGCTGGCACAGCCACCACCGGCTGCCGTGCACCAGCCACAGCAGTGCGTGCTCGCGCCGGCTGCGCTTGAGCTTGCGGGTCTTCAGCGGGTAGGCCTCGGGACGACCTTCGCGACGCGCGACGCAGACCTCCTGCAGCGGGCACAGCAGGCATTGGGGCCGCCGCGCCAGGCACACGCCCGCGCCGAGGTCCATCAGGCCCTGGGTGTAGGCCTCGATGCCCTCGTCGGGCAGCAGGGCCTCGGCCTGCTGCCACAAGCGGCGCTCATGCGCGGCCACCGCCAGGTCCTCGCCGAAGCCCAGGGCGCGGGTGAGCACCCGCTTGACGTTGCCGTCGAGGATGGCGGCACGCTCCCCGAAGCAGAAGGCCGCGATGGCCGCCGCCGTGGAGCGGCCGATGCCCGGCAGCTCGGCCAGCTGGCCGCTGCGCGACGGGAAGCGGCCGCCGTGTTGCGCCACCACCGCTTGCGCACACCGGTGAAGGTTGCGCGCGCGGCTGTAGTAGCCCAGACCGCTCCAGGCGGCGAGCACGTCGTCCAGCGGTGCGGCCGCCAGCGCCTGCACATCGGGAAAGCGCCGCAGGAAGCGCTCGTAGTAGCCCAGCACCGTGGCCACCTGCGTCTGCTGCAGCATGATTTCCGACAGCCACACCCGATACGGGTCGGTGGTGTTCTGCCAGGGCAAGGCGTGGCGGCCATGGCTGCGCTGCCACCGCACCACCCGCGCGGCGATGTCGGGCGTCGGGTTCATCAGGCGCGGCGCGCGCTCACCAGCTGCAGCACCCGGGCATCGCGAGGCGGCTCGTCGGCGACCGCATCGGGCAGCGACGGCGTGGGCGCACCGGCGCGGGTGCGCACCGCTTCGGCAAGGGCCTCGATGCGCGACAGCAGCTGCTGGTCGCGCTCGTCCTGCGCCTGCAGTTCGGCGATGCGGTGCTCCAGGTCGGCGGCCGCCCCCTGGATGCGCTCGAGTGCCTCGCGGCGCCGCTTGAATGCACGGCGCCGGTCACGAAGCTGGGTGTCGATCTGGCCGGAGGCGGACTTGTTCCACAGCTCGATCTCGCCGCTGGCGTTCTCGAAGGCGACGCGCAGCTTGGACAGCAGCATGCGCCGGAACTGCTCCAGGAAGCGGGCGTCGGACAGCCGCAGCGCCTGCGACAGGCCGAGGTACTGGCTGTAATTGCGCGCGATGAGGTCGAGGTCGCGCGTGTGGCGCTCCATCGAGGGCGGCCTGGACAGGCTGAGTGCGAAGCCGAACTCCGCATTGAGCTGCGAGAAGCTGGCCGACAGCATCTCGTGCAGTTCGTCGTTGCGCTGCCGCGCCTCCTCGAACAGCCCGCGCAGGCGCTCGCACAGGTCGAGGAAGGCCTTCTTCGCGCCGAGCTTGAGGAAGGACGCGGCGATCTGCTGCTGCAGGCCGCCGACCTCGTCGCGCACCCGGTCGGTCGACAGCACCACCAGCACGTCACGCATCATGCGTGCATGCACCGCGCGCAGGGCGGTCAGCCGCGAGGTGCAGTGCTCGAACTCCTGCGTCTCCTGGTCCACCCGCTGCAGCATGATCTTGAGCTTCGGCCCGCTCTTGCCGCGCAGGCCGCGCAGCTCGGTCATCTGCTCGGCGGCATGGCGGCGCCGGTCAGCGAGGCGCCGCATCGCGTTGCCTTCCAGCTCCTCCAGCGCGTCCAGCGCCTGCTGGCGCAGCATCTCGCGCCGCTGCGGCAGCAGCTGCATGCCCAGCGCCTGCTCCAGGGCCGGCAGCCGGCTGTGGCCGAGCGCCGCCGTGTCGGCCTCGATGCGCGCCGTGAGGGCCTCGCGCGCCGACAGGGGAAAGACCTGCTGCGGGTCGATCTCCAACAGGGCTGCGGCCGTCTGGCGCTGGCGCTCGATCTGCGCGTTCACCTCCTCGGGGCGCAGCAGCGGGTCGCGCAGCGTGTCGATCTTGTTGAGCACCACGTAGCGCGCCAGCGTCTGGCTGCTGAGGTGGTCGCGCCAGATCGTGAGGTCGGACTTGGTGACCCCGGTGTCCGCGCCGAGCACGAACACCACCGCATGCGCGCTCGGCAGCAGGCTCAGGGTGAGCTCGGGCTCCGCACCGATGGCGTTGAGCCCAGGGGTGTCCAGCACCACCAGCCCTCGCTTGAGCAGGGGATGCGGGTAGTTGATGCGGGCATGGCGCCAGGCCGGCACCTCGACGCGGCCCTCGTCGTCCATCGGCGGGTTGTCCGCCGGTTGCTCGTCGTTCCAGAAACCGAGCGCCCTCGCCTGCTCCTGCGAGACGAACTCCGCGCGGGTCACCTGGGTGAGCGCCTCCGACAGCCGCTCGGGGGAGTCGGGGTCCAGCGGCACCCGAAGCCAGGCCTCGGGTCGCAGCGCCAGCTCCGCCAGCGACAGCCCGTCCAGGCGGGTGGCGATGGGCAGCAGCGACAGCTCCGGGGCTTCCGACGGTTCCCAGGCCAGCTCCACCGTGCACATGGTGGTGCGCCCCGGGGTGGCCGGCAGCACCCGCCGCTTGGCGTCGGCGAAGAAGATGGCGTTGATCAGCTCGGACTTGCCGCGCGAGAACTCGGCCACGAAGGCCACCACCAGCCGCTCGGCGGCCAGGCGGCGTCGCGCACCCGCGACGGCCTGCTCCGCAGCGTCATCCAGCAGTTCATGGTCGCCGAGGAAGCGCACCAGCTCGGCCAGCTGTCGGTCGAGCGCGGAGCGCCAGTCGGCCAGGGCGTCGAAACTGCTGGCGAAATTGGGCAGCATGGGGGCGGTCGCTACGGGGGTGAAAACGATGGTATCGCAGGGGCTGCGTGCCCCTGGCCGGGGACACAACTGCTGACATGCGTGCGCCCCAGGGATGCGCAGGAGTTCACGCGCTGACGCGCACGAAGGATCGGCCCGCGCGATCAACGACGCTGGCACCCGGGACAGTAGAAGGTGGAGCGCTGGCCCTGCACGATGCGTCGCACCGCGCCGCCGCAACGCACGCAACGCTGCCCCTCCCGGCCGTACACCTGCGCCTCGGCCTGGAAAGCCCCGTCCATCCCGTGCGCGTCACGGAAATCCCGCAGGGTGGAGCCGCCCAGCTCGAGCGCCCGCGACAGCGTGGCGCGCACGCAGGCCAGGAGCCGCTCGGCACGGGCCGGTCCGATGCGTGAACAGGGCGTGCGCGGGTCGATGCCGGCGGCGAACAAGGCCTCGCAGGCGTAGATGTTGCCTGCCCCCACCACGATGTCGCCGGCCAGCAGGGCCGCCTTGACCGGTGCCCGTCGTCCCTTGAGCGCTTCGTGGAAGGCCCGCGCGGTGAGTGCCGGATCGAAGGGCTCGTGGCCGAGCGGCGCGAGCAGCTTGGCCGCCATGCCGCTGTCCAGGCTGGTGGACCACACCACCGCTCCGAAACGACGGGGGTCGGTCAGGCGCAGGGTGCCCCGGGTGGTGAGCAGGTCGAAATGATCGTGGCGACCCGGGTCGGGCGGCGCATCGCTGAAGGCCAGCGAGCCCGACATGCCCAGGTGGATGAGCAGGCCGCAGCGCTCGTCGGCCCCGCGCTCCAGCGGCAGCCACAGGTACTTGCCGCGCCGCTGTGCGTGTCCCACGCTGAACCCGGCCAGGGTTTCGGGGTCGCACCCCAGGGGCCAGCGCAAGGCCGCGCCGAGCCGCACCGCGGTGACGCGCGCGCCGGCGATGCGGTCCGCGAAACTGCGGCGGGTGACTTCGACTTCCGGCAACTCGGGCATGCGCCGGATTATCGGAGCCCTCGCCGACCCCCTCGGGAACGAAGACCGTGCGCGACGGGCTGTCCGTCGAGGTGCCTAGAATGATTTTTCACCCCAGGAGTCCGTCGATGTCCGCCAATCCCCAGCGCCGCCGATCCGGCCCCCTCGCCGCGGCCATCGCCTGCGTCGCCCTGCTCGGCGGAACGCTCCCGGCCGCGCCCGTCCTTGCGGCCAATCCTCCGGGCCCGGTGATGAACTCCCCGCTCGACGCGCCGCTGTTCTACCAGCTGCTGCTCGGCGAGATGGAACTGCGCAACGGCGCGCCCGGCACCGCGTTCCAGGTGCTGCTCGACGCGGCCCGGCGGACCAAGGACGAAGCCCTGTTCCGTCGCGCGGTGGACATCGCGATCCAGGCCCGGGCCGGCGAGCAGGCCCTGAGCGCGACCTCCGCCTGGCGCACCGCGCTGCCGGCCTCCCGCGAGGCGATGCGCTACCAGCTGCAGTTGCTGGTGGTGCTGAACCGCGTGACCGAGGCGATGGACCCGCTCGGCGCCTTGCTGCAGGCGACGCCGGCCGACGAACGCCCCGGCCTGATCGCCTCTTTGCCGCGCTTCTTCCAGCGTGCGGTCGACCGGCGACAGGCGGCCACGCTGCTCGAGCACCTGCTCAAGCCGTACCTCGCGCAGCCGGCCACCCGCACCGCGGCACGCGTCGCCCTGGGACGGATGGCCCTGCTGGCAGAGGATGCACCGAAGGCACGCGAATGGGCCCAGGCAGCGCATGCCGACGACCCCCAGGCGCCGGGGCCGGCCCTGCTGGCGATGGAACTGATGGACCGGCTGCCGGAGGCCGAGACGCTCCTGTCCAGCTACCTCTCGCAACCCAAGGCCGATGCCGCGGTGCGTGCGGCGTACGTGCAGGTCCTGACCGCACGGCAGCGTTATGGCGATGCGCTGGTGCAGGCGGAGGCCCTGACGAAACAGCAACCCGAACTCGCGCCGCCCTGGCTCACGCTGGGCGCGCTGCGCCTGGAGCTGCGACAGCCCGAGCAGGCGGAGCAGGCCCTGCAGCGCTATGTGCAACTGTTGCAGCAGGGGCGTGGCACCACGCCGCCCGGCGCCGCGCTGACCATCGGCACGCCGCTGGACGACGACGATGACGACGCCCTCGCGCCCGACACGCAGAGGGGCCTGGTGCAGGCGCAACTGCTGCTCGCACAGGCCGCCGAGATGCGGGGCGACTTCAAGACAGCAGAGGCGCACCTCGCCAAGGTCGACAGTCCGCAGCGCGCCTTGGAAGTGCAGGGACGTCGCGCCGCGCTGCTGGCGCGCCAGGGCAAGGTCAACGAGGCCCGCGAACTCATCCGCAAGCTGCCCGAGCAGCGCCCCGAGGACGCCCGCGCCAAGCTCGTGGCCGAGGCGCAGGTGCTGCGCGACGTCAAGCGCTGGCGCGAGGCCAGCCAGGTGATGAGCACGCTCAACCAGCGCTTCCCGGACGATGCCGACCTGCTGTACGAGCAGGCCATGGTCGAGGAAAAGCTCGATCGCCTCGGCGAGATGGAGCGCCTGCTGCGCCGCGTGATCGCGCTCAAGCCCGACCACCATCACGCGTACAACGCGCTTGGCTATTCGCTGGCCGATCGCAACGTGCGCCTGCCGGAGGCCAAGGAGCTGATCGAGAAGGCCCTGACGCTCGCGCCGGGCGACCCCTTCATCACCGACAGCCTGGGCTGGGTGCTGTACCGGATGGGCCAGCGCAAGCTGGCCATCGAGCAGCTGCGCAAGGCCTACACCTCGCGCCCCGACACCGAGATCGCCGCCCACCTCGCCGAGGTGCTGTGGATGGAAGGCCAGCGCGACGAGGCCCGCCGGCTGCTGCGCGACGCGCGCCAGCGCGACAGCGGCAACGAGGTGCTGTCCGAGGTCATCGCCCGCCTGAAGGTGGACCTGTGAAGCGCCGTCGCCTGATGCTGCTGCCCGCGGCCGCCAGCGTGGCGGCCCTGGGCGTCGCAGGATGTGCCACGGCACCGCCAGCCCCACCACCTGTCCCCGCCGTTCGGGACGACCGCCCGCTGGCGGGCCGCCTCGCGGTGCAGGTGGCCGCCCATGGCAACCGTGCCGCCCGCAGCGTCAATGCCGACTTCGATCTCCAGGGCAGCGCGCAGCAGGGCGAGCTGCAGCTGGCCACGCCGATGGGCACCGTCCTCGCCCAAGCCCGCTGGCAACCGGGCGAGGTGTGGCTGCGGCGCAGCGATGGCGGCGAGCAGCGCTTTGCGACCTTGACCGCGCTGGCCGCCGAGGTGCTGGGCGAACCGTTGCCGCTGGATGCACTGTTCGACTGGCTGCGCGGGCGACCCTGGCCGGGCGCGCCGCATCAGCGGCAGGCGGCCGGCTTCGAGCAGCTGGGATGGGGCGTCGACCTGCAACGCTGGAGCGACGGCCTGGTGTCGGCCAGCCGCAGTGCCGTCCCTGCGGTCACCGTGCGCGCGAAGCTCGCCCCGTGAGCGGACTGCGCGCCCTGTGGGACCTGCCGGCCCCCGCCAAGCTCAACCTGTTCCTGCATGTCGTCGGCCGGCGCGACGACGGCTACCACCTGCTGCAGTCGCCCTTCGTGCTGATCGATTGGTGCGACACCCTGCACGCGGAGCGACGCGATGACGGCCAGTTGCGACGCCATGACCTCGGCGAGCCACTGCCGGCCGACGACCTGTGCCTGCGTTCGGCGCGGCTGCTGCAGCAGGCCAGCGGCACGTCCTTCGGCGTGGACCTGTCGATCGACAAGCAGCTGCCCTCAGGCGCTGGCATGGGCGGCGGCAGCTCGGACGCGGCCACCGTGCTGCTCGCGCTCAACCGGCTCTGGGGCCTGCGATGGCCGCGCGAGCGCCTGCTGCCGCTGGCGTTGAAGCTCGGTGCGGACGTGCCGTTCTTCGTCGGAGGGCACAACGCCTTCGTCGAAGGCATCGGCGAGCGGCTCACGCCGATCGACGTGCCGTCGTCCTGGTTCGCGGTGGTCAAGCCACCGGTGTCGATCCCGACGAAGTCGATTTTTGAAAGCCCCCTCTTGGCGAGAGACACGAAGCCAGTTATAGTCACGGGCTTTCCTGCAGGCACTTGCCAGTTGGACGGCCGCAATGATTTGCAGCCCCCAGCCGAGGCCCAGGCCCCCGAAGTGGCGGTTGCAGCGAAGTGGTTGAACGACCGCTTCGGCAACAGCCGGATGACCGGGTCGGGCAGTGCGGTGTTTGCATGGATCGGCACGGGCGAACGTCCCGCGGCGACATGGCCGGTGGAAGCACTTCCACCGGGCTGGGTCGGTCGGCTGTGCCGCAGTCTGCCCCGGCATCCGCTGGTCGGATGGGCAGACTGAAGAACGACAGGTTGTAGGTGCCGTGCGCAAGCACGGAACCGGTGTAGGGGAGTCGCCAAGTTGGTTAAGGCATCGGATTTTGATTCCGACATGCGAGGGTTCGAGTCCTTCCTCCCCTGCCAAATTTCTTCACCGAGCGACCCGGACTGAGCGGACGGGGCCCAACACCTTCGATGGCAACAACGGCTCCGAAAGAGAACACCGTGATGTTCAACACCGTTCTGTTCACCGGGAACGCCAACCCCGTCCTGGCCCAGGAAATCGCCACCCACCTCGGCGTGGAACTCGGCAAGGCCTCCGTGGGCCGGTTCTCCGACGGCGAGGTCACCGTCGAGATCCAGCAGAACGTCCGCGCCCGCGACGTCTTCGTCGTGCAGAGCACCTGCGCGCCGACGAACGAGAACCTGATGGAACTGCTCATCATGGTCGATGCGCTCAAGCGGGCCTCCGCCCGTCGCATCACCGCCGTGATGCCCTACTTCGGCTACGCCCGCCAGGACCGCCGGCCGCGCTCCACCCGCGTGCCCATCAGCGCCAAGGTCGTCGCCAACCTGCTGGAGACCGTCGGCATCGAGCGCGTCCTCACCATGGACCTGCACGCCGACCAGATCCAGGGCTTCTTCGACATCCCGGTCGACAACATCTACGCCTCGCCTGTCCTGCTGGCCGACCTGCAGAGCAAGAACTACCCCGACCTGGTGGTGGTGAGCCCGGACGTCGGCGGCGTGGTGCGTGCGCGCGCACTGGCCAAGCAGCTCGGCTGCGACCTCGCCATCATCGACAAGCGCCGTCCCAAGGCCAACGTGTCCGAGGTGATGCACGTCATCGGTGAGATCGAAGGCCGCAACTGCGTGATCATGGACGACATGATCGACACCGCCGGCACGCTGGTGAAGGCGGCCGAGGTGCTCAAGGAGCGCGGCGCCAAGAGCGTGTTCGCCTACTGCACGCACGCGGTCTTCTCGGGCCCCGCGATCGAGCGCATCGCCGGTTCGCACCTCGACGAGGTGGTCATCACCAACACCATCCCGCTGAGCGAGGCCGCCAAGGGCTGCCCCAAGATCCGCCAGCTGTCGGTGGCCTTCCTGTTCGCGGAGACGATGCGCCGCATCAGCGACGGCGAGTCGGTGACCAGCCTGTTCGCCGAGCAGAACAATAATTTTTAGTGGGACAGCGGGCTCCCCTTCGGGGCCCCTTCCCTTTGGCGGGCCTTCGGCCCGTTTAACCAGGCGCCTGGTCGCGGGCGCCTCACCCATCGGAGTGAAACCATGAAGTTCGTTGCTTACGAACGCAGCCTGCAGGGGACCGGAGCGAGCCGCCGCCTGCGCGTGTCCGGCAAGGTGCCGGGCATCGTCTACGGTGCCGGCGAGCCGAAGATGATCGAGCTGGACCACAACGCCCTGTTCCATGCCCTGAAGAAGGAAGCCTTCCACTCGTCGCTGCTCGACATGGAGCTGGCCGGCAAGGAAGAGAAGGTCCTGCTGCGTGACTTCCAGATGCACCCCTGGAAGCAGCAGGTGCTGCACGTGGACTTCCAGCGCGTGGACGAAACCACCCGCATCAACAAGAAGGTCCCGCTGCACTTCACCGGCGAAGAGAACTCGCCCGCGGTCAAGACCGACAAGTGCCTGGTCAACCATGTGATGACCGAAGTCGAGATCAACTGCCTGGCCGCCCAGCTGCCGGAGTTCCTCGAGGTCGACCTGTCCGAGCTGAAGAACGGCCAGTCGCTGCACGTCAACGACGTCAAGCTGCCCAAGGGCGTGAAGATCGTGACGCACGGCAAGCCGAACCCGGTGATCGCCGTCGCGACCCCGCCGGTGGTGGAAGAGGAAGCAGCTCCCGTGGCCGCTCCCGCCGCGCCGGCCAAGGGTGGCAAGGACGCCAAGAAGAAGAAGTGATCGAGCGCGGCCCCGTGCCGCATCGACCGCCCCAGCCCCGCCCCGTGCGGGGCTTTGTCGTTTCCGGCGGGTCCTTTGTGCGGCGAAGCTGGGGCGTCACTCGTCCTGGGACTCGTGCCGGCGAGCAGAGAGAGTCCGGGCTCAGGCACGCGCCGTCGATACCGCGGTGCGAGGCGCGGCAATGAGGCACAGCACGGCCAGTGCTCCCGCGCCCAGGGCTGCCGTGAGCCACAACGACCATGCTCCCCAGCGCTGCAGGGCCAGGCCGAACAGCCAGGGCGCGAAGGCCTGCGCGACGCGCGCCGGCACCATCAGCAGGCCCTGCCGCCGCCCGTAGCCCTCAGGTCCGAACAGCGCCAGCGGCAGCGTCCCCTTGGCGATGGTGAGGATGCCGTTGCCCGCCCCATGGAGCACGCCGAACAAGGGCGCGACCACCGGCCCGGCGATCACAAGGGCGGCGACGCCGAGCGGATGCATCGTGGCCGCCACCCGGGCGGACCACAAGGGATGCACCCGGCGCAGCAGCCCGAATTCCAGCAGGCGGGCCACCACCTGCGCCGGACCGACCAACGCGCCCACGAACACGGCCGTCGCCAGCGTGGCGCCGGAAGCGACCATGAGCTGCGGCAGGTGGGCCGCCATCGCCGTGGAGATGAACCAGGTGGCGGCGAACACGAAGGACAGGGCCAGGGTGTTGCGCAACGACGGCGCGACCTCTCCAGCGGCCGCCATCGGCTGCGCGCTCGGCGCCTCGGCCGCCGATCGCTCGGCGTCGCTCGCCCCGCTCGGCACGACCTTGGGCAGCAGGGCGTTCAGCGGCAGGCCGACTCCCAGATGCAAGGCGGCCCAGGCGAAGCAGGCCGGACGCCATCCGTAGCGTGACTCCAGCCAGGCCGACAGGGGCCAGCCCACGGTGCTGGCGAAGCCGGCGATGAGCGTGATGCCGGTGATGCTGCTGCGTGCACCCGGTCCCTGCAGTCGCACCAGCGCCGCGAAGGCCGCCTCGTACAGCCCGGCGCCCATGCCCAGGCCCAGGAGAACCCACGCCGCAAACAGCCCGGCCGGCCCCTGGGCGAGCCCCAAGCCGGCCAGGCCCGCGGCGAAGATGAGGCTGGTCAGCAGCAGCACCGGCCGGCCTCCGTGCCGGTCGATGGCGGCCCCGGCACGCGGTCCGACGAGCGCGGAGACGATCAGTGCCGCACTGAAGGCCGCAAAGACCGTGGCGGGCGAGACGCCGAGGTCCCGCGCCATCGGCACGGCCAGCATGGCCGGCAGGTAGTAGGTCGACCCCCAGGCGAGGGTTTGGGCCGTGCCGAGGGCCAGGACGATCGACACCCGGGACCTTGTTGCCGAGGCGGCACCGGCCTCCCCCGCGAGGGAGGCCCGGTCCCACCCTTCGCCTCGCGCCTGCGACGCTCGCTCGCCGCGCGGATCAGCCACAGCAAGCGGGGACGGTGGCGACGGGCTCGGCCTGCGATGCACCACAGCCGCCCGCCGTTCCCGCCGAGGCTCCGCAGGACCCCACCGACGAACCCGTGGCCGTCCGCTTCGGCGCCGCCAGGCTCACGCTGCACACCCCCGTCTGCGGCAGGTCGAGTTCCACCCGGTCGGCCGCGGGCAGGTCACCGGCCAGCGCCGCCACCACCGAACGTGCCTGCTCGAAGCCGGTGGCCATCAGGAAGGTGGGCGCACGGCCGTAGCTCTTCACCCCCAGGGTGTACAGCCCCGGCTCCGGATGCGAGAGCTCGCGGTGGCCGTGAGGCCGCACGGTGCCGCAGCTGTGCAGGTTCGGGTCGATCAGCGGGCCGAGCGCCTCGTTGCATTCCAGCCAGGGGTCGAGCTTCACGCGCAGTTCGCCGGTGATCGACAGGTCGGGGCGCTGCCCGGTCGCGCAGATGATCTCGTCGATGCCGTCGATGCTCAGCGCGCGCCCCTGCACATCCACCCCCAGCACCGACAGCCGCCCTCCGCTCGTCCGGATCTCGGTGATGCGCAGGCCCTCGTGGAACGTCAGGCCGCCGCCGTCGCGCAGCCGCTTCAGCGCCGTGCCCAGCGCACCGCGCGCCGGCAGGGCG
>OFDC01001325.1_pt1 | contig 13473 bp, 9 predicted proteins | sample 1520941 | NCBI WGS metagenome assembly OFDC01 (sample SAMEA94258168, study PRJEB24077) | hot springs metagenome | biome: Aquatic biome; feature: Water | place: India | collected 2012-12-06 | depth 5 m | reverse complement strand
AACCTTGGCAAGGTTGTGCTCTACCCCTGAGCTACGCCCGCTCACTGGCGCTGACGGATACTGCGAAAAGCGCGGTATCTGCCGGAGAGGCGGCGCGATTAGCAGCGGCTTGCCATGCCTGCAAGCGCAAAATTGGCGCGATTGGCACTTGATCGGAGGAGCACAAGCCGTCAGCACGATTCCCTAATGCTGGTGCGCTTCACATTGGCGCATCGCGCCCCACATGGGGGCAAGACCTGCGCCACAGCGCGCCGCAAGACAGGAGCATAGCCTTGGCCAGCATGGGACTGAGCATCGACGAACAAAAGGCAGTGGACCGCTTCCGCAAGGCGGTGGTCGAACCGTCGCAGACCAAGCTCGTTATCCTGGATTTCTGGGCCGAATGGTGCGGCCCGTGCAAGGCGCTGACCCCGGTGCTGGAAAAGGTCGCGGCCGATTATGCCGACAAGGGCGTGGTGCTCGCCAAGCTCAATGTCGATGAGGAGCAATTCATCGCCGCGCAGTTCCAGGTGCGCTCGATCCCGACGGTCTATGCCATGTTCCAGGGCCAACCGGTCGCCGATCTCACCAATGCCCGCAGCGAATCGCAGCTGAAGGCGATTCTCGACCAGCTACTCGCGCAGTTGCCGGTGCAGGCAAGTGGAGCTGACGGCGCGGGCGCGCCGCAAGGCCCCTCGCCCGAAGAGCTCGCGCAGTTCGTCAAGATGGGCGAGGAGGCGCTCGCCGCCAGCGATCCGCAGCGCGCGGCCAGCATCTTTGCCCAGATCACCGAATTCGCGCCCGAAAACGCCCCCGCCCATGCCGGGCTGGTGCGGGCACTGGTGCAGCTCGGCGAGATTGAGGAAGCCGGGCAGGTGATGCAGGTGATCGACAGCGATCCGCGCCTCGCCGCCGATCCCGCAATGGCCGCTGCCCGCAGCGCGTTGGAGCTTGCGGGGACCAAGGTCGATGACAGCGAGCTTGCCGCCCTGCGCGCCGCTGCCGAAGCCGCGCCTGATGATATGGCTGCGCAGTTCGCCTACGCCGAAGCCGCCTTCGCCGCAGGGAACCGCGATGCCGCCGCCGACACGCTCCTCGCCATGGTCGCCGCCGACCGCGCATGGAACGAGGGCGCGGCGCGGGCCAAGCTGCTCAAGATCTTCGAGGCGACCGGCCTCGAGGATGAATGGGTGGTCGGCGTCCGCCGCCGCCTCTCGCGCGTATTGTTTGGATGAGCCAGAACATCATGTCCCGCCGCCTATCGATCTTTCCGCTCACTGGCGCGGTGCTGTTTCCAGGGATGCAGCTGCCGCTCCATATCTTTGAGCCGCGGTATCGGGCGCTGGTGGGCGATGCGCTGATTCGGGATCGCCAGATCGCCATGATCCAGCCGCAGCGTCCGATGGAGGGCGCGCCGCTCTACAAGGTGGGCTGCGTCGGCAAGATCGGCGAGGTGCAGGCGATGGACGATGGGCGCTACAACCTCATCCTCGAAGGCGTCGCCCGGTTCCGGCTGCTGCGCGAGCTCGACGTCACCACCGCCTTCCGCCAGATCGAAGCCGATATCTATGAAGAGGACGAGGACGAAACCCTCACCCACGCCCAGCGCGGCGGGTTCGAGCGCGAGGCGCGGCGCTTTGCCGATGCGCAAGGCTACAGCGTCGATTGGGATTCGGTCGAGCGGCTGGATGATCGTTCGCTGATCAACGGCGTGTCGCAGATCGCCCCGTTCGATCCGGCCAGCAAGCAGGCGCTGCTAGAGGCCGAAACCCTCACCGACCGTTGCGAATTGCTGGTGCAGCTGATGCAGTTCTTTGGCCGCACCGACGGTAGCGAAGAGATCACGACGCTGCAATAGGGGCGCGGCCCAGACTTAGCGCCAGACCCCTATTCGCACAGCCCTGCCGCACGCTGGGCAATGCCCTTTAGACCCTTGCATTTGGGCTTCTGGGGCTTGGCCGGCTCGTTCGAACTGGTGTCGCTGCCTGACTGCCCCATGCTCCCCCCCATGCCTTCCATGCCGGGGATCAGCATGGTCGAGGAGCGGAACCGCACGCGGGCGATCCATTCGGGGTTCCAGGGCTTGCGCGTATCCGCCGGACGCGGGGGATAGGCGAAATCGGCCTGCGGGCCATAGGCCTGGAGGTTGACCATCATCCCCTCGCCCGCCGCCTTCATCACCTCGGCGGGGATGGTGCAATCGCGCTGTTCGGGCGGCATCACCGTGCCCGCCGCAATCAGCTTGCGCACCCCGGCGGGCGAAATCCAGTTCCACAGCGGGCCACCAAAGGCCTGTTCCTTGGACGAGGCCCACCATACCATTTCCACCGGCGCACCGCCGCGCCCGGTATCCTTCGCGCCGATCGCCCAGGCGTAATAGCCGGTCGCCTTGTCGAGCCCCTTCCACGCGAGCATGCTGGCCCCGCCGCTCACTTCGCTGGTGGTGGCCTGCAAGGGCGGCATGAAATCTTCCCCTAGCGTGAAGTTGATCTCCTTGGCGTAATTCGCGGTGATCTTGTGCGCACCGATCAGCGAACCTGTGGCGGGGACGGTTTTGGTGTCCTTGCCATTGGGCCACGAAGTGTAGGTGCGGCTGTTCGCAACGCTGACCTGCCAGTCTTCGGGCAGGTCCACCGCGTTCATAAACAGGCCCGGCGGCATTTGCCCGGCGGCAATCTTGGCGAAATCGATCACCACCGGCTGACCTGCGCCCGCGCGCGCGCCGCAGCCCCAATAGAGCAGCAGGCGGCCGCTTGGGCGCTGAAATTCCATCTCCCCCTCTCCCACCTCGCGCGTGGGGGCGATGAGGCGCACCGAAGCGCCCAGCCCGGCGCCCTGCGGCATGAAGTGATCGGCCTGCGGGGTGGGGGCGGTGGTGCCAGCGCCGTGGTGCAGTTCAACCGTGCGCACCGCCTCGGGCGGGCCGCCGCGCATCATGCTCATCATGGCGCCCATGCCGCCGCCGCTGCCCATCGCGCCGAGCCCGCTCATCGTGGCGGCGTCCATGGCATAGCGAACCGGCCCCGGCGCAGCCGATTGCGACAGGGCGGCGACCGAAAACAGCGCCGCAGCCGAGCCCAGACCACCGAGCAACACCCACCCAGACACAGACATACGCATGATGATTCTCCCCCCGAGACAGGGGGAGAATATCACATGGGGCACGCATTTGCTCTAGCCCGCTTTTCGCGGGCAGCTGGGCTGGGTTTTAGCGCTTATCCGCCCTTGCGGCTGGCCTCGACGCTGGCGATGACTTCGGCGGGCCATGTGACCTGCGTCTGGGTCTGCGGGTTGAAGCGGCCATCGGGATAGACTGCCGCCTTGGCCGCTGCGATTTCCTCAGCGCTCAGGTGCTCGCTGGGCTTGAGCGCAAAGACATCGATCCCGCGCGTGATCTCGGTCCCGTAGATATGGCCGCCGTACCAATAGACCGACCAGTAACCGCCCAGCACCAGCTGCTTGGCATCGATCGGGCCGCGGTCGAAATAGGCGATTTCTTTGGGGTTAGCGCTGTCGGTGAAGTCCATCACGCTGAGGCCGCCCTGATACCATGCCTGCGCAAACAGATCGCGGCCCGGCACCGGGATGATCGAGCCGTTATGCGCGACGCAGTTCTCCTTGTCGCCTTGCGGCGCGGGCATCTTGTAATGCGCGCGGAAGACCAGCTTGCCGTCCACAATGTCATAGACCGCGTTGGCGCCCCAGGTCTTGGGATCGGACGCCTTGCAGCGCGGACGCCCGCCGCCGCCCCATTCATCGGTGAAGATCACCTTGGTGCCATCATTGTTGAAGGTCGCCGAGTGCCAATAGGCAAAGGTGGTGTCGGTGACGGCGTCGATCCGCTTGGGGTTCAGGGGATCGGAGATATCGAACAGGATGCCATTGCCCGAGCAGGCCCCGGCAGCGATGCCCTTGGCGGGGAAGACGGTGATGTCGTGGCACTGATCGGTCGGCGCGGTGCGCTGGGTGCCCTCGCCATGGTCGCCGCCCGTCCACAGGCCCGCGATATTCCCGGTGCGCTCGTCGGCGAAGACCCGCGGGCTCTTGACGATGCGGGACTTCGACGGATCGGCCAGCGGGATCTCGATCACATCGATCGAGAACAGCGCGGTGCGCGTGTCGCCGGGGATACCGCCGACGCAGCCTGCGAGTTCCTCTTCGTCGCGGATGCCTGCCGTGCCCGAATTGTAGACGATGATGCGCGTGTCATCGGCGCTGACGATCGAGTGGGTGTGGCTGCCACGGCAAGTCTGCACCGCGCCGACCTGACGCGGGGCGGCGAGATTGGAGATGTCGAAGACGCGAAGCCCGCGGAACCGCTCCGCGCTGACCTTGCCGGGCGCGCCCTGAAGGCCGCAATCGACCCGGCCGCGGGTTTGCTCGACGCTCATCACGAGGATGTTGCCGACCACCGAGACATCGCCCTGCCCACCGGGGCACACGACTGAGCTCATCAGGTTGGGCACGCCATCGCTGCCGAGCTTGTAGATGTTGAACCCATGGTAGGAGCCTGCGACCATCACATCATCGAAGAAGGCAATGTCGGTGTTGGCGAAGTCGAGCAGCGGGGAGCGCTCGGCGAATTGGGTGAGGCTGTCTTCCTCGGTGCGCGCCGGGGTCGCGGCGGGGGCAGCAGGCGCGGCAGCAGGCGCGGCTTGGGCGACCGCAGGTGCGACTTGGGTGGCGGCAGCTTCGGTCTTGGCCTCAGCCTTCTTTTCCTTCTTGGGCGCGGCGGGCGGGCGCAGATCGGCCGGGTTGGCGGGATCGTAGAACCCGGCGGGCTTGGCAAGGCTCGCCACCTTGGTCAGGTTGAGGATCGCTTCACCGGCCTTGTCGAACCCGGCGGCAAGGTTCGCACGCGGGTCGACCGAAAGGCCCGCGAGGAGCTTGTCCATCCGCTCCATTTCGCTGCGCTGCTCGCCCTTGATGTCGCTGACGAAGCGGTACAGGACCGGGTCAGCGGCGGTGCCGTCTTCCTCGAACAGCTTGTCGACCATCTTCACCGCGCCGTCATGGTGCGCGATCATCAGCGTGAGGAATTGGCGATCGAACTCCACGCCCTTCGCCGCAGCGAGCGCCGCCATCTGTTCGGGCGAGGCCATCCCCGCCATCATGTGATGCATATGCGCGCCGTGGCCCGCCATCTTCGGGTCTTCCAGCGGCTCACCACGCTCGGCCAGCCAGTTCTTCATGAAGGCAATCTCGTCCGCCTGACTCGCCTCGATCCGGCCGGCAATCGCGACAAGATCTTCATTATTGGTGCGCTCCTTGACCAGCACCGCCATGTCGAGCGCTTGCTGGTGGTGCACCATCATGTGCTGCATGAAGGTGGCGTCAGCGGGGAGGTAGCTGGCGGTGGCGAGCTTGGTCGCCTCATCAGCGCTCAGCGTGCGGCTGGCTTTCCCCGGCGCGCCCGGCTGCACGATCGGTGCGGTTTGGGCAAAAGCAACGCTGGAGGCGGAAATGAGCAACGCAGTCAGGGCGGCGCGCGAAAGGCGCAGCGAAACAGAGTTCATGCGAGAGGTCCCCTTGGATGTATGATTGACCCTCAGACTGCCCGTATCGCCGGGGCAGTCAAGACCCTCGTTGGGCAGGCAAGTCGCCTTTCGACGAAAGGGCCACAACAATCGAGGATTGACGAAAGGTGCCTTGCAGGCGACTCTGTCGCTTGCGCCGCACATTTCGTCGCACCGGGTCATGCAAAGCCTTGTCGCGCGGAATCCGGCATGACTAGGATGCATGATTAAGCTCACTGCAACCTTGACGGAGTAGCTTGGCCCTATGGCACGCCCTCGCATTCTTGCCCTCGCCACTGGCCTTGCTGCCGCGTTCGCGGTCATGGCGGTGCCTGCATCTGCGCGGGAAGACGAGTTGCAGGCCAACTTCGACAGCGTCTTCGGCACCCAGCCCCGTCAGCCGCAGACCTTTGACGCGATCTACAAGAACAGCTTCGAACAACGCATCGCTGATCTTGCGAACCCTGCGCTCGGCCGCATCGGGGTTGCCGCTGTCGATCTGACGACCGGCGAGCAAGTCATGGTGCTGGGCGATCAGCTGTTCCCGATGGCCTCCACCAGCAAAATCGCGGTGGCGGCGGCCTATCTCGAACTGGTTGAGAAGGGCCGGTACACGCTGACATCGGAATTTCCGCTGATGATGCCGGTGGCCTCGGCCAAATATTCCTCGCCCAAGGCGCCAGTGCGCCCGGGCCAATACATGCCGGCGATTGACCTCATCGAAATCATGATCACCCGGTCGAGCAATCCGGCGACCGATGCCCTGCTGGCAGCGGTTGGCGGGCCGAGCGTCGTAAACGATTGGATGCGGCGGCAGGGGATAAACGATTTCAGCATCAACCGCGATATCGCCACGCTGGTGCGCGATGACGGGCAGTATGATCCGGCCCGCCATATCGACACCCGCGATGCCGCGACCCCGCGCGCGATGGTGCGGCTTCTCGAAGGGCTCTATCGCGGTGACTTCCTGTCGGACCAGAGCCGCCAGGTAATCCTCTCCGCCATGAGCCGCACGGTGACCGGCAAGCGCCGCATCCCGGCGCACATCCCGCTCGAAGCGCGCGTGAGCCACAAGACTGGCTCGCTGAGCAACACGTCCAGCGATATCGGGATCATCGAAACCCCGGATGGGCGCGCGATTGCCGTGGCCATCTATGTGACCGGGCAAGGCGGCAAAGTGGCGCGCGAAGAGCGGATCGCAGCCATTGCCCGCGCGCTCTACGATGGCTTCGCCGCCCGCGCCCCGCAGAGCCCAGTGCGCAATTATGCCAGCGCGCCTTATGGGACGGGCGGTTAAGGCATCGCTTCACCAGGTCGCCTGACCACAGCGACTTGCGCCACAAAAGTCCTTCGATGCGCCGATGCAGCCAAGACGGCAGCGACGATGGCCATTCCGGTATAAGTCAACGTGATTGCAATCATCGCTGGGACCAATGCAATGTCGCTGGCCATGGATTGCAGGCCGAGCGTCGCGACTGGCCCAAGTGCGCAGACCACCCCAGCCACCATCGGCGAAGTCAGCGCGACGCCAGCCTGAGCGAGGTAGATTGGGCCGATCAGGATAACCAGAAAGATGGCCGCCTGCATCGACAGCGCGGCTGCGTCCATCCCAGCATAAGGGCGCTCAATTTCGGTCAGCATGCTCGCCGCGATGGCGGTGACGAGCAGAAAGCGGGTGCCCACGATCGCCAGTGCCGAAACACCGCTTTCATTCATGCGCTTGGCAAGGATCGTCTCCGCCGTGATGGCGATCCCGGCAAACGCGGCAAGGGCAATGCCGATTGGCTCGGCGACGAAGGTCAGAGCGACCAGAGTGCCAAGCAACCCGAGGTGCAGCGCGTGTTCCGCGCGACCTTTCGTATACTCCGCGCCGCTACGCAGACCCAGCCGCGCAAACACGGTCACCGTGATCGGAGCAATCCCGCAGAAAGCCAGATTGACCGCCGCTGGCTGGGTGATGCGCAAAGCCTCAAAATAGCTGAGCCACGCGGCGGCGGTAGTGGCGTTCAGCAACAGGACTGTCCGCCAGCCACGAGCCAGCAAACCCAGTTGGCGGGGCATGGCCACCACCAGAATGGCCCCAAACACCAAGGCCGCCGTGCCAAAGGCAAGGGCTGCAACTTCAAACAGTCCCAAATCGCCGAACAATTGCCCCAGATAGACGTCCCGCACGGCCTGCGTGCCCACGAAGCCGAGCAGACTGGCCATGCCAAGTTGCGATAGATTCCACCTGTTGCCGCGTGCCATGGCCATTCCCCTGAAAAGTCAGGCTTTGCCTAAAGCCTCCAGCCTTCGGCGGCAGCGCCAATTGTTGCGCTCAAATGCACAGCAATGCCCGCTTGGGATTGAGCGCAAGAAAGGGCGATGCGGCTGAAAAACGAAAGCTGCATTCCGAACAGCGAAGGAGATCGCAATGTCGTTTCGGATTGTTGGGCTGGACCCTACCCCTTTCGCACCCCTGTTCGCGCTGGGGGATGATCAGCTGGCAGAGCTTGGCATCATGGCCATCACTGCGGATGATGATAACTACCCTTGCCGCATTTCACTGGCCGGAGCGGCAAAGGGGGAGCGCCTGCTCCTGCTCAATCATGAGCATCAGCCCGCACCAACCCCTTACCGGTCGGCACATGCCATTTATGTGGCCGAAGGCTCAGCCAAGCGCGGGATTTTTCACGATGATATCCCGCCGGTCATCCTGAGCCGGATCGTCTCGATCCGGGCGTTCAATGTCGAGGGTATCATGGTTGATGCCGACCTTGCCGATGGGGACCAGGCGACTCCGGTGATCGAGCGCCTGTTGGCCAATCCTGACGCAGCTTATCTGCACATCCATTTCGCCAAACGCGGCTGCTTTGCTGCGCTGGTAGAGCGCGCCTGATCGGACCATACGCAGAAAGGGCGGCGCCTTGCGGCACCGCCCTTCTTTGTCGTCACCACCGCGCGAAGCGGCGATGATCACATCCGATTACTCGGCAGCCTTGGTCGCTTCTTCGGCGGTCGCGGCAGCAGCGTCAGCAGCTTCGGTCGCAGCGTCGGCAGCGCCTTCAGCAGCAGCTTCAGCGCCTTCGGCGGTCGCATCGACAGCAGCTTCGGCGCCTTCAGCGGCGGCATCAGCATTGGCTTCGGCGTCAGCGGCCATCGAATCGACAGCTTCTTCGGTTTCGGTGGCGGTTTCGCCGCTGCAAGCAGCGAGGCCGAGGGCCGAGGTGGCGATGGCGGCAGCGAGAATGATCTTACGCATGGTGTGCATTCCTTTTTCAGCGAATGAAACACGCATCCCCTTGCAGGGAGGCGTCGATACCGGTGTCTGATCCCCCGGCTCACTCTCCAAATAGTGGCAGAAATGGGGCAGCACAAGGGGATTAAGGCAGGGTGCCCAAATTTTGCCACTTTATTGCCATATTTTGACCGGCGTGACAGGATGATCCTCGCAATCGTGACGCCTTTATGCCCCTACCCGCGCCGCGCGGTGGCTGCTAGCAGGCGGCATGGCCCAAAAGCAGCACCTCTATCTCGTCGATGGCTCGTCCTATATCTTCCGGGCCTATCACCGCCTGCCGCCGCTGACGAACCCCGAGGGCACGCCGGTGGGGGCGGTCTATGGCTATACCACGATGCTGTGGAAGCTCGCCGCCGATCTCGACGCGGCAGACGGCCCGACCCATCTGGCGGTGATCCTCGATGCCAGCGGGGTCAGCTTCCGCAACGATATCTACGAGCATTACAAGGCAAACCGCCCCGAGCCGCCCGAGGATCTCGTCCCGCAATTCCCTCTGATCCGCGACGCCACCCGCGCCTTCAGCCTGCCGTGCATCGAGGTGTCGGGGCTGGAAGCGGATGACCTGATCGCCACCTACGCCCGCGAAGCGCAGCGGCGGGGGTGGGATGTCACCATCGTCTCCTCCGACAAGGATTTGATGCAGCTGATCTCGGAGGTGGATGGGGCGCGGATCGACATGCTCGACACCATGAAGAACCAGCGCATCTGGCTCCCCGAGGTCGAGGAGAAATTCGGGGTCGGCCCCGAGCTCGTCGGCGATGTGCTGGCCTTGATGGGCGATGCGGTCGATAATGTTCCGGGTATCTACGGGATCGGGCCCAAGACCGCCTCGAAGCTGATCGCCGAGCATGGTTCCTTGACCGCTGCGCTCGATGCGGCCCCGGCGATGAAGCCCTCCAAGCTCAAAGACCGCCTGATCGAAGGCCGCCCCGACGCGGAGCTCTCCAAGGTGCTGGTGACGCTCAAGGAGGACTGCGATCTGCCGCAGCCTCTGGAGGAGATGAAGCTCGGCCCCGTCCCGCCCGAACCGCTGGCGGCCTTCCTTTCCCAGCACGGCTTCACCTCGCTGCTGCGGCGGCTCGATAGCGGCGCGGGCAGCCCCTCGCGCACGACGGACTTGAACCCGCCCAAGCCGACCACCGCAGGCGATGCCTCCAAAGCCGAGGCCAACCGCCAGCCGCTCCCCGAGATGCCCCCGGTCGATCACGCCGCCTATGAAACGGTGCAGACGCTCGAACGGCTGGAGGCCTGGTTGGAGCGCGCCCGCGCCGCCCGGCTGGTGGCGGTGGATACCGAGACGACCTCACTCGATGCCATCCGTGCCGATCTGGTCGGGGTCAGCCTCGCGCTCGGGCCGAACGATGCCTGCTACATCCCGCTCGCCCACGGCGGCGACGATATGTTTGCGCAGAAGCCCGAGCAGGTGCCGCTGGCCGAGGCTCTTGCGCTTCTCAAGCCGTTGCTGGAGGATGAGGCCGTCCTCAAGGTGTTCCAGAACGGCAAGTACGACCTCAACGTCCTCGCCCGGCAGGGGATCGCGGTCAGCCCCATCGACGACACCATGGTGATCAGCTTCACGCTCGATGCCGGGCGCGGCGAGGAAGGCATGGGGGGCGGCCACGGGATGGATGAGCTTTCGCAGCGCCACCTCGGCCACACGCCGATTGCCTTCAAAGATGTGTGCGGGACGGGCAAGAAGGCCATCGGTTTCGCCGAAGTCCCGCTCGACCGCGCCACCGCCTACGCCGCCGAGGATGCTGACATCACTCTGCGCCTTTACCGCCACTTAAAGCCGCGTCTGGCGGTGGAGGGCGGCACGCGCATTTACGAACGGGTGGACCGTCCGCTGATCCCGGTGGTCGCGGGCATGGAGCGCGAAGGCATCCGGGTCGACCGGGCGCGGCTGTCCCGGCTTTCGGAGGAGTTCTCGGTCGAAATCGGGCGGCTGGAGGGGGAGATCCACACGCTCGCAGGGCAGGAATTCACCGTCGGCAGCCCCAAGCAGTTGGGCGAAATCCTGTTCGAGAAACTGGGCTACAAAGGCGGCAAGAAGGGCAAAAGCGGGCAATATTCGACCGACGTGTCGGTGCTGGAAAAGCTCGCAGCAGAAGGCGCGCCTATCGCGCGCAAGGTGCTCGAATGGCGCCAACTGGCAAAGCTGAAATCGACCTACACCGATGCCCTGCAAGAGGCGATCAACCCCGCGACAGGCCGGGTCCACACCAGCTATTCACTGGTGGGGGCGCAGACCGGGCGATTGAGCTCCACCGATCCCAACCTGCAAAACATCCCGATCCGCACCGCCATTGGCCGGCAGATCCGCGAGGCCTTCGTGCCCGAACCCGGCAATGTCCTGCTCGCCGCGGACTATTCGCAGATCGAACTCCGGCTCGCCGCGCACATGGCCGATGTTGCCAGCCTGAAAGAGGCCTTCGCCCACGGCGAGGACATCCACGCCCGCACCGCGCGCGAGATGTTCGGCGAGGTGACCCGCGACACCCGCGCGCGGGCGAAAACCATCAACTTCGCCATACTGTATGGGATTAGCAGGTGGGGCCTCGCCGCGCGGTTGGAAGTGCCGCCCGAAGAGGCGCAGGCAATGATCGACACCTATTTCCAACGCTTCCCCGGCATCCAGCGCTATATCCACGAGACGCTGGAGAGCGTGCGGGCCAAGGGCTATTCCGAGACCCTGTTCGGGCGCAAGACGTGGTTCCCGCGGATCAATTCCAAGAACCAGGCCGAACGCCAAGGCTCAGAACGCGCCGCGATCAACGCGCCGATCCAGGGCACCAGCGCTGACATCATCAAGCGCGCGATGGCGCGCATGCTTCCCGCACTCGTTGACGCCGGATTGCACGACGTGCGCATGCTGTTGCAGGTTCATGACGAACTCGTTTTCGAGCTTCCCGAGAGCCGCGTCGAGGCCGCGACGCCGATCATCCGGCAGGTGATGGCCGAGGCGGCACTGCCTGCCGTGGCGCTCAGCGTGCCGCTTGGGGTCGATATCGGCACCGGGATGAGCTGGGACGCGGCGCACTGAAATCCGTCACCCCGGCGCAGGCCGGGGCCCAGAGCTGCGGAGAACTGCGCTTGCCGCTCTGGGTCCCGGCCTACGCCGGGATGACGATGCGGGAGGACGTTCGCCAATGTTTCACGTGAAACATTTAGAGAACATCGTCCCTCAATCGTGCTTCTTCTCCCGCGTGGGCGTGAGCATTTCGGGCGAGAGGAAGCCGATCGGCTGCACCGCGGCGGCGCGCTTTTTCAGCTCGCCGCGCATCTTGAGGTATTCCTCCTCCATTTCAGCGGTGACCGTGGCGCGCGAATCCTTGAGCGCTGCCTCGAAATCCTGACGCTCCACCGCAGTCACGTCACCGCCCACCCGGCGTAGCGCGGCAAGCCCGGCGCGGCGCACCAGATCTTCGAGATCCGCGCCGGTGAAGCGCTCGGTCTCAGCCGCCAAAGCAGCCAGATCGACGCCGTCCGCCAGCGGCATTTTGGTGGTGTGGATGCCCAGAATCCGCTCGCGGCCTGCCTTGTCCGGGGTGCCCACGTACACCAGCTCGTCAAACCGGCCCGGACGCAGCAGTGCCGGGTCGACCAGCGTTGGCCGGTTGGTGGCGCCGATCACCACCACCGATTGCAGCTCTTCCAGCCCGTCCATTTCGGCGAGAATGGTGTTGACCACGCGGCCCGTCACCTGCGGCTCGCCCTGACCTGAGCCGCGCGCGGGAACGAGCGAATCGATCTCGTCGATGAACACCACACAGGGCGCCACCGCGCGGGCGCGGGCGAAGAGCTTGGCGATCTGCTGCTCGCTTTCGCCATACCACTTGGAGAGGAGGTCGCTTGATTTCATCGAGATGAAGTTCGCCTCAGCCTCCTTGGCCACAGCCTTGGCGAGCAAGGTCTTGCCGGTGCCCGGCGGGCCATAGAGCAGGAAGCCTTTCGCGGGGCGGATGCCGAGCCGACGGAAGGCGTCGGGGTTTTTCAGGGGGAGTTCGATCCCCTCCCTGAGCTTGGCCACCGCCTCGCCCACGCCGCCGACATCATCCCAGCTGACATTGGGCACCTGCACCATCACTTCGCGCATCGCCGAGGGCTGGACGCGCTTGAGGGCGGCGAGGAAATCGTCGCGGCAGACGTACAGATCATCGAGCACATCGGGCGGGACGGTGCGTTCGTCGAGGTCGAGTCGTGGCATGATCCGCCGCACCGCCTCAATCGCCGCCTCGCGCGCCAGAGCCGCGATATCCGCGCCGACAAAGCCGTGGGTGACGCGGGCGAGTTCATCGAGATCGATGGTCTCACCCAAGGGCATGCCGCGGGTGTGGATGCCGATGATCTGGCGCCGCCCGCGCTGATCGGGGACGCCGATCACGATCTCGCGGTCGAACCGGCCGGGGCGGCGCAGTGCTTCGTCGATGGCATCGGGGCGGTTGGTGGCGGCGATGACCACCACATTGGCGCGCTTTTCCAGCCCGTCCATCAGGGTGAGGAGCTGGGCGACCAGCCGCTTCTCAGCCTCTCCCGGCACTTGCGTACGCTTGGGGGCGATAGAGTCGATTTCGTCGATGAAGATGATCGCAGGCGCAGCGCGGCTCGCCTCCTCGAACACTTCGCGCAGGCGCTTTTCGCTCTCGCCATAGCCCGAGCCCATGATTTCCGGGCCGTTGATGGTGAAGAACTCGGCGT
>OFDC01001321.1_pt1 | contig 13485 bp, 10 predicted proteins | sample 1520941 | NCBI WGS metagenome assembly OFDC01 (sample SAMEA94258168, study PRJEB24077) | hot springs metagenome | biome: Aquatic biome; feature: Water | place: India | collected 2012-12-06 | depth 5 m | reverse complement strand
GACCATGCGGTCGAACAGCATGGCGTTGAACGGCGTGTAGGCCATGTAGAGACCCGCGCCCGTCAGGATCATCCAATTCAGCGGCGAAAGCATCTGCGCCTGGAAGGCCAGGGTCGACAGGCCTAGCACCGCAAACCCCGCCAGGATGACGCCGTGCATCACCAGAAGCGCGCGCAGATTGTCTCGCACCAGCATGACCGCGCCCAGAACAGCCAAGGCAATCACCGCAACTGGCAACTCGCTGGCCGTGAACACGTCCGAAGCCTGACCAAAGCCCATGGCCGCCCAGATCTCGGCGGCGAAGTTGTCCCGGAAATCCCGCAAGGCGGTCAAAAGGATGTAGGCCAGCACCAACAGGATAATGCCTGGGGCGTAGGTCTCCATAAAGGCGCGGCGCTGGGCGCCGTTCATGGGCTGCCGACGAACGCGAGCGGCCTCGTCCTGGGCGTTGGGCGGCGGGAGCTGGGTGAGCGCCCAGACCGATACGGCGAGCAGCGGCATGAAGACCGCGCCGGTCGCCGCGGGCATCCAGAACGCCGAGACGTCCAGGTCGCTCATCAGCCACTTGCCGACCGACTTCACCACGCCGGACGACAGGATGAAGCTGGCGCACAGGATGGCGCCCAGAACCTCGGAGGTCCGCCGCCCCTCCATATAGCCGAACACCAGGCCCCAGATCATGCCCAGCGGCAGTCCGTTCAGGAGAAGCGCCAGGACGTTCCACGGCGCGGGAACCACTGCGAAGGCCACCAGCGCGATCCAGGAAGCACTGATCAGTCCCAGAATGGCCGCTCCGCGACGCACGGGCGCGATTTCCGAGATGACCTTCACGCCGATGAACTTGGACAGCGCGTAGCCGATCACCTGGGCCAGGACCAAAGCGATCTTGTAGTCGATCGCAAAGCTCCAGCCCTCGACGACGCCAAAGGTGGCCGCCGCGAACGGCTTGCGAAAGGCGTACATCGAAAAATAGGCGCAGAACCCTGCAAGGCCAGCGAACAGGGCGAAAGCCAGCGGATGAGCCTGTGTGAGCCAGCGCCGAGGACCAGATGTCATGGAAACGCCCCTTGTGGAGCGCTCTGGTCTATACCAAGTACATGTCGGCCCGATGACGCGCCAAGGCGCTATCGGACGCGTGTATCCACGCTCACCGTCAAGGCGTCATGACGCCAGTACTCCTGATCATACTCGACGACATTGCCCTGCGCGTCGTAGCAGGTGCGAACAAGGCTCAGGCCCGGCAGCCCAGATTTGACGCGCAGGGCCTCGGCCTCGCCACGTGTCAGGGCGCAAGGTCGCATATCGACCTTGTTGCGCGCGACGCCAATGCCATAGACCGCCTTCAGGACGCTGGTCAGCGAGCCGTTCAGATCGTGCTCGATCAGTCCCGGCGCACGGGCGGCGTCCACGATGATGCTCTCGATCAGCACAGCCCGGCCGTCGATCGAGCGACGCCGATGGATCCAGTACATCGGCGCCCCGACCGGACGCGAGAAGATCTGAGACAGCATGCCATCGCAGGCGATCTCGACCTTGCTGAGCGTTTCGGTCTCAGGTCGCCGTCCCTGCGCCTCGACGTAGGACATGAAGCCTTCCCAGCGGGTCGGATCATAGACCACAGGCGGCGGAGAGACGTACCAACCGCTACGTTCCTTGCGGTAGATGATCCCCTCGGCCTCAAGCTGGAAGAGGGCCTCGCGCACCGTGCCGCGGGCGACGCCGCCGCCGATCTGCAACTGACGTTCGGAAGGCAGCCGCTCGCCCGGCTTGAACTCTCCAGCCGTGATGCGTGAGGCGATGTCGTCGCGCACGCCGATATACTGGAGACTGTCGGGCTGTTGCATCAAACGACCTGGACGGCGGTCGAATCCCGCCAAGCGTAAGGATGTGAGGGGGGCGCCCCCGGGTCAAGGAACCCTGTCGGACTTCAACGGGCGCCCAACAGGGGTGTCACGAAAGATTCGTCATCGAGTTACCCAGTCTGGTCTATACCAAAATTGATCGTAAGGGTGAGCCATGCTAGCGGAGCAGCGCTTTGGGCGCTTACGCCTATCGACCTCGGTGTGACGGATATCGCATGACCTCAAGTGCTTCGGCCGACGCTTTCCTGACTGAGATCACCGACCTGTTCTCGCGTCTGGGCGGCCTGCATTACGGCGAGGACGTCTCCCAGATGGACCACGCCCTGCAGACGGCGCGCCACGCAAGCCTAGACGGCGCCTCGCCGGCCCTGGTCGCCGCCGCCCTACTGCACGACATCGGCCATCTGATGCAGAAGATCGGCGAGGACGCCGCCGATCGGGGCATCGACACCCGGCACGAGCAGATTGGAGCCGGCTATCTGGCCCGCGCCTTCGGTCCGGATGTGACCGAACCGATCCGCCTGCACGTGGCGGCCAAGCGTTATCGCGTCGCCGTGGACCCGACCTACGCCAGCCGCCTCAGCGACGCCTCCCAACAGAGCCTGGCCCTACAGGGTGGCCCGATGCGCCCTGACGAGATCAAGGTCTTCCTCGCCAACCCCCACGCCATGGCCGCGCAAAAGCTCCGCAGCTATGACGAGGCCGGCAAGGATCTGGACGCGGAGGTCGCGAGCTTCGAGAGCTATTACGATCTGATGCGTGGTCTGCTCGACGAGGCTGGCAAGCTCTAGCTCGGCCGCTCCCCCCGCGCGATCCGCGCTTCGATCTCGACCAGCGCCGGGCCCAGGTCGGCGATCGTCTCGATCACGTAGTGAGCGCCGGCGTCCCGCAAAGCCTTGGCGGACGCCGCGACACGGGCGGCGCGGTCCTCCGCCGGCAGACCGTTCAGCGCCTCACGGCTCAAGCCCACGCCGTTGCCGGAAGCCGAGAGTCCGACCGTCCAGGCGCCGGCTTCGAGACCTTCGCTGATCCCCACGACCGCATCGTCGACCTTGACGCACGCCCGGGCCGGCCAGGCTCTCAAGTCCACAAGGGCCTTCCACATCATCAGCGGCGAGGGCCGCCCTTCGCGCGTCTCGCCGGCGCAGACTACGACATCCGGCGCATAGCCCTGATCGGCCGCCAACGGCAGGATGTCGGTCATCATCGGCCGCGTGTAGCCGGTCGTCGAACCGATCCGGACGCCGCGCGCCCGCAAATCCGCGACCAGAGACGCCGCTCCGGGGATCAAGGCGGCGCAGTCTCGCGCGGCCGCGCGCATCTTGGGCTCGACGGCGTCATGCAGGCGATCGACGTCGGCCTCGTCGCTCGCCTGTCCATGACGCGCGCGCCAGGCCTCGGCTACGCGCGGCGCCGCCAGCAGGGCGCGGATGTGATCGCGCTTGGCGCGGCCCATGTCGACGCGCGCCTCTGCCTCGGTGACCTCAACCCCGGCCTCAGCAAACACCTCCAGCAGGGCCAGGACCGGCGCGCGGCAGCCAAAGTCCACCATCGTGCCGGCCCAGTCGAAGACGACGGCCTGGATCAGGCTTGGAGTCACGCTAAGGCTCCTAGGGGAAGGTCAAACAGGTCGGCGATGACGGTCTCGGCCAGGCCAAAGGCGGTCGAGGCGCCGGTCCCGCCGGTCACCACGACAAGGCGCACGTTCGGCATGGGAGTCTCGACCAGGCTGTGCCCGGCGGCCGAGGCGTAAGTCCCGGTCCAGCGTTCCAGCACCGGCGGCGGCGCTCGCCCGAACACCTTCGCGAACTCGTCCAGGATCAGGGCGTCGACATCCTCGCGGCCGAACGGATCGGGGGTGGGCGCATAGTGATGGCTGTCCCCGACCACCAGCGAACCGTCGGCGCTCTGGGCGACGATAAGATGGACGCCATGCTCCAGATGCGCGGCCTGCTCGGCCTCGAGGCGCGCGCGCAGGGCGCCGGCCTCAGGCAGGTCGGCATAGCCGAGATAGCGAACCAGGCCGAGGTCGGACATGACCGGCGAGGGCAGACGCCAGCCTGGATCGGCCAGCCGCAGCATCTGCAGCTTGCAGCGCGTGACGCCGGCGCGGGCGAAGCTATCGGGGAACAGCGTCACGAGGTCATCGCCCGGACAGACGACGATGGCGTCGGCTTCAATGAGGCCGGCGGAGGTCTCCAGTCGCCCGCTCTCGACGCCGCCCACAGCCACGCCGCGCCTGAAGGTGACGCCATGGGCCGCCTCGAGCCAGGCCGCCAGGCGCGGGATGGCGGTGCGCGACTCCACCCGCAGATCGACGCTGCTGGCCAGGCCGCCGAGCACCTGTCCTCGCGCCGGCAGCCGATCGCCCAGCGCTTCGGCGTCGCGCCAGGCGCAGCCCTCGGCCATTTCGGTTTCCAGGAAGGCTTCGAGCACCGCCTTGGCCTCGGGACGTCGGGCGACCATGGTCAGGCCGCGCTGCAGGACCTGGACGCCGGCTGCGGGGGCCACCTCGCCCCAGACCTCGGCGGAACGACGCGCCAGACGCCAGACCGCGCCACGCTCTTGGCCGGTCACGGTCACGAAGCCGAAATTTCGCACCGAGGCGCCATTGGCCTGAGCGTCGCGATCCACCACCACGACCCGCTTGCACAGCCGCGTGGCGGCCAGGGCGTGGGCCAGTCCCACGATACCCGCGCCGACGACGGCGACGTCGAAACCTTGCTTCAAGACAGACCTTCCCGTTGGCGCGCGCCGTCGTCGGCGACCAGATGCTGCAGTAAGCGCTTTTCCAGCACGAGCATGGCGCCGACGCCATTGGTGCGCATGACCAACCCCTCAGACAACGGCGACGCCGCGTTGCGTAGCGCCATCGCGAGACGCTGAAACTCCGGGGCCGCCGCGCCGTCCACACCATGGAAGGCGCAGAGCTGTCGCCAATCGAACGAGAAGCTTTCGAGAAGCTGGCTGAACCGCCCGATGCGGACGCGTTCCTCCGCAGGGTCGCCAGCGAGGGTCAGTTCGCCGCGCAGATCATCGAGCAACCACTGGACCTCGGCGGCCGGCATGATGGGCGAGCGCGGATTGACCTCGGTCAGCAGCGGATGATCCGCGTTCGGATCCCAGCCGACCTTGCGCCATTGGGCGCGCGGCGGCGGAGCAGCTTGAACGAACCGCCAGAAGGCGGCTGTGCCCGTGGTGTCGGCGACCAGGTGGATCCGCTCGCCGCTGGCGTTGTTCTCGACATGGTGCCGGCGCCAGTTGTCGAAGACCCAGGCCTCGCCGGCGCCCATGTGCACGGCCTCGCCGTCGCAGTGGAAGCGGACCTCCGGCCAGGTCAGGACCGGGATGTGCAGCCGCACGCGCGTGTGCCAGTGATAGTTGATGTCGGCGTGTTCCGGCACGCCTGCGCCCGGCGCCAGGCGCATCAGCCGCGACCGGCTCCACACGACCCCGAAGCCCCCCAGGACCTGCTTCAGGTAGGGCATGGCCTCAAGCCAGGGCGTCGGCGCCATGCGCCCGTGGACGGCGTCGGTTTCAGCGCCACCGACGCTGATCAACCGGGCGGCGCTGTTGCCGGGCACCTGGTCTGGATGCGCCACCCAAGCCTCGGGCGGCAAAGCGGCGACCTCGGCCTGCAGTCGCGCGACATCGAACAACACTGGCAACTGAAAGAACGGGCGTGAAAGCCGCATGGGTCAGACCCTCTCCATCAGCGCATCGCCCAAGGCCGCGCGCAGCGGATCCAGCCAGGGCGCATAGTGCTTCCATTGCTCCAGTCCGTCTTGCCCGATGGGCTGGCGCACCTGTTCGGCGCTGGGCGTACGGATGCCGCGACGGGTCTGGTGGAAGCTCAGGCACGATGGCTCGAACGCCAGTCCGGCATGGGCCAGCATACGACGCGTTGCGGCTTCCAGGTCCTCGACCACGTCCTCGTACGGAACGCGAAACACGCGGCCGGGCAGGACGGCGTCCCAGTGGCGCATCAGATCAAGATAGATCCGGTAGTAGCCGGCGATGTCGGCCAGACCGTAGGTGAACTCCTGGTTCGCCATCCCGAACAGCTGCTTGAAGTTGCTGAAACAGCAGGCCATCGGCTCGCGTCGCACGTCCAGGATCGTCGCGCGCGGCAGGATCAGGTGGATCAACCCGATGTGCCAGAAGTTGTTGGGCATCTTGTCGATGAAGAACGGACGCCCCAGCCGGCGGTAGGCGCGCGTCTCGTCCAGGAACCGCTCACCCAGCGCGCGCGCCTGAGCAGCGGTCAGGTCCAGCATCGCGGCGGGATTGACCGGCAGGCCGCAGTCGGGATCAAGGCCGCATAGCTCACCCGCATAGCGGCCGATTTCGGTCAGCTCGTGCGTGCCTTCCACCTGGGAGTGGGAGGCCAGGATCTGCTCGATCAACGTCGAGCCTGAGCGCGGCAAGCCCAGAACGAAGATCGGCGCGGAATCCTGGGCGCCCCAGCCTGTACGGCTGGCGAAGACCTCCGCCGTCAGGGCCTGTTTCAGACGGTCCGCGGAGCGCTCGGCGACGTCGGGGCGATACCGACTGGAAGCGCGCCGCAGCGCATTGCCGCGCGCGTAAAAGCTCCAGGAGGCCGCGTAGTCGCCATGATCCTCGAGCGCCTTCCCGAGGGCGAAGCGCAGATAGACGCGGTCCATCTCTTTCAGATCCGGCCGCGCCTCGGCGGCTCTCATCCGGGTTATGTCATCGTCCGCGAAACGATAGGTCTTCAGGTTGGCCAGACTGAACCAGGCGACGCCGTGGTCGGGCCGGGCGGACAGCGCTGCGCGATAGTCGGCCACGGCCTCAGGGCCGCGCCCCATCGCCTTCAGCGCGTTGGCCCGCCAAAGACGCAGGTCGGCGATCTCGTCCGCCGACTCGCATGGCGCCGCCAGCAGACGGGCGTAGAGGTCGATCACCGGCTCGAAATCGCCCAGGCCCAGGCAGGCCGCGCCGTACAGCTTCAGATATGCGCGATTGTCGGGCGAAAGGGCCAGCAGCCGCCCGGCTTCTCGTCGCGCCAGCAGGTGCTTCTGACCTTGAAGCAGCGCCATGGCGTAGTCGAAGCGCGCCTCGTGATAGTCCGGCGCATGAACAAGGATCGCCGCCAGGACGGCTTCAGCCTCCGCCAGCGCGCCCCGCTCCAGGCGAATACGCGCCAGGAGGCGCAGGGCGCCGACGCTCTCGCCGGCCGTGCGCAGATGGTCCGTCAGCACCTCTTCCGCTGGCTCCAGGTCGCCATCGGCGAGCAGACTTTGGGCGACGACGATCGGCGGCGGAAGCTGCTGCAGTGTGGCCAGACGCTGAGCCGCGACATCAGCCTCGGTAACATCGCCGCGACGCCGGTGCAGTTGCTCCAGCATGTCCCAGCAGGCCGGAAGCGCCGGGTTCAGCGCGACAGCCTCCCGCAAGGCGGTGATCGCGCTCGCGCCATCGCCCATTGCGATCAGGATGTGCCCCTGCTCCTGATAGAGGCGACTGAAGCGTGGATGCTGAGCTCGCAGGCGCTCCAAAGCCGCCAGGGCTTCGTGGACCCGCCGCTGCTCACGCAGCACGCGGGCCTCGCGCAACCTAGCCTCACGCGCGTCCAGCGCCCGCGCTGGGATCACGACGCGGCGCTCGCGTTCAGCAAAGGCGGCAGCCAATCGGGGTCTGGCTGATCGGCGTCGTAGTATTCGAAGATCAGGTGGATGCGGTCGGTCTCGCCGTCGTTGCGCACCCAGTGCGGGCCCAGGTTGTCGACCTCGACCGCTTCGCCGACCGGGAAGTGATGCTCGGCTCCGCCGAAGAAAGACACCACGCCCGGATTGGTCGTCAGCGGCACGTGGATCTTGTGCGGCCATTTGGCGGCTGGGTTGGCGTCGATGTGCGGGTGGATCACGCCGCCGGCCGGCATCCGGGCCAGCATCACCCGGGGAAAGACGCCCCGCGCGTAGCCGTAGTCACAGACAGCTTGCGCCAGCACCGGCTCCAGCAGCCGACGCCAGGGCGCCCAGGCCGGACGATCATGCGAGGTGCGCCAGTCGCGGGGGCTGTCGACGAAGCGAAAGACGATGTGCCGGGTCGCATCCAGCACCTCGAACTTGTTGGGCTTGGCGGCGTTCTCGGCGGCCCAGACATCCTCGGGAATCGCGAGGACGGCGGCGCGCAGGTCGGCGACGTCGATCAAGCCCAGCCAGCGGATCGCCTCGGTCTTGCGAGGGTTGGGCGTCAGTGCGAGCCGCGGCGGGTTCATCGCACGCCCTCGAAGTCGTAGCCGAACAGCGCCAGATCCTGGGCGTAGCGGGCGGCGACGCCGTCGATCAGCGTCTGGTCGTAGTAGGCGCGATAGTCCTCGTGCCGGGTGCCGTTGACCCGGTCCAGCGGTCGCGAGGCGATGCCGATCCGCGCGCAGAGGGCGTCGTAGGAGCCTTGCATATCCTCGACCCGCCCGACCTGGTCGGCCAGCAGGGTCTCGCCGTCGTCATCGACCAGCAGGGTCGCCTGCGGCTGGAACAGGATATGGCCCTCTGGCGGGTCCACGAACAGGAAATGGCGCATCGCCTCGCGGGGCTGGCGCTGAAAAAGGTCGCCGCCGCGCAGCATGAAGGCGCAGTACGAGACGAACCGATCGAACGGATTACGTACGAAGGCGAACTTGAAGTAGCCCGCGAAGGCCTCGTCGCCGAGATAGGGACGCACCTGGCGCAGCGACAGATGGCCGTGCTGGACCGCCGCCAGGTCAGCCCAGGGAAAGCGCTTGTTGACGAACAGGCCGACCTGCTCGACGTCCTCGTCACCCATCTGTTCGCGCAAGGCCTGTCGCACCGCGTGGGTGCCGGTCTTGGGCACGGCGGCGAAGATGAAGCGGTGTCGGTGGGAAACGATCATGTTTTCCGCGCGCACGGAAAAACGCCCCGCTCGAAGAGCGAGGCGCCCGTCCGTGGTCCTGGTTAGAACTTGTAGCTGAGACCCATCATGTAGGTCGAACCGCTCTGTGTCTGGTTATAGAGATAGCGGTTCTGGCCCCAGAACTGGGTGTCCTTCTGGTTGGTCAGATTGATCGCATCCAGCGAGATCTGGAGCGCGTCAGTGATGTTGTAGTAGGCCGCCGCATCCACATAGGTGGAGCCCTCGAACCCGCGCGTGCTGGCGCTCATCGGGGAGTCGCTGCGTCCGGTGTACCAGCGGTTCCGGTGGCTCAGCGAACCGCGAAGGCCCCAACGATCGGTCTCGTAGTAGAGCGTGGCGTTGTAGCTGGTGTTGGAGATGCCGGTCAGCGCCTCGTCGGCGTCGACATAGGTGTAGTTGGCCACCGCGCCCAGCTTGTCGAACGGCGCCGGCAGGAACGAGAACTCGGCCTGCGCGGCCAGCTCCACGCCCGTCAGCTTCTTGGTGCCGGGGATATTCACCGGCATCGAGAACTCCTTGACGATCGTGTTGGCCGTCGCGCCTGGGATCGTGGTGAAGGGCACGCCCGTCTGGCTGAACGGCACGTTCTCAAGGGTCTGCGTGCCGATGAAGTTCTTGATGCTCTTATGGAACACGCTGGCCGACAGCAGGCCGACCTTGCCGAAGTAGTACTCGACCGACACGTCCAGCGTGTTGTCCTTGTACGGCTTCAGGTTCGGATTGCCGCGCGAGGCGGTGATGACGCCCGAGTCCGAATCCTTGAAGGCCGAGCCTTCGGCGGCCATCGACCCCATGCCCGGACGGTTGAGGTTCTGGCTCGCCGAGAAGCGAACCTGAACCTCGGGCGTCAGCTCCAGCACGGTGTTGAGCGCCGGCAAGACGCCCGAATAGCTGCCCTCAACGTCGGTGGTGCCCAGATAGGCGTAGCTGTCGCCCTGGATCCAGCCTGTGCTGTGGGTGTCGGTCTGGTAGCCGCGCAGGCCGACATTGCCGCGGAACCGCTTGCCGAACAGCTCGTGATCCCAGTCCAGCTGAACGTATTCGGACACGGTCTCTTCGGTGGTCGTGTAGACGTTCTCGATGTCCTGCAGCGCGCCGCCCGTGCCATCGGTGTTCGGGCCCAGGCGGTGATACTCCTTGTACTTGGCGAAGGCCTTGCCGTAGTCGCCGATCAACCAGGACCCGAAGTCGTTGCTGTACACCGAGGTGACGTCCGCCACCGACGTGCCGCGCATCTTGCTGCGGGTGCCGTTGACGTTGTCGTCGTAGAACAGGTCGCGGCCGTCCTGCTGGAAGCGGTGATAGGCCACGCCGGCGCGCAGGGTCAGGGTTTCCGACAGTTCGTAGCGGGCGTTCAGGACGCCTTCGCGCAGCTCTGACTCATTGTAGAAGCTGCGGTAGTAGAACGAGTCCATCGCGTAGTTGGCGGCGTTGGTTGGGTCCCAGTTCGGATACTGGAAAGAGGCCGACCGACCGTCCGCGCCGAAGTTGGCGACCAGATTGCCCTTCGCGCGCATGTAAAGCTTGTCGTCGTAGGGCGTGCGGTAGGTCGACTTCTCGTAGCCGACATGGCCGTCGACAACGAGATGGTCCGAAGCGTCCCGCTTGCCGGTGAGGGCCAGCTGGTTGAAGCGGTTCTTGTTCAGCGAGCGACGGTGCTCGCTGCCGAAGGTCGTGCCGGTGACGTCGATCGCGGTGACATAGCCGCTGCTGTCATAGGCCAGGCTGTTGATCACCGACGCCTTCTGGAACGCGCTCGGCCAGATGGTCGCCGCAGCGGTGTCGAACGCCACCGAGCCGGTGGAGGCCAGCGGACGCGTGGCCAGATGCAGCTCGTCACGCTCGGTGGTGAAGCGGCCGTGCAGGGCGTCCACCGTCAGCAGGAGGTTGTCGACCGGCTGCCACTGCAGCGCGGCGGTGACGCCCAGGCGCTCCATTTCGGCGTTCCAGGACGAGATGCGGTTGCCGTCCGCGAAGTAGAGCTCGCCGGACTTGAACTTGGCCTGCTGGGCGGCGCTGAGCTTGGAGATGTCCAGGCCCTTGGCGACCAGCGACGTCATGGTCGAGGCGCTGGGGCGGCTGTAGTTGTAGGTGTTGTGACCCTGCTCGGTCGTCTGCCGCTTGGCGTAGGCCACCGAGAACAAGGCCCCGAAGCGGTTGTCCCAGTTATGGCTGAACAGCGCCGCGACGCGGGGCTGGGTGTCCTTGGTGTACTCGTTGGTGCCGAGCTTCAGCGACAGCGCGCCCTTGGCGCCGGGCCTGTAGTCGAACGGCTTGCCGGTGAAGAGGCCGACCGTGCCAGCCATGCCGCCCTCGTTCTGTGCGGCCTGGAAAGTCTTCTCGACCTCAACCCGCGAGAACAGTTCCGAGGCGAAGATGTTGAAGTCGAAGGCCCGGTCGCGCGACCGCTGACCGCGGCTGTCCTGGGCCGAGTCGACATTGCCCAGCACTTCCATGCCGTTCAGTTGAACGCGGGCGAAGTCAGGACCCAGCCCCCGCAGCGAGATGCGACGACCTTCACCGGCCTCACGGTTGATCTGCACGCCGGGGAGGCGCTGCAGCGACTCGGCCAGGTTCAGCTCCGGGAATTTCGCCATGTCCTCGGCGACGATCGCGTCCTTCTGGATCACGGACTCGCGCTTGATGGCGCGGGCGTCGGCGAGCGACTTGCGATAGCCGGTCACGACAACCGCATCGACGGTCTCGCTGGCGGCCGTGTCGTTGGAGGTCTGGCGCGCGAACGCGGCGGTAGCGCTGGCGTCGGCCACGAGGACAGCGACCGTGCACAGCAGAAAGCTCTTCAGGTTCGGACGCCAGGCCCGAACGGGATGTGACTTCGACATGATATTCCCCTGCCCCAACTGGTATGGACCAGGGCCTTTAAGCAGGCTGTGGCGACACGCACGTGACAGTGCGCACGCTCCCCGGACAAAATTCCCACGACCTGCGCCGAAGTAGCGTATTTGGGCAGCCGTCAACCAAGAATGGACCTGAACGGACGATTTTCCTCGACCGACAGGGCCTCGAGCCCCATCGGATTTTGGACTATACCAAACTACTCTGTGGCTCGTTGGCGGATGGCGTTCGAGTCCCCGCGTCATGCGCATGTCGATTGTTGATCGCCGTCCGACGGGACGGCGCAGGAGGCCCCATCAAGCCAAATCCCGCATCGGTCCATAGCGCCTTTGGCTTAGACCCCGACACCGCCCCTCTCTACCGTGACGATCAACAAGCGGCCTCGGCGAACGCCCGAACGAAGGCCGCCGCTCGGAGAGGACTTCATGAGCCGCATGTCGCCGACGGAAATGGCCCGCCAGCTCGGCGGCGGCCTGCTGTCGTTTCCCGTCACCCATTTCGACGCTGATCACCAGTTCCAGGAAGCGCCCTACCGCGAGCACTGCGGCTGGATGCTGGAGCGTGATCTGGCGGGCCTTTTCGCTGCGGGCGGCACCGGCGAATTCTTCTCGCTCCGGCCGTCCGAGGTGGGACAGGTGGTGCGCGCCGCCGTCGCCGAAACGGCCGGCAAGATCCCGGTGATCGCCGGCTGCGGCTATGGCACGGCGATCGCGACGGATCTGGCCGCCGACGCCGAAGCGGCGGGCGCCGACGGCGTTCTGCTTCTGCCGCCCTACCTGACCAATGCGACGCAAGACGGCCTGGCCGGCCATATCGAGGCGGTCTGCAAGGCCACCAAGCTGGGCGTGATCGTCTACAACCGCGACAACGCGATCCTCAACGAGGATACGCTCGAGAAGCTCTGCGACCGCAATCCGAACCTGGTCGGCTTCAAGGACGGTGTCGGCGATCTTGAGCTGATGATGCGGGTCTACGCCCGCCTTGGCGACCGCCTGACCTATATTGGCGGACTGCCCACGGCCGAGACCTTCGCCCTGCCCTACCTGGAGATGGGGGTCACGACCTATTCGTCAGCGATCTTCAACTTCCTGCCCGAATGGGCGCTGGACTTCTACAAGGCGGTTCGCGCCCGCGATCGGGACACCGTGATGGCGGGCCTGCGCGATTTCGTCCTGCCCTATATCGCGCTGCGCAATCGCGGCCGGGGCTACGCAGTCTCGATCGTCAAGGCGGGCATGAAGGCGGTTGGACGCGACGCCGGCCCCGTGCGCCTGCCGCTGACCGAGCTGACCGCCGCCGAGTATGGCGAGCTGCAGGGGCTGATCGCCCGCGTGAACCTTGTCGATGTTCGCCGTGCCGCTCACGGGTGAACTCCTGATCGCCGGCGAGGCCCGCATGGGGCGCGCCGGCGTCGTCCATGCGTACGAAGCATCGACCGGCAACTCGATGGAGCCCCCCTTCGGCAAGGCGGACAACACCGACCTGGAAGCGGCCTGCGCCGCCGCTCACGCGGCCTGCCAACCCTATCGCACCCTGCCCTACGCCGAGCGAGCCGTCTTCCTGGAGACGATCGCCGAGCAGATCGAGGCGATCGGCGACGCCCTGATCGTCCGCGCCATGGCCGAAACAGGGCTGCCGCGCGCACGACTTGAAGGCGAACGCAGCCGCACCTGCGGACAGCTGCGCCTGTTCGCGCAAGTCGTTCGTGACGGCGGCTTTCTGGAGGCGCGGATTGATCCCGCCCTGCCCAACCGGGCGCCGCTTGCGCGACCGGATCTGCGGTTGCGCAACATTCCCCTCGGCCCCGTCGCCGTGTTCGGCGCGATCGCCAAGGTGGTAGCATCCAGCGGTCTTGCGATCCTGGGCACCT
>OFDC01001320.1_pt1 | contig 13488 bp, 8 predicted proteins | sample 1520941 | NCBI WGS metagenome assembly OFDC01 (sample SAMEA94258168, study PRJEB24077) | hot springs metagenome | biome: Aquatic biome; feature: Water | place: India | collected 2012-12-06 | depth 5 m | reverse complement strand
TGTACGGCTGGATACTAGGCTGTGAAGGCAAGGATTTGCAGACAACGTTATCCGAGAAAGAGGTGGCAGATTACTATGTGTGCGAGACAATAGAAGCTGTACCAGTAAGGGAATCTTCAGACACGGTGATAGACTGCACGGAAAATCATGTAGCCATGGAATATATCCCTGAGCGCTCCCTAATGGCATTCTCGTCATCCGCCTACTTAGGCCCGAATGTATTTTCTCCTCACAAGACAAAGGTTTGGTGCCCAAAAGTTTGGACAAGGCCATGGCTGGAATTTGTTGTTCCACCGGGTCACGAACTGTGTGACTTGTCGATCATTACGAAAGACTTGTCACTATTCCCCTCGAAAGATATTGCGGTTTCAGTTATTCCTTTCTCGACCCACTCGACAAAACCTTTTCCCTCAATATCGTCCCCTACACCATGTGGCAACACGTGTTCGTTGCAGCATAATTCTGACTATTGTGTTGTATGCGAGAATAGTGGTCCTCATGACTATAAGAATCACACTTGCGAATTTGGAATGCGTAGCTCTTTCGTCAAGTTGACGGATTCGGATCCCATGCTTTCAGCCTGTTACCCTGAAGGCTCTCTGATCAAAGTGCGAAATTCTGTGCTGCCATCTGCAGGAGGGACAGAAATAGAGCTTTTGTCGCCGCCGCTTTGTGCTACTCTAAAGCCTCGCTTGGTGCGTATTGAATTTTCATCGAATTATTTAAAGTCTATTTCGGTGCAGCAGATACGTGCGTGGACGATCATGGAGAACAAGCCGTCAAACGATTGGCTGTGCAAGTTGTGCTTCATGAACAACGCCGCAACAATTGACTGCTGCCACAATTGTCGCGCAAGGCGTGCATCCCATGATGACAGCAATACAAATGTTTGTCCTGCTAAGACGAGAAATCCTGCCAATGAGCTATCGAAAGCAACTTCCCTCGATCTTAACCGTTTCGCGATACTGGGCAAGAAGAAGGCGTTGGCGTGGAACTGTTCCTTAGATTCGCTTGGTTGCAATCAATCGAGCGTCCCAGACAATCATCCGTGGACATCAAACACCGTTGTCACGAGTGCTACCGCCGAGAGACGCTTCAACGCGACGATACTGCCCATGGGGCCAAGTGCGAAGGAACCCATCACGGACTTCCATGAGTTGGTTCGCCTCCGTGATGAAGCGGGCAACTCCGCGGCGCATCAGCTGGCCTTTATGGGTCTGCGCATGTCCTTCGACGTCCTCATTGACAACGGGGGCCGCCACCAGCTCTTCAAGACCAACCTCCACGGCCAAACACCAGCGGGGTTGTTGGACGGTGTCGCTGGCCCAGCGCGGCAGTTCTCGCTGCATCGCTTCTGCATCCAGCGTGGGTTGGTGAGAGACGTGTCGATGGTACCGCTGCGCTATTCGGAGGACTATTCTCCTTTCGGCGAGCTGGCGGTCGCGCTGGCAGACATTCGAGCCGGCGACTAGGATGTGGCCATCGAGCGCGTCTCACAAGCTGCCACCCAGGAACCCAAGCAGTGCGGCCCTCACTACCGACTTTACGTCGCACTGGCGTCGTTGTACGATGGCTACGGAAGCAAAGCGGCGGAGATCGAACTCGAGGAGTATGTGGCGGAGGTGCAGGCGGCGGGTGTGGCCCTGGAGCCGATGTACTTCTTCCTGGTGTACTTGCTGTTCAAGCTCGACAAGCCGTCCTCCAAGCTCGCACGCAGTCGGGCGGCCGATGCGTTGGCGGTGTTTCGTCTCTTTCCAGTGCTGCAGACCGGCTGGTTGACGGCGGAGGACAACCTAGACGAGATCCTGCACCGCGAAGACGAAGCCAACGACACGGCCAAAGACGACGAGGACGACGACGCGGACGACGATGAGCTGGAGGAAGAGCTGGATCCGCACGCGCCAGAGGTACAGTGGCGCGTCGCGAAGGCGAAGATGGGTGTGAAGTCACCGGCGATGGACAAGTTGATGGGGCTGGTCGGCTTGCGCAAGGTGAAGGAGCGCGCCTTGGCGGTGTACCAGCGCACCCTCGTCGACCCATTCCGTCCGGACGGGCTCGATGCCACGACGGCGATGAACTTCTTGTTCATTGGCAACCCGGGCTGTGGCAAGACCACCGTCGCGGAGCTGTTGGCGGCCGCTCTGGTGGAGCTGAAGTTCCGGAAGAACCCTACGCCGTGCTTGACCAGCGCGGCGAAGATTCTGAAGGCCAAAGACCCGCTCGCCGACTTCGAAGCCATGGTGAAGAAAGCCGAGGGTGGCACGGTGTTCATCGACGAATGCTACTTGCTGAAACCGTCCCCGCCGGGGCAACAAGCCAACGCCTCGAACGCCGTGCTGGACTACCTGATGGAAGTGTCGGAGACCTTGCGCAGCACCACGACGTTCATTCTGGCCGGCTACAAGGAAGACGTCGAGCGCCTGCTGACGTACAACGAGGGCTTTCCCTCTCGTTTTCCGAAAGTCTTCACCTTCGCCTTCGAAGACTATACACAGCCGCAGCTGCGTCAGATCCTGTTGACGATGGTGAAGCAGCGCGGATTCCGGTTCGAGAACCAGCGCTCGTGCGGTGTGTCGATTTCGAAAGTGATGTCGATGCGCATCGCCCGCGGTCGGGGTGTGAAGGGATTCGGCAACGCACGAGAGGTGCGCAACCAGATCGATGCCTGCATCCAGCGGCAAGAGGCGCGATTCGGCGCGATGATTCTCGCATCGTCGGACCCAGCGTTTACGTTGTCGGCGAAGCAGATGGTGACGTTGACGAAGGCGGACACCATCGGCGATCGACCCAACCTGGAGCAGTCTCCGGCCTTGAAGGAGCTGGACGCCATGGTGGGTCTGGAGTCTGTCAAGCGGGCGGTGCGTGGCCTGATGCAGCTGCAGCTGCAGAACTACGACCGCGAGATGCGCGGCGAAGATGTCGAGCGCATCTCCCTGCATCGCGTGTTCTTCGGCAACCCCGGCACAGGCAAAACGACGGTGGCCCGACTGTACGGTCGGGTACTGAAGGAGTTCGGCCTGCTGTCGGACGGAGACTTCATCGCGACGACGGCGTCGAGTCTGATGGGCGAACATGTCGGTGCCGGTGCGACGCAGACATTGCAGCTGCTGGAGCGCGCCAAGGGCAAGGTCGTCTTCATCGACGAAGCGTATGTGTTGGACCCGAAGCGTCGTGGTGGCAATGACTACGGCGGCAGCGTCTTGGACACGCTGGTGGAGAAGATCGAAGGGTCGGCGGGCATGGACATGGCGGTGATCTTGGCCGGATACGAGCCGGAGATGCTGGCCTTGTTCCGCAACTGCGGCAACCCGGGTCTGGCCCGCCGCTTTCAGTTGTCGGAGGCGCTGCGGTTCGAAGACTTCAGCGACAAGGACCTGAAGACGGTGCTGAAGCGCATGGTGGTGAAAGAGCGGCTGGTGATATCGCAGCAGACGGTGGAGGAAGCCATCAAACTGGTCTCGCGGCGACGTCGGCTACCTGGCTTCGGCAACGCCGGCGAAGTGGAGAACTTCCTCGGTCGTGCCAAGGCGAACAAGGCACTGCGCCTGGCGAGAGCAGCCGCTGCCTTCGACGACGCACAGCGTGCTGGGCGGTCGACACTGAAGTTGCCGCGTCCGGATGTGCTGGTGCTGGACGATTTCGTCACGGAGGAGACGTCGGTGGCGAAGGCGAAAGAGGGCTTCGCGACGATGCAGAACATGGACCACATCTTGGCCTACATCCACCGGCTGGAGGCGACGATGCTCGAGAAGAAGCGCGAGGGCAAGGCACCAGGCGAGATCGTCGCCGACGCGCACATGATCTTCACAGGCCCGCCCGGTACCGGCAAAACCACCGCCGCGCGGAAGTTCGGTCAGTTGTTCTATCACTTGGAGCTGCTCCCGACCGATCGCGTGGTAGAGACGACGGCGAAGACGATGATGGGTCAGTACGTCGGCCAGACGGCGCAGCTGGTGACGGCGAAGATGGAAGAGGCCCGCGGTGGCATCTTGTTCATCGACGAGGCGTATTCGTTGGTGCCGTCGGCGGGGTCGTTCGCCTCGGATGCGGTGCAGACCTTGCTGGACAACATCACGAAGCCGGAGTTCAAGGGCAACCTGGTGATCATTCTGGCGGGCTATGAGAAGGACCTGGACTTGCTGTTCACGGTGAACGCGGGGCTAAGCTCGCGGTTCGACAAACATCGCATCTCGTTTCCGTCCTGGACAGCCGCACAGGCGCGCGATGCGACGGTGGCGGCGGTGCATCGCGACAACAAGACGCTGACCGCCGAAGCCACCGAGGCGGTGTACCAGAGCTTCTTGGAGCTGGAGTCGCTGCCATCGTGGGCATCGGCACGAGATGTGTACGAGAGCGTGTTGCCGCAGCTGTACAGTCACCGGGCGGAGCGACTGGCGACGGAGGCGCGCAGCGGTCAGGTGGCTTCCGCCTCGAAGGCTTCGGCGAACGCGCTGCCAGGCGCTCGCGAGACGCTGCCGCCGTACACGGTGAGCGATGTGCAGTTGGCGTTCGGGTCGTTGCTCAAGTCGCGTCGGGCGATCGCCGTCAACCTCGGCCACTGCACCATGGACGTGTCTGGGCTGATGCGACGCAACTACGCCGATCCCAGTGGAGGCGCAGGGTTCCAGCGGGCTGATCCGACTCAAAGCAACACGCCAGCACCGGCTGGTCGTGCGATGGGGGCATCATCCGATCAGCCGAACCGAGACACCAACCGATCAGCACCGCCTGCTGTCGTGCCTTTGTTTCCTGTGCCAGGAGACATGGCTGCAGCCGTCGAGGAGCTGGAGCCCGACATGGACGTGGATATGGAGGAGATGCATGGCGAGTCTCATATGTCAGATGACCAATCCTCGCAAACACTCTCCTCCTCTTTACAGCCACGACTGCATTCCGAGACAGACGCCGATCTGCAGCCAGCCGCCAAGCGACGTAAGAAGACACAGTTCAAGTACAAGACGTTGGATCCCGACGACCGCCCCAGCGGCCTGTCCTCCGGCGATGCATCGAACCTCGGCCACCTCGTCGCGCTGCTGGAAGAAGCGTGCGCTGAGCTGGGCTACACGATTCAGCAGATGAACAGTTTCCTGTCGTCGGGGACGCTGCCATCCCAGGTGCTGGATCTCGTGTGGTCGAAGAACGGCGGCAGCGACAGCGGCGTGTCGTTGGCGCAGGTGACGTCGGCGTTGCAGAAGCAGCTGCCGGGGTTGTTGGTGAAGGTGCGAGCGATTCTTCGGCAAATGGAAGAAGAGAAGACCGCGGAGGAGCAACGCAAGCAGGCGAAGCTGAAGAAGATGGGTCTGTGTTGTATGGGGTTCGAATGGCTGAAGGTGGAGGGAGGCTACCGATGTGTGGGAAACGTTCACTACTGCAGTGACGCCGACTTGGACGCGTAGTCCGCGTACCGTGCACAAGGCAGGGTGGTCCCACGTCATTCCAAGTGCCTGTTGTATCTGTATCCTTTTGTATTTTTCATAATTAACTGTTCCGATCGAAGGAGGCTACCCAATAAACAAATGAGGAATGAAGTGAGAGAGAACGAACAAGGACTATTTCCCTATTCCCGAAACGAATCGGCAGGACAAACAAAACAAAACATAACATAATGGGTAAAACCTAGCTGACATAGATAAACCAAGGTGAAAGACATGACCCGCAACAAGCCTGGGCCGCTCATGACATTGCGTTGATCTCGGAAGGTTTGATCATTTCATGTCTTCAAAGCACCAACCACAACACCACACGGACCGTAGCTCTTCATGACAGGCGATGCGAACGAATCAAAAATATATGAGAGAACGATGACCGGACCTCGCTACGAAAGGGATCTACGCACGAAGCTCCGCTTTGCTAGGAGACGGAGACACTTGACCGTATTGCTTCTCCCACAGCTGCTTGTACAGGCCCTCCGTGCGACCCAACAACTCGTCGTGCGTGCCTACTTCAACGATGTTGCCCTTGTCGATGACGAAGATCTTATCCGCGTTGCGAATGGTCGTCAGACGATGCGCGATGATGATCGTCGTCTGCGACTTCGACTGCGACAACGCATCGATGGACTGCTGCACGATGCGCTCGCTGTTGGCGTCGAGCGCCGACGTCGCCTCGTCCAACAACAACACCGCCGGCTTCTTGATCAGAGCACGAGCGATGGCGATACGCTGTTTCTGACCGCCCGACACCATGATGGAGCCCTCGCCGATGTCCGTGTCATAGCCCTGCGGGAACGACGTGATGAACTCGTGCGCATTGGCCGATTGACATGCCTCGAGGACGTCCGCTGGCACATGGTCGGTGGACTTCGCCGCCGTCGTGGTCGCCATCTCGATGTCGCTCTTGCCGTGCTGCGACTCCGCCTCATCCTCGCTCCCGGGCACCTTCTGGTGCGTCGCACCCGACACCGTGGCCGCGCTCTGCGCCTCCTCGGTCGCCTTCTTCAGCGACAGACACGGTACCAACGCCTTCAGCGTACCGTTGCCGCCTTGCTCCGCCTCCGTCTCCGCCACCGCTTGGTCCAGCGTCAGCAACGGCTCGTTGATCGCCTCGGGACGGCCTCGACCGACGTTGTCCATCACCGAGCCCTTGAACAGCACCGGCTCCTGTCCGACATAGCCGATCTGGCTGCGCAACCAACGTACATTCAGATCGCGCACGTCGACACCGTCCAGCAGTACCTTGCCCTCCGTCGGGTCGTAGAAGCGCAGCAACAGGTTGATGATGGTCGACTTGCCCGATCCCGACGGACCCACCAACGCCACGGTCTCTCCAGGCTCAATCACGAGGTTGTACTGGTTGCACACTTCCACATTGGGGCGCGTGGGGTAGCGGAACGACACGTTCTGCAGCTCAATACGACCGCGCGCTTGTTCCTTGGGCGTGGTACCAGCGATGGAAATGCCGTCGATGGAGGACTTCTTGCCGTCTTCGATGTTTTTGAAGATGCGATCGGCAGCCTGCAGAGCGGCCTTCTGGTCGCCCAGATCGGACAGAGCTTGGCCCAGACCAAGCGCACCTATCATGAGGCTCATTATAGCAGTCATCAGGTCGACAAACTTGAGGTTGTCCGTCTTGATCAGCTGCGAGCCGTACCAGAACAACAACGCGTACGTCAAGAACATCACTGTGTTGCTACCACCGAATCCCAAGCCCGCCACAATACTGCGGCGGATGCGGAGCTCCATGATGCTGCGCGTCAGCGTCGCGTAGTACGAGGACACTTGGTGATGCATCGAGAACGCGGACACAGTACGCATGTGCACGAAGGCCGTCGAGATGACCGCCCCATGACCGCCAGCCATTGTGGAGCCACCCGCGGCAGGGTTGCCAGCCTGCGCGGAGCTCTTCGAGCGAGTGAGTGCGGCCTTGTCGTTCTTATCACCAGGCTTCGAGGCAGCGGCTGCCGTAGCGTCCGCAGTTTCATTGCCGTCGTCGTATTGCTGTCCTGCAATTGCTTGCATCTGAATCGCGGACGCTGCAATGCTCAACGGGAAACACGCCAACACCACCAACGCCACCTTCCACGAGGCAGACAAACCCAGACCCAGCGCGATGAGCAAAGTAAACATCGCCTGCACTTGCTTGGCCATGCTCTCGCTGAACGCCTTGTTCACCGTACGAGAGTCATCCGCCAATGTGGTCAACAGCGTTCCCGTGGCGTTCTCCTCGTAGTCGTAGAAGGCAACGTTGCGACGCATGAGCGCCTCGAACATTTCACTTCGCAAGTACATAGACACCTTCTCACCCATGCCGAGCAAGCCACCATACTGGCATGTTGATGACAAGAATGCCACACAGGCAATGAGGATGTAGTAGAAGGCATAGAGACGAGCACGAGCGCGGATCTCATCAGGATCAGCGAGGTAAAACATGTTCTGGGTACGCGCAAGCAAGAAACCCCAGCCTGTGACGCAGAAGAACGGCGATAAGATGGACTACTGCACGACCAACGAACGGATGTCGACTTACATGGGAAAACCGCACCGAAAAGAACCGCTCCGCAGAAACCAAAGACTAACCAGGCAGGATAACGGAAAATCAAGCCCCAAATGAGTCGCGACAGCTCCTTAGCACGAGATGTTGAGATCTCGACCGCTTCCTCTTTCTTTCCCGAGGCCCCCGCCTTCTTGGAATCAGCGGTGACCAGCGCATCCTTGTCACTCTCACCACCAGCCACAGCCACTGCAGCCTCAGCTGGCCCATCCACAGCGTCGCCCTTTTTCGATTCCTCCTCGGCAACTTCAGCATCCGCATGATCACCGTTGCTAGTCAATTGAATCTTCACCAAGTCCGCATAGATGCCATTACGCGCCAACAACTCCTCATGCTTGCCCATCTCCACGAAACGACCGTCCGAAATCACACAAATCTTGTCCGCGTTGCGAATGGTGGACAAACGATGCGCGATGATGATCGTCGTCTGCGCCTTGGCTTGGGCAAGCGCATCGATGGACTGCTGCACGATGCGCTCCGACGTCGCGTCGAGCGCCGACGTCGCCTCGTCCAACAACAACACGACTGGCCTTTTGATCAATGCGCGAGCGATGGCGATACGCTGTTTCTGACCGCCCGACATGGCCACGCCGTTCGAGCCGACATCGGTGTCGTAGCCCTGCGGGAACGACATGATGAAGTCGTGCGCGTTCGCCAGCTTGGCCGCCGCAATGACCTTCTCCATGAGCTCCGCCCGCTTGTGCGCAGCCTCGGAGTCCAACTCCGCCGCGGTCTTCACCTTCTCGCTTTCCAGACGCTTCGAGCTCAAGGCAGACGGGGCGTCAGGGTTCAGACCGTAGGCGATGTTGTCGGCGATGGTACCCTGTACGGACAAACGTAACCGTCAGCATACGATCAAAGCCACACCGACTAGGCATTCACACTTACCGCAAACAGCACGGGCTCCTGGCCGACGTAGCCGCACTGCTGACGCAGGTACTTGATGTTCAGTTCCTTGATGTCGTAGCTGTCCAACATGATACGACCTTTCTGTGGGTCGTAGAAGCGAAGCAACAAGTTGATGAGAGTGGATTTGCCTGCACCGGACATGCCGACCAACGCCACCGTTTCGCCCGCGGCGATCTGCAGATCGTAGCCCTTGCACACCTGCAAGTTGGGACGCGATGGGTAGGCGAAGTGCACATTCTCGACGACGATTTCGCCGCGGCACTTCACGTCGGGCTTCATGCCGTCGTCGGACAAGCCGTCAATGAGCGGCACGCGTTCGACGATCTCGAGGATGCTACCGACGGCAGCGCGGGCCGAGCTGAATGCGGTTAACGGCGGGGCGACCTGTCCGAGTGCAATACTGCCCATGATCGTGGAGAAGAATACCGCCAGCACATCACCGCCCGTCAGGCAGTCGTGGGTGCAGTTGTTTTCCAAAGCGTCAGCCACCAGATTACCGCCATACCAGAAGCCCAACGCGTAAGTCAAGAAACACGCACCAAACACAGCACCGTTGCCTAGACCTACGTTAACGCCCTTGCGCACTCCTACCAACATCGCCTCGTACAAGAAGTGACGATATCTCGACACAATACCAGGCTGCATGTTCAACGCGGTCACCGTGCGAATGGCATTGAGAGCCTGGGACGCCAAGCCACCAGCTCCAGCATATTGCTCGAGAGCTTGTTGCTGCGCCGACGTGATGGCCATGATCATGAACGCACCTAAATTCAGTTCAGTTCCAGAAGCTCCGGTCACACCATCGCCCGCACAAACAAGGAGATATGAAATGATACCTGCAGCTCCGATGATGGGGATCGCCGCCAACAACACCAAGCTCAGCTTCCAGTTCAAATAGAATGCCACACCCATCGCCGCAACAAATTGTGTCAAGTATTGAATCAGATCTCCGACCTTGCGGCCGGTTCCATCTTGCACTTTGCCGATCATTTCGGCTAGTTTCGTCGACAACTCGCTTGCACCGCAAGTATCGAACCATCCGATTTCCTGCGAAAGGACGGAGTTCACGTATCGTTCTCGGAACTTCTGAGTCTGGCGCTCGCCAGTGGCAGTCCAGCAGTACACCTGTGCTCCAGAGATGGGGTTACGTCGCTGATGTATTGAGTGACAACCTCAAGGCGGAGTACCTGGCAGAAACCACTCAACAAGTTCGCAGCGGCAACGATGCAGAGTTCAATACAAAGTTGATTGACCCCATTGCCGAAAGAGTCTATTCAAGGTTTTGTTGGTGAGCATATCCACACCCACAAAGTGTTCAGTCATTTACCTGGATTTTCATTTAATTCGTCCATGATTTGGCCGAAGAGAACGTTGAAGATCGGAATCGAAGCTCCGGTAGCGATTGCCCCAAGAGTCCCAACCGCCATTAAAAAGTAATCATAGGGCTCGGCATTGATGAAAACCTACAGAGACGCCTATTGTCAGTCACAAACAACAGTTTGATCGATGTTGACCGAAAACTCACCTCACTGATCGATGAGACTTTCGGTGGGATGCTTGACTTTTCATTTCTTTCTTTTGACACATCCATTTTTGCAGTATGCTTTCTAATCTACCTCTATCATATTCATTTGTGAGCTTGACAGGCTAAAAACAAATAGAGAAAACCAGACTTCCTGCGACTATATTTCTCTTCTCATTTCTCATTTCCGCGGCGCCGACTCTCTCTCCCTTGACTCGCGTTCGTGACCGACACACCTCGTTGTGACCAATCGTCGCAGACGGGCTCTCTGATTTCACCACGGTCGCCACCGCGCCGCACTCCGCACGTCAACAACCCTACGCCAAACACACCGCTTGCCACTTGAACTCCCTCCCTTTCTACTCGAGAGCACTCCGTACGCCACAACCGCAGAGGTATGCATGAGAAGGGCGGCACCATGCGCGGTGTGACTATTTGGACAAAAACTTTGTGGAGCAAAATGGTTGGGAAACTAAACTGACTTCAAAGTGCAGAAACTGATGAGGTGCAACCACCGCCGCAGCCGCCAGCTGGCCGTTTAGCAAAGTCACCGGCATGTCAAGCACAATCCTGATGTCGCTTCACGTGCAGTCTGGGCCCGAGTGACAGCAGGAAGATGTCGCTGCTGATGCTCGTCGGACGTGGACGTCGTCCACGATGCTCAGCTGACGGTGTGTTCAGAGAGTTCGTACTGCACGCAACGGACCAGACCGGCGAGTCGTACGTGCTGCTGGATGAGGACGCCGCCTTCGAAGTCATCCTCGAGTGGGACGACGACTTCAAGGCCGAAGAGGGAAAACTGACCTATTTACCCTAGCCCGCCCTGCCACCCCTCCTTCCGCATGCGACGTCCGCCCTACCACCCCTCCTCCAGAATGCCACGTCCGCTCCACTCTCCATGCCCCCTTCCTCCTTCCACCTCTTCCACCGCCGGTCACAATGCTTGTCACCACAACAGATCAAACTAGAATAGGGTTAATTTATCCAACGTTACACACATTATATCGTCGTGGGTTCTATTCGTCTGTTTTCTATCTTTCGATCAGGCCTAGATAGATCGGGTTCAACGCAAGCTCCGAGATGGGTTCGTATGTTTCTGCGGCTTTGACCCAAAGCGGTTCATTGGAAATCATTCGTTCGTTCCGTACGCACGCTGCTCGCGGAAGAACTTTCCCTGTTCAGCGTTCCACGCCAACTGATTGTGCATGTACGTTTCCATTTCAGCGTTCCACGCCAACTGATTGTGCTTGAACGTTTCCATTTCAGCGTTCCACGCCAACTGGTAGTCCATGAACGTTTTCAGTTCAGCCTTGAGGTCGCGCACATCCACCTGTAGAGCGTCGATGGCCTTCAGGCCATTCATAAGTGTGGTCCTTAAGTCCTCATCGAAGGGCATACTTGCAAGCACACGGGCATGCGGACTTGCGCGGCCAATGCCCCTACCCCTGAAGGCGAGGATCGCGGGACTTTCCAGCAAGACGAACAAGACAGCCAAGGAAAACAACGAAATTATTCTCATATTACACTTGGTGGCAATCGTCCAGAGAAATGTTTCATGTCCTAAGTAATAAGTCATTCGTCCATCCCCCTTCGCAGGCTCAATCAACACCCAGTCACCCAGCAGTGTAAATCTGTGAGAGCCTCGTCGCAGCGTCGCCGAGATTGATTGCATGCGTCGGTTTGACTGATCCCCTTCGGGAGCACTCCGAGCATATTTGCAGAGGTATGAATGTACTGTACGTATCGACATGGTAGAGAGATCAGAAAAGACGGCAGGGCAGGCATATGATGCGTGGTTGTGAATAGATTCAGACAATTACGTTTATGGTACAATATGTACAAGTACATGAATTTACGCAGAGTGCCACTGTTTGACGACGACGTGGAATGCTGCCGTCGATGCAGCGGAAGAAGAAGAAGAAGCGACAACCCCGTTCTGGCCGACGACCACATGGACCAACACATCCCACAACATGCTGTTGGAGGATGTGGCATTCGGATCTGTTGGGGGATGGTGGAGAATGGCGACACTGTCTGCCAGAAGTTTCTTCGATGCGTCGTCATCCGCGCTATGGTCAGTGGGACAAATGAACAAGGCCTTGAGGACCATATGCGTAGGAAGCAGATCGGTCTCTCGTGCGACAGGTGTCCACGGCAGTGCCGTGCGACGATCCCCACCGTCCATCATCGTCGTCGACGTGGTAGTCGTCATCGTCTCCATGAAGACATCGTAGTCCATCAGGACATCCACCACAAACAGACGATAGAGTGTCCAGAGGTCTTCACCGAGGACCGTGGAACGAATGTCGTCCTTGGACAGTTGCACGGGATGGGCCATTTCCACTCTCCGCAGGGGAACCACCGCACACGCCAAGTAAATGGGCTGCTCGATGACGTCGGGTGCCGTATCGGCGGTAGACTCATGCCTAGCGACCCACTGGGAGCAATAGACTTCTGCGCTTTGTTGCAACGCTTGTATTCGGCGGGTTTCTTCGATTCCTTTCCATTGACTGGCCTTGGAGGCCCACGTCGGAGCTGGCTTGGCTGCGGAGAACGACACTCGACGTGTGGGTGTACGTGCGGCCTTCGGCTCCGCCCGCACGGACACGATGGTGTGTTCGGTCTTCTCCAGCCGCAGAATACCATGACGTGTATCCATCGCCGTCAGCAACGCGAAGTCAATGCGTACACGGCATTCCCGAGGTACGAGCCACGGCAACGACCGCAATTGCGACGCGAACCACACGCCATGCAGGTTGTACACCGTACCGTGCACATCGACACAGAGCAGGTGCAAGGAGACTTCCTCTAGCAGCTGGGCAATGCTTTGGGCGGAGGGGGTCGTCGGCCGCGATCGTGATGTCGTCGTAGACGAAGACGACGACGACGAGGATGGCGGGTCCCCAAAGAGACGCTCTCCCGTGAGGCTATTCGTGACGTCGACGATGGTCACCGTCGCGGAGACAAACGTACCCCCTAACGACGACAGGCGCGGTCGAAGAGGAATCAACGACGACGAAGGCGACGAAGTCGACGATGACGAAGAGGGAGCGGTGGCAGCAACAGCT
>OFDC01001319.1_pt1 | contig 13496 bp, 14 predicted proteins | sample 1520941 | NCBI WGS metagenome assembly OFDC01 (sample SAMEA94258168, study PRJEB24077) | hot springs metagenome | biome: Aquatic biome; feature: Water | place: India | collected 2012-12-06 | depth 5 m | reverse complement strand
AGGCCCCGGAGCTGAAACACCGCGAAGCCGAAGCGCTCGCGCGCGCAGAGGGCGTTGACGATGGAGGGCGCGAGGCGAAAGCGCGGGTCGAGGCGGTCGAAGTCCTCGGGGCGAGGGACGAAGGAGGCCTCGAAGGCGCCCACGCGGTGGACCGCGAGGGTCTGCCGCGGCGCGCGCAGGGCCTGCGGGGCGAGGCCCCGGGCGCGCGTGGGGTAGAGCGCGGCGAGCCCGTCGAAGAGGTCAGGCGCGCCGGAGAGGTCGACGAAGTCCACGGCGCCCTCGCCCGCGCCGGGATCGGTGGGGAGGGGGAGCACCATCGCGAGGTCTTCGGCGGCCGAGACGCTCATCGCGTAGGCGAGGGCCTGCGTGCGGTCGTCGACGCGGCGCGCGAAGATCCGGGTGTTCTCGACGCGCGCGACCCTGCCCGAGAAGCAGCACATGGCGCGAGCGTAGCGCAGCGCAGGGCACGCGGCGCGCCCTGCGGCCGACGCGCGCCCACCTACCCGCGGCGGTAGCCCACGGTCTCTCCGGTCCAGGTGACCTCGCGGAGGTGCGGGCTCTCGAAGCGCACGTCGCAGCGCGTGCAGGTGGGGTACACGCCCGACACCCACCAGCGTTGTATCTCGTCGTCGTTCGGTGTGCGCAGCGGAGGCGTGCGCCGTTCGCGGTCGGGGTCCACCAGCGCGCCGCCGCATCGCGGGCAGGCCTCCCCGGGGAGCGCCCGCGTCGCCCGCGCGGCCGTCACCGCCGCCGCGAGCGCCGAGGGCTCTCGCGCGACGAGCGCCGTCGCGACGCCCTCCCAATGAGCTTCTCCGTAGGTGTTCGCGATCGCGAGGCCCAGGGTGTCGCGCAGCGACGTCAGCGCCGCCGCGAGCGCGCTCGCCGGTCGCGTGCCCTGCCACACGCCCGACGCGGGCCACGCGGTGAGCGTCAGCGAGACCACCTCCTCACGCGCTCGCAACAGGCGCACGAGGGACGACCACGGCGCCGTGCGCGATGGTGTGTCGTTCCCGTCAATGGGAGACGCCCACGCATGGGTGCGCAGCCCGGCGCCGTCCGCGAGCACCGTGATCCCCTCGCGTTGTGACGCGATGGCGAGCCCGATCCCGCCATCGGGGCCGCGCGCGACACACCCGCACGCGAGGTCCCACCACGCCCCAGATGATCCCGGCGAGACGCTCCGTTCGGGCAACTCGCACAGCACCGTGTACCCCTCGGGCACCCGCGGGATCGCCTCCCGCAGCGCAGGGTCCACCGCGCGAGGACGGAACCATCCGAGACGCTCGGCGAGGGCCTCGTAGATGCGGTTGGTGTGCGGCGACGGGGTCGCCTCGGTCATCGCCGAGACCCTCGTGCCGATCGGGCTCTGGGTGGGCGCCCTGGCCACCTTCCTCGCCCTGCGCCCCGCCGCGCGCGGCGTCATCGGCACCTCGGCCGCGGGCGGCATCATCGTGCGCCGCACGGTCGGCCGCGCCTCGCTCGTCGCGCTCGCGCAGGCCGCGCTCGTCACCGTTCTGGTGCACGCCGTGAGCGGGCTCGCGCTGTCGCTGCTGCCCGTCACCTTCGCCTTCACGGCGCTCATCGCGCTCGCCTTCACGGCGCTGCACGCGGCCCTCACGCTCACCCTCGGGCGGGGCGGGCTCGTGGTGTCGCTGCTGCTGCTGGCCGTGCAGCTGGTCGCCGCCGGCGGCATCATCCCGATCGCGGCGCTCGCCGACCCCTTCGTCGTGAGCGGCTTCACCACGTCGATCGTGCTGAGCGCCGTCACGGCCGTGATCGGCGCTGTGCTCGGGGCCCTCGTCTGCTATGCCCTCATCGGCATGCGACCCGACGGCGCCCTGCGGTCGGGCATCGACGCGGTGAGCGGCGTGCTCGCCCAGTTCGGCGGCGTCATGCTCGCGTTCGCCTTCGTCGCGACGATCGGCATCCAGGGCTTCATCACCGTGCTGCTGCGCGACCAGTTCGGCATCGACATCTTCGCCGACGGGGTCTGGCTCTACGAGGCCCCCGGCCTCGTGCTGCCCTACATCTACTTTCAGGTGCCCCTCATGATCATCATCTTCATGCCCGCGCTCGAGGCGCTGAAGCCGCAGTGGGCCGAGGCGAGCGCGACGCTGGGCGGCACCACGGCGACCTTCTGGTGGCGCATCGGGCTGCCCGTTCTGGCGCCGTCGTTCCTGGGCTCGCTGCTGCTGCTGTTCGCGAACGCCTTCTCCAGCTACGCGACCGCCGCAGCGCTCACCAGCCAGGGGCAGTCGATCGTGCCCCTGCAGATCCGGGGCGCGCTCACGAGCGAGACCCTGCTCGGCCGCGAGAACCTCGCCGGGGCGCTCGCCCTCGGCATGGTCGTGGTGATGGCCGTTGTGATGGGCCTCTACGCGCTGCTGCAGCGCCGCGCCTCCCGGTGGCAGCGATGAGCAGGATGCCCTCCGCGCCCCGCACCGGAATCCCAGCTCCCGGCCCTCTCGCCCGCTGGGGCATCCTCGGCGTGATCGGGGCCGCCTTCGCCGTGCCGATCATCGCCATGGTCGAGTTCACGCTGCGCCGCGGGCTCGAGGGCGGCTACGACCTCAGCCGCTGGATCACCGTGCTCACCTTCGACCTCGGGCCCGAGTACCGCGTGCTCGGGCAGGCGATCGTCAACTCGCTCGTTCTCGCGGCGGTGACGGTCGCGCTCATGCTCGTGCTGCTCGTGCCCACGATGATCCTCGTGCATCTGAAGCTGCCGCGCTGGCGCCGGGTGCTCGAGTTCGTCTGCCTGCTGCCGATCAGCATCCCGGCGATCGTGCTCGTCGTGGGCCTCGCCCCCGTCTACAGCGTGATCTCCCGGGCGGCGGGCAGCGGGGTCTGGACCCTCGCGTTCGCGTACGGCGTGCTCGTGCTGCCCTTCGCCTACCGGGCCGTGCAATCGAATCTCGATGCGATCGACGTCGCGACCCTCACCGAGGCGGCTCGGTCGCTCGGCGCGGGCTGGCCGACCGTGATCGCCCGCGTGCTGCTGCCCAACCTGCGCCCGGGGCTTCTCGCGGGCGCGTTCATCGCGGTCGCCGTCGTGCTGGGCGAGTTCACCATCGCCTCGCTGCTCAACCGGCAGAACCTGCAGACGGCGCTCGTCATCGTGCAGAAGGACGACCCGTTCATCGCCGTCATCGTCACCCTGCTCTCGCTGCTCGTCGCTGTGCTGCTGCTGCTCGTCATCGGGCGCCTCGGCCGCGGAACCACCCGGAGGACCTCATGAGCGACACCACCCCCACCCCCGTCACGACCGTCGACACCGACACCGGGGCGCTCCGCGTCGCCGCTCCGGTCTCGTTCGTCGACGTCGTGAAGCGCTTCCCGGGCGGGACGACTGCGCTCGATGGCATCTCGCTCGACCTCGCACCGGGTGAGCTCGTCGCCCTGCTCGGCCCGTCGGGCTGCGGCAAGACCACCGCCCTGCGTGTGCTCGCCGGTCTCGAGAGCGCCGACGAGGGGCACATCCTCATCGACGGCGTCGATGTCATCGGCACGCCCACCAACAAGCGCGACATCGGCATGGTCTTCCAGTCGTACTCGCTCTTCCCACATCTCACGGTGCTGCAGAACGTCGAGTTCGGGCTCCGGATGCGCCGCGTCGCCGCACCCGATCGCCGACGCCGCGCGGCGCAGGCGCTCGAGCTCGTGGGCCTCGACCACCTCGCCGAGCGCTACGCCCACCAGCTCAGCGGCGGTCAGCAGCAGCGGGTCGCCCTCGCCCGCGCCCTCGTCACGCGCCCGCGCGTGCTGCTGCTCGACGAGCCGCTCAGTGCTCTCGACGCGAAGGTGCGGGTGCAGCTGCGCGAGCAGATCCGCGTCATCCAGACCGAGCTGGGCATCACCACGGTGTTCGTCACGCACGACCAGGAGGAGGCGCTCGCCGTCGCCGACCGCGTCGCCGTCATGCGCGCCGGCCGCATCGAGCAGGTCGGCACGCCGGAGGAGCTGTACGCGCGCCCGGCGACGGCATTCGTCGCCGACTTCGTCGGGCTCAGCAACCGCGTGCCCGGCACCGTCGCCGATGGGGCGATCACGGTCGGAACGCAGGCGCTCCCGCTCATCGACCACGCCGCGCCCGCGGGCTCCGCCGTCGCGCTGGTGCGCCCCGAAGACGTCGTGTTCACCACGGCGGGCGAGCCGGATGCGCGACCGGCCGTCGTGCTCACGAGCGCGTTCCTCGGCTCGCTGCGCCGCACGCGCGTGCGCCTCGACGACGGCGTCGAGCTGGTGATCCAGCACGACGTGGCGCGGGATCCCGCCCCAGGCGAGGCGGTGCAGGTGCGTCTCACCGGTCGGCCGGTCGCCGTGACGCCGGCCTGAGCCGGGCAGGGTTCGGGGCGGTGCATGCCGCGGCGGGCATCCCGCAGCCTGCGCCGATGCGCGCCTCGTAGACTGGCGGAATGTTCTGGCGACAGAGGGCCGAGCCGACGCCGCCCGCGGGCGACGACGCGGTCTCGCCCGGCATGCGCACGGCGGCTGCCTGGGCCTGGCGGTTCCTCGTCGTCATCGCGGCCGCCGGGGTGCTGGTGTGGATCATCATCCAGCTGCGCCTCATCGTCATCCCCGTCATCATCGGCGTGCTGCTCGCGGCGCTGCTCGTGCCGTACGCCGCTTGGCTGCAGCGCCGGCTGCGCTTCCCGCGCTGGCTCGCGATCACCACAGCGATGCTCACCCTCGTCGGCGTCGTCACGGCGCTCATCTGGCTCGTCGTGGCGCAGGTGCGGGCCGGGTGGCCGAGCCTGCGCGATCGCTCGGTCGTCGCGTGGGACGAGTTCCTCGACTGGCTGAGCGCCACGTTCGGGCTCAGCGCCGACGAGATCACCGACTGGGTCGACACACTCGTCGGCGAGCTCGACCTCTCGACCGACGGGCCGCTCGTCTCGGGAGCGCTCTCGGTCGGCTCGACCGCGGCCGAGGTGCTCGCCGGTGCGGTGCTCGTGCTGTTCTCGCTGCTGTTCTTCCTCATCGACGGGCCAGGCATCTGGCGGTTCGTCGTGCGGCTGTTCCCGCGCCGCGCGCGCACGCCCGTCGACGGCGCCGCCCGTGCAGGCTGGATCACCCTCACCAACTTCGCCAAGGTGCAGATCTTCGTCGCCTTCGTCGACGGCCTCGGCATCGGCCTCATCGCTTTCTTCCTCGGCGTGCCCCTCGCGCTGCCGATCGGTGTCGCGGTCTTCCTGGCGAGCTTCGTGCCGTTCGTCGGCGCGGTCGTCACCGGTGCTCTCGCCGTGCTCATCGCGCTCGTCTACAACGGGCCGTTCGTGGCGCTGCTCATGCTGGCCGGCGTGCTGCTCGTGCAGCAGCTCGAGGGCAATGTGCTGCAGCCCCTCGTCATGGGCCCGGCTGTGCGGGTGCACCCGCTCGCGGTGGTGCTCGCTGTCACCGCCGGCGGGCTGCTCGCGGGCATCCCGGGCACCCTGTTCGCGGTGCCGATCGTCGCCTTCGTCAACGTGTTCGTGCGCTACATCGCCGCGAAGCGCTGGCGCACGGTGCCGAACCCGACGCTCTCCGACGTCCTTCCACCGCCCGAACCCGCACCCCGCACTGATCAGGAGCGCTCATGACCGCCCCCCTCGCGATCGCCGGCCCCACCCTCGCCGAGGTCGAGGCCGCGCGCGTCATCGTGCAGCGCGTGGCCCAGGTGACGCCCATGGAGACCTCGCGCTACCTCGCCGAGGTGCTCGGGGCGCCCGTGCTGCTCAAGTGCGAGAACCTGCAGCGCACCGGCTCGTACAAGATCCGCGGGGCGTACCACCGCATCTCGCAGCTGAGCGATGACGAGAAGGCGCGCGGCGTCGTCGCCGCGAGCGCCGGCAACCACGCGCAGGGCGTGGCGTTCGCCGCCCGCGAGCTGGGCATCCCGGCCACGATCTTCATGCCGATCGGTGTGGCCCTGCCCAAGCTGCAGGCTACCCGCTACTACGGCGCCGAGGTCGTGCTTCGCGGGCACACGGTGAGCGAGCCGCTCGCGGCCGCGCAGGAGTTCGCCGAGCGCACGGGGGCCGTGTACATCCCGCCCTTCGACCACGCCGACGTCATCGCGGGGCAGGGCACGCTGGGCCTCGAGCTGCTCGAGCAGGCTCCCGAGCTGCAGACGGTGATCGTTCCGATCGGCGGGGGAGGGCTCATCTCGGGCGTCGCGAGCGTGCTCAAGCGCACCGCGGCCGAGCAGGGGCGCCGCATCCGTGTGATCGGGGTGCAGGCGGCCAATGCGGCCGCGTACCCGGTGTCGCTCGCGGCCGGGGCGGTCACCGAGATCGCGATCGCGCCGACCATCGCCGACGGCATCGCAGTGGCCAAGCCGGGGCGCCTCAACTTCGAGATCGTGCGGGATGCGGTGGACGAGGTCGTGACGGTCGACGACGACGACATCGCGCGCGCGATGCTCGTGCTGCTCGAGCGCGCGAAGATGGTGGTCGAGCCGGCCGGCGCCGTCGGCGTCGCGGCGATCCTCACCGGGCAGGTGCAGCCGGAGGGTCCGACCGTCGTGGTGCTCTCGGGCGGCAACATCGACCCGCTCATCATGGAGCGCGTCATCGCCCACGGCCTCGCCGCCTCGGAGCGGTACCTCAAGCTGCGCATCCCGCTGCCCGACCGGCCGGGGCAGCTGGCCCGCACGAGCGAGATCATCGCCGAGCAGAACGCCAACGTCGTGGAGGTGCTGCACACCCGGCATGGCACGGGGCTCGCCATCAGCCAGGTCGAGCTCGAGCTGCACATCGAGACCCGCGGGCCCGAGCACGCCGACCAGGTGCTGCAGGCGCTGCGGGATGCTGGCTATGACCCGCGCGTCAGCTTCTAGCGTTCGCGCGCGAGGCTGGCGCGTCGGGTGCCTGGTGATCGATCAGGTAGCTCGTCCGCGCGCGACGCTGACGCGTCGCGGGGTTACGACCCGCGCGTCAGCTTCTAGCCGGTGTAGGTGGCGACGTCGACGATCGTGACCTCGATCGTCTTGCCGTTGGGGGCGACGTACGACACGGTGTCGCCGACCTTCGCGCCCAGGATCGCCTGCCCGAGCGGGCTCGCCTCGCTGTAGACGTCGATGTCGGAGGCGTCGCCCACGATCTCGCGGTTGCCGAGCAAGAACCGCTCGTCGTCGCCGAGGATCGTCGCGGTGACCACCGTGCCCGGCTCGACGACGCCGTGCGCGGTCGGCGGCTCGCCGACGACGGCCGTGCGCAGCAGCTCAGTGAGGGTGCGGATGCGCGCTTCGATCTTGCCCTGCTCGTCTTTCGCGGCGTGGTACCCGCCGTTCTCCTTGAGGTCGCCCTCCTCGCGCGCGGCCTCGATGCGCTTGGCGATCTCGGTGCGGCCCGTCGTCGAGAGGTGCTCGAGCTCGGCGGCGAGACGATCGTGCGCCTCCTGCGTGAGCCACTGGGTGCTCGCGTCGTTCATGGTCTCTCCTCTCGCAGAGTCGTCTCTCCGACACAGCAGAACCGGCCCGCAGGCCGGTTCACTCCGATGATTCCGGCGAGCCTACGTCAGCCAGCAACGGTACGGCAAACCGGTGACGGCGGGCTCGGCCGTGCGCAGCGTCTCGACGAAGACCCGGGTGCGCTCCGGGGATGCGGGCAGCGCGATGACCCGCCACCCCACGATGCCGAAGCTCTCGTTGAGGGCCTGCACGGCGCAGCTCACCGACGTGCCCGGCTCGACCGACACCTCCCACCGCACCTCGATCGAGGTCTCGGTGGCGTTGGCGTAGCCCAGGTCGCGCACCTCGAGCTCGGCGTTCGTGCCCGACAGGCCGCCCCACACCACCCAGGCCGTGAACACCGCCGCGAACACGATGCCCGCGATGATCATCAGCCGACGGGTGCGGCGCTCGGCGCCCGGTGTGCGACCGTAGCGCTCGTCGAGGCGCTGCTGCGTCGTGGTCGGCGCGCTGGTCATGGCGGGTGCTCCTGGGTTCTGGACCGCGACGGGTCGTCGTGCTCAGCGGGGGTCGATACCCTGGGGTCAGCGTAGAGCGCCCAGGTTGGGGTTCGCTCGACCCGCGCCTTCGTGAACCGAGACGGGAGCATCCGTGATCTCTGCCTTCGCCGCCCGCCTGCTGCCCAGCGGCATCGGGCCGAACCCGGTCGATGAGCCGACGCTGCCGCCGGGCTTCGACCCGAACACGGTGACGCCCGGGGTCGAGGGCTTCATCGCGATCGCGCTCGTCGCGATCGCCGCGATCTTCCTGCTCGTCGACATGACGCGCCGCATCCGACGGGTGCGCTACCGCGGCGAGGTGCGCGAGCAGCTGGAGGCGGAGCAGAGGATGATCTCGGAGGGCGGCCCGGTCGAGCCCGAGACCGAGCCCGACGCCGAGGAGAACCCCGGCCGCTAGCCCGACTCCGCTACCCGCCGAACGGCGGGTCGAGCGCGACGAGCAGCACCGCCGTCCAGTGGCAGAGGAACGCCACCACGGTGAGCGTGTGGAAGATCTCGTGGAAGCCGAACACGCCCGGCACGGGGTTGGGCTTCTTGAGCGCGTAGACGACGGCGCCGGCCGTGTACGCCAGCCCGCCCACGATGACGAGCACCATCATCGCGAGGTTCGCGTTGAGCAGGTCGACGATGTACAGCACCGCTGCCCAGCCCAGCAGCACGTACAGCGGCACGTAGGCCCAGCGCGGCGCACCGATCCAGAACACGCGGAACCCGATGCCGATGAGCGCGCCCGTCCAGACCAGCACGAGCAGCAGGTAGCCCTTCTCGGGCGGCAGCGCCATGATCGACAGCGGCGTGTAGGTGCCGGCGATGAGCAGGAAGATGTTGGCGTGGTCGAGGCGCTTGAGCATGACCCGCGCCCGCTCGCTCCAATTGAAGCGGTGGTAGGTCGCCGAGATGCCGAACAGCAGCAGCGACGACAGCACGAACACGGCGCTCGACCAGCGCGCGGCGGGGTTGGCGCCGAGGGCGATGAGCACGATGCCGAGGATGATCGCGGTCGGGAAGGTGACGGCGTGGATCCAGCCGCGCCACGTCGGCTTCTGCTCGAGAGCGCGGTACTCGATCGCCTCGTCGAGCAGCGGGATGTTGGGGATGTCAGCCCCCGGTTCGCGGTCGGCGTCGTGCGGCGCGGCGTCGGGGGCGGCGGGAGAGGAGGTCATGTCGCGATGATACGTGAGCCACAGCATCCGGCCGCATCGATTGGATGCCCGCCACAAGCAATTCCGCGTCGACTACCGTAGGCGTGTGCGATCGTCGAGAACTCCGCGGGGTCGTGGGCCGCTCTACCGGCTGTACATGGGGCGCCTGCGGCGGCAGCTCGCTGGCACGGTGCATCCCCGGCACGTCGCCATGATCATCGACGGCAACCGTCGCTGGGCGCGGCAGTGGGGCGAGTCGAGCGAGCATGGCCACCGCGCCGGGGCCGTCAAGGTGCGCGAGTTCGTCACCTGGTGCGACGACGCCGGCATCGACGTCGTGACCCTCTACCTGCTGTCGACCGACAACCTCACCGGCCGCGACTCCGCCGAGCTCGCCGCGCTGACCGGCATCATCGCCGACCTCGCCGATGAGCTCTCGGGAGTGCGCGACTGGCGGGTGCACCACGTCGGCAGCCGCGACGGGCTGCCCGACGAACTGGTCGCCGCGCTCGATCGCGCCGCCGAGGCGACCGTCGGGCATCCGGGCCTGCACATCAACCTCGCGGTGGGCTACGGCGGTCGTCGCGAGATCGCCGACGCCGTGCGCGCGATCGTGCACCACCACGCCGAGAGCGGCGGAACGCTCGACGAGCTCGCCGAGCTCGTCACGCCCGAGAAGATCGCCGAGCACCTCTACACGGGTGGGCAGCCCGACCCCGATCTGGTGATTCGCACCTCGGGCGAGCAGCGGTTGAGCGACTTCATGCTGTGGCAGAGCGCGCACAGCGAGTTCTACTTCGTCGAGGCCCTCGGGCCCGACCTGCGGGAGGTCGACTTCCTGCGCGCCCTGCGCGACTTCTCGCGCCGCCAGCGGAGGTTCGGGCAGTGACCCCGCCGCTCACGATGCCCGAGTTCGTCGCCGGGTTCATCGACGAGCCCGGCTACCTCGACCACCCCCGGGTCTCGCCCATCGGCGAGCACGCCCGTGCCGAGCAGCGCGTCATCACCGACGTGCACGCCCGCGCGCGCTTCGGCTCGTACGCGGCCCTGGAGGAGCAGGACGAGCGGGTGCGCACGGCCGTGGCCTCCCTCGTGCGGATGTGGCCCGATCAGATCGTGTTCCAGCCGAGCACGAGCCAGGCCCTCATGCACGTCATGTTCGGGCTCACCGGCGGGGTGGCGGCGTCCCCTCTCGAGTTCCCGGCGGTCGGATACGCCATGACGCGCGCCGCGCAGAGCCTCGGGGTGCTCGTGCCGCACGCGATCACGCCCGAGCACGACCGCATCACGCCCGGGGTCGTCCGCGAGCAGCTGTCGAGCTCGGTCGTGGCCGTCGCCGTCAGCCTCGTCGACTACCGCACCGGCCACCTCGTCGATCTCGAGGGCATCCGCCAGGTCATCGGCGACCGCCTCCTCATCGTCGACGCCATCCAGGGGGCGGGCATCGTGGATGCCCCCTGGGAGCTCGTCGACGTCATCGCCTCCGGCGGGCAGAAGTGGCTGCGGGCCGGGCAGGGCACGGGATTCCTCGCGCTGAGCGATCGTGCGCGCGAGCAGCTGACGCCCGTGTGGTCGGGCTGGCTCGCGCACGGGCGGCCCGAGCTGCTGCACGACGTGGTCGAGCCCGCCTCCGACGCCGGCGCCTTCCGCGTGGGCTACGCCGACGCGGCCGCGCAGGCGCGCCTCGCCGGAGCCGTGGAGGCCGTGCTCGCCGTCGGGGTGCCGAGCATCCGCGACGTCATCATCGAGCGCACCGCGCAGCTCATCGCGATCGCCGACGAGGCGGGCATCGAGGTCGCTTCGCCGCGAGAGGATGCGGAGCGCGCGGGCATCGTCGTGCTCGCACCCCACCCCGAGTTCACGAGCGCCCTCGCCGCCGCCCTGCACAACCACGGCGTCTCGGCCACCGTGCGCGACGGGCGCGTGCGCCTGGGTGCGCACGTGTCGACGGGCGACGACACCCTCGACCAGCTGCGGGCGGCGCTCGCCGAGTTCACGGCCGGGCTGACCGTCTGAGCCGTGCGACGGCGCGTGCTCGCGCCGCGCCGTGTGACGGCGCGTGCTGTCCGCGAGCCGCATGACGGCTCGGTGACACGCGCGTGTCGCTCCCGGCGCCGGGCGTGCGCGGGCATAGCGTGACGCTCATCGGGCATCGCGCCCGATCGGGACGGCCGGCGAGATCGTCCTGCGACCTTCCGGCCGATCCGCTCACAACAGGTCCGGGGTCGCCCGCGTCCCCGGGGATGGAGCACCGGTGGCCGCTGCGAAGACCTCCCGTCAGAACACTTCGACCTCGAGCGCCGGGAGGGATGTCGCGCAGCGCACGTACGTGCTCGACACCTCGGTGCTGCTGAGCGACCCGAAGGCGATGTTCCGCTTCGCCGAGCACTCGGTCGTGCTGCCGGTCGTGGTCATCGCCGAGCTCGAGGCGAAGCGCAACGACCCCGAGATCGGCTACTTCGCACGGCAGGCCCTGCGCAACCTCGACGAGCTGCGGGTGCAGCACGAGCGCCTCGACTTCCCGATCGCGGTCGGTGACGAGGGCGGGTCGCTGCGGGTCGAGCTGAACCACTCGAACCAGTCGGTGCTGCCGAGCGGGCTGCAGCTGGGCGACAACGACTCGCGCATCCTCGCCGTCGCGATGAACCTCGCCAACGACGGGCTCGCCGTGACCGTCGTGTCGAAAGACCTGCCGCTGCGCGTCAAGGCCTCGTCGATCGGCCTCGCGGCCGAGGAGTACCGGGCCGAGCTCGCCGTCGACAGCGGGTGGACGGGCATGGCCGACATCACCCTCTCGAGCGACCAGATGGCGCAGCTCTACGAGCGCGAGGTGCTGCGCACCTCGGCCGTCTCTGCCCTGCCGGTGAACACCTCGCTCGTCATCCACAGCGACCGCGGCTCGGCGCTCGGTCGCGTGGTCGGCGACGACGAGGTCGCGCTCGTGCGCGGCGACCGCGACATCTTCGGGCTGCACGGCCGCTCGGCCGAGCAGCGCCTGGCGATCGATCTGCTCATGGACCCGCAGGTCGGCATCGTCTCGCTCGGCGGCCGAGCCGGAACCGGCAAGTCGGCGCTCGCGCTGTGCGCGGGCCTCGAGGCGGTGCTCGAGCGGCAGCAGCAGCGCAAGATCATGGTCTTCCGACCCCTGTACGCGGTGGGCGGGCAGGAGCTCGGCTACCTGCCGGGCGACGCCGGCGAGAAGATGAACCCCTGGGCGCAGGCCACCTTCGACACGCTGGGCTCCGTCGTCTCGCAGAACGTGCTCGACGAGGTCATCGACCGCGGGCTGCTCGAGGTGCTGCCGCTCACGCACATCCGCGGCCGGTCGCTGCACGACGCCTTCGTGATCGTCGACGAGGCGCAGTCGCTCGAGCGCAACGTGCTGCTGACCGTGCTGAGCCGCATCGGACAGAACTCGAAGGTGGTGCTGACCCACGACGTCGCCCAGCGCGACAACCTGCGCGTGGGCCGGCACGACGGCGTGGCGAGCGTCATCGAGACGCTGAAGGGCCACGCCCTGTTCGGGCACATCACCCTCACCCGCTCCGAGCGCAGCGCGATCGCCGCGCTCGTGACCGAGCTGCTCGAGGGCAACGAGCTCGCGTAGCGCATCCCGCCCATGATCGCCCGCGCCGATCGGTCACCGTGACCGGTCGGCGCGGCGGTCAGTCAGCAGGAGCGGAGACCGCGGTGAGCAGGTCGCCGATCGTGTGCGAGCGCTCGAGGGGGTGGCGCAGCGGCCGGTCGGTGACGACGCGGTAGCGGTTGCGCCGCCCGTCGCGCACTTTCTCGAGGTACCCGCTCGCGACGAGCTCGGCGACGATGCGCTGCGTCGCGCGCTCGGTGATGCCCACGCGCTCGGCCATGTCGCGGATGCGCAGGTCGGGGTCGTCGGCGAGGCACACGAGCACGTGCGAGTGATTGGTCAGGAAGGTCCACTCGGCCACCCGCCCACTGTACGCCGCTGTTCGCCGGCCCCGGCGACACGAATCGGCAGAATCGCTTTACACGACACAAAAGACGTGTATTGTGATGCGGGATAGGAGGTTCACCCATGACCCCGCTCGACCTCAGCTGGCGGCTCGACCCCACCGCGATCCTGCTGCTCGTGCTCGTCGTCGGCATCGCCGCCGCGGTGCTGCCCTTCGCCCACCGCTCGCTGCGCGGCGACCGCCACGGCACCGGCATCACCCTCGCCATCGCGGGCATGCTGGCGGCGACCGCCCTGCTCGTGGTCACCGGTGAGCTCTGGATGCTCGCCCTCGCCTGGAGCCTCGCCACCGCCGCGACGCTCACCGCGCTGGGGCTCGGCGGCGGGCGGCGCGCTCTGCGGCGCTCCGGCCCGTGGCTCGTGCTCGGCGACGTCGTACTGTGGCTCGCGGTCGTGCTCGCCGCCTCCGGCAC
>OFDC01001317.1_pt1 | contig 13500 bp, 7 predicted proteins | sample 1520941 | NCBI WGS metagenome assembly OFDC01 (sample SAMEA94258168, study PRJEB24077) | hot springs metagenome | biome: Aquatic biome; feature: Water | place: India | collected 2012-12-06 | depth 5 m | reverse complement strand
TGGTCCAGTCGGTGTAGTGCGAGAGGCTGTTCACCGCCTTGATCGACAGCATCGGGCCTTCAAAGGTGCTCATCCCGTAGAAGGCGAGCGCCAGCACCATCATGCGGATGATCGGATCGGTGCGGACCTTGTCCCACGCGCCGTTGAGCGTCATCAGCCCGTTGATCATCCCGCCCCAGCTCGGCATCCACAGCATGATCGAGAACACCATGCCCAGCGTCTGCGCCCAATCGGGCAGCGCGGTGTAATGGAGGTGGTGCGGCCCCGCCCAGATGTAGAGGAAGATCAGCGACCAGAAGTGGATGATCGACAAGCGATAGGAATAGACCGGCCGCCCGGCCTGCTTGGGCACGAAGTAATACATCATCGCCAGGAAGCCTGCGGTGAGGAAGAAGCCCACCGCATTGTGGCCATACCACCACTGGGTCAGCGCATCCTGCACGCCCGCAAAGGCGGAGTAGCTTTTGGTCCTGAGAAAGCTGACGGGCAGGGCCAGATTGTTCACCACGTGCAGCATCGCGATGGTGATGATGAAGGCGAGGTAGAACCAGTTCGCCACATAGATGTGGGGCTCGTTGCGGCGCAGGATCGTGCCGACGAAGACTGCGAGATAGGCGAGCCACACGATGGTCAGCCACAGGTCGACATACCATTCGGGCTCGGCATATTCCTTGCCCTGACTGACGCCCAAGAGGTAGCCGGTCGCCGCCAGCACGATGAACAGCTGGTACCCCCAGAACACGAAGCGGGCCATGCCGGGGAAAGCGAGCGTGGTGCGGCAGGTGCGCTGCACGACGTAGAAACTGGTCGCCAACAGCGCATTGCCCCCAAAGGCGAAGATCACCGCCGAGGTGTGGAGCGGGCGGACCCGGCCGAAATTGAGATAGGGTTCAAGGTTTAGCCAAGGCCAGGCGAGCTGCGCGGCGATAAACACGCCTGCGAGCAGCCCCGCAAGACCCCAGAACATCGTCGCAATCACGCCCCAGCGGATCACGTCATCATCATAGCGCGACGGGCCGGGAGGCATCCGGAAGATGCTCTGAACCTTCGCCAGCGGGTCATAGCTGCCCAGCGTGGCGAAAATCAGGATTACGGCGACCAGCGCCACGATGCCCATGTGGATGGCGAACCCGCTATCAGGGGTCAGCGCAATGGCAATGATCGCCAAGAGCAGGACCGCAGCCCAAACTCCCAGCCGTTTCACGACTGCTTCCATGATGATTTATCCCTTCCGTCAGCACGCCCCCTAGCGCGCGCCCGTGATCCCTGTTGTTGATCCAGATCAAATTTGCCGCGGTTTTTCGGTATCAGCCCTGCTTGACGAGGCCTTTCCCGACCTGCCGCCCGGCAATCCGGGCGAGCGCGGAAATGTCGGAAAGACAGATCCTTGACCGCCCTTGGGTGACCACCAGCCCGGCCTCGCGCAGCTCGGTGAGCTGGCGGCTGACGGTCTCGATCGTGAGGCCGAGGCTGTCGCCGATATCGCGGCGGCTCATCGGCAGCACGAAGGCGCAGGCCCCCGAGGTGCAATCGGTCAATCGCTCACCCATCGAGACAAGGAAATCGGCGATCCGCTGGCGCGCCGACTTGTGCCCCATCTGCATCATCCGCGTGCGGCTGCGATGCAAGGCTTGCAAGGACCGGGTCAGCACCGAACGCAGCACCGCCGGATCACTCTGTGCAATGTCGAGGAAGCGCTCCGCCGGGAAGATCACCAGATCGCAGTCAGACAGCGCGACAAGGCGGAAATCGCCCCATGCTTCGTCTGGGCTCTGGCGGAGCACCGAAATCAGATCGCCGCCGAAATGGAACGCCAGCACATGGGCCAGCGGCCCGCCACTGGCCACCGGGGCGACCAGCTTGGCCGAGCCCGCGGCGAGATAGACCAGCCTGTCATCCTGCGGGTCGGGGGCGAGCGTCTCGCCCCTGACCAGCAGCGCTGTTCGCCCGATGGCACACAGCTGATCAGCGGTCTCTCCCTCACCTGTGCCGGAAGGGAGCGCCGCGCGGAACGCCGTGAGGCTGGGGTGTTCGGCAAGGGTGCGCAGTGTCGCCATGATGATGCGGCAATGGCCCCAAATGCGCCAAGCGTCTTTGATCCCGATCAATGAGCGCGCGTCGCATCGCAGGCTATCGGGCGGCCACAGGCAGCTAACAACCTGGGCCGCGCAGGGCGGCCACTGCTGCTGATGGGGATAAGGGAAATGAAACGACTTCTGATGCTTGGCGGGGCCGCACTCGTATTGGCCGCAACGCCTGCGATGGCGCAGGATGACGAGAGCGATCGCAAGGGCGAAATCCAGTTCAAGGTGCTCGGCACGCTGGTCACGCCGGACGGCGCCATCGAGCAGATCAACGTCAATCTGCCCGGCCTGCCCGCCACATTGCAGACCAAGGCCAATGACAACGTCACGCCGACCGTGGCGATCGAATGGTTCGTGACCAACAATATCTCGATCGAGACCATCGCCGGGATCACCCAGCATGATGTCGATACCGTGGGCGGGCTTCCTGCGGGGCTGGAACTGGTGTCGGACGCCAAGCTGATCCCGGCGACGGTGACGGCGAAGTACCACTTCGATCTGGGCGGGGCGAATCCCTATATCGGAGCGGGGCCGTCCTACTTCCTGTGGGTCGATGATGAGCCGGGCGCGGCAACGCTGCCCCTTGGCGTGACCCGCATGAACCTTTCGAACGAGCTGGGTTTTGCGCTGCAGGCCGGGATCGATGTGCCGATCAACGACAAGGGCTTCAGCCTCAGCTTCGATGCCAAGCGCTATTTCATCGACACCACCGCGCGCTGGTTTGTGGGCAATACGCTGGCGATCAAGACCGAGCACAATCTCAATCCGTGGCTGCTGAGTGCGGGGGTTGCCTACCGCTTCTGAGCTGGTCGCTATGGCGAGAGACCCCGCTGGCCGGATGCGGCTGGCGGGGTTTCGCTTGGGCCGGGTCATGCGCGGGTCATTGTGGGGTCATCGCCATGTGGTGCACGGGTCAAATAACCAAGATGGCAAAGTTTCACGTGAAACATTGCCAGTGTGGTAATCAGACATTGCGCTGGGATGTTCCACCACCAGACTAGGTGAAGATCGGATCGCGCGCACCGTCCATCCACTCTTGTCGTGGGACAAAATGATCCACTGCTTGCTGGCGCGACAGCTAACGGATGATCGTAAGACCTTTGTCTGTTGGGGTACGGGATGTAATCTCGTCCAAAATCGCGCCGAGATAACGGGAGAGTCGAAATGATCCATGCTGTTAAGCGGCCCCAAAATGGCCCGAACATGCCCCATACGCCAACGCACTGCACCGCTGAGCAATATGCCGCGATGTATCGCGCCTCGGTGGAAACGCCGGATGCCTTTTGGCTGGAGCAGGCGCAGCGGCTTGATTGGGTGACGGTGCCCACCATCGGCGGCGCGTGGTCCTATGATCCGGTGGCGATCAAATGGTTCGCGGATGGCCAGCTCAACCTGTGCCACAATGCGGTGGACCGCCATCTTGCGACGCGTGCGGACACGACGGCGCTGATCTTCGAGCCTGACGACCCCGCCAGCCCCTCGCGCAGCCTCACCTATGGAGAGCTGCATCGCGAGGTGGTGCGGATGGCCAACGCGCTGAAGAAGCTCGGCGTAACGCGCGGCGAGCGGGTGACGATCTACATGCCGATGATCCTCGAAGGGGTCATCGCGATGCTCGCCTGCGCAAGGCTCGGCGCGGTGCATTCGGTGGTGTTCGGCGGCTTCTCGCCCGAGGCGCTTGCCGGGCGGATCGAGGATTGCGGCAGCCGCTTCGTCGTCACCGCCGATGAAGGCTTAAGGGGCGGCAAGCATGTCCCGCTGAAGGCCAATGTCGATGCCGCGCTCGATCACCCCGGCCTTGCGGTCGATGGCGTGCTGGTGATCCCGCACACCGGGGGGGCGATTGCCATGCAGGAGGGCCGGGACCACTGGCTCGCCGATCTTGCCAGCGACGATGATTGCCCCTGCGAGGTTATGAACGCCGAAGATCCGCTGTTCATCCTCTACACGAGCGGCTCGACGGGCAAGCCCAAGGGCGTGCTTCACACCACCGGCGGCTACGGGGTGTGGACGGCCACGACGTTCCATTACATCTTCGACTACCAGCCAGGCGAGGTGTTCTGGTGCACTGCCGATATCGGCTGGGTGACGGGTCATAGCTATGTCGTCTACGGCCCGCTGATGAACGCCGCGACTGCCGTGGTGTTCGAAGGCGTACCCAACTACCCCGATCACGGGCGGTTCTGGGACGTGGTGGACAAGCATAAGGTCAACATCATCTACACCGCCCCCACGGCGATCCGCGCGCTGATGCGTGAAGGCGATCATCATGTGACCAGCCGCAGCCGCGCCTCGCTGCGCCTGCTGGGCTCTGTCGGCGAGCCGATCAACCCAGAGGCGTGGCGCTGGTATTTCGATGTGGTGGGCGAGGGTCGCTGCCCGATCATCGACACCTGGTGGCAGACCGAAACCGGCGGCTGCATGATCACCACGCTGCCCGGCGCGCATGACATGAAGCCGGGCAGCGCGGGCCTTCCTTTATTCGGCATTCGCCCGCAGCTGGTCGATAGCAAAGGCGCGGTGCTGGACGGCGCGGCTGAGGGGAACCTGTGCATCACCCACTCATGGCCGGGCCAAGCGCGCACCATCTACGGCGATCACGAGCGCTTCGGGCAGACCTATTTCAGCACCTACAAGGCCAAGTACTTCACCGGCGACGGGTGCAAGCGCGATGAGGATGGCTATTACTGGATCACCGGACGGGTCGATGACGTCATCAATGTCTCGGGCCACCGCATGGGCACCGCCGAGGTCGAAAGCGCGCTGGTGCTCCACCCAAAGGTCGCCGAGGCCGCGGTGGTCGGCTATCCGCACGACATCAAGGGGCAGGGCATCTATTGCTATGTCACCCTCAATGTCGGCGAAGAGGGTTCCGACGCGCTGCTCGCCGAACTGAAGGCGCATGTGCGCAAGGAAATCGGCCCGATCGCCACGCCCGATGTGATCCACTTCACCGACGGCCTGCCCAAGACTCGCTCAGGCAAGATCATGCGCCGCATCCTGCGCAAGATCGCCGAGAACGACTTCGGATCGCTGGGCGACACTTCGACCCTCGCCGATCCCTCGCTGGTCGAGCGGTTGATCGAGGGGCGGCAGATCCGCTAGTCGTCGATGTTGCGCTTGAAGGTCTCGGGGAGGAACAGCAGCCCCACCACCAAGGTAAGCACGCAGACGATGATAGGGTACCACAGCCCGTAGTAGATATCTCCCGTCGCTGCGACCATCGCGAAGGCGGTGGTGGGCAGGAAGCCGCCGAACCACCCATTGCCGATGTGATAGGGCAGGCTCATCGCGGTGTAGCGGATGCGGGTGGGGAACAGCTCCACCAGCAGCGCCGCGATCGGGCCATAAACCATTGTCACAAGCAGCACGAGGAAGGTGAGGATGGCGATCACCATGGCGGTGTTCATCGCCTTGGTATCTGCCGCCTCGGGATAGCCCGCTGCGGTGAGCGCCGCCTTGACCTCGGCTTGGTAGGCGGTGATCGCGGCCTTGCGATCCTCTCCCCTCAGCTTGGCCGGATCGGGGGCGACAAAGCTGGTTGCTCCGACCTTGATCTGCGCAATCGCACCGTTGTCCGCCTCGACCTTGGTGTAGCTGATGCCGCCCTTGGCGAGGAAGGACTTGGCGATATCGCAGCTCTTGCTGTCGAACTTGTTCTTGCCCACGGGATCGAACTGCACCGAGCAATCGTTAGAATTGACGATCACGCGGACTGGCGCTGTCGCCTGCGCCTTGGCGAGCGCGGGGTTGGCCGCCTCGGTCAGAGCGTGGAAGGCGGGGAAGTAGCTCACCGCCGCCAGCGCGCAGCCGGCCAGGATGATCTTCTTGCGCCCGATCTTGTCCGACAGCCAGCCGAAGAAAATGAAGAACGGCGTCCCGATGGCGAGCGCCACTGCGATCAGGATGTTGGTGGTTGCCCCATCAACCATCAGCATCTTTTCGAGGAAGAACATCGCGTAGAACTGGCCCGTGTACCACACCACCGCTTGGCCCGCGACCGCACCGAGCAGCGCGATAAACGCCCAGCGGCCGTTCTTCCAGTTGCCGAAGGCCTCGGAAATCGGCGTCTTGGAATTGGTGCCTTCGTCCTTCATCTTCTGGAACACGGGGCTTTCCTGCAGCTGCATCCTGATCCACAGCGAGACGCCGAGCAGCACCGCCGAGACCAGAAACGGCACGCGCCAGCCCCATGCAAGGAAGGCTTCCTCACCGATCATGTTGCGGGTGCCGATCACCACCAGCAGGGCCGCAAACAGGCCCAATGTCGCGGTGGTCTGGATGAAGCTGGTGTAAAGCCCGCGCTTGTTGTTGGGTGCGTGCTCCGCGACATAGGTCGCAGCCCCGCCATATTCGCCGCCGAGCGCAAGACCCTGCACCAGCCGCAGCAGCACCAGCATGATCGGGGCGGCGACCCCGATGCTGGCATAGTTTGGCAGCATCCCGACGGTGAAGGTCGCAAAGCCCATCAGGCCCATGGTGACGAGGAAGGTGTACTTGCGCCCGACCATGTCGCCCAGCCGCCCGAACACCAGCGCGCCAAAGGGCCGCACCGCAAACCCGGCCGCAAAGGCCGCGAGCGCGAAGATGAAGCCGGTGGTCTCGTTCACTCCGGAGAAGAACTGCGCCGAAATGATCGTCGCCAGAAGGCCGTAAAGGTAGAAATCATACCATTCGAAAACCGTGCCCAGCGATGAGGCGAGGATGACGCGTTTTTCCGTCCCCGTGACCTCGTGATGCTTGGGCAGGGCGTCATATGTCGTCGCCATTATCCATCTCCCGCTCGTCCGCTCGATCCCGGCGCTGGCGCAGACCTTGTGCCTGCATCATGCCGCTCCTGTCGAGGGTTGCATGGTCGCTCTTAAGCGGGGTGGGGGATAGCTAGACCTTGGTCGGATGGAGGCCAAGCAAAAGGCCGCCGGAGCGGGCGCTCCGGCGGCCTTCTTGTGCCCTGATATGGCCCGCAAGCGATCAGGCTTCGCGGGTGCCCGACAGCGGCATGGCGCCGAAGGCACCGGCGTTGACCGAACCGGTCAGCGTGTCGCCGTCGATGGTCGCTTCGCAATCGAGCGTCATCGGCATCGGCACGACCATGTTCATCTTCCACTTGATGGTGTTGCCTTCGACCGTGCCGCCGGCAATGTCCATCGAGCCGAGGCTGCCGACCAGCGAGCCCGAGAAGGTGTCGCCATCGGGAACGACGGTCAGCGTGCCGCTCTGGTCGCCCATCGGGCTCTTGACGACGGTCTTGTAGGTACCTGCAACAGACATAATCCAACTCCTTGCCTAGGCCCGGACCTTGGGGAGCGACCCGGGGATCGAAGCGCGCAGGCGGCCCTCCCGACCACGCGAATTCAGCGGCGTATTGACACCTATGTCAGCGCGCTTCAACCGGATTTGGGCGGAAGCGCGCTGAATTCGGCTTATTCGCCTTCCAGCTCCCGCTGCTCGATCGGCAGGCCGAGCGGTTCGAGCTGTGCGCGTACCTTGGTGGCATCGCCAACTACGACCCACACGAACTTGTCGGTATCAAGCGCAGCGCGGGCGGCGGCATCGAGGCTTTCGGTGGTCTGGGCGCGGTACAGGCTGGCGAGGGTTTCCTGATAATTGTCAGGCCGCTTGAACAGGGCATTGCCCTGCATCGCGCCGAGCACGGCCGGCGAGGTTTCAAACTGGCCTGGCAGCGCGCCCACCTGCGATGCGATGGAGCGCTCCAGCTCTTCGGGGGTGACACCCTTGACCGTAAGGAACTCCTTGGTCTCACGGATCATCTCCGCCAGCGAGTCCCCGGTACGGTCGGCCTGCACCCCGCCCGAAATGGCATAAACCACCGCGTTCTCGCGCGCCTGCGTCCCGCCGCGCACACCGTAGCTCCAGCCCTTGGTCTCGCGCAGGTTCATGTTGAGCCGCGCAAGGAAGTTGCCGCCGAGCGAGTTGTTGGCGCTGTTGAAGGCGACAATCGCCGGGTCACCCCCGTCCAGCGGCGTGATCTGCGCGCCGGTGATGAAGCTCTGCGGCGAATTGGGGCGGTTGACCAGAATGATGCGGTTGCCCTTGCCTGCTTGCTGACCCGACACTGTCTTGGCGCCCTTGGGGGCCTTGGGCGCGGTCCAGTCGCCGAACACGGTGTTGAGCTCGGCAACGATGTCGGCGAGCGGCTTGTCCGAAATGACAAACAGCTCGCCATTGTCGGGGCGGATCCAGCCGTCCTTGAACGCGGTCAGATCATCGCGGGTGATGCTGCTCACGCTGGCGATCGTGCTGACCCCGCCATAGGCGCTGTCCGCGCCGAACAGCTCAGGCGTCAGCGTGCGCTGAGCGATGCCCTGCGGCGACTTCATGGCCTGCCGGATACCGGTCAGGGTCTGGGTACGCACACGCTCCAAGTCGGCTGGGTTGAACGCCGGTTCGCGCACGATCTGACGCATCAGTTCGAGCGAGGGGGTAAGGTTCGCTGTGAGCGCCGAGAGGGTGAAGGTCGACCGATCATCGCTGTTGCCCGACGAAATGCTGGCGCCCATCCGCTCGCTGGCTTCGGCGATCTGCTGCGAGGTGAGCTTGGCAGTGCCCTCGGTGAACAGATCCATGGTCAGATCAGCGAGCCCGCTGCGGCCCGCTGGATCAGCTGCGCCACCAGCGTTGAAGCTCATCGACACATAGGTCGCGGGCACCGCTGTGCGGCGCGCATAGGTGACCTTCATCCCGTTCTTGAGCGTGGCGCGCTCCACATCGGGGAAGTCCAGCTCGGCGACGCTGTCGACCGGCGGCTTGGGCCGTTCGAGTGTGACGGTCAGTGTTTCCGCCGAACGATCCCGCTCCGAAGCATTGGCCGCAGCCCCCACCGAGGCAGCCTCCTGATACTCGGCATCGCGCGGTCCCGGCTCCAGCACGAGGGTGAACGCCGGGCGCGTCATCCAGCGCGCCATCGCTGCCTTGACATCGGCCGGGGTGACCTTGGCCAGCTGTTCGAGCTGGGTGGCGTAGAACGAGGCATCGCCCGCCAGCACTTCGCCATTGGCCAACGTCACCGCCTTGCCGCCGAAGCCGCCGACCTGTTCGAGGCCGCGGATGGTGCGCGCGAGGCTGCTGGTGGCAGCGCGGCGGACCTCGTCCTCGGTCGGGCCTTCGGCGATGAACTTGGCGACCAGCGCGTCAAGCCGGGCTTCGAGCACGGCCAGATCGACCCCCGGCTTGGCCGTGGCGCTCACTGACAGGAGGCCAACCCGCTGGAACACGCTGCTGTTCGACGACACACCGACCGCCAGCTGCTCGTCGCGCACCAGCACTTCATCGAGGCGGCTGGAGGCGAGCCCGCCGAGAACGGCAGTGCCAACGCCAAGTGCGGTGAGGTCAGCATCGGTGATCCCCGGGGCAGGCCAGTAACGCGTGACAGTGGTGGCCGCGACCTGATCCTTCATGACTTTGCGCACGGGTGCGGCCAGTGTGGGCACTTCGGCGGCGGCCGGGGTGTTGACCGGGCCGCGCTTGATGCTGCCGAAATACTTCTCGGCCAGCACCCGCGCCTCGGCAGCCGAGACATCGCCCGCCATCACCAGCGTCGCGTTGTTGGGGCCGTACTTGTCGGTGAACCACTTGCGCACATCGTCCATCGAAGCCGCGTCAAGATCGGCCATCGAGCCGATCACCGAGTGATGATAGGGGTGGCCTTCGGGGAACAGGGTTGCCAGCAGCTCATAAAACACCAGGCCGCCCGGCTGGTTGTCGCCCTGACGCTTTTCGTTCTGCACCACGCCGCGCTGGTTATCGAGCTTCTCCTGCGTCACCGCACCGAGCAGGTAGCCCATGCGGTCGCTTTCCAGCCACAGCGCGCGTTCGAGCGCGGGGCGGGGCACGGTCTGGAAGTAGTTGGTGCGGTCGAAATTGGTGGTGCCGTTGTAATCAGTCGCGCCCATTTCAGCGAGGTACTGGAAGTAATCCTGCGGCGCGTTTTCCGAGCCGTTGAACATCAGGTGTTCGAACAGGTGGGCAAAGCCGGTCTGGCCCTTGGGCTCGTCCTTCGATCCGACATTGTACCACACGGCCACACCCACAATCGGCGCCTTGCGGTCTTCGTGCACGATCACGGTCAGGCCGTTGTCGAGCTGGAACCGTTGGTAAGGGATCTGCACCTGCGAAACGAGCGATGGCAGGTCGGCGGTGGCCTGCGGGGCGGCGCTGGCAGCGTTGCTGCTTTGCGCCAGAACCGGGGTGGCGGTGCTGGCAAGCGCAAGCGCGAGCGCGGAAAGGCTGGCGGTGAGAAAACGATGGTTCATGAAAGCAGGCTCCGGTGTTTGGGGCTGAAAAGAGTTGGAAAAATAATTGGTCAGCGTGGCGAGGAAACGGTGGTCCGGCGGCTGGCATTCTTCAGCAGATCGTCGCGCCAGAAATAGACGGGCTTCAGTTTTTTATCGACGAACAGCCGCATCTGATCGGTGTAATGCGGACTCTTGGGCCGGGTGGTGGCGGCGCCGAAGGGCTGGACCGAACGCGACGTGACCCGCGCGCCGGGCTGCCATTCGATCCACATGATGAAGCTGTCACCATGCTTCAAACTGAGACGGCCATCGGGGTCGACATCCCAGGTGGTGGACGCGCGCAAGGTGTCCGATCCGCCATCGAGCGGCAGGTCTTTGCCCCCCTGCCGCAGCCGCAGCAGATCGGCCATCGGGGGATCGAGGCGGCCGAAATGCGTGGTGAGGTGATCGGCGGCGGCCCCCAGCTTTTCGGCGACATCGGGGAAGGGCTTGTTGTTGTAATCCGCCGCCATGAAGTCGCGGATCATCAACAGCGCGATGGCATCGGCGCGGCCCGCATTGTCGGAGGTGAAATCCCAGCTGAGCAGTAGATCGCGTGCTTCCGCCAGCTTGCCCTCGGCAGGCATTGCCTCAAGTTGATCGAACAACCTGTCGACATAACCTTCGCGCTCGTAGCCGGTGTCGTACTTGATCGCTTCCAGCGTCGCCCGGTCCAGCACGCGTGCTTCGGACAGCAGCTTGTAGGCGCGGCGCGAGCGGTTGGTTTGCTTGAGTTCGATACCCATCAGCGGCGAGAACGCGCGAGGATCAAGATCGCTCCCGGCGCCCGCTGCGGTGAAGGGCGTGTTGTTGGAATTGTAGATCCAGCCCGAGGCGGGGTTCACCAGCTTGGGGAGCGTCTCATAGGAGACTGTGCCGTCCCAAATCAGCTTGGATTGATCACCCGGCAGCACCGAACGCCAGTCGATCGCCACGTCATCAGGCCGTGCCGGGATCGCGGCGTTGTAGACATAGGCGATGGTGCCCGTCTTGTCGGCGTAGATGAAATTGGTCGAGGGGATGGCGAGGCGCGCCAGCTGCGCTTCCCATTCGGCAAAGGTCGTCGCCTTGTTGAGGCGGTAGTAGGCATCAAGCTGCTGGAGCTGCCCGATGCCGCCATAGCGGATCGCAAAGGCGCCCTTGTCGTTGCGGATCACTGGGCCGTGGACCGAGCGCAGCACTTCGCGCCGGATCGGCAGCACCACCGGGCCCATCTTGACCGGCAGGGTCACCCACTTCGATTCCAGATCGCGCCATTTCCCGTCGAGCTTGTAGCGCGTGCCGCTCTCGTCGAGTTCCAGCTGGTAGACATCGATCATGTCGGGGGTGTTGACCGTGTTGGTCCAGCCCAAGTGCTCGTTATGGCCGAGGAAGGGGAAAGGCGATCCGGGGAAATTCGCCCCCGCAAAGTGCCAGCCTTCGCCGCTTTCGACCACCAGTTCATACCACGCCACTCCGCCGCGCAGGGGCTGGTGCGAATTGGAAATCAGGGTCGTCGGCCCCCCTGATTTTTCGGGACTGACGGCGAAGGCGTTGGAGCCCAGAGCTTCCGCATCCTCGCCCAGCGGCAAGACGAGCCTGCGGGCTTGCTGCGGTGCCGGGGCGGCCTCAGCCGGTTCGGCCCCGGGCAGCGGGGGCCGGGGGAAACCGGGGATGTCAGGGCCATGCTCGCGGCGCAGTTCCTCGCCGGCGGCCAAGGGCCCGATCACCCCGTCGAGACCGAAGAAGAACGGCTGACGCAGCGCAAAGCCAGCCGCGACGTCGAGGCCGCTGACCGGGAAAAGGTTGCCCAGCTTCACCTCGTCCGGATGCTCCGCAGCATATTGGTTCAATCCAGCGGCATAGGCTTCGAACAGGTCGCGAGTATCGGCGGGGAGTTTGGGATATTCCCGCTCAGCCGTGCCGCGCGCGTCGATCAGGTGGTAGGCGTAATCAATCTTGGCGCCCTCTTCGCCTGCAATCGCGCCATACCGCCCGCGCGCCATGGCGACCACGTCCTGCAGGGTGAAAAAGTCATCCTCGGCATGGGCAATGGCGACCCCGAAGGCGGTGTCGGCATCGGTCTTGCCATAGATGTGGGGGACGCCGAAATCGTCGCGGATGATTTCTGCGGTGTAGGTGCGCGCGGGCGGCGGGTTGGCGGCGCTGGCGAAGAACGGCTCCCACGTGGCGAGCACCACGGTCGCCAGCACAAGCACCCCCACCAGCGCAATCGCGCCGCCCTTCAACCATTTCATGGCGTTGTCTCTCCCCGAACGCGTGTGCGCTCCATCGCCCGCAGAAGGTTCGAGGTCAAGGCAGATGGGCCTCTTGTCTTGGCCACTTTGGCGACCCACCTAGTTCAGTAACACACCGGGCACGCAAAATTTCCGCCGCGGGCCTTGTGTTGCCTTTGTGCAACACTATCTTGCGGCGGTAACCTGTGGAGGGGTTAGACCATATGAATCTCGAAAAGTTCACTGACCGGGCCAAGGGCTTCCTGCAAGCCGCGCAAACGGTCGCGATCCGCATGAACCATCAGCGCATCACCCCGCTGCACCTTTTGAAGGCGTTGCTGGAGGATAGCGAAGGCATGGCTGCCGGACTGGTGCAACGTGCGGGCGGTACTCCGCCGCTCGCCGTGGCGGCGGTGGATGCGGGCCTTGCCAAAATCCCGGCGGTCACCGGCAGCGGCGCGCAGGCGACCCCCGGGCTCGATAACGACGCGGTGCGGGTGCTCGATCAGGCCGAACAGATCGCTGATAAGGCGGGCGACAGCTACGTCACCGTAGAGCGCCTTTTGGTCGCGCTTGCTCTGTCCCAGGCTGCCGCAGGCGAGGCCTTGAAAGCGGCTGGCATCACGCCGCAAGGCCTCAACACCGCGATTGAGCAGCTGCGCGGCGGCAAGCGGGCCGACAGTGCCAGCGCCGAGAATACCTATGACGCGATGCAGAAATTCGCTCGCGACCTCACGCAGGCCGCGCGTGACGGGAAGCTCGATCCGGTGATCGGCCGCGATGAGGAAATCCGCCGCACGATCCAGATTCTGGCCCGGCGCACCAAGAACAACCCGGCTCTGATCGGCGAACCCGGCACCGGCAAGACCGCGATTGCCGAGGGCCTCGCGCTGCGCATCGCCAATG
>OFDC01001316.1_pt1 | contig 13511 bp, 13 predicted proteins | sample 1520941 | NCBI WGS metagenome assembly OFDC01 (sample SAMEA94258168, study PRJEB24077) | hot springs metagenome | biome: Aquatic biome; feature: Water | place: India | collected 2012-12-06 | depth 5 m | reverse complement strand
AATAGAAGAACCCGCGGAAGATGTGCAGGTAGATCACGATGAAGAAGAAGCTCGCGCCGTTGGCGTGGGCATAGCGCATCATCCAGCCGTAATTGACGTCGCGCATGATGTGCTCAACAGTCCCGAACGCGACCTGCGCGTTGGCGGCGTAGTGCATCGCCAGGACAACGCCGGTGACAATCTGGATCATCAGACAGAACCCGGCGAGCACGCCGAAATTCCACATGTAGTTCAGATTGCGCGGCACCGGATAACCAGCCCCGACAGCGTTGTAGACGAGGCGCGGAAGCGGCAGCTTCTCGTCTAGCCACTTGGTGAAACCGGATTTCGGCTCGTACTGCTTGGCCCAGGCAAAACTCATGGCGTTCTCTCGAATGATCGATGTTACGGGTTAAGGTCGATTATCGTTATGCTTCAGATACGAAAGATCAGCCGACGCGGATGATCGTGTCGGAGGTGAACTCGTAATCCGGAACCACGAGGTTCTTGGGTGCCGGGCCTTTGCGGACGCGCGCGGCGGTGTCGTAGTGCGAACCGTGGCAGGGGCAGAAATAGCCGCCGAACTCGCCGCGGTTCTCACCTTCGGCCGCGCCCAGCGGGACGCAGCCGAGGTGGGTGCAGACGCCCATGGTGATGAGCAGGTCTTCGTGACCGGCCTTCGTGCGCTCGGCCAGGGTCTGCGGATCGCGCAGGCTGCTGACGTCGACCTTGTTGGCCTCGTCAATCTCGGCCTTGGTGAGACGGCGGACAAACAGCGGCTGCTTGCGGAACACGGCCTTGATCGCCTGTCCTTCGGCAATCGCACTCACATCAATGTCGGTGCTGCTCGCGGCCTTGACGTCAGCCGAAGGGCTCATCTGGAGGATCAACGGGTACAGCAGGGATGCTCCGCCGACACCCGCTGTGCTCAGCGCTGCGATGTGAATCCAGTCGCGACGGCGTACGCCCTCGCCATCCAACATTTCCGAGGCGCCTGCGGGAGTGGTCGCACCGCTCATATCAGCCATCGTCAAAAATCCTGCTCGTAATGCCGCGCCGGTGTAACGCCCCGCGCGGCGTGGTGTTCCAGTCACGAAGGCTGGTGCCTCCGGCTTGCTACGTCAGATTGATCCCTGTCCCAGCCAGGATGCACAAACTCACGCGCACCTGCCCCGGACTTGGCGGGGGCAATTAACGACAATCAACCCGGATTCCAACCGTGTTTTGTTCAAGCGCCGTGCGCCTCGGTGCAAGACCCGGTCAGGGCAACGCGATCATACTGATCTGACGCCCATAATTCGCCTCACCCGCCTGCGTGGCTCTTCGATAGGAATGGTAACGCGCGACATGAGAGAATGTATCCCGGCTCGTGTCCGCAATTTTCCTGATCTGCGCGTCATGCAGGCGCGCGGCGATGAATCCGGGCAGATCGAAGTGCCAGCGGGCGATTCCCTCGCGTGTCGGTGCGGGGGCGAAGAATGGCTCTGCGGATGGGGCGAAGCGGTCGCGGAAGGCGGCGTCGACTTCGTAGCTGGGCTGCGCGATGGTCGGACCGATCACCGCCACAATCGCTTCGCGCCGCGCCCCGAGCAGCTCCATCGCGGCGATGGTGTTATCGAGCACGCCGTCGACCGCACCGCGCCACCCGGCGTGGGCTGCGCCGATGACTCCGGCTTCGGCGTCCGCGAACAGGATGGGGCCGCAATCGGCAGTGACAATGCCGAGCACAATCCCCGGTGTCGCGGTGACCACGGCGTCGGCCACCGGACGCCCCTCTGCGGCATCCCCCCACGCCGCGTCCACGACCACGACATCGGGCGAATGCACCTGATGCGGCGCGGCGAGGCGGCTGCCGGGCCGGATCGCGTCGGCTGCGGCCGCTCTGAGCGCGCGCACTTCGGCGGGATCGCCGGGGCCCCCGAAGCCGAACTGATGCGCTCCCCCAGCGCTGCCGAAGAAGCCGTGGGGCACGCCGTCCAGTAGCGGCGAACGTTCGATCTGGAATTCCACCCGCTCAGCCTTCAAGGCTGCGGCTGACCTGTTCGAAGGTATCGCGCGACAGGTTGCCCGCCGCCATGATCCGTTCGAGCTCGGCCTTCATCAGCGCCGCCCGCCCCGGCTCGATCCGCCGCCAGCGCCCCAGCGAGGGGACAAACCGCGCCGCCGTCTGCGGGTTGATCGGGTCGAGCGCGAGGATCACGTCGGCGACCATGCGATACCCTTCGCCGTCGGCCTTGTGAAAGCCCTTGGGATTGCCCGCAAAGGCCATGTGCAAGGAGCGCACGCGGTTGGGGTTCTTGATGTTGAAATCGGGATGCTCGGCGAGGGTGCGGACATGTTGGATCACATCGGGGTGGAGCGAAAGCGCTTGCAGCGTGAACCACTTGTCGACCACTAGAGCATTGCTTTTGTAGCGCTCGTAGAAGCCGGCGAGCCGCTCCTCGCGCTCTGGGCAATCGAGACCGCACAGCACCATCAGAGCGCCCTGCCGGTCGGTCATGTTGTCGGCGGCGTCATATTGCGCCGCCGCCAGCGCTGCCGCGCGGGCCGGATCGGCGGCCGCAATCAGGCCCAGCGCAATGGTCTTGACCTTGCGCGCACCGCGACCCGCCGGATCATTGAGTGCCACGCCCGAGGCCCGCGCGTGTAGCGCACCGAGTTCGCCCGCCAGCGCCGTGCCGATGGCCGCTTTCAGGCCCTCGCGCGCGGCGTGGATCGCGCCGGGATCGGCCAAGCGATCGCCGCTGGCCATGACTTCGAACAGGTAGGTCTCGTTTGGCAGCAGCAGCAATTCGCCGCGCATCGCATCATCGAGCGCATTGTCGGCGAGGCTGGAACGGAACGCGCCGATGATCGCCGCTTCCCCGGCCGCACGGTCGGCGGCAGAGATTTCTCCGCTTGCCGTGCCCACGAGGTGGCTGACGGCGAGTTCTTGCAGCGCCTCCGAACGGGCGAAGGGATCATCGTCATGCGCGGCGAGGAACACGAGGTCCTCGCGCGCCAAGGCCCGCTCGATCACCACTGGCGCTGTAAAGCCGCGATTGATCGACACCACCGGATCGGGTCCGGCGAGCGGCAGGGTGAAGGTCTGCTTGTCCTCAGTGAGGACGATGAGCTGCTCCCCACCCAAAGCGCCGCCGCGGGAATGCACCGCGACACGCAGCGGGATCGGCATCGGCAGCTTGTCAGGCTGACCGGGGGTGGCGGGGACAGTCTGCTTAAGCGTGAGCGTCAGGGTATCGCCGTTGACGGCCTGCGACACGGTGACGCGCGGCGTCCCGGCTTGCGAATACCAGCGCCGGAACTGCGCAAGGTCGATCCCCGCGCCATCCTCGATCGCCTTGACGAAATCCTCGCAGGTCGCGGCCTCGCCGTCGTGGCGGTCGAAATAGAGATCGGTCCCGGCGCGGAACCGCGCGGTGCCCACCATCGAGCGCATCATGCGGATGACTTCCGCACCCTTGTTGTAGACGGTCGCCGTGTAGAAGTTGCTGATCTCGCGATAAGAATCGGGCCGGATCGGATGCGCCAGAGGCCCCGCATCTTCGGGGAACTGGGCGGCACGCAGGATGCGCACGTCCTCGATCCGCTTGACCGCCTCGCCCCGCATGTCCTGCGAGAACAACTGGTCGCGCAGCACGGTGAAGCCTTCCTTGAGGCTGAGCTGGAACCAGTCACGGCAGGTCACACGGTTGCCCGACCAGTTGTGGAAGTATTCGTGCGCGATCACGCCTTCGACCGCGTCGAAATCGGCATCGGTGGCAGTGTCGGGATCGGCCAACACGTATTTGGTGTTGAAGACGTTGAGTCCCTTGTTCTCCATCGCCCCCATGTTGAAATCGGAGACGGCGACGATGTTGTAGAGATCAAGGTCATACTCGCGCCCGAACACATCCTCGTCCCACCGCATCGAACGATGGAGCGAATCGAGCGCGTGGTCGGTGCGCGCGAGGTCTTCAGCGCGGACCCAGATGTTGCATTCGACCTTGCGGCCCGAACGGGTGGTGAAGGGTTTGGAGTTCGCCACCAGATCGCCCGCCACCAGCGCGAAAAGGTAGGACGGCTTGGGCCAGGGATCGTGCCACTCGGCCCAGTGGGTGCCATCGGCGTTGTCGCCCGCCGCGATGCGGTTGCCGTTGCACAGCAGCACCGGGAAGGCGGCGCGGTCGCCGCTCATCCGCACGGTGTAGATTGAGAGCACATCGGGCCGGTCCGGGAAGAAGGTGATGCGGCGGAACCCTTCCGCCTCGCATTGGGTGCAGAGCATCCCGTTCGAGGCGTAAAGCCCCATCAGCTGGGTGTTGGCGCTGGGGTCGATCTCCGTGACGATTTCCACACTGTGCTTCTCGCCAGGCAGCGTGATGATGAGGTCAGGCCCCTCCATCCGCCATTCGGTAGGCGCGCCTTCGACCGTTACGCTGACTGCCGTGAGCCCGTCGCCATCGAGCCGGAGTTCGGGGCTGGAATCGGCAGCAGGGTTGCGCTCCACCGCGTGGGTCGCAGTGACACGGGTCCCTTCAAGGCCGAGCGCAAAATCGAGCCGGGTGGTCGGGACGAGCCACGGATAGGGCCGATAATCCTCGCGCCGGATCACCGGCGGATCATGCGGGGTCAGGGCGGCGTCCGCGAGTTCGGGGTTGGCTTCGGGGCTGATCGGGGTGCTGGCAATATCCATGCGCGGTGATTTAGGTTGATTTGGGCGCAGGTCCAATGGTTAGGTTTGCGCAATGTCGCGTTTGTTGATCTTTGGCCTCGGCTACACCGCGCAGCGCATCGCCGCCGCCATGCGCGCGCATGGGTGGCACGTGCGTGCAACGGGAAGCGCGGGCGATCTCCAATTTGCCGACCGTGCCGCAGTGCTCGCAGCGCTGGACAGCGCAACGCACATCGTCTCCTCCGTCCCGCCCGACCGCGCTTCGTCAAACGATCCAGTGCTCGATGAGTACGGGGATGCACTGAAGGGCCGGGCGTTGTTCTACCTCTCCTCAACTGGGGTCTATGGCGACCGACAGGGGGCGTGGGTGGATGAGGCGACACCGACCATTGCCGAGAGCGGAGAAGGCCGCCGCAACGCCCGCGCTGAAGCGGATCTGGCTTGGCTCACCCTGGGCGCGCGGGTGTTCCGCCTGCCGGGGATTTATGGGCCGGGCCGCAGCGCGCTCGACCGGGTGCGTGAGGGCAAGGCCCGGCGGATTGATCTGCCAGGGCAGGTGTTCAGCCGCGTCCATGTCGATGACATCGCGAGCGGAGTGGTTACAGCACTGGTGCAGGACGCGCCGCCGGGTGCCTACAACCTTGGCGATGATCTGCCCGCCAGCGGCAACGAAGTGACGGAACATGCCTGCCGATTGCTCGGCCTGCCTTTGCCGCCGCTGGAGTCGCTGGAGGACGCCAACCTCTCCGACATGGCGCGCGGGTTCTATGCCGAGAACCGGCGGGTCGCCAATGGAAAGGCCAAGCGGGAGCTGGGGTGGCAGCCGCGCTATCCGACCTATGTGGAGGGATTAGCGGCGCTGCTTTGACCGCAGGGCCAGCGCCATGCCCAGCAGCGCCAACGCCATGCCGCCTGCCGCGAGCGCGGTCCATTCGAAGCCCTCGAACACGGTCGACAGCAGCATCGCGACGCAAACCGTGAGGATCGCATTGTAAGCCGTGCGCCCCGCCCCGATCTCGCGCACCAGATTGTAATGGAGCGGGAAGGTGACGACCGACCCGATGATCGCGAGATAGGCCGTCCCCGCCCAGAACTGCCAGGCTTGCGGCACCGGCGGCGGGCCGACCGTGACCGCCGCAAAGCCGAGGTCGAAGATCGTGCCATAGAGCATCGCCCACGCAAGCAGGCTCACCATCGGCACCGCGCGCCCGGTGGGATTGGCCTGCACCACGTTGGCAATAGAGGCGGCCAGCATCCCGCCAATCGCCAGCACGATGCCAAGCGCGACATTGCCGCCCAGCGGCGCGGCGTTCCATTCATGCACCAACAGCAGCGCCACGCCGACAATTGCGACGAGGCTTCCGCCGAGGAAGCCGCTTTGGACCCTCTCGCCAATGAACACCCGCGCGAACAGCGCGTTGGGCACCATCAGCAGCGCAAACATCACCGCGACGATGCCGGACGTGATGTGCTTTTCCGCATTGTAGACGAACAGGAAATTGCCGCTGAACTGTGCAATCCCAACGCCCAGCGCCAAGAGGTGCTCGGGCCGATTGAGGCGCAGCCGGTTGCCCATCACCAGCGAGAGAACAAACAGGGCCGGGGTCGCGAGCAGGAACCGGTAGAACACCGCCCAGGCGGCGGGCACGCCGACGATCTGACCCGTGATGACGAACCAGGTCGAACCCCATATCGTCCCGGTCAGCAGGAACGGGATCAGCACGCGGGGGCTGAGCATCGAAGGCGCTGTCGTGCCCGTCACAGCGCAGCGATCGCCATGCCGAGCGCTTGCGCATCCTCAGCCCGGGTGTTCCATGCAGTGACGAAGCGGGCGGATTCGGCGCCCCAATCGTAGAAGGCGAAATCCTGTGCTCTCAGCGCGGCGCGCTCGGCCTCGGTCAGGAGCACGAACAGCTCGTTCGCCTCGACCGGATGGAGCAGCCGGTCCCCGCATCCGCTCGCCACTTCGCGCGCGGCGGCGTTGGCTTGCGCGGCGTTGGTGAGCCACAGCCCGTCGTCGAGCATCGCGAGGATCTGAGCGGCGAGATAGCGGCCCTTGCATTGCAGGTGCCCCGCGCGCTTGCGGCGATAACGGACCTGATGCGCGGCTTCAGGATCGAACAGGATCACCGCTTCCGCGCCCATCCCGCCATTCTTGATAAAACCGAAGGCAAGGCTGTCGACCGGGCCGCTCGCCGCGCGCGCTGCGTCTTCGGGCGAGCCGCCCAAGTACGCCGCCGCATTGGCGAACCGCGCCCCGTCCATGTGCAGGCCCAAGCGGCGCTCACGGGCAAAAGCGCCCAGCGCCGCCAGTTCTTCGGGCGTGTAACTACGGCCATATTCGGAGGCTTGCGTGATCGCGATGGCGTGGGGCTGGACCTGATGCACGTCGTTGCGAATGGGGTCGATCAATGCGGCAATATCGGTCGGCGTCAGCTTCGCGCCCTCACCTTCGGCCAGCATCAGCTTGGCGCCGTGAAGGTAGAACCCCGGCGCGCCGCCTTCATCGACCTCGATATGCGCCTCGCGGTGGCACACCACGCCGCCATGGGGCGCGCACATCGTGGCGAGCGCAAGGCAATTCGCCGCCGTTCCCGTCGCCACCCACAGCGCGGCGCATTCGCGCCCGAACAGCGCGGTGAAGCGCGCGTCGAGCTCCTGCGACAGAACATCGCCATCATAGGGATTGTCCGGCGCGTCAGCCGCCCTCATCGCCTCCCACAGCTTGGGATGGACGGCGGCGGCATTGTCGGACAGGAAGGGTTTGAGGAGGGTCATGCGCGATGGCCTCTAGCCGCCCGCGCGGGCGTGACAAGTGGGAGCAGGGCTGCATGAGCGACAAAAGCGCAAAGGGGACAATCACCCATCACCCTCATGGTGCAGGCGGGCGCTATGTTGCTGTAGTCGCAGGCGCGGCGGCGCAAGGCTATCTCGAATGGGAACCCGGCGTCTCGCGCGACGGGCGCGAAGTGCGGATCGCCGCGCATACCGTGGTGCCACCTGCGATTGGCGGTCGCGGGGTGGCAGGCGCGCTGGTGGCGCGGCTGGTCGAGGATGCAAAAGCGCAGGGCTTTCTGATCCGCCCCGATTGTTCTTATGTCGCGACCAAATTCGCCGCCAACCCCGATTGGGGGCCGCTGAGGGCCTGATCCTCGGCATCGTCCAGCGGAGAATCCAGCCGCGAATAATCGGTCGCGGTGATGGTTTCGAGCACTTGTGCCCTCAGCCGGCGCGCTTCGGCGATTGGTACGCCCGGAATGGCAAAGCTGCCGCCCGCAAGTCCCAAATGCACCGTGGCATAGCCGCGCCAACGCGCAATCGGCCCTTGCGCGATCTCGATCGAATGAAGCTTCAGCCGGGTCGCGATCCGGCTGGTGGGGGACAGGAGGCCCGTGGTCGAGAAGATTTGTGTGTCATCCAGCGCGTGCCGCCGGAACTCCCACGCATAGAGGCTTGCCCCCACCATCAGCACTGCCAGACCGATTGGGATAAAGGCGACGCCGAACGGGGCAAGCAGCGCTGCCGGGATCACCGCCAACGCGAAAGGGAGCGCCCCGATCAGCGCCATGTCGTTCCTCTGGCGCGGGCTGGCGCGGTGCCAGCGAATGCCCGCATCTGGCAGATGGAACCCCGCCGCGCGCACAATCGGCGCGATCTCGTCCATGGTGGCGAAGGGTGCCACCGCGTGGCTTTCACCCCCCGCATCCTGCGCGAGGCTCACGAAGCTGAGATTGTGCCAGCCGAAGCGATAGCGCACCAATCCCGTGCCGATCACCAGCCCCTGCACCCGGTGCGCGGGCATGACCACATCGGTGCGGGTGAACAGCCCACGTTGCCGCCGGAACCCGCGCGCCGAGCGGGTCAGGGTAAAGCCCCATTCGCGCACAGCAGTGCGCACCACGCCGGTCGCCATCCCGATCACGACCAGCCCCAGCAGCCCGGCGGCAGCGCCAATGGCCTGCGCATAAGGGCCAAGGGTCGCAATCGTGCTGCCTCGCTCCTTGAGCCAGCCGTACCAATAATCGACGTTCCACACATCGAGAGTGGTGGCATCGTCGATATATTGCAGTGCGCCGCCCAGCACCGCGAAGACCGCGAGCGAGAATTCGAACAGGCCGAAGGTGATGAGCCGCCCGGGCCCCATCGCGAACAGAACCTCGTCTGCCTTGTCTGGCAGCGCTGCTGGATCAGCGTCGGGGGCAGCCACCGCGTCGTCACGCCGTTCGCGCACCAGTTGGCGCAGGCGCTCACCCTCGGCATTGGTGAGGTATTCGAGGCTCAAGTCCTCGCCCCCGCCCGACCCGGTCTCGAACTTCACCGCGACGAGCCCGAACAGACGCGGCAGCAGCTTGGCTTCGAGGCTGACGTCCTGAATCCGCTCATAGGGCACCGAACGGGCCGAGCGGCTGAGGATGCCGCTTTCGACCCGGATGTCCGCCTCGCCGATGGTGTAGGTCAGGCGCCGCCAACCGATGTAGCTGGTCGCCACCCCGATCAGTGTCGCCGCCAGACCAACCCCGAGCGCGATCAAGAACCGGCCCTCGCCGCCAATGCCCGAAAAGGCGATGGCAATCGCCGGGATGATCGCGCTGCGGATACTGGCGAGCGCGCTGAGGACGACGCTGACGGGAGCGGTGCGCTGCGCTTCGCTCACATGCTTTCCCGGCGAATATGGGCGCGGATTTCCTCGCGCATTTCCCGCGCCAGCGGCTCACCCAGACCCGGCAGCGCGACACTGGCATTGTGATTGCCGGCGGTATGCAAGGTAAGCGTGGCGATGCCGAAGAACCGCTCAAGCGGGCCTTGGTGCACGTCGATATGCTGCACCCGGCTGAACGGCACCACCGTATCCGACCGCATCAGCACCCCGCGCACCACCCGCAGCCGGTCGGTGCTCATCTGATAACCCCGCGCGCTGTAGCGCCGCATCGGGATGCGAATGACTAGAATCAGCGCGATCAGCAGCACCGGCCCGGCAATCAGCCCGGTCGAGAAACGGGGGGCATCCCTCAAGGCGAGTTCCAGCACCATGGCCCCGATCAGCACCGGGATTGACGAGAGCACCGCCTGCACCCGGAGCGCATGCGCGTAATTGGGGTGCAGCCGGGTGAGTTCACCGTCCTCATCGAGCGGTTGCGCGGCAGGGTTGAGAGCGGGCGCTTGATCCATGGTGCTTTAGATGCGCAACACAGTGCCGGGGTGCAAGCGCTTTTGCATGGAGAAAGCAAGAAGGGTGTCACTTACCTCGCTCGCTGCCCCAACCCGTGGGCAACGGCCTTCACTGCGTTGCAATTCCGTGACGGCGCGCTAGGCGGGGCGCATCACGCGCAACGGGGATTCGCGACATCATGAAGATCATGTCCGGCAATTCAAACCTGCCGCTCGCCCGGGCGATTGCGGCCTATCTCGAAATCCCGCTGACCGATGCCAGCGTGCGCCGCTTTGCCGACGAGGAAGTGTTCGTCGAAATCCACGAGAATGTCCGCGGTGAGGACGTGTTCGTGGTGCAGCCGACCAATTTCCCGGCGAACGACAACCTTATGGAATTGCTGATCTGTATCGACGCGCTGCGTCGCTCCTCGGCCAAGCGGATCACCGCTGTGGTGCCATATTTCGGCTATGCCCGGCAGGACCGCAAATCGGGATCGCGGACGCCGATCTCGGCCAAGCTGGTCGCGAACATGATCACCGAGGCGGGCGCCGACCGCGTGCTGGCGGTCGATCTGCACGCCGGGCAGATTCAGGGCTTCTTCGATATCCCGACCGACAATCTCTACGCCGCGCCGGTGATGGCTGCCGATATTCAGGCGCGTTACGGCGATCAGGCGCTGATGGTGGTCAGCCCCGACGTCGGCGGCGTGGTGCGTGCCCGTGCGCTGGCCAAGCGGCTCGACAATGCCCCGCTCGCGATCGTCGACAAGCGCCGCGACCGTCCGGGTGAGAGCGAAGTGATGAACATCATCGGGGACGTCTCCGGGCGGCACTGCATCCTGATCGACGACATCGTCGATTCGGGCGGCACGCTATGCAACGCGGCTGAGGCGCTGCTGGAGGGCGGGGCCAAGTCGGTCGCGGCCTACATCACCCACGGGGTTCTGTCGGGCGGGGCAGTGGCGCGGATCAACGGGTCGAGCCTCAAGGAGTTGGTGATTACCGATTCGATCCGCCCGACCGAGGCCGCCGAAGCCTCCGACCGCATCCGCATCCTGCCCATCGCCCCGCTGGTGGGCGAAGCGATCCGGCGGATTGCCGACGAAAGCTCGGTGTCGAGCCTGTTTGATTGAAGCTGCGATTCCCCGCGCAGGCGGGGACCTCAGGCCGCATGGTGCTTCCCAGCCGGAGGCCCCCGCCTGCGCGGGGGCTCACAAAAAAGGCAAAGACAATTTTCAACCCCGCCGAAGTCCGCGCGCACCTGATCGAAGCGGCCCGTGCGGGGCAAGCTTTCACCTACGGCGCGCTCCTCAACATCCTCGGCCACACCTTCACCCGCCCGCTGATGCGCCAGCTGTGTAAGGTGCTCGACCGCATTGACGAAGATGGGCGCGCCGCCGGTGAACCGGGCCTTGCGGTCTTAGTGGTGCGCCAGTCGGATGGGCTGCCGGGGCAGGGCTGGTTTGTCAGCCGCACGGGCGTCTATTCCGATCTCCCGCTCGAATGGGAGGGACTGGAAGCGCGCCGCTACACCGAGGCTCGACAGCGCGAAGCCTTCGATTATTGGGGGGCGCATGACCGATAAAGACCTTGCCCTCGCCCTGCGCCTTGCCGATGCCGCCGGAGCCGCCATCCGCCCCCTTTTCCGCGGCCAATGGAGCGAGGAGCGAAAGGCGGACCGCTCCTACGTCACCGAAGCTGACCGTGCCGCCGAGGCCGCGATGCGCGCGCTGATCGAAGCCCAGTTTCCCGCCGACGGCATCATTGGCGAGGAGTATGGCACCCGTAACGAAGGCGCAGGCCGCCAATGGGTGCTCGATCCGATCGACGGCACCACCAGCTTCATCGCCGGGCGTCCGATCTTCGGCACGCTGATCGCGCTGTTGCAGGACGGCTGGCCCGTGCTCGGCATCATCGACCAGCCGGTGAGCGGCGAGCGCTGGGTGGGGCGCATCGGCCAGCCGACGCTGTTCAACGGCAAGCCCGCCGTCACCCGTCCCTTGAAAGACCTCGCCGAAGCGGTGCTCGGCACCACCAGCCCCCATGCCTTCACCAATGAAGAGGTCGACGCTTTCATGGCGGTCGCCAAGAGCGTCGCCGAGCGCAAGATCGTCTATGGCGGGGACTGCTACAATTACGGCCTCGTCGCGTCCGGCCATCTCGACATCGTGATCGAGGCGGGCCTCAAGCTCCATGATTACGCCGCGCTGGTGCCGGTGGTCGAAGGCGCGGGCGGGATGATGGCCGACTGGCAGGGCAACCCGCTCGACGCCGGGAGCGACGGCACGGTGATCGCGCTGGGCGATCCCGCGCGGCTCGAGGACGTGCTGGAGGCCATGGGCTAGGCCCTTCGCAAACAAGGTTAGCAATTCCTCAATAACCGAAGTGCTATGTCGGTCGTCGCAACAATCGGGGACCGACACGCGATGCACGCCTTCCTGCGGGACGCACACTGGCTGAATGCCGAGCGGACCCGCGCCTATGCCGCCATGCTGGTGCTTGCCTTCATCGGCATGCTCGTCGCCAATTACCTGAAAGTCCCTTCGACGGGCTCTGACTTTCAGGCGTTTTGGTCCGCGGCGCGCATCATGGCCGAGCATGGTCCGGCGGCGGCCTTTGATCTCGATCTTCAGCGTCAGGCCCAGCAACAGGCTGGCTTCGATGAAATGATCGCCTATGTGAACCCGCCGCCCTTTTTGCTGTTCATTTTCTGGCTGGCCGTCCTGCCGTTCGGCGCCGCGTGGATCGCATGGACGTCGGTGACATTTGCCGCGTGGTTCATCGGCATGAACCGCACATACAAGGGCGATCTCAGCTTGCCGCTGCTGGCGTTTCCGGCGTCCTTTCTGGCGGCGAGCCATGCGCAAAACGGCTTTGTTACGGGTGCGCTGTTGGCGGGTTCCGTTCTCGTGCTGCGCCGTTCACCGTGGCTGGCGGGGGTTCTGCTCGGCATGCTGGTGATCAAGCCGCACCTTGCCTTGCTGGCCCCGTTCTGGCTGCTGGCGCGCGGTGAGTGGAAGGCGGTCGCAGGAGGCGCGCTGGGCGCTGCGGGCATGATCCTTATCAGCCTCGTGGCATTTGGCCCGGCGGCCTGGCTCGCCTATCCCGAGGTGTTCGAGGTCAGCCGGCAATTGATGGCGCAGGGGCAAGACGTTTTTTGGCTGCGGATGACGACCCCCTATGCGGCCCTGCGCTACTACGCTTCGCCCGAGCTGGCGATGGCGGTGCAAGCGCTGATCACCTTGGTCTTGCTAGCGCTAACGATGATCTTCGCGCGCCGCACGCGCGATGGCATGGCGAGCGGGGCCTTCATGCTCGCCGCCACGGCGGTCGCCTCGCCATACCTGTTCTCCTACGACCTGCCGTTTCTGGTGGTGCCGGTGTTCTGGCTGATCATGGATGGTCGGGCGCGCGGATGGCGGCCTTATGAAAAACTGCTGGTGCTGGGACTCTATCTCTCGCCGCTCGCGACCCGCGCGGTGGCGCTGCCGCTGGAGATCAACCTTATGCCGCTGCCTGCGCTGGCGATGGCGGCGCTGATCTGGAACCGCGGGCTTATCGTCGGAGAGCGCATGCCGATCGCCTGGCATGCCGCGCGCGGCGAAAGGGTGGCGCAGGCCGCTTAGCCACAGGCCCTGGCTCCTCCATCTCCCTTGCCTTTCACCGCCCTTGCGCCTAAGCGCGCGCACTTCACTGACACGAATCAATCAGCCAGCCTGGCGACAAG
>OFDC01001315.1_pt1 | contig 13514 bp, 10 predicted proteins | sample 1520941 | NCBI WGS metagenome assembly OFDC01 (sample SAMEA94258168, study PRJEB24077) | hot springs metagenome | biome: Aquatic biome; feature: Water | place: India | collected 2012-12-06 | depth 5 m | reverse complement strand
GGAACGTGACACACTCCGCCGGTGCCGCGCGGGCCGCCCGCGCGGCGCGCCCCGCCAGCGTCGTCATCAGGAGTTCAGGATGAGCAGCACGGTCGAGGATCCCCGCGGCAACCCCATCGGCACGCGTGAGCCCGTGGCCTCGCAGGCCGCCGAGCGTGCGCTGTGGCGTCTCATGTCGTTCAACGACACGCCCCTGGCCGACCTCGATGCGGCCATCGAAGCCGACCCCCGCTGGCTGCTGCCGCGCGTGATGAAGGCCGGCTGGCACCTGACCTTGGCCGAGCCGGCGGCGCTGGCACCCGCGCGCGCCGAGGTGGAGGCGGCCGAGCCACTGGAGGACGAGGCCCCGCCGCGCGAGCGCGCCCACCTGGCCGCGGTGCAGCAGCTGCTCGAAGGGCGCTGGCACCAGGCCTGCGAGACCTGGGACGAGCTGCTGCTGGCCCACCCGCGCGACGCGCTGGCGCTGCAGTGGGCGCAGCACTGGGACGTGCTGCGCGGCGACGCCTGCAGCCTGCGCGCCCGCCCGGCGCGCTCCCTGCCCGAATGGGACGAGTCGGACCCGCTGCACCCCTTCGTGCTGGGGCTGCACGCCTTCGGGCTGCAGGAAAACCGGCTCTACCCGCAGGCCGAGGAGGCCGGCCGCCGCGCGCTGCAAGGCGAGGCCTTCGTGCCCTGGGCAGTGCATGCGGTGGCCCAGGTGATGGAGATGCAGGGCCGCTTCGACGAAGGGGCCGCCTGGCTGCGCCAGCACCAGCCGCGCTGGGCGGACGGCAACGGCTTTGCCGGCCGCCTGTGGTGGCAGCTCGCGCTGTTCCGCCTGGAGGCCTTGGACACCGCGGGGGCGCTGCGCCTGGCCGACAGCCACCTGGCGGGGGACGCGCTGCACACCCTCGGGCAGCGGGTCGATGCGGCCTCGCTGCTGTGGCGGCTGCGGCTGCTGGACCAGGACGTCACCGACCGCTTCGCCGCGCTCGCCCAGGGCTGGCCGCTGGCCGAAGGCGATGCCGGCCACTACACCTTCAACGACCTGCATGGGCTGATCGCGCTGGCCGGTGCCGGTGATCTGGCCGGGGCTGACCGCTGGGTCGCGCGCTGTGCCGAGCGGGCGATGCAACCGGAGGATGCACGTCGCAGCAACCATGCGATGGCACGGGAAGTCGGCCTGCCTCTGATGCGCGCGGTGCTGGCCTTCGTGCGCGGCGAGTTCGCCTCGGCGGCGCAGACGCTCTACACCGTGCGCCGCATCGCCCACCGCTTCGGCGGCAGCCATGCGCAACGCGACCTCATCGACCAGACCCTGCTGGCCGCCAGCGCAGCCGGCGGCGGCGAGGCGCTGGGCCGCGCGCTGCTGAACGAGCGGCTGATGGCCAAGCCCCTCACGCCCCTGTCACGCCATTGGGCGCAGCGGCTGGGACGGGCCTGACCCGCATGGACAAGTCGCTGGACGAGCAGATCGCCGAGGCGCTGGCCGAGAGCGTGCGCAACGGTGAGCTGCGGGCGGCGCCCAGCTGGGGCAAGCCGCTGACCTTCGGCGACGGCTACGAGGAGACGCCGGTCGAGCTGCGCATGGGCTTCAAGATCCTGAAGGACGCCGGCGTGGTGCCGCACGAGGTGACGATGCTGCGCGAGCTGCACGCCCTGCGCCAGCAGCTGGCGCACGGGCAGGACGAGGCCGAGGCGGCGGCGCTGCGGCAGCGCATCGCGGACCTGCAGCAGGCGGTGGCACTGCGGCTGGAGAAGCTGGCGGGCAGCCGCTCGCTGTGACGGGGGTCGGGACGCCGCCCGCGACCCGGGCCGGGGACGGCGCGCCCGGCACGCAATTCAGCTCCGAAGCAGGGACTGTGGCGTAGCGCGGCCTCAGCGCGAGCTCAACGCGAGCCCAGCGCCTCCCAGCGCTCCAGCGCCGCCATCAGCTCGTCCTCGATCTGGGCATAGCGCGCCTGCAGTTCCCCCACGCGCTGCGGCTCCTGCGTGTACAGCTCGGCGCTGGCCAGGCGCTCGCCCAGCGCCTTCTGCTCGGCCTCCAGGGCCTCGATGCGGCCGGGCAGCTCGTCGAGCTCGCGCTGCTCCTTGTAGCTCAGCTTCTTCTTGGGGGGGGCGGCTTGTTCGTCTTTGGCCGCAGCGTTGCCGCCCTTGCCTTCTGTGGCAGGTGCTGCCGTGGCTGCGGGCGGTGTGTTGCGCTGATCGCGCAGGGCCTGGCTGCGTTGTGATTGCTGCAGCCAGTCTTCCACGCCGCCTTCAAATTCGCGCCACACACCGTCGCCTTCGTAGGCAATGGTGCTGGTGACCACGTTGTCGAGGAAGCGGCGGTCGTGGCTGACGAGGAACACCGTGCCGTTGTAGGTCTGCAGCAGCTCCTCCAGCAGCTCCAGCGTCTCGATGTCCAGGTCGTTGGTCGGCTCGTCGAGCACCAGCACGTTGGCCGGCAGCGCGAACAGGCGCGCCAGCAGCAGCCGGTTGCGCTCGCCACCGGACAGGGTGCGCACCGGCGAGTTGGCGCGCTCGGGCGCGAAGAGGAAATCGCCCAGGTAGCTCATGACGTGCTTGCGCTGCCCGCCCACCTCCACCCACTCGCTGCCGGGGCTGATGGTGTCGGCGAGGGTGGCCTCCAGGTCGAGCCCCGAGCGCATCTGGTCGAAGTAGGCCACCTGCAGGTTGGTGCCCTGCCGCACCGTGCCGCTGGTGGGCGGCAGCTCGCCGAGGATGACCTTCAGCAGGCTGGTCTTGCCCGCGCCGTTGGGGCCGATCAGGCCCACCTTGTCGCCGCGCAGGAGGGTGGCGGTGAAGTCCTTGACGAGGATCTTGTCGCCGAAGCGCAGCGACACGTTCGTGAGTTCCGCGACGATCTTGCCGCTGGGGGCCCCGCTGTCGACTTCGAGCCGCACCTGGCCCAGCTGCTCGCGGCGGCGCGCCCGTTCCTCGCGCAGCTTCACCAGGCGGGCGATGCGGCTGACGCTGCGGGTCCGGCGCGCCTCCACGCCCTTGCGGATCCACACCTCCTCCTGCGCCAGCAGCTTGTCGGCCCGCGCGTTGGCCAGCGCCTCGGCCTCCAGCTCGCGCTGCTTGGCGGCCTCGAAGGCGGCGAAGTTGCCGGGGTAGCTGCGCAGCTGGCCGCGGTCGAGCTCGACGATGCGGTTGGCCACCACGTCGATGAAGGCGCGGTCGTGCGAGATCAGCACCAGCGCGCCGCGGAAGTCGTTGAGCAGACCCTGCAGCCACTCGATGGCATCGAGGTCGAGGTGGTTGGTGGGCTCGTCCAGCAGCAGCACCTCGGGCTGCGCGGCGAGCGCCTGGGCAAGCGCGACCCGCTTGCGGGTGCCGCCGGACAGCGACTCCACCGCCTCCTGCGCATCGAGGTTCAGCCGGTGCAGCACCTCGTCGACACGCTGCTCCCAGGTCCAGCCGCCGAGTGCCTCGATGCGGGTCTGCAGCGCATCGAGGTCCTCCCCCGGGGCGTGGGCCTCGTAGCGGGCCCGCAGGTCGCGCGCCTCGGCCACGCCCTCGCTCACCGCCTCGAACACGGTGTGCCCGGGCTCGAACTGCGGCTCCTGCGGCACGTACACCCGCCGCAGCCCCTGCTGGACCTGCAGCAGGCCGTCGTCCGGCTTCTCCAGCCCGGCCAGGATCTTCAGCAGCGAGGACTTGCCGGTGCCGTTGCGTCCGATCAGGCCGACGCGCTCGCCGGCCTCCAGCGACAGCCCGGCCCCGTCGAGCAGGGCGACGTGACCGTAGGCGAGGTGGGCGTTGGTGAGGGTGAGCAGGGCCATGGGGGAGACAGGGGACGACGAGGACGCGCGGCAGGCGCGCGGGGGGCGGAGCCGCGATTGTCCGCCGCCCAAGCGTGCACGTGCGAGGGCCGGGCCGCTTCGGGTGCAGGGCCGGTGCGCAGGACCTCGGCCGGAGCCCCTCAGAGGCCGCTCGGGAAGGTCTCCGTCTCCTCGGCATGCTCCCACGGGTGCTCCGCGTCCAGCGGCTGCACCGCGCTGGTGACATCCCAGTGGACCAGCGCATCGAACTGGCGTGCGACCGAGGCCTCGAAGTAGTGGCTCCAGCGCTCGGTCTCGGGCCGGTAGATCACGCCGATCGCGCGCTCCAGCAGCGGCTGCGCGAGCACGGCCCGCAGTTGCGCACTGCCGTCGCGGATCGGCAGCAGGAAGGCCGGCAGGCCGGTGTCGTGCATCAGCCGTTCGACGCTGTCCGGGCGCGAGGGGGTGACCCGCTTGAGTTCGACGTCGCCGTCCCAGTCGAAGGCCGCCGCGACGGTGCCGGTGTGGGTGGTGAAGCCGAGCAGGAAGGTGTCCTCGTCCGGCCACTGCTCGCGCACCAGCTGGCCCAGGTTGAGCTGCTCGCGCTCGGCCACCTCGGTGGCGCGCGCATCGCCCAGGTGGGAGTTGTGGGCCCACACCACGATGCGCGCCGACCGCCCCCGCTGCGCGCTCAGGTGCACGTCCAGCTCGCGCAGGGTCTCGGCCATGTGCTGGTCGCGCACGTTCCAACTGTCGGTGCGTCCGTCGAACATCGCCCGGTAGTAGGTCTCGGCGTTGCGGACCACGCGGGCGTTCTGCTGCGCGTGGTAGAGGTGGTCGTCGCCGTCGCTGGACTGGGTGAGCCTGGCGCCGTGCGCCCGCAGCAGCTCGCTGAGCTGCGCCACCACCTCGCGCTCGCAGTCCTCGCGCAGGCCGAAGCTCACGGCATGGCCGTAGGCCTGGGGTTCGTGGGCGAGGTCGTCGAAGCAGGCGTAGCGGGCCCGCGCGCGCTGCGCGGCCTGCGGGTCGGCGCGGTCGAGGTACTGCAGCACCGCATGCATCGACTCCCGCAGGCTGTACAGGTCGATGCCGAAGAAGCCCGCGCGCTGCTGCGGGGGCTGCGCATCGTTGTGGTCACGCAGCTGCTCCAGCAGGTCGACCATCTCGGCGTTGCGCCACATCCAGCGCGGGAAGCGCTCGAAATCCCCGAGCGCCGCGCCCGCGTTGCCATCGTCCTCGCCGCCCTTGACCCAGCGGTTCACCCGCAACGCGGATGGCCAGTCGGCCTCCACCGCGATGGCGTCGAAGCCAAGGTCGCGGATCAGCCGCATCGAGAGCGCGGCGCGCAGGCGGTAGAACTCGCTGGTCCCGTGGGTGGCCTCGCCCAGCAGCACGATGCGGGCATCGCCGATGCGCTCGACCAGGGCGTCGAGGTCGTCGATGTCGGCCAGGGGAAGCGCCTCGCGGCGCACGAGTTCGAGGGTGGCGCGGTCGGGCAGGTTCATGCCCGGGGGCGGCAAGGCGCGTGCCGCCGCGCCCGTGCGTCACCGGTTCAGAGGCGGCGCTCCAGCGCGTCGATGAACATGCGCGGCACGTCGAAGCCGGTCTGCTGCGTGATCTCCTGGAAGCAGGTGGGGCTGGTGACGTTGATCTCGGTGAGGCAGTCGCCGATCACGTCCAGGCCGGCCAGCAGCAGCCCGCGCCCGGCCAGCACGCGGCCGATGCCGGTGGCGATTTCGCGGTCGCGCTCGCTCAGCGGCTGCGCCACGCCCTTGCCGCCGGCGGCGAGGTTGCCGCGGATCTCGCTGCCTTGCGGGATGCGCGCCAGGCAGTGCGGCACCGGCTCGCCGTCGATGACGAGGATGCGCTTGTCGCCCTTGACGATCTCGGGCAGGTAGCGCTGCACCATCACGGTTTGCGCGCCGTCGCGGTTGAGCGTCTCGATGATGGAGCCGAGGTTCAGGCCGTCGGCGCCGACGCGGAAGATGCCCATGCCGCCCATGCCGTCCAGAGGCTTGAGGATGATGTCGCGGTGCTCGGCATGGAACTCGCGGATCGCCTCGGCCTCGCGCGTGACCAGCGTAGGGCCGATGTACTGCGGGAACTCCAGGATGGAGAGCTTCTCGGGATGGTCGCGCAAGGTGCGCGGCTTGTTGAACACCTTCGCACCCTCGCGCTCCGCCTGCTCCAGCAGGTGGGTGGCGTAGAAGTACTCGCTGTCGAAGGGCGGGTCCTTGCGCATCAGCACCGCGGTGAACTCCCGCAGCTCGCGCACCTGCTGTGCGCGCTCCTCGAACCAGGCATCGGCATCGCCCGTGAGCACGACCTGCCGGCAGCGCGCCTCGACCCGCCCGTCGCGCTGCCAGCGCAGCTGCACCGGCTCGCAGGCCCACAGCGTGAAGCCGCGCCGCTGCGCCTCGCGCATCATCGAGAAGGTGGTGTCCTTGACGACCTTGAACGCCTCCAGCGGGTCGGCGACGAACAGCAGTTCACGGGTCATGGCGGCGCTCACTTCAGGCTGCAGGGCGAGGGGAGCGGAAGTGTTGCACAGCCAGCACCAGCGTGCCGGCGACCACGCCCCAGAAGGCCGCACCCACGCCGGCCAGGGTCAGGCCGCTGAGGGTGACCAGGAAGGTGACCAGGGCCGCATCCCGCGTGCGGTCCTCCTTCATGGCGACGCTCAGGCCGGCGCCGATGGTGCCCAGCAGCGCGAACCCGGCCACCGCCAGCACCAGGGCCTTCGGGAAGGCCGCGATGAGCCCGACGATCGCCCCGCCCAGCAATGCGGTGGCGAGGTAGAACATGCCGGCCATGATGGCCGCGACATAGCGCCGACGGGGGTCCTCGTGCGCCTCGCGGCCCATGCAGATGGCGGCCGTGATGGCGGCCAGGCCGATGGAAAACGCCCCGAAGGGCGCCAGCACGATGTTGAGCGCCCCGGTGGCGCCGATCACCGGCGAGACCGGCGTCTGGTAGCCGCTGGCGCGCTGCGCGGCCACGCCCGGCAGGTTCTGCGAGGCCATGGTGACCACGAACAGCGGCAGCGCCAGGCCGACGATGGCGGCCAGGCTGAAGGCAGGGGCGGTGAACACCGGGCGCGCGGGCCGCCAGTCGATGCCCTCGAAATGCAGCTGCCCCTGCACGCCCGCCACCGTGATGCCGACCAGCAGCACCACCGGCACGGTGTAGCGCGGCCAGGCCCGCTTGCCGAGCAGGTAGACGGCGAACATGGTGAACACCAGCGCGAACTGCGACGACAGCGCGAGGAAGGCGTCCAGCGCGAAGCGCGCCAGCACCCCGGCCAGCAGGGCCGCCGCGAGGGCTTGCGGGATGCGGTTCATGACCCGCTCGAACAGCCCGCTGAAGCCGGCGACGGCCATCAGCACCGCGCACACGATGAAGGCGCCGATGCCCTCGCCCATCGTCAGGCCGGCCCCCGCCGTGGCGACCACCGCGGCGCCGGGCGTGGACCACGCGGTGAGCACCGGCTGTCGATAGACCCAGCTCAGCACGGCACTGCTCAGCGCCATCGCCAGCCCGAGGGCCCAGATCCACGACGTGAGCTGCGCCGGCGACGCCCCCAGCGCCCCCGCCGCCTGGAACACGATCACCACGGAACTGGTGAAGCCCACCAGCACGGCGACGAAACCGGCGACGGTCGCGGACAGCGACCAGTCCCTCAGGAACCGGTGCATCGGATCAACCCGGCAGCTTGCGGACGACCAACTCGATCTGCGCCAGCCCCTCGCCGTTGGTCTGGTCCACGCCCAGGCCATGCGCCAGCCACAGGTCCAGCCAGCGACTCGACGCAAGCTTGCGACGGCGCAGGCTGCGCCAGCCTCGCAGCAGGTGACGGAACACCTTCCCCGTGGGCCACAGCCCGTGCGCGACCAGGTTGCGGTCCAGGCCCTTGTCGTTCAATCGCAGGCTGACGATGCGGCCCTGCGGCAGCGCCAGTGCGAGATCCAGGACATTGTGCGAACGCGGCGACCAGCTGTGCTTCTTGGAGATGGTGAAGGTGTGCTTGTGGTCGCTGTTGTAGCGGCTCGGCCAGCTGCCCTGCTCGTACAGGTCCTCGTCCGGGACGATCACGAAGAGCACCCCACCCGGGCGCACCAGCGACCACCAGTTGTGCAGGGTCGCGACCGGGTCGTGCATGTGCTCCAGGCAGTGCGACGAATAGACGCAGTCGAAGCTCGCAGGCTCGAAGGCCGTGATCCGGTTGGCGTCCCCGTGCACGAGGTCGAACGGCACCGCTCCCGGGGTGACCGGGTCGTCACCCGCGCCGATGTCCAGCACCCGGCCCTGCAGCAACCCGCGTTCGGTCTCGGTGAAATGCAGCCGGCTCTTGCTCGACTCACGCATGCGTCATCCTCTCTGGCCTCATATCTCTACCTTCGCGCCCAGCTCGACCACCCGGTTGCTCGGCAGGTGCAGGAACTCCGCCGCTGCCGACGCATTGCGGTGCATGCTGGCAAACAGCTTCTCGCGCCACAACGACATGCCCTGGGCGAAGGTGGGGATGACGATGTCGCGCGACAGGAAGTAGCTGGTGTCCATGTCTTCCAGGTGGATGCCGCGTCCCTCCAGCAGCTTCAGCGCCTCGGGCACGTCCGGATCGTTCTTGAAGCCGAAGTTCAGCGTGATCTCCCAGCAGTCGTGGCCCAGGGGCTCGATCTGCACCCGCTTGTTGAAGCCCACCCACGGCACCTCGTGGTGCTTCACGTGCACGAACAGGTTCTGTGCATGCAGCACCTTGTTGTGCTTGAGGTTGTGCATCATCGCGTTGGGTGCGAAGCCCGGCTCGCCGACCAGGAACACCGCGGTGCCCGGCACCCGGTGCGGCGGGCTGACGAAGATGGCTTCGAGGAAGCTCTGCAGGTCGATCGCGTCCTTGCGCAACTGGTCGGACAGGATGGCCCGCCCCTGCTTCCAGGTGAGCATCAGCGTGAACATCGCCGCGCCGATGACCAGCGGGAACCAGCCGCCGCGCCACAGCTTGAGCAGGTTGGAGGCGAAGAACGCGACGTCGATGACGAAGAAGAAGCCGGTGGCCAGCAGGCACAGCGCCAGCGGATAGCGCCAGCCGTAGCGGATCACGAAGAAGGTCATGACGGTGGTGATGGTCATGTCCAGCGTCACCGCGATGCCGTAGGCGTTGGCCAGCTTGGACGACGAGCCGAACAGCACCACCGCCAGCACGATGAACACGTACAGCCCCCAGTTCACGAAGGGCACGTAGATCTGGCCGGTGTCGCGCACCGAGGTGTGCAGGATGCGCAGTCGGGGCAGCAAGCCGAGCTGGATGGCCTGCTTGGTGACGGAGAAGGCGGCCGAGACCAGCGCCTGCGAGGCGATCACCGCGGCCATCGTCGCAAGGACCAGCAGCGGCACCTGCAGGCCCTTGGGCGCCATGAAGTAGAACGGGTTGACCACCGCCTCGGGCTGGGTCAGCAGCATCGCTCCCTGGCCGAAGTAGTTGATGACCAGGGCCGGCATGACCACCGCGTACCAGGCGATGCGGATGGGCAGCTTGCCGAAGTGGCCCATGTCGGCGTAGAGCGCCTCGCCACCGGTGACCACCAGCACCACCGCGCCCAGGGCCACGAAGGCGACCCAGCCGTGGTGGGTGAAGAACCACAGCGCGTGCAGCGGGTTGAGCGCGGCGAACACCGCCGGGTTGGACACGATGTGCGGCAGCCCCAGCAGCGCCAGCGTGACGAACCACACCAGCGTGATGGGCCCGAAGGCCTTGCCGATGCCGCCGGTGCCGAAGCGCTGCACCGCGAACAGCCCGGTGATGACCACCAGCGCCAGCGGCACGACGAATTCGTGCAGTCCGGGCGCGATGACGCTCAGGCCCTCGACCGCGCCCATGACGGAGATGGCGGGCGTGATGACGCCGTCGCCATAGAACACCGCGGTGCCGAACATGCCGGCGATCATCAGCACGGCACGCAAGCGGGGCTTGTCCTTCACCGCCGTGGTCGCCAGCGCGAGCATGGCGATCAGGCCGCCCTCGCCGTTGTTGTCCGCCCGCAGGATGAGCAGCACGTACTTCAGCGAGACGACGACCGTCATCGTCCAGAAGATCAGCGACAGCACGCCCAGCACGTTCTCGGCGTTGACCGGCACGTGTCCGCCGTGGAAGACCTCCTTGAGCGCGTACAGCGGGCTGGTACCGATGTCGCCGTAGACGACGCCCAGGGCGCCGAGGGTCAGCCCGGCGATGGCGCCAGGGCTGCGGTGGGCGGAGGAATTCACGTGGAGAGGGTCGGCACGGGCCCGCACGAGCCCGCGGGCGGCCAGGTCATCGGAAGGCCGCCATTGTGCGCCTCACACCCCCGCCTCACCACCGTGTTGCAGCGCAGCAACTCGCCGTGCGACCGAGCCCCGGGCGCGCCGCCCTCGGTGCTCCGCGTCCAGCGGCCGCACCCCACCCTCGTGCGCCGCGTCCAGCGGCCGCACGCCCAGTGCCGCCGCGGATCCGTCTCTGCCGGTCCGCCAGCGGCGCCCCCTGGGGGCGGCCGTCAGGCCGTAGGGGGGGTCCTATTCATACACCTCCGCATCCGGATCCGTCGCTTCCAGCTCGTAGCTGGCGGCCAGCATTGCCAGCCGCCCGATGACGCCGTACATGTAGAAGCGGTTCGGTGCGCTGGCGCCCGGCTTGACCCCCGGCCGCGGCAAGGCATGGCTTTCGGCGAAGGCCAGCGGCACGAAGGTGGCGCCGGGCGAATTGAGGTTCTCGTCGATGCCGCGGTCGGCATGCACCCGGTAGAAGCCGCCGACCACGTAGCGGTCCATCATGTAGACCACCGGCTCGGCCACCGCGTCGTTCACCCGCTCGTAGGTCGGGACGCCCTCCTGGATGATCACCTCGGTGATCTCCTGGTTGTCCTTGGCCACGCTCATCTTGTTGCGCGTGCGTCGGCCGATCTCGTCGAGTTCCTTCGCATCCCGCACGGTCATGATGCCCATGCCGTAGGTGCCGTTGTCCGCCTTGACGATGACGAACGGCTTTTCGTTGATGCCGTATTCCTTGTACTTGCGGCGGATCTTGCCCAGCAGGGTGTCCACGTTGCCCTGCACGCACTCGATGCCGGTGCCTTCCTGGAAGTTCACCTGGCCGCAGTGGCTGAACATCGGGTTCACCAGCCAAGGGTCCATGCCCAGCAGCTTGGAAAACTTCTTGGCCACTTCCTCGTAGGCCTGGAAATGGCGCGTCTTGCGCCGCACCGCCCATCCGGCATGCAGCGGCGGCAGCAGGTACTGCTCGTGCAGGTGCTCGAGCACTGGCGGAATGCCGGCCGACAGGTCGTTGTTGAGCAGGATGGTGCAGGGGTCGAAATCCTTCAGCCCCAGGCGGCCGCGGGTGCGCACCAGCGGCTCGACCGTCAGCGCGGAGCCGTCGGGCAAGGGGATCTGCGTGGGCTCCTTGACCTGGTCGTCCAGGCTGCCCAGGCGCACGTTCAGCCCGGCCTGGGTGAAGATCTGCATCAGCCGCTGGACGTTGGTCAGGTAGAAGCTGTTGCGGGTGTGCTTCTCGGGGATCAGCAGGAGGTTCTTGGCCTCCGGGCAGATCTTCTCGATGGCCGCCATCGCCGCCTGCACCGCCAGCGGCAGCATCTCCTCGGTGAGGTTGTTCCAGCCACCGGGAAACAGGTTGGTGTCCACCGGCGCCAGCTTGAAGCCGGCATTGCGCAGGTCGACCGAGGTGTAGAACGGGGGCGTGTGCTCCATCCACTCCAGCCGGAACCAGCGTTCGATCGCCGGCATGGACTCGAGGATGCGCTGCTCCAGTTCGTTGATGGGGCCGTTGAGCGCGGTGATGAGGTGGGGAACCATCGCGGGAGCCTGCGAAAAGGGGAAGTCGATTGTAGGGAGATGGGCACGATCCCCCAGGGGGCAAGGGCTGCCGGGCGGACTCCTCCCTGCCGCAACCGGCGTACCCGCCGAAACCCCCGCGCAAGAAAAAGGGCTGCCCGAAGGCAGCCCTGTGTTTCGCTGCGAGCTTGCGCTCACATCGAATCAATGGGATCAGCGAGCGATCACTTGTGATACGCCGTCTCGCCGTGGGCGCTGATGTCCAGGCCCTCGCGCTCTTCCTCCTCGGTCACCCGCAGGCCGACGACCAGGTCGACGATCTTGAAGGCGATGAAGGAGACCACGCCCGACCACACGATGGTCAGCAGCACGCCCTTGAGTTGGATCCACACCTGGGTGCCGATGGCATTGGAGCCGACGGTCGCGGTGACCCAGTCGGTCACCAGGCCGGGGCCGCCCAGCACCTGGGTGTTGAACACGCCGGTCAACAGCGCACCGACGATGCCGCCCACGCCGTGCACGCCGAACACGTCCAGCGAGTCGTCGGCGCCCAGCAGGCGCTTCAGGCCGTTGACGCCCCACAGGCAGGCGAAGCCGGCGACCGCGCCGATCACCAGCGCGCCCATCAGGCCGACGTTGCCGGCGGCCGGGGTGATGGCGACCAGACCAGCGACCGCACCCGAGGCGGCGCCCAGCATGGAGGCCTTGCCCTTCATCAGCGCTTCACCCAGGCACCAGGCCAGCACCGCGGTGGAGGTGGCGGTGAAGGTGTTCATGAAGGCGAGCACGGCGCTGTTGCCGGCTTCCAGCGCGGAGCCCGCGTTGAAGCCGAACCAGCCCACCCACAGCAGCGAGGCACCGACCATGGTCAGCGTCAGCGAGTGCGGGGTGAACGCTTCCTTGCCGTAGCCCACACGCTTGCCCACCAGGTACGCGCCCACCAGGCCCGCGACGGCGGCGTTGATGTGCACCACCGTGCCGCCGGCGAAGTCCAGCGCGCCCCACTGCCAGATCAGGCCGGCCTTGCCGTTCATCTCGTCCACGACGGCGGCGCTGGCGTAGGCGTCCGGGCCCATCCAGAACCACACCATGTGAGCGATCGGCGTGTAGCTGAAGGTGAACCACAGCGCCATGAACAGCAGCACCGCCGAGAACTTGATGCGCTCGGCGAAGGCGCCGACGATCAGGCAGCAGGTGATGCCGGCGAAGGTCGCCTGGAAGGCGACGAACAGCAGCTCGGGGATGTACACGCCCTTGCTGAAGGTGGCCGCCATCGCGAAGGTGCCCGTCGAGGGGTCGAACACGCCCTTGAGGAACAGGCGGTCCAGCCCGCCGATGAAGGCGTTGCCCTCGGTGAACGCCAGGCTGTAGCCGTACAGGGCCCACAGCACGACGATCATCGAGAAGGTCACCATCACCTGCATCAGCACCGACAGCATGTTCTTGCTGCGCACCAGGCCGCCGTAGAACAGCGCCAGGCCGGGGATGGTCATCATGATGACCAGCAGCGTGGACAGCATCATCCACGAGACGTCGCCCTTGTTGGGAACGGGTGCCGCAGCTGGTGCGGCTTCGGAAGCGGCTTCGGCCGCAGCAGGTGCGGCTTCGGATGCCGCAGCCACGGCCTCAACGGCAGCGGATGCGACTTCGGCGGCGGAGGCTGCGGCTTCTTGGGCGTTGGCAACGCCGAAGAGACCGAAGGCCGCCAGCCCCAGCGCGAGGGACGCAATGAGCTTTCTCATGAAATGCCTCTTGTCAGGTCAGAAGGGGTGAATTCAGGGTGACGCCCGCCCGGTGAGGTGCAGGTTGTCAAAGGATGTGGAGAACGTGCGCCAGTTCGGTGCAGAGGATCAGAGTGCGTCCTGACCGGTTTCGCCGGTGCGGATGCGGATGACCTGCTCGAGCGAGGTCACGAAGATCTTGCCGTCGCCGATCTTGCCGGTG
>OFDC01001314.1_pt1 | contig 13519 bp, 13 predicted proteins | sample 1520941 | NCBI WGS metagenome assembly OFDC01 (sample SAMEA94258168, study PRJEB24077) | hot springs metagenome | biome: Aquatic biome; feature: Water | place: India | collected 2012-12-06 | depth 5 m | reverse complement strand
AATTTGCCGGTCCTTCTTTTATCAAGCTTGGACAAATCCTTTCTGTACGACCTGATTTAGTTGGGGAAAAGATGGCAAAAACACTAGCTGGTTTTCAAGATCATGTGCCGCCTTTTTGTGAGACAAAATTAAAAAAAATTCTCGAGCAAGAATTCGGAAAAAATTTCGATAAAATTTTTGCAGAATTCAATTTTAAAGCTATTGCTTCGGCATCAATTGCTCAAGTGCATCAAGCTAAATTAAGTGATGATAGAATCGTCGCCGTAAAGGTGTTGCGTCCAAATATTGCTAAAAATATGGCGCGCGATATCAAAACTTTAAAAATTCTCATAAAACTTTTAGGAATATTTTCGAAGTTTTTGGAAAAAAGTTTCTCTGATATTTCGGATTTGCTGGAACAAGTGTCGAAAAGTGAGCTAGATCTTTTGCGTGAGGCTGCCAACGCCTCAAGACTCAAAGAAGATCTGAAAGATGTAAAAGGTTTTTATGTGCCAGAAATTTTCTGGAAATTATCTACGACTAAAATCCTAGTTTTAGAATGGATTGATGGCATCCCGCTTTCTAAAAAAGAAGAAATCGCCAACTCTACTTATGATAAAAAACAAATCGCGCAGAACCTTGTAATTAGCTATTTTACTCAGGTTTACGTTCACGGATTCTTCCACGCTGACATGCATCCGGGAAATTTATTTTTGCTCAAAAATGGCGATCTTGCCGTGGTTGATTTTGGAATTATGGGTCAAATTGATAAAAAAACTCGTTTGGCTGTTGCTGAAATTTTGATCGGATTTTTGAACAAAGATTATCGAAGAGTCGCTCAATTACACGTTGATGCTGGACTAGTCCCGCAAGACACTAACGTTGATGATTTAGCTCTTTCTTGCCGCAAAATTGGCGAAACTATTGTGGGTTCCGATGTCAAAGATATTTCAGTAGCACATCTTCTGAGCAATCTAATCACCATGACGCGTGATTATAAAATGGAAACACGACCAGAGTTATTGCTTTTGCAAAAAACTGTATTGTTAGTTGAAGGGGTTGGCGTTTCCCTCGATCCGGCTCTCAATATTTGGGATTTAGCACGTCCTTGGATTAAGGAATGGGCACAAAAAAATATCGGATTTGATGCAAAAATTCGAGACACATTCGTTGATTTATTTGAACTCGCGCGAAAATTTCTGCGCAGCATCTAAGTGAGGTGATCTATGTTTCACATCAAGTCTAAATCTGATTACGATCAACAATATCACGCCTCAGTAGCTGATCCAAAAAATTTTTGGAGTGAAATTGCTGATAATTTCTTCTGGTTTGAAAAATGGTCAGAAGTGAGTGATTGCAATCTCTCAAAAGCTAAAATCGAATGGTTTAAAAATGGTAAAACTAACGTTGCTTATAACTGTCTTGATCGCCATTTAGAAAGCTTGGCGGACAAAACAGCTATTGTCTGGGAATCAAACGATCCAGAAACCCCAAGTCAAAAAATCACTTATAAAGAACTTCATTCACAAACTTGTCAGCTTGCTAATTTATTGATTGAACGTGGTGTTAAAAAAGGTGATCGTGTTTGTATTTACATGCCGATGATTCCGCAATCTGTGGTCGCAATGCTTGCTTGTGCTAGGATTGGCGCAGTTCATTGCGTAGTGTTCGCGGGATTTTCGGCAAAATCTTTGGCGGGAAGAATCCAAGATTCTGGTGCAAAAATTTTGATTACTTCCGACTTACTTTTTCGCGGTGATAAAAAAATTGAATTGCTGGAAATAGCCAGAGAAGCGATTGCGGAGTGTGATACGATCGAAGAAATTTTAGTTTATCAAAGATCAGAACAAAAAATTTCTGGTGAAAAAATTGTCATTTGGCAAGACGAAATCAGAAAATTTTCTACAGAAAATAAAGCCGAAATCTGTGATTCCGAAGACCCATTTTTTATTCTCTACACTTCTGGTTCAACTGGTAAACCCAAAGGAATTTTACACTCAAGCGCTGGTTACATGGTTTACGCCGCTTATTCCTTCAAAAATGTTTTTCAGTACCAAGACAATGAAGTCTTCTTCTGTAGTGCCGATATTGGCTGGATCACGGGTCACAGCTATTTAGTTTATGGTCCATTTTTAAACGGTGCGACAATTTTGATGTTTGAAGGAGTGCCAACTTATCCAACTCCAGCACGTTTTTGGGAAGTTATTGCAAAGCACAAAGTTAATATTTTTTACACCGCTCCAACTGCAATTCGATCTTTAATGCAAAAGGGTGACGACTTTGTTTTGAATCATGATTTATCTTCACTCAAAACTTTAGGAACTGTCGGCGAGCCAATAAATGAAGAAGCTTGGAATTGGTTTTACGAAAAGATCGGCAATAAAAAATGTCCAATTGTTGACACTTGGTGGCAAACTGAAACTGGTGGAATTCTGATTTCTTCAATGTCGCGAATTTTTGACAGCAAGCCGGCACACGCTGGTTTGCCATTGCCTGGAATCGTTCCAGTTTTATTTGATGAGATGGGTAAAAAAATTTCTGAGAAAAATAAAGTTGGAAATCTGTGCTTCTCGCAAGCTTGGCCAGCAATGGCTCGCAGCGTTTGGGGCGATAAAGAAAAATTCTTCAAAACTTATTACGAACAATTTCCTAATCATTATTTTGCGGGTGATGGTGCGTTTTTAAGCGATGATGGATTCTACAGAATCATTGGTCGCACTGATGACGTAATTAAAGTTTCCGGACATCGTTTAGGCACGGCTGAGATTGAAAATGCAATTAATTCACACGCATTAGTTTCAGAATCGGCTGTGATTGGTTTGCCTCATGAAATCAAAGGCGAGGCGATCTACGCTTTTGTTATTGCAAGATCATCAAAGCCAAATCTAGAGCAAGAAATCGCCGAAATTATAGTCAAAGAAATTGGTGCAATTGCTCGTCCAGAAAAAATTTATTTAGTTGTTGATTTACCTAAAACTCGCTCGGGCAAGATTATGCGACGTATTTTGAAAAAAATTATTGCAGGTGAAGAAGATTTGGGTGATCTTTCAACTCTCGTCAATATTGATGCGATTACACAATTAAAAAATCTCAGATAATGCAGTTAACACTTCTTAAAGCAAAAATTCATCGTGCTACAGTTACAATGGCTGATCTTCATTACGAAGGTTCAATTTCAATCGATACCGATCTTCTTGATGCTTCAGGAATTTTGGTTAACGAAAAAGTTGATGTTTTGAACATCAATAATGGCGAACGTTTCACAACTTATGCAATTCCTGCTAAAGCTGGTTCTGGAGCAATCCAAGTCAACGGTGCTGCAGCAAGAAAAGTGCAAGTTGGAGATCAAGTAATCATCATCGCTTATGCTTCGATGAGCGAAGATGAAGCTAAAAAATATCAGCCAAAAGTTGTTTTGATTACTGATGGAAACAAACCGAAGAAATAGGTTACTTGCATTTAAAAAAGTGGCGCCTAAATTGCGCCGCCTCTCAAAACGGATGACCCCAAAAATTAATTAAATTTCAGGCAAAAATATGAAAAGAACTTGGCAGCCAAGCAAAATTGTGCGCAAAAGAAGACATGGTTTCAGATCTAGAATGGAAACTGTTGGTGGACGTAAAGTATTGGCTCGTCGTCGTGCCAAAGGTCGCGCTTCTTTGACAGTTTAATTGCTTTTAGTTTTTGAGCACTGATGGCAGTGCTTGAAAATTTTATTAGTTATAAAAGTAATAAAATTTTCAGCGTTTTGCCATCATCTCAAATCAGCTTGCACCTTTGCTTATAGCGCTCAAAAAAGGTTTCTATCTTGAAAATCCTTTCCATCAAAAAATCCGCAGAATTTCAAAAAATCGGTAAAAAAGGTCAGAAGTTTCATTCCAAGACAGTTCTGCTTCTCACATCTCCTTCTCCGCAAGTTTATTTTCATAATCTCGAAAATGGTAAAAACGCCAAAGAATTTTGTCGCGTTGGTTATACTGTTGCCAAAACAGTCAGTAAATCTGCGGTTGTACGCAATTTAGCCAAAAGACGTCTGCGTGAAATTTTTCGTTTACTGGCACCGCAATTTTGCAAAAAGAATTACGATTATGTCGTGATTGCCCGCAAAGAAATTACCGAAGAAGATTTTGCAAAAATTTCTGCTGATTTGAAATTTTGTTTGAAGAGAATCCACAATCCGCAGAACAATTCAGTACAACCAAAAAATTCTAAAAATGACCGCTAAGAAATCGAAAATTCCTTACTTCTTTTTCGTGTTTTTCGCAGTAATTTTCGCCGTTGATGCCTATTATGTTTACATCTCGAAAAAGACTTGGCGCGGTGTAATCACAGAAGATTCCTATCGTAAAGGGTTGGATTATAACGAGGTTGTTGCTGATTCTAAAAAACAAGAAGAGCTGGGCTGGAATTTAAAAATTTCATACAAAAATTTGAAAAATAAAAATGGTGAATTGGAAGTTTCTCTGTTTGATAAAAATAATAACAAAATTACCGATGCGTTGGTAACCGCTAGTTTCAAACGTCCAACGCAAGAAGGTCACGATTTTTCGCAAGAATTAAAATTTATTGATGGCAAATATTTTGCTAAAATTGAATTCCCTTTAGCTGGACAATGGGATTTTCAAATCATTGCCAACAAAGGTGAAGACTCGTTCCGCCAATCAAAACGTTATGTAGTGCAATGATAAAATCGTGTTTGCATTGCGGCGAAGATACTAAAAAAATTGCTGAAGATTTCTGCTGTATCGGATGCTCTACGGCCTACAAAATAATCAATAAGCTGGGATTTGAAAATTATTACAAACTACGGGAAATAAATTTTTCGACCGGAAAAATTAAGCCAGAAGCAATCGATATTCCGGATATTTCTGAATTTGTTGTTAGCGAAAAAGATGGTGCAAATTCGATTTCTTTAATGGTGCAAGGAATGCACTGCGCTGCTTGTGTTTGGCTGATTGAAAGCATTTTGAAAAAACAACAAAATGTTATTACAGCACGCATAAATCTTTCGAAAAAAACTCTGTTCTTACGCTTTTCGGGCGACAAAAAAACCGGCAATGATTTGGTAAAATTAATTCACGAAATTGGTTATAAGTTATTGCCATTTGATGAAGAAGTTTTGAATTCGTCAGAAAAAAAATACAACGACTCAATCCTACGAGCTCTTGCTGTTGCTGGTTTTGGAGCGGGCAATATTATGCTATTTTCTTTGTCATTGTGGTTTTCTGATGCGCTGGAAATGGGAGTGAATACTAGAAATTTGTTGCACTTTTTTTCCTCATTAATCGCACTTCCAGTAATTATTTTTTCCTCACGACCATTCTTTTCATCAGCCTGGAAGTCAATAAAACAAGGCTATCCCAACATGGATTTGGCAATTTCGATTGCAATTTTTTTAGCCTGTGTTGTCAGTTTGCTCGAAACTTTTAGAAGCGCCAGCCACGTCTATTTTGATTCGGCGGTAATGCTGATTTTCTTTTTGTTGATTGGACGTTATCTCGATGTGAAAGCGCGCAAAAAAGCGTTTGCGGTGGCGACAGAATTTACAATGCTATCAGCTAGTTTTGGGCGTGTTGAAGAAGATTCAAAAATCAAAATTTTATCAAGCAGACAATTGCTTGAGGACATGATTTTAGTAGTTGCGGCAGGTGAAAAAATTGCGGCAGACGGTGTTGTAATTGAAGGTGAAAGTGAAGTTGATACTTCATTAATTACTGGAGAATCTTTACCAAAAAAAATAATCAAAAATTCGGAAGTTTTCGCTGGCACAATAAATCTAGCGCAGCCGCTTAAAATCAGAATTACCAAGTCACCGCAAAATTCATTGCTCGCAGAAATTATTCGTTTGAGTGAAGAAGCTGAAATCAAAAAAAACCATTATATTCGCATCGCTGATTATCTGTCGAAATTCTATACTCCGGCAGTTCATTTGATTGCCTTTGCGACGTTTTTATTTTGGTTCAAAAATGGTTGGGAAGTGGCGTTGATGAACGCAACTGCGGTTTTGATTATTACCTGTCCGTGTGCTCTGGCGTTGGCTGTACCGATTGTGCAAACCATTGTGATTTCGAATTTTATTAAAAAAGGAATTTTGGTAAAATCGGGAGAAGCCTTGGAAAAGCTGCGTGAAACTGATGTGATTGTCTTTGATAAAACCGGAAGTTTAACAATTGGTGCACCAAAATTAGTAAAAATAATTGCGCCAGAAACCCAATTTGATTACATAAAACTTGCAGCAAGTTTAACAAAAAACTCACGTCATCCAATTGCTCAGGCAATTTCTGCGAGTTATGACGGAGAACTATTCGAGCTACAAGTTGAGGAAAATCAAGGATTGGGGCTGTCAGCAAATTTTGAAAATAAAATTTTACGTCTTGGTCGCAAAGAATTTTGTGGCATAAAAAATGATTTCGAAAATGCCGAAAATTTACTTTCTTGCTTCATGAAATTTGGTGAGGAAGAAATAATATTTTTCTTCTCTGATGAAATTAAATCTGATGCCAGAGCTGTAATAGAAAGGCTTAAGAGCGATAATAAAAAAATTATTTTATTGTCAGGTGACAGCGAAAATGTTGTGCAAGATGTGGCGCAAAAATTAGGAATTGCTGAATTTTATTTTGCACAAACTCCAGTTTCGAAAGTGCAATTCTTAGAGAAATTAAAAGCTAATAATCAGAAATTCGTTATGATCGGTGATGGTCTTAACGACGCTCCAGCATTGTCTTTATCTTATGTTTCAATTTCTTTTTCGCGAGCTTCTGACATTGCTCAAAATATTGCCGATGTTGTGATTCAAGGAGAAAAATTAATGCCGATAATCGACTTATTTTACTCTTCAAAAAAAGCTCTGTCATTGATGAAACAAAATTTGCTAATTGCGTTAGTTTATAATCTGGTTGCCGTGCCTTATGCAATTGCGGGACATGTTGTGCCTTTGATTGCGGCGATTGCTATGTCATCATCTTCGTTGTTGGTTTTATTTAATTCGTTACGAATGAATTCAAAAAAATGTCAGTCTTAATTTTTCTTATCCCGATTGCTCTTGCGACTGCCTTACTTGGTTTGGCAGCTTTTTTGTGGAGTCTGAAATCTAAACAATATGAAGATCTCGAAGGTGCTGCTAGTCGTATTTTATTTGATGATGAAATCGCGATAAAAAAAAATGATGAGAAGAGCTAGATTTATTATTGTCTTTTGAAGCTGCCAAAGTAGTTTTCCGTTGCCTTGCTATCCAAGCCGCGCGGTAAGTCTCGTGGCTTTGGGTTTTGCGAAATTTTCTCAAACAAAATATCAGCAAAAATGATCAGAATTTCTCTTCAGAATCTCGGAAAAACCCTTCTGATTTTGCTCAGCCTTTCGCTTTTTTCTTGTATTAGAAACAATGATGAAGGTTCTTCATTTCGAATTGTCGGATTAAATGGTGAATCACGTCAGCTTAAAACCAGAGTCCCAGAGTTAAATGCCCGCATCCTTGAATCTCAGGGTCGTCCAGTGCCACAACAAGAATTGGCAGCTGCACAAGCGCCAAAACAAGTGCCGCAAATTCAACAGCAAAATCAGCAATTCGTAGCATCTCCAAACGCTAACTTTGGTTCAAACTCAGCAGCTTTGAATGATACAATGCAAGCTGCTCAAGAGAAACCAACCTACAATGTTGCCGCTATTAATGAAACTGAGAAAAAGCCAGAAACCTCAACTGTCGGAATAGCAGAAAAAGAAACTGAAATTCAGTATGATCTTTCTGAATCAGAAAAACCGGAAAAGAAATCTGGTAAAAAAATGAAGTTAAAATCAGGAAAAGCAGCTGAAATAAAATCAGAATCTAAAACTGAAAAAGTTGAAAATGACGAAGAAGAAGTTTCGCTAACCGATAAGAAAAAAGGTATTTTTGTGCAGACTGGCTCATTCGCTGACAAAAATAATGCCAAACAAGATTTTGCGGCGATGCAAAAATTTCACAAAGGTAAAATAGAAGAAGGCAATTTCGGTGATAAAAAAATCTATCGTGTTTTGTTAGGACCATTTTCTAACGCTAAAAAAGCCAAAGATACTGTCGCTAAAATCAAGGCCTCTGGTCATGATGCAATTGTTGTTAAAAACAAATAAGGGTTTGCACGCATGAAATTTATTGATTTCTCGGCAAGTTTTTTTTGGAAAATAATTCTGATAGCAACCCTTATTATCTTCGCGTCTTGTCGTAAAAATGATGATTGGGATGAGAACAAAACTTTTGAAGCTAGATATAGCCAAGATATAGAAAAAATTAAGGCTAGTAGAATTGATCCATCTCCGACTAAGCTTGATACAAATACTAGGCTTGAGTTTACAGCACCAGTTGATCGCGATACTGCTCGTTACACTAATAATAACATCACAGTTCCAGAGCATTACACTAGTCAGCAATTTGCTAATCAGAATCCACCGAATCCTGCATTCCAGAATCCGTCTGAGATGTTTGAAAATAATTACAATACTACCATTAAACTTCCTTTCAGAAAAATTGGTGAGGAGTTCGATACAATTGATGTGCCGAATCAGGATGCCTATGGTGTAAAGGTTGGAATGTCGGACAAAGAATATTTGTTGGTGAGTAGAAGATTGCTGCAAAAAAATATTGATCAAATCAACGCTGAAAAAACTTCTGACGACATTGAAAATAGTGAATCTCTTATTTCAGAACAAAGAAAGCTGAAACGTAAAGCCAAGATGATTAAAATTTTTGGTAAAGATTCTGTAGTGGTTGAGGAAGATGCAAAGTCTCTTGAATCTTCTAAGTCTGGTGATTTGGGTGACAAAATTGCCAAAACGAAAGGAAAATCAGATAAATCTAAAACGGTTAAAACGACAGCAAAGGTTGAAGACAAAACTACGCCTAATGCTGTTTCAAAATCTAATCAGCAAGCTCCAGCTTCTCCTCCAGTAAATCCGGCAATTGCAGTTGCTCCAACAATTCCAAGTGAAATTCCAGCAGGAGCTGCTCCCGGCTTAGCTCCTGCAAACCCTTCAGAAACAGAAGTTTCTCCAATTCCAACTCCGCCTTTACCGGCGAATAATTCTTAATTAAATCCATGAAGAATCTGAAAAATTCTTGCGTCTTATTCTGCCTATCTTTTTTGCTATTGGCATCTCCAAGTTATTCGGCTAATGCTAAAAAAAGTTCAGAAAAATCAGTTGTAAAAAAACGTTTAGCAAAAAAAACGGCTGTTAAAATTGTTGAAAAAAGTAGTGAAAAATCTGATGAACCAGTTTCGCCAGAAGCTAGAAATGCTAAAATGATTCGCGATCTACAAGAAGCCCAGTTTTACTTCCTTCTTGATGCCGATACTAAAGAAGTTTTGCTCTCAAAAAATCCTGATGCGCGCATTCCTCCTTCTTCGATGACTAAAGTTATGACAGCTTATGTCGTTTTTGATCAGGTAAAAAATGGTCGCGTTAGTTTGGAAAATCAGTGTATGATCGGCAAAGATGCTTGGCGTAAATCTGGTTCGAGTATGTTTCTGAACTATGGTGATATTGTTACCATTGATGAGTTGATGCGTGGTCTTTTAGCGGTTTCGGGAAATGACGCGGCGATTGCTTTGGCAGAAACTACCGCTGGCGGCATAAATAATTTTGTGGGCTTGATGAACCAAAAAGCCAAAGACCTTGGTTTAACTAACAGCCATTTTAAAAATCCTCACGGTCTGGCTGAAGAAGGTCATTACATGAGTGTGCGTGATTTGGCGACTCTTACTTCGCGCATCTATCAGGATTTCCCCCAATATTCACACTATTTAGGCATTCAAGAATTTACCTATCGCAATATCAAACAAATCAACCGCAACCCTTTGATCAAAGGAAATTATGAAGGAGTTTTGGGCGGTAAAACTGGTCATACTGACGCTGGTGGTTACGGTGTTTTAGGCGCGGTAAAACGTGATGATCGTATGTTGATCGCCGTTGTTAACAAAGCTCCAACACCAAAGAAAAGAGCGGCTTTGATTGTCGATCTAATGGATTATGGTTTTGATAATTATAACAAGTTGACCCTATTCAACAAAGGTCAAGAAGTGACGGATATTCCGACTTGGCTTGGTTCCGATAGTGAAGTTAAAGCAACGGTTAATGATGATGTAGCATTCAATCTTCCGCGAGGAAAGGTTTTGGATAACATTAACGTTACAGTAAAATACAAAGGACCTTTGTACGCTCCAGTTGCAAAAGGTGATAAAATTGGTACATTGCTGGTTGAAATTAAAGGCTATAAAAATCTTGAGTATCCGCTTTTTGCTAAGGAAAGCGTTGACAAAGCCGGATACTTAAAAAGAATCAACCAAATTCTGCGATACAAGATGGCGGGAATCTCTAAAATCTTTGACGCTAACTAAAACTTTTTATTTTTTCTCCTTATGGACATGAAATCTCTGATGCGTCAAGCGCAAGAAATGCAGAAAAAAATGCAAAAAATTCAAGATGAAATGGCTAATGCCGAATTTGAAGGTTCATCTGGTGGTGGTATGGTAAAAGTTGTTATTACTGGTGCGGGAGTGGCGAAAAAAATCGCGATTGATCCTTCTTTGGTTAAAATTGAAGAAAAAGAAATTCTGGAAGATTTGATTATTGCGGCTTTTAACGACGCAAAAAACAAAGCTGATGAAGGTTCTGCAAATTCAATTCAATCAGTGACTAACGGAATTCCTCTTCCTCCAGGATTTAAATTCTAATCTGATTGTTTTAAGTTGTACCGATTTCTGGCTGATAAATCGGTACAATTAAGTAAATTCCAGCTATCGAAAATTACATATGAAAGTTAAGTTGTGCGGTTTTACCGATGCTAATTCAGTTGCGGCAGCGGTGGCCAATAAAGCTGATTTTATCGGTTTTGTTTTTGCTCCAGATTCTCCTCGTTATATTGATCCAGAAAAAGTTGCTGAAATTGCGAAATTAGTTCCACCGACAATTAACAAAGTCGCGGTGTTTGCCAATACTGATTTGGAAATCATCAAGAAAGTTTATAAAAATCTTAGTCCACAATATTTCCAATTTCACGGTTCAGAAACACCAAGATTTTTGATGAAGATTCGTGAAATTTTTCCGAGAGTAAAAATCATTAAAGCTTTCAAAATTGCTAACAGACAAGATTTAAAAGATGTCAGAAACTTTGAACCAGTCTCTGACATGTTCCTTTTCGACAGCAAGCCAAGAAATGCAGGAACTCCGATGGGTGGTTCTGGACAAGCTTTTGATTGGAAGTTATTATTTGGTTTCCGTAGCAGAAGAGAGTGGTTTTTATCAGGTGGTATCGATATTACCAATGCTCTAGCTGCCGTTAAAATTACAGGAGCGCGAGCAATCGATGTGTCTTCTGGAATTGAAAAAGTTCGTGGTGAAAAATCTGTCGAGCTAATTGAACAGCTAATGAAAAAAGTAAAAACTAATGCTTCGTAAAATTGCGGATTTTCTAATCGGTAAAGCGCGCGATCCTTTTGACAAGGAAACCAGAAAACACATTTCTTTGGTGGCATTTTTTGCCTGGGTTGGTCTTGGCGCCGATGGAATTTCATCTTCATGTTATGGCCCGGAAGAAGCTTTTTTGGCTCTTGGAACTCACGAAGAATTAGCGATCTATTTAGCAATCGCCACAGCATTTACGGTTTTCATTATCTCTTACGCTTACACTCAGGTTATCGAATTATTTCCTAAAGGCGGTGGTGGTTATCGTGTCGCTACAAGATTACTCGGCAAAAATGCTGGTTTGGTTTCTGGTTCGGCACTACTGATTGACTATGTTCTTACTATCTCAATCTCAGTTGCCAGTGGTATTGATGCTATTTTTAGTTTCCTGCCTCTTGAGTGGCAGCCAGCAAAATTATGGATTGCGATCTTATTCGTTGGAATATTGGCGATGCTCAATTTGCGCGGCATGAAAGAGTCGATAAAATTTTTGATGCCGATTTTCCTTGGTTTTATTGTCACTCATTTTTTCCTCATTATTTACGGAATTGTTGCTCATCATTCGGGAGTTGGAGAATTGATGCCGCGAGCAATTAATGAATCTTCCGAGCTTAGAAATTCAGCTGGTTTGATCTTTGTTATCTCATTATTTTTGAAAGCATTTTCGATGGGTGGAGGTACTTACACTGGTCTTGAGGCCGTGTCTAACAACGTTCACGCTCTTGCTGAGCCGCGAGTGAAAACGGCTAAGTTGACAATGTTTATCGTTGCCGTCTCTCTCGCCTTCATGGCCGCAGGCATAATAATGCTCTATTTGTTGTGGGATGTCGTAAAAATTAGCGGTCAAACTTTGAACGCCAGTGTATTTTATACTATTACCGAGAACTGGAATGTTGGTGGTTTCGAACTCGGTGCGGTCATCGTTCCAGTCGTTTTGGCTTTGGAAGCTGGTTTGTTGATTGTGGCGGCAAATTCTGGTTTTCTTGCTGGCCCAAGTGTAGTTGCTAACATGGCCGCAGATGAGTGGATGCCAAAATCATTCAGCTCATTATCAAGCCGTTTAGTGGTAAAAAACGGTGTGTTGTTTATGGCAATTTCAGCAGTTCTAACTTTGTTGATTACTGGCGGATCAGTTCACATTTTGGTCGTACTTTATTCGATCAACGTATTCATCACATTCTCAATGTCGCTTCTGGGACTCACAATCTATTGGTTCCGTAACCGCAGAAGAAAACCGCATTGGCATCGAAAATTAATTGTCGCAGTTCTGGGATTTATTTTGTGTTTTGCCATTTTGGTGGTGACAACTTTCGAGAAATTCTACGAAGGTGGTTGGGTAACTTTAGTTATTACTTCTTTATTTATTGGCGCAGGATGGTCGATCAAAAGACTTTATCGCAATTTCAAAATGCGTTTGGCTCACACAGAATTGCAGTTTTTTGACTATGAAAATATCGCACCAACTTTAGAGGAAATCGAAATCAATAAAAATGCTCCAACAGCTGCAATCATTGTCGATCAGACTTTTGGTAGCGGAATGAATTGTTTGCTGCAAATCAAAAAGCTTTTCCCAGGAATTTTCCAAAATTTTATTTTTGTAACTGTCGGCGAAGTTGATTCGAACACTTTCCGTGAAGAACAAAGATGGCGTGAAATGCGCAGGAAAACCAAAACTGCCTTACGCAAATATCGTAATTACTGCAATGCCAACGGTCGTTTTGCCAAGGCTTACGTTGGATATGGCACTGATATAGTTGAAAAACTTACTCAACTAACCGACCGCGTTGGGAAAGATTATCCTAACGTCGTGTTCTTTGGTACGAAATTTATTTTTGATAATGAAAATATTTTCACTCAAATTTTGTACAACCATGTGCCTTATATTATGCAGCGCCGTCTTCACGTACGTGGTCAGAACATGGTCATCCTTCCGATGAAAATTTAATATGAAAAAAAACAGTAATCTCGTGATCTTGATTTTGTTGGGAATCATGTGGTCGAGTTTTGCTGCTTTTACTAAAGTTTCAGCAGAAGCAGTTTCTCCTTTCTTTGTTGCTTTTTCTCGTTTGGCGATTGGTGGAATTTTGCTTTACACAGTTTTGTTATG
>OFDC01001313.1_pt1 | contig 13519 bp, 15 predicted proteins | sample 1520941 | NCBI WGS metagenome assembly OFDC01 (sample SAMEA94258168, study PRJEB24077) | hot springs metagenome | biome: Aquatic biome; feature: Water | place: India | collected 2012-12-06 | depth 5 m | reverse complement strand
GGTCCCCGCTCGAGGCAGCCCTGGCGCACGACCCGCAGGTAGTCTGGGTTGTAGGCGAAGCCGTCGATCCGACCGTTGTTCGCCGAGGTACCGGTGCAGGGGCGGCCGTGCTGCCAGTTGGTGGTAAGCCCAACACGACGCAGCTGGGGCACAGGACTCCACGGCTCGCGGGCCTTGTGCAAGGGGTGGTTCCAGTCCCCACCCACCACGGGCGGGTAGCCGGCCTCGTTCATCTCGCTGAACAGGCGCAGGTAGCGCTTGGTCATGACCTTGTAGAACGCCGCCATCCGCGGGTCCTTCGATGCGTTGGTCGGGAGGTGGATGTTGACGACCGGCAGGGTGCCGGAGTCGGACTCGAGCAGCATCCAGGGCATCCACGCCGTGTAGCGACCGGTCTTGACGCCAAACATGATGCCGCGGCGAGCGACCTCGTCTCGATGACGATCTCGAACCGCCTCTGCCTCGTCCTGCTCGCGGCTTTTGCGCTTTGCGCGGGGCTGCTCGGTCTCGGCTGGAGCCAGATTGGCTGGCACCTCGCAGCCGGAGGTCTCGTGCTCGCGATCTGCTTCGGCATGTTTGCTGCCGGCTGGATGGGGGGCGGCGACGCCAAACTGGCGTCCGTGACGGCCCTCTGGTTCGGCTTCGAGCAACTGATGCCCTATCTCACGCTCGCCGCGGTGGCGGGCGGCGTCCTGACGCTGATCCTGGTCAAACTGCGCTCCGCGCCCTTGCCCGAGGTCGCTGCCGGCTGGTCCTGGGCCCGTCGCTTGCATTCGCCCAAGGAAGGCGTGCCCTATGGCATCGCGCTCGCTTTCGCGGCCCTCCTCGTACTGCCGGACAGTGCCTTGTGGCGGGCTGCGATCGGGCTTTGAGCGCAGCGGCAGCGCAGAAGAAGTCGATGCCTTCGAAAAGATACGTCCGATTAACCATAAGTTGACGATTCCAGCCGCACCATCCTGACCGAGAGCCAACAGGGTTTGGCCGAGGGTCAGTCGCTATGAGTCCCGCTCGAATCGTCATTCTTCTGGTCGCGCTGGTCGCCGGTGTCGGCGCCGCCGGGCAGCGGGAGCTTGTAGACGTCGAAGTCGCAGCCGCTCAGGAGCACGGCCCCGACCGTCAGCGCCGCGGCGGCGCGAGCGCACGAGCGAAGGTTCCTCATCGGTCCACCTCCACGAGTCCGTTGAGCGTGGGGTCGTAGGGCTGGGCGTGCCAGGTGCCCGTGCCGAAGGGTGCGCCGCGCGGGAGGACGTTCCTGATGATGTCGCAGAGCTCGCCGTTGGGGTCGTTCGACGCCACCAGGGTGCAGACGAACGCCGCCGGGCGCTTCGTCAGCTCCTCCACCAGGTTGCCGAGGTTGGCGTTGGTGTCGAGCGTGCCGTCCTTCGGGTTGTAGGTGTGGAAGAGGTTCGTCAGCGCCAGCGGGCCGGCCTGGAGGATCTCGTCGAGAGCGCCGCGCTGGCGGACCAGCACCTTCGCGACGCGGTTGACGTCGCGGATGTTGCGGCCGAGGACCGCCCGGTTGGTCTTGACGAAGGTGGAGACCTCGTCGAGCGCGGTCCCGAGGTTCGACAGCGCGGTCGTCAGCTCCTGTCGCTCGTCGTTGAGCAGCTTGGACACATCGCCGAGCGAGCGGTTGAAGCCGCGGACCGTCTGGTCGTTGTCGGCCAGGGTCTTGATGAAGCCGCCCAGCTGCTCGGTGGAGTCGAAGAGCTCCTCTTTGTTGTTGTCCAGCGTCTCGCTGAACCGGCCGAAGTCCTTGATGGTCTGGTTGAACGCTGCGCCCTGTCCGCCGAAGTTCTCGGCGGTCTGCTCGAGCAGGTCGGTCAGCGCGCCCTCGCGGTTGGCGCCGTTGGGACCCAGGGCGACGGTGAGCTTGTCGATGCTGGAGTAGATCTCGTCGAGCTCCAGCGGGATCGCGGTCTGGTCGGACTTGATGACGGTGTTGTCGGCCATCACCTTGCCGGACTCGTAGGCCGGGGTGAGCTGGATGTAGCGGTCGCCCACGACGGACGGGGAGACGATGACGGCCTGGGCGTTCTGCGGGATGTCGACGTCCTCGTCGTAGGTCATGACGACCTTGACCTGCGTGCCCTCCGGCACGATCTCGTCGACCTGCCCGACGGCGACGCCGAGGATCCGGACGTCGCTGCCCTCGTAGAGCGAGACGGCGCGGGGGAAGTAGGCGGTCACCGTCTTGGTGCTCGACCCGGAGCCGACCAGCCAGACGATGGCGGTCAGCAGGAGCAGGCCGATGACGGCGAGCGGGAGCCAGCGACGCGCGGCGCTCATCGGCCCCCACCTCCCAGGCCGGGGATCGGCGGCAGGTTGAACAGGTAGGTGTCGAACCAGGGCCCGTTGCCGAGCGTGCTGGCGAAGACGCGGTAGAAGGGCGCCATCGTCGCGATGGACTTCTCCAAGTTGTCCTCGTTCTTGTTGATCACCTTGAGCACCGAGTCGAGGTGGTCCAGGGCCGGCTTGAGGTCCGCCCGGCTCTCCCGGATCAGTCCCGTGAGCGTCTTGCTCAGCGTGGTGGTGGACACCAGCAGGCGGTGGATCTGCGCCTTGCGCTGGACCAGGGCGGTGAAGAGGCTGTCGGCGTCGGCCATCAGGGCGACGATGTCCTCGTCGCGGGCGTCGAGCACGGTCGAGACCCGGTCGAGGTTCTTGAGCAGCGAGTTGATCTCGTCGTCGCGCGAGGCCACGACCTCCGACAGCGCGGAGACGCCGGACAGGGCGGCGCGGAACTCCTCGGGCGTGTTGCGGGTCAGGTCCGCCAGCGTGCTGAGGGAGGCCGCGAGCTGGTCGGTGTCGATGTCGGCCGAGGTCTCGGCGAGGCCCTCGAAGGCCTCCACGACGTCGTACGGCGACGTGGTGCGCTCGGTCGGGATGACGGCCTCCTCGGCCAGCTCACCCGAGCCACCCGGGGTGAGGGCGAGGAACATCGAGCCGAGGATCGTCTTGACCTTGATGTCGGCCCGGGTCTGCTCGCCCAGCTCGGCATCGGTCTTGATCTGGAAGCCGACCTTGACGGAGTTGCCGTCGAGCTCGATGGAGTTCACCTGTCCGACGCGGACGCCGGCGATGCGGACCTCGTCCTTGACCTTCAGGCCGCCGGCCTCCTCGAAGGAGGCGTAGTAGGTGTCGCCGCCGCCGATGAGCGGCAGGTCCTGGGCGCGCAGCGCGGCCACCAGCATCAGCGCCAGCGCGGCGATGCTCACCGCGCCCACCACGACGGGGTTGCGCTCGCGGAACGGGATCATCGGTCCTTCACCTCGTTCTCGAGGCCGCACCGCGGGCCGCCGAGGGGAACGGGGGACTCCACCGGCGCCAGCGGTGTCGGTCCCGGCAGCGTGACCCGGACCTTGAAGTTGCACAGGTAGAAGTTGAACCAGGAGCCGTAGGTCGCGGTGCGGCCGATCTTCGTGAGCTTGATCGGGAGCACCTGCAGGGAGCGGTCGATCTCGCGGCGGTTGCGGTCGAGCGTCCCGGCCACCTTGCGCAGCTCCTTGATGTCCTTGACCAACGGGTCCTTGATGTCGGTGACCAGCGCCGCGGTCTCGACGGACAGCTCGGAGATCGAGTCCAGCGAGGACAGGATCGCCTCGCGGTCGTCGTTGAGACCGCCGACGAGGTTGCGGAAGCTGTCGATCAGCTCGGTCAGCTCCTGGTCGCGGTCGGCGACGCGGTCGAGGACGTAGTCGAGGTTGTCGAGCAGCTCGCCGATCACCTCGTCGCGGTCGGCCAGGGTCTGGGTGATCGAGGCGGTGCTGGACAGCAGGCTCTCGACCGTGCCGCCCTCGCCCTGGAAGACCTGGACGACCTCGAAGGAGAGCTTGTTGATGTCGTCGGGCGAGAGCGCCTCGAACAGCGGCTTGAAGCCGTTGAACAGGACGGTGAGGTCGAGCGCCGGGGTGGTCCGGGCCACCGGGATCGGGTCGCCCTCCTCGAGCCGGTCGCCGCCGTCGCCGTCCTGGGTGAGCGAGATGTAGCGCTGACCGAGGAGGTTGCGGTAGCGGATCGTCGCGTGGGTCGCCTCGTCGACGACCGTCTCGGAGTCGACGGAGAACCGAACCAGGGCCCGGTTGGCCTCGAGCACCTCGACGCCCTCGACCGTGCCGATCTTGACGCCGGCGATGCGGACGTCGTCGCCCTTCTGCACTCCGGTGGCGTCGACGAACTCGGCGCCGTAGTCCTTGGTGGCGCCGAAGGACAGGTTGCCGATCGTGATGATCAGGACGCCGGTCGCCAGCGCCGTCGTCAACATGAAGACGAGCAGGCGGACCAGGTCGCCGGTCGTGCGCTTGTCGAGACCGTGCCTCGGCATCAGCGAGCACCTCCCTCGACCGCGAGCGGGCCTGCGAGGAGCACGTTGAGGTCGCTCCCGCCACCGTCGAACTCGGTGTCGAGGGCGCCGCGCAGCGCCGTGACGTCGTCGGGCGTGCCGCGGTAGCCGAGCCCGTCGGCGCCGGGAGCCACTCGACGGTTGCCCTTGCCCGTGTTGCCCTGGATGCCGTCGTTGAGCGACGGCAGCGGCGGGTAGGGGTTCTCCTGGCTGTAGGGGGGGTTCGGCAGGCCCAGGCAGTCGGGGCCACGGTCGTCGCCGAAGATGGGCTTGTCGGCCGTTGTGTACTTGCGGGGCTGGTCCTGCAGGGTCTCGAGCACGATGTGCAGCTCGAAGTCGCGGAAGGCCGAGGCGAGACGCCCCTGGGCCTTGACGATGCCCGCCGCCATGCAGGGGATCGTCGAGGAGTAGCGGGCGACGGCGCGCAGGATCGGAGTGCTCAGCTCGCCGAGCTCGCGCAGGTTCTCACCGTTGGCCGCCAGGAAGGACCGGGCGGTGTTCGAGAAGCTCCGGATGTCACGAAGCGTGGCGTTCAGCGCGGACTCCTTCGACTCGAGCGTGCCGGTGGTCTTCACGGTGTTGTCGAGGATCTGGGCCACCTCAGGAAGGATGTCGGCGTAGGTGTCGGAGACCTGAGCGGTGAGCCGCAGGTCCTCGAGCAGGGCCGGGATCTGCGGGTTCAGCCGCTTGAGGTAGGAGTCGACGGTCTCGAGGTTCTGGCCGAGCTGCTCGCCGCGGCCCTCCAGCGCCGTCGCCAGCGCCGTCAGCGTGGCGTTCAGGTCGGCCGGGCGGACCGCCCGCAGCAGCGGGTAGATGTCGGAGAGGACCTCCTCGACCTCCGTGCCGACCTCGGTGCGGGTGATCTTGGCGCCGGCCTGGAGGGTGCCCGAGGGGCCGCTCTCCGGGATGACCAGGGAGACGTACTTCTCGCCGAACAGGGTCTTCGGGACGATCGAGCCGGTGACGTTGGCGGGGATCACGTCGACCTTGTCGGGATAGATCCCGAGCGTCAGCTCCGCGCCGTCGCGGTCGCCGGCACGGAGCTCGAGGACCTCGCCGACGAGGACCCCGCGCACCTTGACGTCCGCGCGGACCGGCAGCTGCAGGCCGATGTTGGAGGTCGTGAGGGTCACCCGCTCGTAGTCGGAGAACTTCTTCGTGAAGACGGCGTAGGTGAGGTAGACGCCCAGCAGGAGCAGGCAGACGAAGATCACGCCGAGCGCCTTGTGGGCCGAGAGGATCCTGTTCATCGCGCGATCACCCCGCCAGCCGGACTGTGGTCGAGGCGCCCCAGATGGCCATCGACAGGAAGAGGTCGATCACGTTGATCGCCACGATGCTCGTCCGCACGGCACGGCCCACGGCCACGCCCACCCCGGCGGGACCGCCGGAGGCGGTGTAGCCGTGGTAGCAGTGGATGAGGATGACGACGACGGCGAACACCAGCACCTTGCCGAAGGACCACAGCACGTCGCCCGGTGGCAGGAACTGGTTGAAGTAGTGGTCGTAGGTGCCCGTCGACTGGCCGTAGAACTGGGTCACCACGAGCCGGCTCGCGACGTACGACGAGAGCAGGCCCACGACGTACAGCGGGACGATCGCGATCAGGCCCCCGACGACCCGGGTCGTGACCAGGAACTGCATCGAGGGGATCGCCATCACCTCGACGGCGTCGATCTCCTCGGAGATCCGCATCGCGCCGAGCTGGGCGGTGAAGCCGCAGCCGACCGTGGCGGCCAGCGCGATGCCGGCGACCAGCGGGGCGATCTCACGGGTGTTGAAGTAGGCCGAGACGAAGCCCGCGAAGGCGGCCGTGCCGAGCTGGTTCAGCGCGGCGTAGCCGGACAGACCCACCTGGGCGCCGGTGAAGAAGGTCATGCCGACGATGACGCCGACCGTGCCGCCGATGACGGCCAGGGCACCCGAGCCGAGGGTGACCTCGGCGAGGATCCGCAGGATCTCCCGCGGATAGCGCATCACCGAGCGCGGCAGCGCCAGCAGCACCTTGATGTAGAAGGACAGCTCGTGGCCGAGGTTGTCGAGGCCCTTCACGGGGCGGTCGTAGATCGCCTTGATGTTCGCCATGGCCGCGTCAACCCGTCTTCGGTGGGACGACTTGGAGGTAGATCGTGCTCAGGGTGAAGTTCACGACGAACAGCAGCAGGAAGGTGATGACGACGGACTCGTTGACCGCGTCACCCACGCCCTTCGGACCGCCCGCGGCGTTCATGCCCTTGTAGGCGGCGACGATCGCGGCGATCAGACCGAAGATGAGCGCCTTGATCATGCCGATCCAGACGTCCGGCAGCTGGGCGAGCGCCGTGAAGCTGGCGAGGTAGGCACCGGGCGTGCCGTCCTGGAGGATCACGTTGAAGACGTAGCCGCCGCCGACGCCGACGACGCTGACCATGCCGTTGAGGAAGACCGCGACGAGCATGCAGGCGAGGACGCGCGGCACGACGAGGCGTTGGATCGGGTCGATGCCGAGCACCATCATCGCGTCGAGCTCTTCACGGATCTTGCGCGCGCCGAGGTCGGCCGCGATGGCCGAGCCGCCGGCGCCGGCGATGAGCAGCGCGGTCGCGATCGGGCCGGCCTGCTGGACGACCGCGAGCACGGACGCGGAGCCGGTGAAGGACTGCGCGCCGAACTGCTTGATCAGACCACCGACCTGCAGCGCGATGACCGCGCCGAAGGGGATGGCGACCAGCGCCGTCGGCACGATGGTGACCGAGGCGATGAACCAGGCCTGCTGGATGAACTCGCGGGTCTGGAACGGACGCCGGAAGAGTCCCCTCCCCACGTCGAGCGCGAAGGCGAAGAGCTTTCCGGCGGTTCCGACGGGCTGGAGGGCCCGGGCAACCGTCAGGGACATTTGCTACCTGTCACTACTGCTGAGAGGAGGAGCCGCTTGCGTGCTCGGCTTCCTTGGTGAACGAGCCAGGAGGCGGCGTGATGCCGTTCTCCCGGCACCAAGCGCCCGGCGGGCGCTGGGCGCGTCGCGGGATGCCGTTGGACGGCTCCAGCTGCAGCGGGATGGGGGGTAGCGGGGGGAGTGAGAGGTCCTTCTCGGCGGCCAGCTGGTCGGCGTCCTTCTCCTCGGACATGCCGATCGGACCGACCGTCTGGGCGTTCAGGAACTGGCGCACGACCGGCTCGTCGGACGACAGCAGCATCTCGCGCGGACCGTACATCGCGAGGTGCTTGTGATAGAGCAGCCCGATCTGGTCGGGCACGACCCGGACCGAGTGCACGTCGTGCGTCACGATCAGGAAGGTGGCGTCGATCTGCGCGTTGAGGTCGACGAAGAGCTGGTTGATGAAGGAGGTGCGGACCGGGTCGAGACCGGAGTCCGGCTCGTCGATCAGCAGGATCTCGGGGTCGAGCACGAGGGCGCGGGCCAGGCCGGCGCGCTTGCGCATACCGCCGGAGATCTCGCCGGGGAGCTTCATCTCCGCGCCGAGCAGACCGACGAGGTCCATCTTCTCCATGACGATGTCACGGATGTCGGACTCGGACTTCTTGGTGTGCTCGCGCAGCGGGAAGGCGACGTTGTCGTAGAGGTTCATCGAGCCGAACATCGCGCCGTCCTGGAACAGCACTCCGAAGAGCTTGCGGACCTCGTAGAGCTCCTTCTCGGAGCAGGACGCGATGTCGGTGCCCTCGATGACGATCGAGCCCTCGTCGGGCTTGATCAGACCGATGAGCGCCTTCAGGAAGACCGACTTGCCCGTGCCGGAGGGGCCGAGCATCACGGAGATCTCGCCGGCGGGCAGGGTCAGCGAGACGCCCTTCCAGATCAGCTGCTTGCCGAACTGCTTGGAAAGGTTCGTCACCGCTACGTCGACGCCCATGTTGCCCTCTTCCCTACTGCGCTGGCCGGCTCTGGCTGCGTTGGATCAACGCCGCCGCGTGGCGCACGTTACGCGGAATCCGTGTCACACGTCACCTGGAGCCAACTGTCGAGAACGCAAAGGTACTTGCGAGTAGCAAACGGCGCACATCGCGACCGTCCGTTGGGATCGCACGGCTCAGCGCCCGAAAAATGCGCCGAGGCCGGCAGAGCGATGCTCTGCCGGCCTCGGTGTCGGACCACCCCGGAGGGCGGGCCTGCTCTCAGTGAGAGGTCACTTCAGGGTGACGGTGGCACCGGCGCCCTCGAGCGCCTCCTTGGCCTTGTCCGCGGTCTCCTTGTTGACGCCCTCGAGGATCGCCTTGGGGGCGGCCTCGACGAGGTCCTTGGCCTCCTTGAGACCCAGGGAGGTCAGCGCGCGGACCTCCTTGATGACGTTGATCTTCTTGTCGCCGGCGGCCTCGAGGACGACGTCGAACTCGTCCTGCGCGGCGGCCTCGTCGGCACCGCCAGCGGCACCGCCGGCGGCGGGAGCAGCGGCGACGGCGACCGGAGCGGCGGCGGTGACGCCGAAGGTCTCCTCGAACTGCTTCACGAACTCGGAGAGCTCGATGAGGGTCATCTCCTTGAACGCGTCGAGGAGCTCGTCGGTGGTGAGCTTCGCCATGGTGGCGTTTCCTTTCGTAAGGCTGGACCGCGCATCGGCGGTCCGGCCGGGGTTTCAGGTGGTGGTGACGCCGGGGCCTCAGGCCTCGGCGGTGTCGCCCTCGTCGGAGGCGGCCGCGGGGGCCTCCTCGTCGGCGGGGGCCTCGGCCGCGGCGTCAGCCTCGGCGGGGGCCTCCTCGGCGGCGACCGGCGTACCGGCACCACCTGCGAGGATCGAGGGGTCCTCCTGCGCCTTCGCCTCCAGGGCGCCGGCGAGCCGGGCAGCCTGGGCGAGCGGGGCGTTGAGGAGGTAGACGGCCTGGCTGAGGGAGGCGAGCATGGCGCCCGCCATCTTGCCCAGCAGGACCTCGCGCGACTCGAGGTCGGCGAGCTTGCCGATCTCCTTCGCGTCGAGGAGGTTGCCGTCCAGAACGCCACCCTTGATGACCAGGGTGGGGTTCGCCTTGGCAAAGTCACGCAGACCCTTGGCCGCCTCGACGACGTCGCCCTTGATGAAGGCGATCGCGGTCGGGCCGGTCAGCAGGTCGTCGAAGCCGGTGATGCCGGCCTCGTTGGCGGCCAGCTTGGCCAGCGTGTTCTTGACCACGGCATAGCTGGCGTTCTCACCGAGGGAGCGGCGAAGATCCTGCAGCTCCTTGACGGTGAGACCGCGGTACTCGGTCAGCACAGCGCCTGCGGACTCGCTGAAAGCTTCAGCGATCTCCGCGACGGCGGCCTGCTTGTCTGCCCGCGCCATGGGTCTCCTTCCGGTGGGGACCGCCGCAAACGCTCCGGAAGGACGAACGCCCCGAGCGCAGGCGCTCAGGGCGTGGACATCGGGACCTCGCGGCCCACCATGTGTTGCTCTGATTCCCTGCGCAGGCCGTCCGCTCTCGCGGAACCTTCGGTCCGGACTGGCAGTCCGGGCAACCGGCGGTCTTGAGGTTTCGTGGGACACAGTACGGCGGCGCTCGCAGCGGCACCAAATCCGGGGACGGGCCGCACGATCCGCGCCGGGGGCGATGCGGCACGATGGACCCCGTGACGAACACCGTGCCCCTGTCCGAGCTGTCCGCCGACGACCTCGCCGCGCGCCTGACGACGGTCCGCGCCGACTACGACGCACTCAAGGAGCGCGGGCTCAAGCTCGACCTCACCCGCGGCAAGCCCGGCGCCGACCAGCTCGACCTGTCCAACGGCCTGCTGGGGCTGCCGACGTCGTACAAGGACCGCTCGGGCACGGACGTGCGCAACTACGGCGGTCTCGACGGCCTCGCCGAGCTGCGGGAGATCTTCGCCGAGCTGCTCGGCGTGGACGCCTCCGCCGTGATCGCCGGGGGCAACTCCAGCCTCACGATGATGTACCAGGTGCTGACCTGGATGCTCCTCAAGGGCGGGCCGGACTCCCCCCGTCCCTGGTCGCGGGAGGAGACGGTGAAGTTCGTCTGCCCCGTCCCCGGCTACGACCGGCACTTCACCATGCTCGCCGAGCTCGGCATCGAGATGGTGACCGTGCCGATGACCCCCGACGGCCCCGACGTCGCCGCCGTGCGGGAGATCGTCGCCGAGGACCCGAGCGTCAAAGGCCTGTGGCTCGTGCCGACGTACGCCAACCCCACGGGCTCGGTGTGCACCCAGGAGGTCGCCGCCGAGCTGATGGCGATGCCGACCGCCGCCCCGGACTTCCGGATCATGTGGGACAACGCCTACGCCGTCCACCACCTCACCGAGGAGGAGACCAAGAGCGCCGACGCCCTCGGGCTCGCCGCTGCGTCGGGTCACCCCAACCGTCCGATCGTCTTCGCGTCGACCTCCAAGATCAGCTTCGCCGGTGCGGGTGTCGCCGCCCTCGCCGCCTCCCCCGAGAACCGCGCCTGGTTCCTCCAGCGGCTGAACTTCGCCGCGATCGGCCCCGACAAGGTCAACCAGCTGCGCCACGTGGAGTTCTTCGGCGACGCCGACGGCGTCCGCGCCCACATGCGCAAGCACCGCGACCTCATCGCCCCGAAGTTCGCCGCCGTCGAGGACGCGCTGACCAGCCGGCTGAGCGGGCTGGGCATCGCCGAGTGGACCGTCCCGACCGGCGGCTACTTCGTGAACCTCGACGTCGCCGACGGTACGGCGTCGCGCGTGGTCGCACTGGCCAAGGAGGCAGGCATCGCACTCACGCCCGCCGGCTCCGCCTTCCCGCACGGCCAGGACCCCCGCGACCGCAACATCCGGCTCGCGCCCACCTTCCCGGTGCTCGCCGAGGTCGAGGCCGCGATGGCCGGGGTCGCGGTGTGTGTCGAGCTGGCGGCGTTGGAGCAGCTCGCGGGCTGAGGCTGCAGGAAACCGTCAGGAAGTACGCCGTCGGGGCGTCACCGGACCGTCTCGAACGGCGCCAGGTAGATCGTCGTGAACTGACCGATGTCGAGCGGCGGCGCGTCCACGGGGTCCGTCGCCAGCCGGGCCGGTGTCGTCGCCGGGACCTGCCCGGAAGCGAGCTGGACGACGACGAGCGATGCCGGCTCGGACTGGGCGCCGGCCAGGTCCCCCGTCCACTCCAGCCCGCTGCGCGCCGTCTTCCCGGGCGCGAGACGCACCGGGCGGGCGGGGATCAGCTTCCCGTTGGGCCCTCGGTCGGTGCTCAGCACCTCGGGGACGAAGGTCGAGCCCCATCCCCCACGCACCCCGAAGCCCGGCACGCCCTCGAGGGTGCAGGTCCGAGCCGATGTGTTGCGGACGACGATGGTGGTGAAGCGATGCCCCAGCGCCGCGTCGAAGCCCTCCAACGACACCTCCACTTGGTCCGCGCGGCAGTGCGTCGCGGAGGCGCGCGCCGAGGCCCGGGTGCGGAGCAGGGCGGTCAGCGCCGCGTCGTCGAGCTCGTCGTCGGCCACCGCCGGGGCTCCGTCGGGGCTCTCGTCGTAACCGGGCGGGACCTCCTCGAGGCCCGGCGACGCCGTGGTGTCCTCCGGCTCCCCCACGAGCGACGCCGACGGCACCCTCTCCGGCCCCTCCGGTCGCACGGGGCCCTCTCCGCAGGCGGACAGGGCGAGCAGGAGCGTCAGCGTCCCGAGAAGTCGCGTCACAGTCCTCACCCTACGGATGGTCCGACGAGGGCCCACCAGAAATGCGCGACGCCCGCCGTCCCCGAGGGGGCGGCGGGCGTCGTACGACGATCGGACCTGACTCAGGCCTCGTCCTCAGCCGCGACGTTCTTGATGCGGTTGGGGTCGACCTGGACGCCGGGGCCCATGGTCGTGGAGACGGTGACCTTCTTCAGGTAGCGGCCCTTGGAGCTGTTGGGCTTGAGCCGCAGCACCTCGTCGAGGGCAGCGGCGTAGTTCTCGGCGAGCTGCTGCTCGGAGAAGGACGCCTTGCCGATGATGAAGTGCAGGTTGGCGTGCCGGTCGACGCGGAACTCGATCTTGCCGCCCTTGATGTCGGTCACGGCCTTGGCCGGGTCCGGGGTGACGGTGCCGACCTTGGGGTTCGGCATGAGGCCGCGGGGACCGAGCACACGGCCGAGGCGGCCGACCTTGCCCATCAGGTCCGGGGTCGCGACGACGGAGTCGAAGTCGATCCAGCCGCCGGCGACCTTGTCGATCAGCTCGTCGCCACCGACGTAGTCGGCGCCGGCCTCACGGGCGGCCTCGGCCTTGTCGCCGTTCGCGAACACGAGGACGCGAGCGGTCTTGCCGGTGCCGTGGGGCAGGCTGACGGTGCCGCGCACCATCTGGTCCGCCTTGCGGGGGTCGACGCCGAGGCGGAACACGACGTCGACGGTCTCGTCGAACTTCTTCTTGCTGGAGGACTTCGCGATCTTGATCGCGGCGAGCGGTGCGTAGAGCTCGTTCTTGTCGAACGTCTCCGCAGCCGCGCGGTAGGTCTTGCTGCGCTGCATGGGTGATCCTTACGTCAGAGAGGAGATGTGGTCAGCGGGCCAGCGCGGCCCTTCCACGGTGGTTCAGTCGACCGTGACGCCCATGGAGCGGGCAGTGCCCTCCACGATCTTCATCGCGGCGTCCAGGTCGTTGGCGTTGAGGTCGGGGAGCTTCGTCGTCGCGATCTCGCGCACCTGGTCCTTGGTCAGCTTGCCGACCTTGTCCTTGTGCGGGACGCCCGAGCCCTTCTTGAGGCCGGCGGCCTTCTTGATCAGCTCGGCGGCCGGCGGGGTCTTCGTGATGAAGGTGAAGGACCGGTCCTCGAAGATCGTGATCTCGACCGGGATGACGTTGCCGCGCATGGACTCGGTCTGGGCGTTGTACGCCTTGCAGAAGTCCATGATGTTCACGCCGTGCGGACCGAGAGCGGTACCGACCGGCGGGGCCGGGGTCGCCTGACCGGCCTGCAGCTGCACCTTGACCAGTGCGGCGATCTTCTTCTTGGGAGGCATTCCTGTATCTCTTTCTTCTCGTGGTCATGACGAGGACGTGGTGAGGTCCTCTGCCACCTACGTCGACCGGCCGGAGCCGGGCAACCCGGACATTCTTCCGTGCGAAGTGCTGGTACGGCGAATCGGGGCTGGTCTGCTACGGCGCCGACCAGGTTTCGAGACGCGCGTCGCGACCTCGTGCCTCGGTCGCGTCGCGACCTCGTGCCTCGGTCGCGGCGCTCCTCAGCCCAGCGCCTGGTGTGTGACGGCAGCGCGCAAGCGCGCTGTCGTCACACGCGCTGGATCTGGCTGAAGGAGA
>OFDC01001312.1_pt1 | contig 13519 bp, 11 predicted proteins | sample 1520941 | NCBI WGS metagenome assembly OFDC01 (sample SAMEA94258168, study PRJEB24077) | hot springs metagenome | biome: Aquatic biome; feature: Water | place: India | collected 2012-12-06 | depth 5 m | reverse complement strand
GGGTCGCCGGCCGCGGCCCGACTTCGTCCTCTGGCCGGAGAACTCCACGACCGTCGACCCGTTCGCCGACGCGCCGGTCAACCGCGGCATCGAGAGCGCGGTCGACGCGGTCGGCGTCCCGGTGGTCGTCGGCGGCATCGTCGACGACGGTCCGGAGCACATCCTCAACCAGGGGATCGTGTGGGACCCCGCGAGCGGCCCGGGGGAGCGCTACACCAAGCGGCACCCCGTGCCCTACGGCGAGTACATCCCCTACCGCAGCCTCTGGGACCCCGAGTTCGGCCAACTGGCGCTCATCTCGCGCGACATGAAGAGCGGCACGCGCACGGAGCCGCTGCGCGTGGCCGGGCTCTCCCTGGCCGACGCGATCTGCTTCGACGTCGCCTACGACGACGTGATGCCCGCCCAGGTGCGCGCGGGAGCCGAGCTGCTGACGGTGCAGACGAGCAACGCCAGCTTCATCTTCACCCACCAGATCGAGCAGCAGTTCGCGATCACGCGGCTGCGCGCCATCGAGGCCGGGCGCTGGCTCGCCGTGGCCTCCACGAACGGCCGGACCGGCGTCATCCGGTCCGACGGCTCGGTCGTCGACACCGCCGGGGTCCGCACCACCGCCGTGCTGGTCGAGGAGGTGGACCTGAGCTCGGATCTCACGCCGGCCATGCGGCTGGGACCGTGGCCGTCCCGGTTGTTCACCGGATGCACCCTCATCGCTCTCGTCGCTGGTGCCGTCGCGTACCGTCGACAGCGAGAGTTTGCCGGACCTCAGCACGTCCCGGCGAAGGAGCCCATCGATGCCTGACCACACCCACGACCTCGGCCGCACGATCATGGTGGTGCCCACCTACAACGAGGCAGCCAACCTCGCGTGGATCCTCGGGCGGCTCCGTCGCGCGCAGCCCTCGGTCGACGTGCTCGTCGTCGACGACGGCTCCCCGGACGGCACGGGCGCGATCGCCGACGACATCGCCGCGGCCGACTCCCAGGTGCACGTGCTGCACCGCACGGCCAAGGGCGGCCTGGGTGCGGCGTACCTCGCCGGCTTCGCGTGGGCGCTCGAGCGCGGCTACGACGTGATCGGCGAGATGGACGCCGACGGCTCCCACCAGCCCGAGCAGCTGCACCGCCTGCTGCACGGCCTGCTCGACGCCGACCTCGTGATCGGCTCGCGCTGGGTCGCCGGTGGATCGGTCGTCAACTGGCCCTGGCAGCGCGAGGTCCTCTCCCGCGGCGGCAACCTCTACGTCCGGGCGCTGCTCGGCATCCAGGTCCGCGACGCGACCGCGGGCTACCGCCTCTTCCGCCGCACGACGCTGGACAAGATCCGGCTCGAGGAGGTGCGCTCGACGGGCTACGTCTTCCAGACCGACCTCGTCGCCCGGACGCTCCACGCCGGCCTGACCGTGCGCGAGGTCCCGATCGAGTTCGTCGAGCGGGTCCGCGGGGAGTCCAAGATGAGCGGTCAGGTGGCCGTCGAGTCCCTCAAGCGGATCACGGCGTGGGGCCTGCGCGAGAGATGGGCACAGGTACGTCGATGAGCCGTCGCCCCAGGCGCTGGGTGGCCGTCCTGCTCTTCCTGGCCTTCGTGGTGATGCCGATCCTCGAGATCGTCGTCCTCATCCAGGTCGGGCAGGTCATCGGCCCGTGGTGGACGATCCTGCTCCTCGTCCTCGACAGCATCCTGGGGGCGTGGCTGATCAAGCGTGAGGGCCGGCGGGCCTGGCAGGCGCTGCGGTCGCAGCTCGAGTCCGGCTCGATGCCGGCCCGCGAGCTCGCCGACGGGGCGCTGATCGTGCTCGGCGGCGCCTTCATGCTCAGCCCGGGCTTCGTCACCGATGCCCTGGGCATCCTGCTCATCGTGCCGGTGACCCGACCGCTCTTCCGCAGGCTGCTGACGTCGTACGCGCTGCAGCGGGTGTCGCGGCGCGCCTCCCCCCGCAACGCAGCTCGCCCCGGACCAGAGGTGGTCCGAGGCGAGGTGATCGAGGACTGACGCCGACGTCGTCGGAGTCGGCCCGGATCAGGCCTTCGCGGCCTTCTTCTTGCGCGCGTTGGCGCGGTGCAGGTGCGCGGGGCCGATCTCCCCGCCGCGCAGCAGCTCCAGGCGCTCGGTCAGGATCTCCTCGAGCTCCTTCTCGGAGCGACGCTCGAGCAGCATGTCCCAGTGCGTGCGCTGGGGCTTCTCGACCTTGACCTCGCGCTCGATGCCCGAGGTGCTCTCCGCCTCGAGACCGCAGCGCGGGCACTCCCACACCGCAGGCACCTCGGCCTCGATCGACATCGTGATCTCGAACCCGTGCCCCTGGGGGCAGCGGTACCCGACCTGCTGGCGGGCAGCGAACTCGATGCCTCGCTCGTCCTCGAACGACTGGCCTCCCAGTCGGGCGCCGCGCAGTGTTCGCTCAGCCATGAGAACCCACCTCTCGTGTCTCTTCTCTGATCTGTCAACGCTACCCGCCGGTAAAAGGTTCCCTTCCCGACGAGGCGTCCAGCACACCTCGGAGGTACCCGGTCGCGCTCAGATCACCGAGGGGCGTTCGTTGCCCGCCTCGCGGATGCCGCGCTCGGTGTCGACCCGGAGCAGCAGCAGGCCCCCGATGACGAAGAAGACGATGAGCGCGAAGATCGCCGGCCGGTAGGAGTCCGTGAGCTGGTAGACGACCCCGAAGGTGAGCGTCCCGAACCACGACGTCCCGCGGTCCATGGCGTGGTAGAGGCTGAAGTACTCCCCCTCCTTGCCCCGCGGGATGAAGAGCGAGAAGTACGAGCGGGCGAGGGCCTGGGTGCCGCCGAGCACGATGCCGATCGCGATGCCGAGGGCGAGGAAGGGGATCAGCGCGCCGTCGGGGACACCCAGGGCGACGGTGACGATGCCCATCCAGCCGAGCAGGCCCACGAGGATGACCCGCTTGGCCCCGAAGCGCTGCGCCGCCCGGCCGAAGCCGATGGCACCGAACATCGCCACGAACTGGACGAGGAGATAGGTGCCGAGCACCGTGCCCTCGGCGAAGCCGAGCTCCTCCACCCCGAAGGTGGAGGCCGACGCGATGACCGTCTGGATGCCGTCGTTGAAGAAGAGGTAGGCGAGGAGGAAGGTCAGCGCCGTCGGGTAGTTGCGGAGGTCCTTGAGCGTGGCCCAGAGCTGGCCGAAGGAGCGCGCCAGCAGCCCGCCCTCGACCTGCTCCACGTCGACCGGGGGGTGCCGGTTGATCCGACGCCAGGGGATGACCATGAACGCCGCCCACCACACGGCGGCCGACAACATGCTCAGCCGGACGGCCAGCTCTGTGCTCATGCCGAGCTGGTCGTGGAAGGTGACGACCAGGAAGTTCACGGCGAGCAGGAGCCCGCCGCCGGCGTACCCGTAGGCCCAGCCGATCGACGAGGTCCGGTCGCGCTCCGCCTCCGTCGAGATCAGTGGCAGGATCGAGTCGCTGACCACGACCGCCGCACCTGCCAGCAGGTTGGCGAGGATGAAGACCAGGCTGCCGAAGAGCCAGTTCGTGCCGTCGAGGAAGAACAGCAGCGCTGTGGCGAGGGCACCCGCCCACGCGAAGCCCACGAGCAGGTCCGCCTTGCGCTCGGTCCGGTCCGCGATCGCTCCGATCAGCGGGTAGACCAGGGCGCTGAGGACCGTCGACAGCGTGATGACGTACGACGGCAGGGAGCCCGGCGAGATCGACAGCCCGAGCACGTGCAGCCGGCCGTTCTCGCCGACGGCGTTCTCGGCCACGGAGATCAGGTACGGCGCGAAGAGCACGCCGGCCACGGTGGTCTGGAAGGCCGAGGCCGCCCAGTCGGTGAAGTACCAGGCACGCTGCTCGCGCGCCCGGTTCAGCGGACCCAGGTCCGCGATGCTGCTCGTGCCGCTCACGACGTCCCTCCCTGCGCGGACCACCATTGGCCGCGACCCTCGAGGACATCCTTGAGCAGGTCGGTGCGATCCGTGAAGAGGCCGTCGACCCCACGGTCCAGGAGCTCCACCATCTCGTCGGGGTCGTCGATGGTCCACACGTGCACCTGGACGCCCGCAGCGTGGGCGCGGCGCACCAGGCCCGGCGTCACGACGACAAGGCCCCGGTGCCGGTGGGGGACCTGCAGGGCCGCGAGGTCTCGGCCCGCGAGGAGCCGGGCCAGCCGGGCGCTGGGGCACAGCCGGAAGACGACGACTTGCCAGGGCGCTGCGGACGTCGGCACGCGGCCCTCGGTCAGACGGCGGAACCGCCGGATCCGGCGGTGCGAGAAGGAGCCGACCAGGATCCGGTCCCAGAGCTCGCGCTCGCGCACGAGGTCGGCCAGCGGCCCGACGGCGTCGTCGGACTTCAGGTCGATGTTGAAGCGCGCCGCGGGGAAGGCGTCGAGCAGCTCGACGAGCGTCGGCACCTCCTCGCGCCCGGCGATCCGCGCGCGTCGTACGTCGGCCAGGGTGAGGTCACGCACGGCGCCGCGCTGGTCCGTGACCCGGTCCAGCACGTCGTCGTGGAAGGCGAGCAGGACCCCGTCGGCCGTCAGGTGGACGTCCGTCTCGAGGTAGTGGTAGCCGAGCGCCGCGGCGTGCCGGAACGCCGCCATGGTGTTCTCGAGACCCTCGATCTCCGGGTGGTAGGCGCCGCCGCGGTGCGCGAACGCCAGCACCTTGCCGTGGGGGACGTAGGCCATGGGTCGCAGCCTTGCTCGATCAGATGTCTCTGAAGGTCTCGATGTCGGCGCCGAGGGAGCTCAGCCGCTCCGCGAGGTCCTCGTAGCCGCGGTGGATCACGTAGGTGCCGCGCAGGACCGACGTCCCCTTGCTGGCCAGCATCGCGAGCAGGACCACGACGGCCGGGCGCAGCGCCGGCGGGCAGATCAGCTCGGTGCCCGTCCAGGAGGTGGGGCCCTCGATCTGCACGCGGTGGGGGTCGAGCAGGGTGACCCGGCCGCCGAGCTTGTTGAGCTCGGTCAGGTAGATCGCCCGGTTGTCGTAGACCCAGTCGTGCAGGTAGGTCTGGCCCTCGGCGACCGCGCCGATGATGGCGAAGAACGGCAGGTTGTCGATGTTGAGGCCGGGGAACGGCATCGGGTGGATCTTGTCGCGCGGGGCGACGAGGTCGGAGGGGTGCGTGGTGATGTCGACCAGGCGGGTGCGTCCGTTGGCGGCGACGTACTCCTCGGAGAGGTCGTAGCGGAAGCCCATCTCCTCGAGCACCGCGAGCTCGATCTCGAGGAACTCGATCGGCGCGCGCCGGATCGTGATCTCCGAGCGGGTGACGATCGCTGCGGCGAGCAACGACATCGCCTCGATCGGGTCCTCGCTGGGGGAGTAGTCGACGTCGACGTCGATGACCTCGCGGCCGGTGACCGTCAGGGTGGTCGTGCCGATCCCCTCGACGTCGACACCGAGGGCCTGCAGGTAGAAGCACAGGTCCTGGACCATGTAGTTCGACGAGGCGTTGCGGATGACGGTGGTGCCGGGGTGCAGGGCGGCCGCCATCAGGGCGTTCTCGGTGACGGTGTCGCCGCGCTCGGTGAGCACGATGGGGCGCTGGGGGGCGATGGCCCGGTTGAGCTGGGCGTGGTACCAGCCGTCGGTCGCCTTGACCTCGAGCCCGAAGGGACGCAGCGCGGACATGTGCGGCTCGACGGTGCGGGTGCCGAGGTTGCAGCCACCGGCGTAGGGCAGCTCGAAGGTCTCGAACCGGTGCAGGAGCGGACCGAGGAACATGATGACCGAGCGGGTACGACGCGCGGCCTCCTCGTCGATCTTGGTGAGGTCGAGCTCCTTGGGCGGGATGATCTCCAGGTCGTTGTCGCTGTTGATCCAGCGGGTCTGCACTCCGAGGCTGGCGAGCACCTCGAGCAGGCGGTTGACCTCCTCGATGCGGGCGACCTTGCGCAGCGTGGTGCGACCGCGGTTGAGCAGCGACGCGCAGAGCAGGGCGACACCGGCGTTCTTCGAGGTCTTCACGTCGATGCTGCCGGCCAGCGTCGTGGGTCCCTTGACCCGCAGGTGGGTGGGTCCGGCGCCGAGCGCGACGATCTCGGAGTCGAGCGCGCTCCCGATCCGGGCCAGCATCTCGAGGGAGAGGTTCTGGTGGCCCTTCTCGATGCGGTTGATCGCGCTCTGGCTGGTGGCGAGGCGCTCGGCGAGCTGCGCCTGGGTCAGTCCGCGGTGCTTGCGGGCGTCGCGGATGAGATTGCCGATCCGGCCCTTGTAGTCGTCGTTGGGCTCGTCGAACGTCATACCGAGAACGGTAACTCACATATGAGATAACGCAAACGGGCGGACCGGCGCGTCGTACCGCGCCCGGGTCGGTGGCAGGATCGCGGCATGCGCGCCACCACGATCCACGCCGCCCGTGACATCCGCGTCGAGGAGGTCCCGGACCCCGTCCTGAAGCGGCCCACGGACGCGATCATCCGCGTCACCGCCGGCTGCATCTGCGGGTCCGACCTGTGGCCCTACCGGGGCGAGAACCCCATCCGTCCCGGCTCCACGATCGGGCACGAGTGCATCGGCGTGGTCGAGGAGGTCGGCAGCGAGGTGCGCGACTTCCGGGCCGGCGACTACGTCGTCGTCCCGTTCTGCCACTGCGACAACACCTGCGCGCACTGCCGCGCGGGCGCCCAGTCGGCCTGCGTGAACCTCGGCATGACGGCCAGCGGCCAGGCGGAGTTCGCGCGGGTAGGCCAGGCCGACGGCAGCCTGGTCGCCACCGGAGGCACGCCCCCGGACGACCTGCTGGCGTCCGTGCTCTCGCTGACCGACGTCATGCCCACCGGTTGGCACGCCGCGGTCTCCGCCGGGGTGCGGAAGGGCGGGACGGCCGTGGTCGTGGGCGACGGCGCCGTCGGTCTCTGCGGTGTGCTCGCGGCCTCGGTCATGGGCGCGGAGACGATCATCGCCATGTCGCGGCACGAGCCCCGACAGGAGATCGCTCGCGCGTTCGGAGCGACCCATGTCGTGGAGGCCCGGGGCGCGGACGGCGTCGCGGAGGTCCTCGAGATCACCGGCGGGATCGGGGTCGACTCCGCGCTGGAGTGCGTCGGCACGGACCAGGCGATGACGACCGCGATCGACGCCACCCGGCCCGGCGGCGGGGTGGGATTCGTCGGCGTCCCCCACGGCGTGGAGCTGCCGGTCGGGACGCTCTTCGCCAAGAACGTCGGCCTGCGCGGCGGGATGGCGCCGGTGCGCCGCTACCTCCCCGAGCTGCTCGCCCTGGTCCAGGACCGCAGCATCGACCCGGGCCGGGTCTTCGACCTCACGCTGCCGCTCGAGGAGTCGCCCGAGGGCTACCGCGCCATGGACGAGCGCCGCGCGGTGAAGGTGATGCTGACGCCATGACCCACCTCGAGCCCGCGACCTACCTCGCCCACCTGCGCGCCCAGTCCGAGAGGTTCGCCGCGGTGCTGGAGAGCTGCCCGCCGGACGCCCGGGTGCCGTCCTGCCCCGACTGGGACGCTGCCGACCTGCTGTGGCACCTCACCGGCGTGCAGCGCTTCTGGCACCACATCGTCTCGCACCGGCCCGCCGGACCGGACGACTACGTCGAGGCCGAGCGTCCCGCGTCGTACGACGACCTGCTGGCCCTCTTCCGTGCCACCCACGAGCAGCTGGCCTCCGCGCTGGCGGGCGCCGATCCGGCTGAGCCGGCCTGGACCTGGGCTCGGGACGACCAGAGCGTCGGCTTCACCTACCGCCGGCAGGCGCAGGAGGCGCTCATCCACCGCCTCGACGCCGAGCTCACCGCCGGAGACGTGACGCCGCTCCCGCCCGACCTCGCCGCCGACGGGGTCGACGAGGCGCTCGACGTCATCTTCGGTGGCCTGCCCGACTGGGGGAGCTTCGACCCGCTCCCGCTGTACGTCGAGTACCGGATCAGTGACACGGGCGACTCGGTCTGGGCGCAGCTCGGCACCTTCTCCGGCACGGCACCCGACGGCACGGTGCGCTCAGGCGAGCCCGACCAGCACGTGGTGCCCGCGCCGGGCCGGGCCGCGGACCTGGTGGTCGCCGGCACGGCCGAGCGCCTCGACGGCTGGCTCTGGCACCGGTACGACGCCACCGGGATCTCCTTCGAGGGCGATCCCGAGGTCCGGGAGCGGATGTCCGCCGTCCTGGGCCAGGCGATCGACTGACGCCCGGCTGCTGACGGGGGACTCAGCACTCGATCACGTTGACGGCCAGGCCGCCGCGTGAGGTCTCCTTGTACTTCGTGTGCATGTCGCGGCCGGTGTCGCGCATCGTCTTGATCGCGCGGTCGAGCGAGACCGTGTGCCGGCCGGTGCCGGCGAGGGCGAGGCGGGCCGCGTTGATCGCCTTGACCGAGGCGATGGCGTTGCGCTCGATGCAGGGGATCTGCACCAGCCCGCCCACGGGGTCGCAGGTGAGCCCGAGGTTGTGCTCGATCCCGATCTCGGCGGCGTTCTCGACCTGCTCGGGCGTGCCGCCGAGGACCTCGCAGAAGGCGCCGGCCGCCATCGAGCACGCGGAGCCGACCTCGCCCTGGCAGCCGACCTCGGCGCCCGAGATCGACGCGTTCTCCTTGAACAGCGCGCCGATCGCTCCCGCGGTGAGCAGGAAGCGGACGATGCCGTCGTCGTCGGCGCCGGGGACGAAGCGGACGTAGTAGTGCAGGACCGCCGGGATGATGCCGGCCGCGCCATTGGTCGGGGCGGTCACCATCCGGCCACCGGAGGCGTTCTCCTCGTTGACGGCGAGGGCGAAGAGGTTGACCCAGTCCATCGCCCGGAGCGGGTCGACGTCCTCGGTCTGCTCCGTCAGCCGGGCGTGGAGTGCGGGAGCGCGGCGCGGGACCTTGAGCCCGCCGGGCAGGACCCCCTCGTGCGCGCAGCCGTTGCGCACGCACGTCACCATGACCTCCCAGATCTCGAGCAGCCCTCGGCGCACCTGCTCCTCGGAGCGCCAGGAGAGCTCGTTGGCGAGCATGACGTCGCTGACGCGCAGACCGGTGCGCTCGCAGGTCTCGAGCAGCTCCGCCGCCGAGCTGAACGGGTAGCGCACGGGCGTCGCGTCGGCGACCACCCGGTCGGCACCCACGGCGGACTCGTCGACGACGAAGCCGCCGCCGACCGAGTAGTAGACGCGCTCGCGGAGCAGGCCTCCGGTCGCGTCGTAGGCCTCGAACCGCATGCCGTTCGGGTGCCCCGGCAGCGACTTGCGCCGGTGCATGACGAGGTCGTCCTCACCCAGGGCCACGTCGTGCAGGCCGGCCAGCCGCAGCCGGCCGCCGGCCCGGATGGCGGCGGCGCGCTCGTCGTACGTCGTGATGTCGACGGTCGCCGGCTCCTCGCCCTCCAGGCCCAGGAGCACCGCCTTCTCCGAGCCGTGACCGTGGCCGGTGGCGCCGAGGGAGCCGAAGAGCTCGGCCCGCACCCGGGCGACGTCCGCGCCCAGGCCGTCGGAGACGAGGCCCTGAGCGAAGAGCCGCGCCGCACGCATCGGACCGACGGTGTGCGAGGACGAGGGACCGATGCCCACGGAGTAGAGGTCGAACACGCTGAGGGCCACGCCTCCACCGTAGTCCCGCGCCACTGATCGAGCAGGCGTCGATGAGTTCGCGGTGTTCGACCGGTCGAAGGGGGTGAGCGGCCGTACCCTCGTCCCCGACGGCCCCCCACCGAGAGGCGATCCCGAACCCCATGAGCACCGCCCACCCCGCCGACAGCCACGACCTCATCCGGGTGCACGGCGCCCGGGAGAACAACCTCAAGGACATCAGCGTCGAGATCCCGAAGCGGCGGCTCTCGGTCTTCACGGGCGTGTCGGGCTCGGGCAAGAGCTCCCTGGTCTTCGCGACCATCGCCGCGGAGTCGCAGCGGATGATCAACGAGACCTACAGCACCTTCGTGCAGGGCTTCATGCCCTCCCTGGCCCGACCCGAGGTCGACGTGATCGAGGGGATCACGACCGCCATCCTGGTCGACCAGGAGCGGATGGGCGCCAACGTGCGCTCGACCGTCGGCACCGCCACCGACGCCAACGCCATGCTGCGCGTGCTCTTCAGCCGGATCGGCGATCCCTTCATCGGGCCGCCCACAGCCTTCGCCTTCAACGTGCCGACCCGGAGGGCGAGCGGTGTCATGAGCACCGAGAAGGCAGGTGGCAAGGTCGAGAAGAACGTCGTGAAGCAGGCGGTCTACCTCGGCGGCATGTGCGCCGAGTGTGAGGGACGGGGCAGCATCTCCGACCTCGACCTCGCCCAGATCGTCGACGAGAGCAAGTCCCTGGCCGAGGGCGCCATCCTGGTGCCCGGCTACACCGCCGACGGCTGGATGGTCGCGGCCTTCAAGTCCGCGATCCCGGCCGACGTGCCGGTGCGCGAGCTCACCCCGGAGCAGCGCGAGGACTTCCTGTACGCCGAGCCGCGCAAGGTCAAGGTCGAGAAGATCAACGTGACCTACGAGGGCCTGATCCCGAAGATCCGCAAGTCGATGTTCAGCAAGGACGTCGACTCCCTCCAGCCGCACATCCGCGCCTTCGTCGACCGGGCCGCGGTCTTCGCGGACTGCCCCGCCTGCGACGGCACCCGCCTCAACGAGGCGGCTCGGTCGTCGCTGATCGACGGCAAGAGCATCGCGGACGTCTGCGCGATGCAGATCACCGATGCCGCGCAGTGGGTGCGCGGCATCGAGGACCAGTCCGTGGCGCCGCTGCTCCGCAACCTGCTCCACCTCTTCGACTCGTTCGTCGAGATCGGGCTGGGCTACCTCTCGCTCGACCGGCCCGCCGGTACGCTGTCGGGCGGCGAGGCGCAGCGGACCAAGATGATCCGGCACCTCGGCTCCGCGCTGACCGACGTCACCTATGTCTTCGACGAGCCGACCATCGGCCTGCACCCGCACGACATCGCCCGGATGAACAAGCTGCTGCTGGAGCTGCGCGACAAGGGCAACACCGTGCTCGTCGTCGAGCACAAGCCGGAGACGATCGCGATCGCCGACCACGTCGTCGACCTCGGGCCGGGCGCCGGCACGGGCGGGGGAACGGTCTGCTTCGAGGGCGACGTCGCCGGACTGAAGGAGGCCGACACCCTCACCGGCCGACACCTCGCCTACCGCGCCGAGCTCAAGGACGAGGTCCGTACGCCGACCGGCGCCCTCGAGATCCGCGGCGCGTCCAGCCACAACCTGCGCGACGTGGACGTCGACGTCCCGCTCGGCGTGCTGTGCGTCGTCACCGGCGTGGCCGGCTCCGGCAAGAGCTCGCTGATCCACGGGTCGATCGCCGGGCGGGACGAGGTGGTGGTGGTCGACCAGGGTGCGATCAAGGGGTCGCGGCGGAGCAACCCGGCGACGTACACCGGCCTGCTCGAGCCGATCCGGAAGGCCTTCGCGAAGGCCAACGGCGTCAAGCCGGCGCTGTTCAGCGCCAACTCCGAGGGTGCCTGCGAGAGCTGCAACGGCAACGGGATGATCTACACCGAGCTGGGGTTCATGGACACCGTGGCGACGCTGTGCGACGAGTGCGGAGGCCGGCGCTTCCAGGCCTCCGTGCTCGAGCTGACCTTCGGCGGGCTCAACATCGCCGAGGTCCTCGACCTCCCGGTGGCCGAGGCGCACGCCTTCTTCGCCGAGGGTGATGCGAAGACGCCGGCGGCCGCCTCGATCCTGCAGCGGCTCGAGGACGTCGGGCTCGGCTACCTCAAGCTCGGCCAGCCGCTCAACACCCTCTCGGGCGGTGAGCGGCAGCGGCTGAAGCTGGCGATGCGGATGGGGGAGAAGGGCGGCGTGTACGTCCTGGACGAGCCGACGACCGGCCTGCACCTCGCCGACGTGGACAACCTGCTCCGCCTTCTCGACCGCCTCGTCGACTCCGGCAAGTCCGTCATCGTGATCGAGCACCACCAGGCCGTGATGGCGCACGCCGACTGGATCATCGACCTCGGCCCGGGCGCGGGCCACGACGGTGGCACGGTGGTCTTCGAGGGGACGCCGGCCGAGCTCGTCGCCAAGGGTTCGACCCTGACGGGGGAGCACCTGGCGGCGTACGTCGCCGGGTGAGGGCTCAGGCCCGCTCGGCCTCGATCAGCCGGACCAGCTCGGCGGTGACCCGCTGCAGGGGAGCGCTGGACCGCTGGGCGAGGCTCAGCACGACCGCGCCCTCGACCGCGCTGAGCGCGAGCATGGCGAGCGGCTCCGAGCGCGTCTCCGGCACCCCGCACTCGCGGAAGTACTCGGCGATGAAGGCGGTCCAGTCCGCGAAGGCCGCTCCGGCCAGGTCGCGGCCGGTGGGCTCGCTCTCGCCGCCGAGCGCAGCGGCGACGACGGGGCAGCCAGCCGTGTAGTCACTGGCCTCCGCCTCCGAGCGCCACACGTCGACGATCAACGGGATCGCGACGGACGGCTCGAGTCCTCGCAACGCCTCCAGCCCCTCGGAGTACTCCGCGACCGCACCGCGGACGGCGTCCTCGACCATCTCGGAGCGTCCGCCGGGGAAGTAGTGGTAGAGCGAGCCCCGCGACGCGCCGGCCTCGGCCACGACGTCGATCATGGTCGTGCCCGCCACCCCACGCCGCTGCAGCAGGTCGCGGGTGGAGCGGACGATCCGCTCGCGCTTGGCGGGGTCGGGCCGGCGCGCCATCAGGACCTCACAGCCCGCGCCGGCCGACGCGGACGCTGTCGAGGCCGTTGCGCACCATGTACTGCGCGACGTTGAGTGCCGGGTGACGGCGCGGCGCCGGCTCCTTGCCGTCGGCCATCCGCCACATCTGGACGGTGTACGCCGTCAGCTCGGTCAGGCTGTCGACCAGCCGGATGCCGCTGCGCCGGGGCCGGACGTCGCTCCTGGTCGTCGTGCCGTCGAGGAGGCGGCCGGGCACGTCGGGCTCGACCGTCAGGGGCCGGCCCAGACCGACCACGTCGATGGCGCCGCTGGCGACCGCGTCGTTCATCGCGTCGGCGGTGCGGAAGCCGCCGGTGAGCATCAGGGGGAGATCCGGCAGCTCGGCCCGCACGCGGAGCGCGTAGTCGAGGAAGTAGGCCTCCCGCTTGCGGGTGCTCTCCTTGAGCGAGGGGTCGACGCCGAGCATCGCCGCCGACGAGTACGTGCCGCCCGAGACCTCGAGGAGGTCGATCCCCTCGGCGGCGAGCGCGTGCACGACGGCGATCGACTCGTCCTCGGTGAAGCCGCCGCGCTGGAAGTCGGCGGAGTTGAGCTTGATCCCCATGGCGGCGTCCGGTCCGATCTCGGCACGTATGGCACGGGCGATCTCGGTGACGAAGCGGCGCCGCTTCTCCGGCGTACCGCCCCACTCGTCGGTGCGCTGGTTCGCCAGCGGGGAGAGGAACTGGCTGACGAGGTAGCCGTGGGCGCCGTGGATCTGGACGCCGTCGAAGCCGGCCCGGACCAGGACCCCGGCCGTGGTGGCGAAGCGCCGGATGATGTCCTCGATCTCGGCGCCCGTGAGGGCCCGCGGCTCGGCGAACATGCCGGCACTGCCGTCGAGGGCCACCGCGGAGGGGGCGACCGGCTGGGGCGTGAGCGTCCGCGGCGCCTGACGGCCCGGATGGTTGATCT
>OFDC01001310.1_pt1 | contig 13526 bp, 16 predicted proteins | sample 1520941 | NCBI WGS metagenome assembly OFDC01 (sample SAMEA94258168, study PRJEB24077) | hot springs metagenome | biome: Aquatic biome; feature: Water | place: India | collected 2012-12-06 | depth 5 m | reverse complement strand
GATCGACGCGGCGATGGGCCAAAGGCGGCCCGCCCCTCCGGGGTCGCGTCAGGAAGCCCGCTGGCGGCGTCGCGGCCCTTGCAGGGGCAACCAGCCCCTGCTGCGAACCACTCCTATCCAGCGGACTTCCTGACGCGATGCAGGCGTTTCCATCCTACTGAAACAGACTCTAAGCCTGCGGCCCCACCCCCAACCCCTCCCGCGAGCGGGAGGGGAGCGAGACTTGCCAGCTTGCTGGCTAGTCGCAGCGGGGTGGGTCAAGGTCCTCGGGGAAATTGACGTTCATCAGCGCCGCCGGAAGATCGATCTGGCGCGCGGTGATCGCGTCGGCGAAGCGGTAGAGCGAGCGCCCGCCGCCTTCAAGGAATGCCGCGAGCGCGGGTAAGTCGCTGACCGGCCACAGCCCCACGACCGGCTGGCTTTCGACAATCGCGGCACCTTCGCCTGCCAGTGATGCGGTCAGATCATGCGGCAGATCGGGCGCATCCACCCCGGCGGAAAGCACGTGGGTGAAGCCCCCCGCCTCGGCATGGCGCAGCGCCGCCGAAAGACCGCCCAAAGGGCCAAGGCCAGCCTCCGGCCAGTCGGGGAGGCACACGAAGCCGGCCTCTTCGCGCCCGCACACCACCACATTAGCGCATTGGGCGGAGAGTGCGGCGGCGACCCGGTCGATCAGCCGCGCGCCATGGTAGAGGGCCTGCGCCTTGTCGCTGCCGAAGCGGCGTGCCTGTCCGCCTGCGAGGATCGCGCCCAGCAGCAACGGGATGTGCTCAGTCGAAGGCCTCGGTCGCATTGCCCTCGGCATTGTAGACCGGCCCCTCGGCGTCAACCCGGTACTTCGCGCTGACCGCTGCGGTGATCCCGAACTGGCCGATATGATCGCGCATCCCGGTATAGGCCGGATCGCGGAAGTGGGCGGCGAGGGCCTCCTCGCTCTCCCACTCCTCGAACACGTTGACGCGGGCGGGGTTCATCGAACAGGCGCTCCAGTCGTAGTGGATGCAGCCCTTTTCCGCGAGCGCCGCCTCGATATGCGGGCGGGCGGTGCGCAGGGCCTCCTCGCGCTGGGCAGGGTCGAGGTCGATTTGCGCCGAGATCAGTATTTTTGCCATGGTTTTCAGCCTTCCACACCGAATTCGGCGATAATCTTGAATGTGCGCGAGGTGAAAAGCCAGCGGCCATCGTCCTTGCGCAATTCGTCTTCATAGAGTCCTCCGACATGGCGCGCCTTGCCGTCCTTGGGCTTGAGGATTTCCTGCGTCTGCACCCGCGCCTTGGCGGTGTTGCCGGTGACTGCGATCATGCACGGCACGCAATGGAAGCTCACCGCCTCCAGCCCGCTCATCGCGCCGTTCCAGAAGGTGACGATCGCCTCCTTGCCGTGGGTCTGGTGGCCCATCAGGTCCCAGTCGGCATCCTCGGCCCAGACGCTCGCCCAGGTGTCGCTGTCGATCCGCACCACGCCGTCCGCATAGGTGCCGTTCAATTCCTGGATCGCCACGCGATCTTCGAGGGGTCCGGTAAACATGGTTCTCTCTCCCAGTGTTGCAGGCGGCTATCGGCCCCGAGGGGGCGCGGCGACAATGCCCACTTTTGGGAAGGGTGGGGACGGGGCGGGGCGTGTTACTCCCGCGCCCGAGAGAGGAGACATCTGATGGGACAACTCGAGGGCAAGAGCGCCGTCATTCTGGGCGCGGCGTCGGAGGGCAACATGGGCCAGACCATCGCCCGCCTGTTCGCGCATGAGGGCGCCAAGGTGATGGTGGCAGGCCGCAAGGAAGCCCCGCTCGCCGCGCTGGCAGACGAGATCGGCGGGGCCCATGCCCTGTGCGACATTGCCAAGAAGCCGGAAGTCAACGCCATGGCCGATCACGCGGCGGCGACCTTCGGGCGGGTCGACATCGCGATCAACACCACCGGCTGGGGTCTGCTGGCGAGCCTTGAAGAGATCACCGACGAGCAGCTCGACCAGATCGTCGACCTGCAGTTCAAGGGCGTGCACCACTTCCTGCAGGCCTTCGTCAGAGTGATGAGCGCGCAGGCGCCCACCGGCGGCTCGCTGATCTCGCTGTCCTCGGCGACGACCAAGGCGATCATCACCAACCATGCCGCCTATATCGGCACCAAGCGCGGGTCCGAGGCGCTGATCGAGTGCGTGGCCAATGATTACGGGCACTTGGGGATCAAGGCCAACACGGTCTCCCCCGCCTTCACCGACAGCCCGATGACCCACGCAAGCTTCCAGGTGCCGGGCCTCACCGACGCCTTCCTGCCGCGCTACCCGATGGGGCGGCTCAATACCGTGGACGATGTCGCCCATGCCTGCCTGTGGCTGAGCACCGACCAGGCCTATGTCACGGGGGCGAATATCCAGCCCAATGGCGGGCTGATCATGCGCGGCAATCCGCAAGCCGGGGACGTCGCCGCAGCGATCGGGGCGGCGATGGCGAAGCTGCAAGGGTAAGCGAAACGCCCCGTCGGTGTTTCACGTGGAACATCAGACGGGGCGATGACGAACCGGCAACCACCGCGCAACGACTGCGCAACGCCCCGCTCAATACTGAGCGGTTCCCCCGTCGACGCTGATCTGCTGACCGGTGATCCCCGCGCCCGCCTCGCTCGCCAGCAGCACCGCGACCGCGGCGACCTCCTCGACCGTGTTCGGGCGCTTGATCGCGGCTTCTGAGGCGAAGAGGTCGATCATCTCCTCGAACTCCAGCCCCATCGCCTTGGCAGTCGCGGGGCCGTTGTTCCTGATGATGTCGGTGATGACGATGCCGGGGCAGATCGCGTTGACCGTCACCCCCGCCGCGCCGACTTCGCGCGCGAGGCTCTTGGTCATGCCGTTCACCGCGTGCTTGGCGGCCGAGTAAGCGGTCAGCACCGCCTTGCCGTGCTTGCCCTCCATCGATGAGATGTTGATCACCCGGCCCTTGCCCTTTTCGAGCATGGTCGGCAGCGCGCGGCGGGTGGCCCAGAAGGTCGAATAGACGTTCCACTTCATCGCCTCGTCGAAGGCGTGGTCGGACAGGTTGACGAGCGGCTGGAGATCCCCCGCCCCGCCCGCATTGTTCACCAGAATGTCGAGCGTGCCGAAATGCGCGATCACGGCATCGACGAAGCCCTCAAGATCCCCTTGCGCCATCACGTCGCCCGCGATGAAGATCGCGCGGTCGCCTGCCCCGAGTTCCTCGAGCACCTTCGCGCCCTTTTCGGCATTGCGCGCGAACAGGGCGACGCTGGCGCCCTCGGCCAGAAACGCCTCGGCGATCCCGCGCCCCATGCCTGCCGTGCCCCCGGTGATCGCGGCGATTTTTCCTGCGAGTTTCATTCTGTGTCCTCTCTCGTCATTGCGAGGAGCCGAAGGCGACGAAGCAATCCACGGACTGCCGTCGCACCCGGGCCTACCCTCGGTCCATGGGTTGCTTCGCCTGCGGCTCGCAATGACGAATAGGAGGATCGTGGCGGGGCCGCACCTTGCCAAAATGACGGGTTGCCCGATGCATGGCGCACAGCGTCTATTCCCGGCATGGAACAGGTCGACGTCATCATTCTGGGAACAGGCGCGGCCGGCATGGCCGCCGCGCTGGCCGCGCACGAGGCTGGCGCGAAGGTCGCCCTGATCGAACGCTGGGACCGCGTCGGCGGCACCTCGGCGATTTCGGGCGGGGTGATCTGGGTGGCGGACAACCCCCGGATGCGCGCGGCGGGGATGGCCGACAGCCGCGAGGACGCGCTCGCCTATTTCCGCAGCCTCGATCACGGCGATCTGGTGGACGAGACGCTCGAGGCCTTTGTCGACAAGGGGCCCGAGGCGCTGGCCTTTCTGGAAGACGCGGGCGCGCTCTCTGTCTCGGTGCTGCCGGGCTATCCTGACTACTATCTCGACCGTCCGGGCGCGAAGCCCGAGGGGTCGCGGGCGCTAGACCATGATCTGTTTGCGCTTGGCGAGCTGGGTGAATGGGCCTCCAAGATCTACGCCATCGAGGAGCCCAAGCCGCTGATGCTGCGCGAGACGCCCTTGGGCGGGGCAACCGCGATGCCGCCGATGGAAGTGCTTGGGGCACGCATGGCCGCCCGCCAATGCGGCTTCGGGCAGGCGATGGTGGCGCGGCTCTTGAAGGCCTGCCTCGACCGGGGAATCGCGCCGATCCTCGGGGTGGAGACCAAGCGGCTAATCAAGGACGGGGAGCGGATCACCGGGATCGAGGGTGTGCGGGACGGCGAGCCGTTCGCGCTTGCCGCCCGGCGCGGGGTCATCATCACCACCGGCGGGTTCGAATGGGACTCCGAGCTGCGCCAGACCTTCCTGCGCGGCCCCGTCACCGCCCCCGCCAGCCCGCCCACGGGTATGGGCGGGGGCCTCAAGCTGGCCATGGCAGCGGGCGCGAAGCTCGGCAACATGACCAGCGCATGGTGGGCACCCACCCTCGTGACCCCCGACGCGCCATGGGCCAGCGGCGAGCAACGCGCGCAGATCATCCTGATCGAGCGCACGGTTCCGCACAGCATCATGGTCAATCGCTCCGGGCGGCGGTTCTGCAACGAGGCGGCGAATTACTCGGCCTTGGGGGGCGTGTTTCACCAGTTCGATCCGGCCAATTACGATTACCGCAATTTGCCGGCCTATCTCATCTTCGACGCGCAATATGCCGCGCGCTATCCGCTGGGCACGCGCCAGCAGGGGCAGCCGATACCGGAGTGGGTGAAGCGCGCCGAGACGCTCGAAGGGTTGGCGGCGCAGCTCGACGTCGATGCTGCGGCGCTCACCGAGACCGTCGCGCGGTTCAACGTCCATGCCGACGCGGGCCATGATCCCGATTTCGGGCGCGGCACCAGCGCCTATGATCATTTCTATGGTGATCGCTCGCGCTCGGGAACAGCCGTCACCTTGGGAGCGATCCGCGAGGCACCCTTCTACGCCGTCGAGATCAGCTCGGGCCTGCTCGGCACCAATGGCGGCCCGCGCACCGACGGGCAGGCGCGCATTCTGGGGCATGACGGCGTGCCGATCCCGGGGCTGCTGGGGGCGGGGAACGCTATCGCTTGTCCCACCGGCGGCATCTACGCCGGTGCCGGAGGGACGCTCGGCCCGGCGCTCACCTTTGGTTACATCGCCGGGCGCACGGCGGCTTTGGCGAATATTTAGAGCCAACCTCCGTCACCCAGAACTTGTTTCAGGGGCCACCCCTCGACCTGCTCCGTCCGTTCTGTGATGCGCGATGGATGCTGAAACGAGTTCAGCATGACGGGTGTGGTTTGAGCGGGTCAGTCACCCAACCACCGGTCAATTGTATCGTGGAAGAACCGCACCCGCGCCTCCTGCCCGGCGAGGTGCCCACCCTTGTAGCCCCTCGAACGCAGGCCCTTCTGCTGCTCGCTCCAGATGCTCACGTCCTGATCGATGCCGGGGCCGCAGGAGAGCTCGCCCACAACACCGCGCTGGTGCGGCACCGGAACCGTGCGGTCGACCTCCTGCCCCATCGAGTAGGCGAAGTAGCGGTCCACGCCTTCCGGGAACCAGGTGAAATACCACATGTCGAAATAGCACCGCTCGGGATCGGTCGGGTGCGGATCGGCGCGCAGCCAGATGCAGCCGTCGGGCTTGAGACTGAAGCTGATGTTGGGGAAGATCGTGTAGTGGAAGTGATCGGTCAGCTGCGCATCGTGGAAGTGGCTGAAATCGTAACCCTTCTCCGCGCCCTTCGCGCGCTTGGCCTGCTGGAGCGCCTCGCGGGTGCGCAGCGGATCATCGCGGAAATCTTCGGGCTCGAGGCCCCAATAAGTGAGTTCCGTCCGCATCATGTCGAGCACGGTGTCGGTGTGGCCCCGCAAGCTGCGTGACGGGCGCGAGCCCGGCATGAACATCCGCGCATGGCCGTGCGGGGCGTAGAGATCGAACTGGCAGTCCCTGTAGCTCTGCTCCATCACGAAACGGGTCTGCGGGTGGACGAAGGGCAGGTGGTAGCTCTCGTTGAAATTGTCCTGCACGCACTTCCAGTTCCAGTCGCCCTCCAGCGTCACCCAGTGGGTGCGGTGCATCTGCTCCATGCGGTAACCGTCAATCTGATGCGCGACCGGGCCGAGATGGTCGGCGAGCGGGGTGGCGTTCGGATCGAGATTGACCCAGACGAAGCTGGCGAAGACCTCGCACTTGACCTCTTCCAGCCGCACCTTGCCGCACGGGTTGCCGCCCGAAAAATCCTCGGGGCAGGGGACGAAGTTCAATTCGCCCTCGGGCGTGAAGCGCCAGCCGTGGTAGGAGCAAGCGAGGCGTTTCGAGTGGCCCGCCTCCTCCATCACCAGCCGTTTCCCGCGATGCGGGCAGACATTGTAGAAGGCGCGCACCACGCCGTCCTCGCCGCGGATGACGAGGATGCTTTCGCGGCCGATGTCGTAGGTGAAGAAATCGCCGGGCTTGGCGACCTGCGCGGCGAGGCCGCCGATCAGCCACGCCTTGGTCCAGATCCCGTCCCACTCGGCTTGCATGAACTCGCGCGACCAGTAGCGGCTGCCGTTGATGGGCTTGCCCGACAGCGCGGGCATCGGTTGCGGCGTCACATCGATCCGCTGCGGGGTGGGTTTGAGCAGGGTCGCCATCGTCAGCGCTTCCTCGGCTCGAAGGTGATGTTGAGCTGCTTCAGGCTCCGCAGCAGGAAGTGCGGGTGGTAGCTGAAGTCGTTCTCGCCCGGCGCGAAGTCCATGTCCTCGAAGCGGTCGACCACGGCCTGAAAGCCCCAGGTCAGTTCGCGGCGGGCGAGCGGCGCGCCGAGGCAGTGGTGCGTGCCCGAACCGAAGGCCATATGCGCGCCCGCCTTGGGCCGGTCGAGATCCAGCTTCTCGGGGCACTCAAAGAACCGCTCGTCACGGTTGGCTGCGCCGTAGCGGACGTTGACGACCGATCCGGCGGGGATCGTCACCCCGTCCAGCTCCACGTCCGCATGGGTGAAGCGCATCAGCGATTGCACCGGGCTTTCCAGCCGCAGCACCTCCTCGACGAAATTGCGCATATACTTGTCGGGATCGGCCTTGAGCTTGTGCCAGACATCCTTGTTCTCGATCAGCAGCTTCATCCCCGCCGCAAGCGCATTGGTGGTCGTCTCGCTGCCGCCGACAAAGGTGTCGGCCATCATTTCGGCGTGGAGTTCCTCGTCGTTGAGCGGTCGCCCCCAGCCTTCGATCACGGTGTTGACCAGCACGCTGATGAGCGAGCCATCCGGCTCTTCGCGCAGGCGTTCGAAGATCGGCTGGAAGTAATGCTGCGCCTCGATTTCGCGGTCGACCATTTCGAGGTGCTTGTCCTCGGGCAGCATCAGCGAAATGCGGTGGAAAAAGGCATCGGTCCAGCCCTTGATCCGCCACATGTCCTCACGCGCCGCGCCCATTTGTTCGCCGATGATGAACAGCGGCAGGGGGACGCAGAACTGGCGCACCCAGTCGCATTTCCCGTCAGCGAGGAATTCCTCGATCAGCTCGTAGGCGAGCGTTTCCACCCGCGGGTCGATGTCCTTGATGCGGCTGGGCTTGAACGCCTCGTTGAACATCGCGCGCATCTGCTTGTGGTTCGGGTCGTCGCGGCCCGCGAGCGTCGGCGCGGGGAGCCAGCCCTTCTCGCGGAAGCGTTCGGCCACCTTGCGCCCGCGTTCCATGTCCACCGGCGAGGCGCGCATCAGCTCGCTCAAGGCGGTCGAGGGGAAGCGCGCTGGGTCCATCAGCACCTCGCGCACATGGTCATAGCGGCTCACCACATAGATCTGCGTGCCGGGGATGTTGTAGACCGGGGCCTCGTCGCGCAGCTGCTTGTAGGCCTCGTAAGGGCACTGCTGGAGCCCGGGGTCGAACAGATTGATCTGGGGCTGGGAGTTCATCAGCGCACCTCGATCTTGTCGGCGCCCCACGGGGCAATCGTTTCGGCAGTCTTGAAGGCCTCGGGCAGTTCCTCGACCATGTGCCATGTCGCCGCCAGCCGCCCGAAGCCGACGAAGAACGCCACTGTCATGCCGAGTTCGACGACCTGCGCTTCGCTGAAGTGCTGGCGCAGGTCGGCATAGACTGTGTCGTCGATCGCCAGATGATCGGTCGCCATCAACTCGCCGTACCGGATCGCGGCCTTCTCGGCGGCGCTGAGGTTCTCGGCTTCCTGCGGGCGCTCCAATGAGCACACCAGCCCCTCGGTCACCCCGTCCGCGACCGCATCCGAATAGCGGATCGCCATGCAGGAACGGCACTGGTTGAAGAAGGCGACGCGCAGGCGGACAAGCTCGACCAGTCGTTCGGGCAGGGTGCGATTGTGCTTCAGCGCACCGCCAAAGCCCATCAGGCCCAGCGCCTGCTCCGGGCAATGCGCGAAATAGCGGGTGAGGCCCTGTTCCAGATCGGTCAGTTTGTCCGGCTGGATCGCGGCGACGAGGCGCGCGTCCCACTGGTCCGGCGCCAGCTTCTCGATACGGCTCACGGCTTTCTCTCCCCATACGCGGCACTGGCAAATTAGCCCGTTTCCGCAGGGGAAAGGCTGGGGGACAACCATGGTCACAGCAATTGGCGGATTCGCTAAGCGGACCGCCCCGCACGGGGAGAGCGGACTTGCAGGCGGACGCACCGCGATCACTGGCAGAGGTCGACCTGTTCGCTCCGGGCGCGCAGGAGCATTGGTGCAAGGCCTATGCCATCCTGCACGCCGAGGCCCCGGTACAGCGCCTGCCCGGCGAAGGGCTGACCCCGGGCACCGACGCTTTCGTCCTCACCAAATACGAAGACGTGCGCCGCGTGGTGATGGACTGGGACCGCTTCCCGCCCACGCTCTCGCTGCTGGTCGCGCATATCCAGCAATCGGGCGAGATGCCCACCCATATCCCCGATCTCGACGCGATGATCGCCTCGATCGTGACCCTGCGCCCCGATCCTGAGCTGTGGCGCGCGCACCGCAAGGAGCTGACCGATCCGTGGGTGGGGCCGGGCTGCACGCGGCACGCTGCGATGATTACGGGGCATGTTGATGCGCTGATCGCGGGGCTGCTCGCGAAGTCGCTCGCTGGCGAGCCGGTCGATTTCGTCGCCGCCTTCGCCCGTCCCCTGCCGCAGCGGGTGATGGCGAGCGTGCTCGGCTTTCCGATGGAGGACATCCCCCGCCTCGAACAATGGGGCAATGCGCAGGTCATGTCCTATGTGATCGGGACGACCCACAAGAACATCCTCACCCCTGAACAAACGCAGGAGAAATTCCGGTTGCTGGCGGGGATGAAGGACTATGTGGCGGAGCAAACCCGCGAGAAGCGCGCCCGCCCGCAAGACGACATGATCAGCTTCCTCACACAGGTCGAGTATCAGGCATTGGGCCGCAAGCTCACCGACGACGAGATCAATGGCGTGGTCTACGCGATGGTGATCGGCGGGCTGGAGACAACCCAATATGCCCTCGCCGAACAGGCGCAATTGCTGTGTGAGCGGCCCGGCATGTTCGCGACGCTGCGCGGCGACCGCAGCGCGATCCGCACCTTCATCGAGGAAGGGATGCGGCTGCGCTCGCCGACGCAGGGCCTGTCGACCCGCATCTGCGCCCATGACGAGGTGTTTCAGGGCATCGAAGTGCCCGCCGGATCGATGCTCCACCTTCGCTGGGCGGCGGCCAATATCGACGCGGATGAATTCGAAGACCCGCTCGACCTGAAGCTCGACCGCAAGGCCGCGACCCGCCACCTCGCCTTCAGTCAGGGACCGCGCTCGTGCCCCGGCTCCAATATCTCGCGATTGGAACAGATGATCGCGTGGGAGAAGCTCTGCGATGCCTTCGCCGACCTCGCCTACGCGCCCGGCAATGATTTCCGCCACCAGGGCGGGATCATGCTCGGCATCCACCGGCTGTTCCTGAACCTCACACCCGCCTGAACGGAGACCCAACGCATGGCCAGTCTGCTCGCGCACATAAGAATCCAGCTCGGCAAGGAGGAGAAGTGGGAGGCGATCATGCATGACATGGTCCACCACACCTTTGGCACCGAGGAAGGCGTGCTGCGCTACGAATACTGGAAGGGGCAGGAGCCGCTTTCGTATTACTGCCTGCTGAGTTTCAAGGACAAGTGGGCCTTCTATCACCACCAGATGTCCGACCACCATGAGGGCCACGATTTCGCCGATGTGCTCGCGGGCATCACCCTCGAGTATATTGATCCGGTCGAGGGCGCCGGCGGGGGGCTGCCGCATACCGAAGACCCCGCTTTGCCGGACGACGCCAGCGAGGCAATGAAGACCGCGCAGGAACGCTTCCCGCTTTCGATCCCAGCATGGTGGGGGGCGCGGGCATGACCCTCGAGGAACAGGTGCAGCAGCTGCTTGACCGGCAGGCGATCCATGATCTGATCGCGCGCTATTCGCGGACATTGGACTGGCTCGACGATGAGGGGCAGGCGGGGTGCTACTGGCCTGACGCAAGCATCGACTACGGGTTTTTCAAGGGCACGGCAGCGGAGTTCGTGCCGTTGGTGATGGCGGTGGAACGCTCGACCGGGCGCCGCTGGCACATGCTCGCGCCGCTCTCGGTGAAGCTGACCAGCGCCACCGCGGCGGAGGGCGAATGCTACGGCGTGGCGCTTGGTTTCCGGCGCGAGGATGCCAATGGAGAGGGGAGCGAGCCCTACAAGGGCAACATGTATGGCGGGCGCTATCTCGACACTTACGAGAAGCGCCCCACCGAAAACGGACAGGAATGGCGCATTGCCAGCCGCCGCTACATCATGGACTGGACTTGTGTGATGCCCGACCAGCCGGATGCTTCGCCGAACGCGGCCTTCCCGCTGCCGATGCTGGACCTGAGGGAGAGCGGGCACCCGGATTATCGGCGGATGTAGTCAGGGGGTTCGCGCCAAGTCGCCAAGAGGCCAAGAGGTTGTGCTTGCGGCGAAGCCGCACTTCATTTTGTCGGAGCACGAAGATGTCGGCTGCGCCATTGGTCAGGCGCACCCTCTTGGCCCCTTGGCTTCTTGGCGCGAACCAATCTGCGGCTCCCCCTATCCTACAGCTCCCCCGCCGGGTCCATGTAATCGCGGTAATAGGTAAGCTTGCCGCCTTCGACCTTGTAGATGCCGACCCCGCCGCGCGAGGGATGCCCTTCCATGTGCATTGTCCAGCGCGCCCACACGGCGTGGTCGTCACCGCAGATTTCGTCGACGGTGAAGTGCACCTTCCGGTCGCCCATTTCCTTCACCATCGTGGTCATGAAGCCCATGATCGCCTCGCGGCCCCGGTATTGCCCCCAGATCGGGTCTTCGAGGAAGGCGTCCTCGGCGAAGAGATCGACCAGCCTAGTATAGTCGCCGCTGTCCTGGATGCGCCAGAAGTCTTCGATCACGCGCTGTGCTTCGCCGGGCATGTGCTCTCTCCCCAAGTTCGGTGCTGCCCAATCTGCCACGAGGCTTGCCGCGCTCCCCCTGCGAAAATGGCGAGGCTGTCGTGGCGGCACGCTGCGGTATCCTCGCGCGCAAAGGAGAGGCATCATGTCGACCACCCCCCGCGTATCCTCAGGCGTTGCCGGAGAGCCTGCGCATTTCGGCTCGGTGCTCGCCCACCAGCCTGCCATCGCGGAGAGCTTTTTTGCGCTCTACGGGCGGTTCTGGGGCTCGGACGTGCTGGCTGCGCGGATCAAGGAGGTCGCGCGGATGCGCAATGCGCGGGTCACCGAGTGCGGGTTTTGCCGCAATGTCCGCTTCGACAAGGCGCTCGGGCAGGGCTTGGGCGAGGAGGTGGTGGACGACATCACCGATGGCTACGAGACCAGCGCCAAGCTGACCGATGCCGAGAAGGCCGCGCTGAAACTCACCGACGCGCTGATCCACGATCCCGAATTGCTGGGCGGCGATGCGCGGGCGGCTTTGCAGCGGCACCTTACGCCTGCGCAGATCGCCGAACTGGGCTTGGGCGTGACGCTGTTCCTCGCGCTCGCCAAGGCGCTGATCACCATGGGGCTGGAGCCGGAGGTGATGGACCGCACCGTGCTGCCGACCCCGGCGGTGCTGGAGGCCGCAGAATGAGCGCGGTGTGTGCAGCCCTGGCCGCTGATCCGGTGCTGGCCGCGCATTACGCCGATTTCAGCGCGAAGACCGAAGCCGCGCTCGATCCCGCGCTGGTGGTGCTGGTGAGGCAGGCGGTCGCGGCGGTGCACGGGATGGGCGCCGCGCCCGACGAGAGCGCTCTGGACGAGGGCACCCGCACTTGCCTCGCCTACGCCCGGCGGATGCCGTTCGAGCACACCGCGATCACCGATGAAGAGGCGGCGGCGGTCGTCGCGCATCTCGGCGAGGCGGGGTTCGTGGCCTTCTCGGTGCTGGCTGCGCTTGCCGATGCGGAGTGCAGGGCGGAGCAGGTCGGGTTGGCGGAGCTGGCGGGGGCCGGCTAAGGGTTCACGCAGAGACCGCAGAGGAGCAGAGACCGCGGAGAAGGATACGCGGCTTTGCCGCGGGAGTATCTCGCAGAGGCGCAGAGTAGAAAGGGGAGACACGGAGGGGTCGTGCGTGCCGAAGGCACATCCATGACTTGCTGCGGTGCGGCTCGTCGCGACGTCCGAGATGGAGTGCGGCTGCCCCGCGGGCGCGACATCTCTGCGCCTCTCTGCTCCTCTGCGGTCTCTGCGTGAAACCCCTTTTCTTCTAACCCAACTCCCGCACCGGCTCACGCCCGTCCCAGCCCTTCGCGGCATCCGCCACGAAATCGTAGAACCCCGTCAGCTGCGGCGTCGGTTCATACAGCTCCAGCATATGCCCGAGGCTCGCCCGCGTATCGACGAAGGCAAAGGTCGTGCCGTCGCTCGTCACCGAAAGCTGCGCCAATGGCGCGTCCTCGGCTGCGAACCGCGCGATCTCGGCCTCCAGATCGTCGGCGAACAGCGCCGCATGGTGCAGGCCCTCGCGGCCCGAGCCCCAGGGATACATCTCGTGCAGCGCAGAATCGTCCGCGTTATGCTGCACCACCAGCTCCACCATCACGCCGCCCCATTGGCCATAGGCGCTGGAGTGGTCGAACGCCCGCTCCACCCCGCGATGCACCGATGACGCGAGCGCGACGTGCCGCAACACGAAGAACGGCCCCGATCCGAACTGCCGGTGATGCGCCGCCGCGGCCGCTTCAAGGTCATTGACCTTGTAAGCCAGCTGCCGGACGGGGAGCACCTCAGTTGACCGCCCGGTCCTTGCCCACCCAATAGGGCGCGCGCAGTTCCCGGCGCAGGATTTTCCCTGAGGGGTTCCTCGGCAGCGCGGGGATGAAATCGACCGACTTGGGGCACTTGTAGCCCGCGATCAGCGTGCGGGCGTGGGCGATCACTTCGGCTTCGGTCAGCTCCTCGCCCGCCTTCACCACCACGCAGGCCTTCACCGCCTCGCCCCACTTGGGGTCCGGCACGCCGATCACCGCCACGTCCGCCACCTTGGGGTGCGAATAGAGCGCGTTTTCGACCTCCGCCGGATAGACGTTCTCGCCGCCCGAGATGATCATGTCCTTCACCCGGTCGTGGATGTAGAGATAGCCGTCCTCGTCGA
>OFDC01001309.1_pt1 | contig 13556 bp, 19 predicted proteins | sample 1520941 | NCBI WGS metagenome assembly OFDC01 (sample SAMEA94258168, study PRJEB24077) | hot springs metagenome | biome: Aquatic biome; feature: Water | place: India | collected 2012-12-06 | depth 5 m | reverse complement strand
CTTCTTTTCCTAAGCTTTTTTAACCTTGCCTTAGCTAAAGAGGTGCCTTTTACACAGGAGGATAGGGATAGGATAACAAGGCTTGAGGTGAAGGTTGAAGAGGGTTTTAAAGCGGTCAATCAAAGAATTGATGATGTTAATAAAAGGATTGACGACTTAAAGGAGTCTACTCAAAAACAGAGTGATGATCTGAGAACCTTAATCCTCTGGGGCTTTGGTGTATTGTTTAGTGGTATGGGAATTTTAATAGGCTTGGTAATGTGGGACAGAAGGACCGCCATATCGCCTGTGGTAAAAAAGACAAGGGAGTTGGAAGATAAAAGCGATAGGGTGGAGAAAGTTTTAAAGGAATTGGCCAAAGAAGACCCAAAGATAGAGCAAGCCTTAAAACGGGCGGGATTGCTTTAAACCTTGAATTGACAATGGACCTTTAAAAGTTTAACATTTAAAGTATGAGAAAGTTTTTATTGGTCTTTGTGTTTTTAAGCTTCCTTGGCCTTGCCTTCTCTAAGGAAGTGCCTTTTACACAAGAGGATAGAGATAGGTTAAGAAGCATAGAAATAAAGGTTGAAAGGCTTGAGGTAAAAGTAGACGCCTTGGAAAAGCGCATGGATCTCCTTCAAAAACAGGTTGATGAGTTGAGGAGCGATTTTAGGAATTATATGAGCATTGTTTTGGGAGCTTTATTTACGGTTATAGTAGGAATAATCGCTCTAATTGGATTTATACTATGGGACAGAAGAACTGCCCTATCTCCCGTAGCCAAGAAGACAAAAGAATTGGAAGACAAAAGCGATAAGATAGAAAAAGTTTTAAAAGATTTAGCAAAAAGAAATCCAGAAATAGAAGAGGCATTAAAAAGGGCAGGACTTTTATAAATTAATTTTTTAATTCTATCTCTACGCCAAACTTATCAATCTCCTCTTTTAAATTTTTGTCCTTTATATCTTTGTAGCTTATCAAATCCACCTTATAGGGTAGGTCAAGGTCCTCTATCTTTGAGCCTATCCTTAGTATCTGTCTTAGGTTTATGTTTTCTCCCACAAGGGCTATATCTATATCGGAACTCGCCTTAGAAGTCCCCTTTACCCTTGAGCCAAATACAATAACCTTTTCTATGTTTCCCTCCTCTTTTAAAACATCCAGTATCTTTTTCAAAATATGCTCTGGTATGTCCATTTATGGGTCCTCTTTCCTCTCAATCTTTTCAAAGGTTTCCTTAAGCTTGTTAAAAAGGTCTGCATATTTTTACACAATTACCTCAAATATCTCTTCCACCATGCTTTCATCATAAACATGTAATGTAATGTTTCGTGCCTTTATTGTATCCATCCAAGCCTCACCATCCTCAATAAGCCCAACCCTAAAAGCTTCCCTTATGGCATCCCTTGAGCCTTTAATATTTTGATAACCTTGGTATTCTAAATAATCTTTGAGTAGGTTCCATGCAAGCTCATGGGTAAATTCAAAAGCCTGAATTAAACCTTGCTTTTCCAAAAGGGATAATTTCCCTTTCCTTAGAAAGCAATATTGCACTATTTAGCTGATTTAGAGCTTTTTTGTAGGAATTAAACCTATGCTTCCATCTTGGTAAGGCTTGCATCTATAAAGATTGTAATAAAAAACCCCGCACAGGGCGGGGCTGAACTTTTATGAGAGTTTAGAACTGGATTTGAAGGGCAAGTGTCCAGTCGGTGTAATTCTTCTCGTTTGAAGCTTTATTTTTGAGACTCACAACATCAGCACCGAGCTGGATCTTGACATCTTGACCCTTTATGTAGTAGTTGAGGAAAACTCCAGTTCTGTTGGTGTCCCTGTTAGCAGCAGTTCTGTCGTCGAGCTTTTCGTACCTTATGGCAAGGGCAGGCTTTCCAAGACCCACCACCTGGTCGTAGAGGAGCTGACCTTGGACATAGTAGGCTCTGTCTTTTACTTTGGCAATAGGTGAGGTAGTACCAGCAGGCATATCCTTCCTGTCCTGATAGCCAAGCTGGAGGTTAGGCACTATATCTCCAAACTTTTGCTCCCACATGGCGTCTACAGTCCAAGCCTTGGCAGTGCCAGATCTACCAGCTCCATCATCCCACTTTTGGCTGTTATATCCAAGACCTATGGAGAGGACATTCTGTTTTCCAAGGTAGGTATCCGCAAGTGTAAAGCCCTTTTCTGCCTTGTATCCAAGCATGGTAGGTGTGAATTGGATCCTTCCAGCAAAGGCAAGGTTGTCCTTTACACTAACAAGAGTATTAGTATTAGTATGGTCCCATCTTCCATCAAAGACACCAATCTGATACTTTATAAGACCATCCATTATATTGCCCCAAAAGGTAAGACCAGCATCTCTGTAGCTGTTTTGCACATTAGAACCTATGGTAAATGGAGTAAACCTATTTGGTCTATTCGTTGGATCTGCAGTATATCCATATCCAGTTGGTATAATGTAGGTATAGCTGTCTGTGAGCGTTGCCCTTGAGAAGGGAAGCCTGTAAAGACCTGCCATTACTTGGAACTCGTCCATAAGCTTTAGGTTGATGAAGGCGTCGTTAACTCTGGTACTTGCTGTACCTGAATGTTTGGCTCTTCCTTGTGCATCATTACCTATCGCAAAATCCAAGTTGGCACCAAACTGGACGAACTTGTTGACCTGACCGCTGAAGTAGATCCTGGCGTTGTTAATGGAGAAGTCTGTGTAGTCTTGTTCATCTGTGGTTGTTTTTCCAAGCCTTTGTGCCCAGATCTGGAGCTTTAGACCCATGTTGGCAAAGGTGTTCTCGTCCACTTTAATAACGGCTGCCTCTGCGGGCAATATGGCTGCTCCCATAAGGGCTGCTACTGCCAAAAGGCTCTTCCTCATGTTGGTACCCTCCTTAAAAGATTTTGATGGCAATATAATAGCAAAAAAAGAGATGCTTGTCAAGACTTTTTTAAAGTTTGCAAGATTTCCAAAGGCTTTTAAACAGCAAGTTTTATTTTTGCAAAAATTCAAAATCTTCACCAAGGGCATATAATATTTACCATTGGAGTCAAAATACAATGAGAACGGTGGATGTTAGTTCAAAGCCAGAGACCCTTAGGACTGCCAAAGCCTACGGTAGGATAAGATTAAAGCCAGAGACCATAAGGGTCATAAGGGAGGGCAAAGTGCCAAAGGGAGATGTGATCTCTTCCTGTAGGCTTGTGGGCATTATGGCTTCAAAGAAAACTCCCGAGCTTCTGCCCTTTTGCCATCCTGTAAGCCTTGAACATGTGGAGATGGAGGTAAGAGTGGGAGAGGACCATGTGGAGGTCTTTTCCTTTGTAAAGGGCATCCATAGGACTGGTTATGAGATGGAGGCTCTTACGGCCGTTAGCGTTGCTCTTCTTACCATCTACGATATGTGTAAGGGTATGGATGATAGCATGTTTATAGAGGAGATAAGGCTTTTGGAGAAGGCTGGGGGCAAGTCTCAGTGGTCAAAGGGCCTTGAGGGTGTGGCGGTGAGGGTTATATCCGAGTGCGGTATGAAGGAGTATATAGAGGGTAAGCTTTCAAGCCTTGGGGCTATCATTTCCGAAGGGGATGCCCAGCTGGTGGTAAGCACTCAAAGGCTTGACCTTTCTGAGGTTTGGGGTGTGTCTTATGCCATAAACCAAAAGCTCTTTTCCTTGGTCCCAGAGAGGCTAAGGGAGGGTGTAAGGGTGGGTAGGTTTGAGGGCAAGCCTTGCGTAGAAATTCAACCAGACAGGGAAGTTATAGAGGCCTTTTTTGGTAGCTTTGGAAGTCTTTTGGGAACTTGGGTAGATGGAGAGGCTGTATAACTGGCTTCTTTTGAAGGCTATAAGGGGGCTTGGGGAGGTATCCATAAAAAGGCTTTGGTTGGCCTTTGGGTCTGCGGAGGATATACTTTCTGCAAGCTATGAGGACCTAAGGGAGATGTTGGGAGAGGAGAGGGCAAGGGCGATAAAAAGAAGAGAGCTTTCCTTTGAGCCAGAGGAGGTTATAAGGCTTGTGGAAAGGGAGGGCATAGGTTGGGTATGTTTGGAGGATGAGGCCTATCCTACCTCTCTCAAAGAGATAGAAGACCCTCCTCCTGTACTTTTCTATAGGGGAGAGATAAGGCAGGTGCCCATGATAGGCATAGTGGGGACAAGAAAGCCAGATAGCCAAAGCTTGGGCTTTATAAAAAGCTTGGTTAGAGAGGTGGTAAGCAAGGGCTATGGTGTTTGCTCTGGCGGAGCCATAGGTTGTGATTTTTATAGCCACAAGGAGTGTTTAGCCCTTGGGGGCTATACCGTATGCCTTTTGGGCATGGGAATACTAAAAATTCCAGCCTATCTAAGTAAGTTGCAAAATGGGAATATGCTTTTTCTGTCCGAGTTTTTGCCAGAGGCAAGCCCAGAAGAATACACCTTTCCAAGGAGAAACAGGCTTATAAGCGGTCTTTCTAAGGCTTTGGTGGTGGCAGAAGCGGGCCAAAAGAGCGGTTCTTTAATAACGGCCCAATACGCCATAAAACAGAAAAAACCCTTATGGGTATATGTAGGCAACGCCCTAAGTCAAAGGTGGTTGGGCTGTATAAACTTGGTAAACGAGGGCAAAGCCAAGGTGCTGTATAGCCCTACCCTCCTTTTCCAAGAGCTTCCTTCCTCAGACTCCTTAAAGGACCCACTTCTTGACCTTTTGACAACACCCAAGACCTTTGATGAGCTATTGGAGATCACAAGGCTTTCTCACCAAGAGCTTACCATGAGATTAACCCAGCTTGAGCTGGAGGGTAAGGTTTTGAGGAATGGGTCATACTACATGAGCCTTTGAGTGGAGACGAGGGGAGTTGAACCCCCGACCTCCTGCTTGCGATGCAGGCGCTCTCCCACTGAGCTACGTCCCCTTGGAATTTTAAATTATACACTCAAAACACTTCAAGGTCCACGGGCTGGTATTCCCTTAATCTTTTTAAAAGCTCTTTGAGATGTTTTTTATCCACCTTTATAAGAAGCTCCCAAAGTTTTTCAAGCCTTTTGCCTTTTGCCTCCACAGGAAGGTTTTTTAAGTTTGGCTCCGACCTTAACCTTGCCCTTACAAGCCTTTTGAAGGGTGGAAGGTCCTCTTCCTCTCTCCTTTTTAATTCCTCTTGGCAAAAGCCATGCCAGTCCTTGTTTTTGATAAACTCCAATACAGGGTTGTCTTCCAGCGCCGTTTGGATTATTAGCCTTTTTTTGCTAATACAGAGTGCCTGCCACAGGTAAGAAAAATACCTTTCTAAGGAATCAAACCAAGGCACCGAAAGGATATTGTCTGAGTGAAGCACTAAAACATTGTCATAACTCTTCCCGAGCCTTGGCACCGTGTCAAAGTGAAAGTTTTCTCTGTTTCCAAAGAGCCTGTGTACCTCTTCTATGGCCTTTTCTATGCCAAAGCCAAGCTCTTTGAGCTGTCTGCCACACTCTGGGCATAGGGCATGGGACTTATACCCGCAAGAGGTGCAAAAGACCCTTTCCTTATCCTTGCTCAAGGTCAAAAAGCCCTTGCACCTTGGACATTCCACCATCCAACCACAAAAACTGCAAAAGGCATAGGCATAACCACTTTTATTTACAAGGAAAAGCCACTCCTCTTGGCTGTTTTTTATAAGCTCTTTTACCGAAGGTGAAAGTATCTCTTGGGCTTTTCTTTTTAAGACAAAAACCTCCGCCTGCGGCGCATGGTAGTGTCTTTCCCAATCTTCTCTTGTGCATAGGCTAAGGGGCATAAAGGTGCTAACAAGCAAAAAGTTTGCACCGTAATACCTGGAAAGGGTATAGAGAAAGTGTCTTATATCAAAGCCTTCCAATGCCTTGGATGTGTTTTCATCAAAGTAGATGAGCAGGTCCATGCTTTTTAGAGGTGCTAAAAGGGCTATTTTGCTTCCCAAAAGCACAATGCCATCGGCGGAGGAAATATAAAACCACTTTTTGATAAAGTCCTTTGGCTTATCTTGGGACCTAAGGAGGATTAGCCTATCTCCCAAAAGGGGATAAAGATGCTCAAACAGAACAGAAAGAAGGGATATACTGGGGCAAAAGATAAAGGTGTTTTTCCCTTCTTTTACAAGCCTTTCAAGATGTGTCGCCACATGGCTTATTATTCCTTCCCAATGGCCAAAGATTACAGACTTTTTTCCCAAGGGTCTTACATATTCCACCCTTGCCTGCCTTATGGTGGGCGCACCCCTTATCTCACGAATTATTTCCTCCCTTTCTCCTATTATGCCCTTCTGGACCAAGGCTTTTATATCATCACCCTTAAAGCCTGCCGATCGTAGCTCTTCCCTGCTTGCTATCCTATTTTCCAAAAGGTAGTATATTAGCCTTATTTTTTCTTCCTTGTTTTTAAACCTCCTTAGCCTTTGTATTGCCTCTTCCAACGGCACAAGCAGGCTGTAGTAGGTGATGGTAAGGTCTGGCATCTTCCACTCTTTTACCCTCTTTAAAAAGCCAAGGTCTAAGAGCTTTTCAATTATATCCCTCCCAAACTTTTCTTTTAGACTCTCCTCCTTTACAGCCCTTCTTGTTTTTACATACTCAAGCACCTTAAGGCTTAGCTTATCAATAAACTTCCAGTCCTTTTCTCCAAGGCGGATGTATTCCTCCTCCCTCCAGTCAAAAACAGAGGGCATAAGGTCAAAGAGAAGCTTCCAAGGTAGCTGGGCAAAGTAATTGGCCGTTTCAAGGATGGACAGGATATGTTTTTCTGTTGTAATGGGCTTTTCATCGGGAAAGGTAAGGTCTATGGCTTCTCCCTCTTTTGCCAATCCCACCACAAGGCCAGTTTTACCCCTTATGAGAACTCGGTAGCCTACTGGACTGCCTGCGTAGGGAAATTCTGCCTTTACTTTAAGGCTTCTCCCACCTGGTAGTGCTATCTTTAAATTCATTCACCGTAATACTCCGCCTTTGAGGTGGCCGTTTCCCAAAGGACCACCTTGACCACCTTTACCTCTCCCAAAAGCCCCACCTGAGATAGCTTTTCCACCAAAAAGTCATAAAAGAACTTGGCCAAGGCTTCCGCAGTGGGACAAAAATCCACTGGAAATATCTTTAAGGCTCCGTACTTTTCCGCCACAGTTTTTAGCTCCTCATACATTGGGTCCTTCACATCTATGATAAAGCTGTGGTCTATGGTGTCTATTAGGTCCTTCAAAGCGTTTTTTACATGGTAAAAGTCCAAAACCATCTCCTGTTCTGATAGCACGTTGGACCCTATGACCACTTCCAACAGGTAGCTATGTCCATGAAGGTTTACGCACTTGTTTACAGGCACTTCCTTTCCAAGGGTAAGCTCCGCACCCCTTCCACAGGTGAGGTTTTGCTTCCAAACCCTATGGCCAGCCTCAAACCTAAAGGTCTTTGTAATCTGCCACTTCATCACCACACCACCACCCTTTCGGCCTTTACTATTAGATCGGCTATCTCTTGGTAGCTCTTTGTAAGGTTTTCTGGTATTTTTATGCCCCTTGCCTGGGCATCTTCTTTACAAGCATACCAACCCTTCCTTGTGGGAAAGCGCAAAACACCATCTTGGATAAGTATAACTATATCATCCTCTTCCACCAAGTCTGAGCTAAAGTCTCCCAACTTTCTAACAAGCCACAAGGTCCTTACCATACCATTACAGCCTCCGCAGATTTTATCATCTCCTTTATTTCCTCAATGCTTTTTACTTCCACTTCACAGACCAAATCCTCTGGCTTTAGGCCTCTCTCTTCTAAGGATGTGTCTTCCACAAAGACCTTTACATTAACATAGGCCATGTTCTCCAAAAGCCTTTCAAAGCCCTCTATACCAAGCTCCTCTGGATGCCACTTTGTAAGGGCATATACGCCATCCTTTATGAAGATAAGGCTTACTTCAGAGTTTATGCCGAGGGCCATGGCCACCCTTAGGGCCTCATGGCACTTCCATGAGAAAGGGTCTCCCTTTACTATAAAGGCTATTCTCATGTTAATTAAAGTTTATCACCCTATCGTAATCCTGTATGAGTCTTGAGAGGTTGTAGGTAGAACTACTCTCAAAGAATTCAAGGGCCTTTTCTATGCCCCTCTGGTGGGCAGAGTGGGCGCAGTACAAAAGCCTTGCTCCCAGCTCTTTTAGTCTTTTTGTCTCTGGCCTTATGATGTAATAGGCACCGTTTCCGGTAAAGAATAGAGCCACTTCGCCTTTTTTTGTAAGCTCTTCTACAAGTCTTACTATGGTGTTGTAGTCCTTAGCAAAGGGGTTGCTGGTTATTATAAAGAGAAATCTCATCTTACCTTTCTTATGAGGATTTCCCAGGTGTTTTCCGAAAGCTGGTTTACGGCCAGAACCTCTTGACCTTCTTCTCTCATGCTTTTTGGAACGCTCTCCGCCGAAGGCTTATAATCCACTATTACCCTTAACACCTGCCCCACTTCCATCTGCTCAAGGGCAAGCTTGCTTTTTACAAAGGTGAAGGGACAGACATCACCCCTTATATCCAACTCCTTATCGCAGTTTATCTTCTCCATAGAACTTTTAATTATAAGAACCTCTTTTTTACTTTGCAAGGACCCTTTCCACCTCCGCCAAGGAGGTTATGCCCTTTCTAACCTTCAACACACCTGTTTCGTAAAGGGTCCTCATACCTTTTTTGCGAGCAAGGTCCCTTATATCTTCTGAAGTAGCACCCTTTATTATCAGTTTTCTCATCTCCTCATCCACCTCCAATATCTCATGCACTGCCGTCCTACCTTTATAGCCAGAGCCGTTGCAATGCTCGCAACCCTTGGGATTTGCCTTATAAATTGTTATGTTTTCATCCGGGCTTTGTAGAACACCCAGCCTGTATAGGGCTTCCCTTGGGGTATCATCCACAAGCTTGCACCTTGGACAAAGCTTCCTTACAAGCCTTTGGGCCACTATAAGGATAACAGAAGAGCCTACAAGGAAAGGTTCTATACCCATATCCACCAGCCTTGTAATGCTGGAAGGTGCGTCGTTGGTGTGCAGGGTGGAAAAGACCAAGTGGCCCGTTAGAGCCGCTCTTATGCCAATCTCGGCCGTCTCTGTGTCCCTTATCTCACCTATGAGTATTATGTCTGGGTCCTGCCTTAGAAAAGCCCTTAGTACATTGGCAAAGGTAACTCCTATCTTCTCGTTTATTTGAACCTGGTTAAGCCCTGGTATGGAGACCTCCACCGGGTCTTCTGCGGTCATTATGTTTACATCTGGACTATTCCTTTCCATAAGGGCAGCATAAAGGGTGGTGGTTTTACCAGAACCCGTTGGTCCTGTGACCAGTATCATACCCCAGGGCGTCCAAATTGCTTTTCGGAACTTTTCAAGGTCATCTGGCTCAAAGCCCAGGTCCTCAAGCTTTACGTTTAGGTACTTTTCAGCTTCCTGTATTCTCATAACTATCTTCTCGCCATATACGGTGGGAACCGTAGATACTCTAAGGTCTATTTTCTTACCCTTATACCTTGTCCTTATCCTTCCATCTTGAGGGCGCCTTTTTTCTGAAATATCAAGGTTTGCCATGATTTTATAACGTGCTGTGAGAGAGTCCTTTATCCTTACAGGAAACTCGTGGTATATCTTTAATACACCATCAACCCTATACCTTATAACCAATTTCTTTTCTTGTGGTTCTATATGAATATCTGAGGCTCCAAGGTTTACCGCCTCCGCTATAAGAAAATTTGCCAGTTTTACTATTGGGCCTTCTCCCGATTCTGCAGCCAACATCTCAAGGAGTATTTCTGGTTGAGAAGACTCTATTTCCAGCTCTTCGCCAAGCTCCATACCTTCTACAATTCTATCTATGGGAGGATAAAGTTTATCAAGGATAGCGTCTATAGTCTTTTTCGTGCCTACATATGGTATTACTATGTCTATCTTTGTTTTGAACTTAAGCTCGTTTATGGCCGCTTGATTGAAAGGGTTTATCATGACCACGTGTAGTTTTTGCGCCTTTCCATCTTCTCCTCTTTCGTATTTTATAGGTGCTATGCTATGTTTCCTCAATAAGTCTTCTGGTAATTTATCCTTTATATCTTCCGGAATGTTTATATCTTCTGGACTACCGGTCCAAAGCCTTTGTCTTAAATATTTTTGATAAAAATCCAAAAGCTTTGTATCGTTTAAAAAACCCATCCTATATAAAGCACTAATTATGTCTTCATCCTTTTCCTTTTCCTTTTGGGCCTTAAGAGCTTCATCTCTTTTTACATACCCAAGCTTTACCAAGGTGTCCAAAAGCTTGGCCTCATCCATAGCTTTCCTCTTGAGAAGGGAATATACCCTTTTCTACCTCTTCTTTGAAGGACATAAGGGCTTTCCTAAAAAGCTCTGCCCCATCCACATACCTTTTTACAAACTTGGGCTTTATCTCCTCCACAAGGCCCACCAGGTCATAAAAGACAAGCACCTGCCCATCGCAATAGGGACCAGCACCTATACCTATGGTTATAGCCTTTGAGCTTTCTGTTATCTCCTTTGCCAGATCCTTTGGCATGCTCTCCAAAACTACCATAAAGGCTCCTGCCTCTTCTAAGGCCTTAAAATCCCTTTTTACCCTTTGGGCCTCCTCTTCTACTTTTCCCACCACCCTGTAGCCTCCCAAGGCATGCACGCTTTGGGGTGTAAAGCCTATATGACCTACCACAGGAATGCCTATATTTACGAGCCTGTAAACAAGCTCTGCCACCTCCTCACCGCCTTCTATCTTCACTGCGTTGGCGCCTGTTTCTTTCATAACCCTTCCACAGTTCCTTATGGCCTCTTCAAGGCTAACCTGATAGCTCATAAAGGGCATATCCACTATAACAAAGCTTTCCTTTGCTCCCCTTCTTACGGCCTTTGTATGGTATATCATCTCCTCAAGGGTAACGGGTAGAGTAGAATCCAAGCCCTGAAAGACCATACCCAAAGAATCACCCACCAATATGCAATCTATACCCACCTGGTCGCAAAGCCTTGCAGAAAGGTAATCATAGGTGGATACCATGGTGATCTTCTTACCCTCCCTCTTCTTCTTAAAAAGGGTTCTTATAGTTATACCTTCCATAGCTACCCTTCTTTTTTCTCCGCTTGCGCCTCTTCAAACTCTTTCAAAAGCTCCAGAACTTTCCCTATGGTTTCTTGCATAGCCTTTATGTCCGATAGGTCCCTCATCTCTTTAACAAGTTTGAGCAAGCTTTCCAGCAATTCTTCCTTGTGGGGGCCATCACCCACCCTTATTTGGTAAGCGGATGCTGTGATGGGGTTTATTATGGCATTTACTATAATGCGTGCGTTTAAACGGTCTTGAACTTGCATAAGGCTTTCAAGCTCCTTTTGGACCTTTTTGAGTAAGCTTATGCCAATTTCAAACTCCTTGGTCATACAACTCCTCCAGAAAGAGTTTATGAATTAAAAATTTTACCATCTTTTTAAATAGTCCTCCAATATCCTACCATGGTCAAAGCATAGATTATCTAAGGGAAGCTCTTCCAGTTTAAAAACCCTTACCTTTTTTGCATCATCTCCAGCCTTTGGAACACCTTCCGCATCACATACAAAGACAACAGAAACCACATGAAATCGTGGGTCCCTTTTGGGGTCCGAATATACTCCAAAGAGCCTGTTTATTGTAGCATTTAGTCCGGTCTCTTCCTTTACCTCTCTTAGCACCGCAGACTCTACGCTTTCTCCAATTTCCACAAAGCCACCAGGCAAGGCAAGGCCGTAAGGAGGGTATAGCCTTTCTATCAGGACCAAACCTTTAAAGCTTTTTCCCTCCCAAAGCCTCAAGATGGCATCCACAGCTAGGTAGGGCGTCTTTATTTCCATAAAAATATTTTAGAGGTTGTGGGTCTCATCCTTTAGCCTTCTGAGGACTTCAAGCATTTCGTTAAATTTTTCATCGGACATCCTTCTTATCTTCTTTGCCTGTCCAAGGGTGACCGTGTGGGGCAGTATTTTCCTTAAGATGGGGTTCTTAAGGGGCGTAAAGCCATAGCTTATTAGCACATCAAGGGCCTTTGGCAACCTTCTTAAAAGCTCTCCAACGTTGGTATTTTCATCTATTTCAAACTCCCCTCTATGGCTTTCTTCTTTCAGCATGGCCGGACCGCTACGCCATATCCTAAGAAGGTATCCTTCTTCTGTTTCCTTTAATTCATAATCGTAGCCCAGCTCCTTTAGCCTTGGAAGTAAATGAGTAAAGGGCCTTGAACCTAAGACTTCCAAAACCTCCCCTTCCTTTAATCTTTCAAGGGCCTGGGCTACCTTAACCATAGGCTGAGGTGGCTCTAAGTTTCTAACATCCAACCTCATGCTTTAACTATCCGCCTGAGATGGCGTTTATCACTCTTACTTCTTCTCCATCCTCTATAAGGTCCCTCTCCTCCAGTATTTCCTCACCTTTTACTACAAAGGCATATTCCCTTGAGAGGCCCAAGGCCTTCAATAGCTCCAAGGCTGTTATCTTATCCTTTTCAAACTCCAATTCCTTTATCTGCCCTCTGTAGCTTACCTTTACTCTCATGCCTTTAAAGCTCCCCTAATGCCTTCATAGACCATAAGCGTTGCCTTTGACTTATTTAGCGTATAAAAGTGAAGACCTGGAACATTGTTTTCCAAAAGGTCCAAGCACTGCTCTATGGCAAACTCTACGCCTATTTTTAATGTCTCTTCTGGACTGTCCGCATAGGGTTCTAATCTCTCTATTAGCCTTTGGGGTATGGTGGCACCGCACATGCTGGCAAATTTTTGCACCTGCCTGAAGTTGGTTATGGGCATTATGCCCGGTATAATGGGTATGTCTATGCCAGCCTTTTGGCAAAGGTCTACAAACTCGTAGTAGTATCTATTATCAAAGAACATCTGAGTTATGGAAAAGTCTGCACCAGCCTCCACCTTCTTTTTAAAATACTTTATCTCCCATTCCATATTGGGAGATTCGGGATGGCCTTCTGGATAAGAAGCCACGCCTATGGAAAACCAATCGCCGTAGTTTTCCCTTATTAGGCTTACAAGCTGGTCCGCATGTTTGCATGCACCTTCCGGTGGTTTAAAGTCTGGCGTATTGACGGGTTTGTCCCCCCTTAGGGCCAAAAGGTTCTCTATGCCTATTTCCCTGTATTCTTCTATTATCTGCAAAAGCTCTTCTTTGCTATGCGCTATGCAAGTAAGGTGGGCCATAACTGTAAGGTCTGTTTCTTTGTGTATCCTTTCCACCACTCTCCTTGTTCTGTCCCTTGTGCTTCCACCAGCTCCGTAGGTAACGGATACAAAGGATGGGTTTATACTCCTTAGGTTTTTTATGGTTTGAAAAAGCTCCTCTTCCCCTTCTGGAGTCTTTGGTGGGAAGAATTCAAAGGATAGGCTAAAGTTGCCCTCTTTTAGGTACTGCCCTATCTTCAAGCAAGGCCTCCGCAAAGTTTATAAGCTTTATTTTACAAGGAGTTGGTGATTTTATGAACATGCTTAAAAGGCTTATAAGCTTTTCCACATCCTCTGGGTGCTTTTTTACAAAGCTTTCCAAAAATTCCAAGCTGTTTTCTATTTCAAAGCTTAGATCCTTTGTGGCTTTGACTTCC
>OFDC01001308.1_pt1 | contig 13584 bp, 11 predicted proteins | sample 1520941 | NCBI WGS metagenome assembly OFDC01 (sample SAMEA94258168, study PRJEB24077) | hot springs metagenome | biome: Aquatic biome; feature: Water | place: India | collected 2012-12-06 | depth 5 m | reverse complement strand
AGCACGGCCGTTGCCGCGTGACTAAACCTGTCACCTAAACGTGCATCAGTCCCCTCCTGGGGTACGCCACAGAAATGGCCTCGTAGTGAACAAGTGGGTCATGCCTAAGCCCTGTCCAGCACAAGGACTCATACCGGAACCGCGGTTGTCTTGCCCGCAATAGACCTTGCATCGGAAGCCGTCAGGACTCTGCCTGCCTGCACCGTGCCCTCGTGGGTCTTCTCGAGCGCGTCGGGATGTCGCGCCAACGCAGCATCGGCTGTGGCAACCGGCGCACAATTGCAAGAGCAAATGCTTCGAGCCCATTCGCCACGAATGACTCGACCTGCGGACCCTAGCGTTGACACGCTCGAGTGCCTGGCGAGCGAGTCATCCAATGGGGCCCAGCGCAAGGAGAGCCCTGGAGATAACGACCGCAGAGGAGTCCAACAAGAGCTACCTTGCCTCAAGGCGGCGTCAGGGTCAGCTGATCCGCAAAGACCTAAGCCGAAACCACGACTGGCGCTATTGGACCACCCTGATACCCCTTATGCACCTGACCGCGAACTTGATCTGTCGTCGCTTCGTCTCCCCATACGTGCCACCCCGGCCTGGGGTGCCGAGCGAATAGTTCCAAGTAAGGACCGGGAGAGCAAGCCTCAATGAGGTCGTATTGCTCGTCCGGCTTTCGTGAGTGCTCTCGTTTCCGAGTCTCCAACATGTTGACCTGCGAACGACCCGGAGGCAGAGTCCGCATTCGACCCCTTACTCCAAAAAGTATCAGTTCCGTGACGTTCCGAAAGTAGAACCCGACGCCTCGACCATCCGGGCCACCGTCCGCACGTCTCTTTGCCCAGACAATGTTCGACACATACCTGTAGCCCCAGGATTCCATGACGGCTAGCCCCTCAGGGAGAAGGGCATTCGGAACCCAAAGGTAAAGGTGAGAATTCTCCGCAGCATGGGAACCGACCGGCAGGTTCTTGATTGCGTCCAAATCCATGGTGTCGTAACGGTCGAGCCGACGATGCTCAGGGGCGACCTTCCCGGTGCGATTGGCGAATCTCCAGGGCGGGTCAGCCAGCACCGTCTGAAAGCCACCTTCGACTACCGGGAGCGGGTCAGGGGGCGTAGCAAGTGTGTCTGCTCGAAGTGGTGTGGCCATGATCACCGACTCTAGTTCAGGCCTCCGACTGCGCTAGGGCGCACCGCCGGTCTTCGTCGGACGCGTGGATCACTCCGCGCCTTCATCGCCGTGGTCAGCCAACTCGACGGCAACATCAAGGGCAGGGGCAACAACCCCGAGTCCCGCCCAGGTCGACTTCGTGATTCCAATCGCGAGGATTGGGCACCCGCCAGCGTCTCCCCGAGTAATCCGTGGCTCAAGCTTGACCATGTTGGTGGTGGTCGTGGTGCCTAGCCGCCTAAAGGCGTCCTCGCTGCCGAGTTCCTGACCAGCAAGTTCGCGTATTCCTTGGTGATCCCTGGTGATGATCACACCCAGATCGATCAGCCCTAAGTCATAGAGCGCCCGATACGCAGCGAGATCACGGTCAAGGTTCCCGTCTTTGGCGTTCCACTCAACATCAATCGCTACCCGGCCCTTCATGTTGTCTACCTCGAAGCCGTCGTTACTCACTGTGGTCGCGAGAAAGTTCTCCTCGTAAGCCCGACTGGTTAAGGTCTTTTTCTTCTGCCCCACAAGCCTGAACTCGGTGTTGACGCGAACTGCACTCCAGCCCCGTTCGAAGAACGCAGTATCGAGTCGAATCGCGACGGGCCCGCGATTGCCCCCTGCAACCAGGATGTCCGTGTCGTAGAGGAAGAACTCTGACAGCACATCCGAGAGGTCTGTCAGCAGGGCTGAGTTGCTCGCACCCATGATCGCCGCCGCATTGCGTGTCTCGAGCCAGGTGTACTTGCCAAGCAGCGGCTCGGAGAAGACTTCCTTGTAGGAGTGAGTCAGATCCATATCGGCAACCGTATCGACTTCTGCTCAGGAAACTCTGCCATGTCGTCAATTGTGACTGTCTCAATGTCGGCGCCCCGAGAGACGCTCAATAGATCGGGTTGAGCACTCGACCGCCAGGCGAAGGAGAAACCATGAAGACCACGGCTCATCACTCAAGCAACCCGTCCGACCCGGATGTCTACCACGACCACAGCAACTGCTCAAGCGGGCAGCAGATGCCGGCCCACAACAGGTTGTCAGGAACCGGTGGCCACCCTCGCTGCGGCCACTGCAGCATTATGGGCTGAGCTAGGTCTACCCCTGCGCCCGCTCCAGCACCAGCTCCCGCACGCGAGCCGCATCGGCCTTGCCGCCCATCGCCTTCATGACGGCACCGATCACGGCGCCGGCGGCCTGCACCTTGCCCTCGCGGATCTTCTCGAGCACGTCGGGCTGCTCGGCCAGGGCCGCATCGACCGCGGCGATGAGGGCACCGTCGTCCGAGACGACCTGCAGACCTCGGGCCTCGACGACCTGCGCCGGCGTGCCCTCCCCCGCGATGACACCCTCGACCACCTGACGGGCGAGGCGGTCGGTCAGGGCGCCCGACTCGACGAGCTCGACGACGGCGGCGACGTCACTCGCGCTGATGAGCGACGACGGCTCCGCATCCTGCGCGTTCGCGATGCGGGCGATCTCGCCCGTCCACCACTTGCGGGCCTGCTGCGGTGACGCGCCGGCGGCGACCGTGTCGGCCACCTCGACGAGCAGGCCCGAGTTCACCACGTCGCGGAACTCGAGGTCGGTGAACCCCCACTCCTCCTTCAGGCGACGGCGGCGGGCCGCGGGCGGCTCGGGCAGGGCACGCCGCAGCTCATCGATCAGCGCCGGCGACGGAACCACCGGCAGCAGGTCGGGCTCGGGGAAGTACCGGTAGTCGTCGGCGTCGCTCTTCGGGCGGCCGGGCGACGTCGTGCCGGTGTCTTCGTGCCAGTGACGGGTCTCTTGCGTGATCGTGCCGCCCTTGGCGAGAATCGCGGCCTGCCGCTGAATCTCGTAGCGCACCGCCCGCTCGACACTGCGCAGCGAGTTGACGTTCTTGGTCTCGGTGCGGATGCCCAGCTTCTGCTCGCCACGCGGACGCAGCGACACATTCGCATCGCAGCGCAGGTTGCCGCGCTCCATGCGCGCCTCGCTGATGCCGAGCGCTCGCACGATGTCGCGGATCGTCGACACGTAGGCCTTGGCCAGCTCGGGCGCCCGGTGCTCGGCCCCGAAGATCGGCTTGGTGACGATCTCGACCAGCGGCACGCCCGCGCGGTTGTAGTCGACGAGCGAGCTCTCGGCGCCCTGGATGCGGCCCGTCGAGCCGCCCACGTGCGTGAGCTTGCCCGCGTCTTCCTCCATGTGCGCGCGCTCGATCGGCACCTGCATGAGCGTGCCGTCTTCCAGCTCGACCTCGAGCGTGCCCTCGAAGGCGATCGGCTCGTCGTACTGGCTGATCTGGTAGTTCTTCGCCAGGTCGGGGTAGAAGTAGTTCTTGCGCGCGAAGCGGCTCATCGGCGCGATCTGGCAACCGAGCGCGAGGCCCAGCGAGATCGAGTAGCGCACCGCCTGCTCGTTGACGACCGGCAGGCTGCCCGGCAGGCCGAGGCAGACCGGGGTGATGGCGGTGTTGGCGTCAGAAATGGCGTTCTCGCTGAACGCCGGGTTCGGGGCGTCGGAAAACATCTTTGTCTTCGTGCTGAGCTCGACGTGCACCTCGAAACCGAGCACCGGCTCGAACAGCTCGAGGGCCTTGTCGAAGTCCATGAGGTCTGCGCGCGCCATGCCGACAATCCTACGGCGACGGGATGCTGCGCCCGTGCCGCGCGGAGAGGCCGGGGCGGGGCGGGCTCGAGTGGGCGGGCTCGGCGTTCCTCCGCCATCCGCCCTGGCCAGCCGGGCGTTTCTCCGCCACCCGCCCTGGCCAGCCGGGCGTTTCTCCGCCACCTGTCCTCCCCAGCCAGTCGGGCCAAGAAGCTTTCCACGAGTTTCCCTCGGGCTCTGTACACCAGTTCTACTGACTGAGAGCATGGGGCATGCTTCATTCGAACACTACGACGAACGACCCTGTGGGGGCCGCAGTGGTGTTCGAGGTGCCCTCGCTCGCGCGGCTTGAGGCCGGCCTGGTCACGGGGCTCGGTGATGACGGGCTGCTCGCACTGCAGGCGCAATTGGCCGAGTTGCGGCGCCGAACCGACACCAACCTGGCCGTGCTCGCCGAAGAGATCGCACGACGCTCGCATCACACTCTCGGGCACGACGGCCTCGCCCAGCGCTTGGGGCGGCGCACCGCGCAGCAGCTCGTGCAGCACCTCACCCAGACGAGTGCGCGCGAAGCCGCGGCGCTCGTGCGGGTCGGGGCGATGCTCAGCGACCTCGAGCGCGCCGACGACCGCGTCCTCGATGACAGCCGCCTCAGCAGCGACTCCGCGAACGCCGAAGGTCTAGGTGAGAGCGGCCCGAACGCCCTATCCGGCGCCCCATCGCCCTGGCTCGAGCCGATCGCCACCGCCCTGGCCGAAGCCCGGCTGAGCGTCGAAACGGGCGACGCCATCGCTCGCGCGCTCGGCCAGCCCGACGACCACGTCACCGCATCACAGCTATCGACCGCCGCTGCTCAGTTGGTAGGCGAAGCAGCTGTCCTGACACTCGAGCAGCTGGCGGTGCGGGCACGCAACGCTCGGGCACTTCTCGACCTCGACGGTCAGCCCGAGCGGGTGGCCGAGCGCGAGCAGGCACTGCGCGAGCGCCGCTATCTCTTTCTCACCCGTCAGGCCGACGGCATGACGCGCCTGAGCGGGCTCCTCGACCCCGAATCTGCCGCGGTCGTGCGTGACGCCGTTGACGGCGCCACGTCGCCACGGCGGGGCGGCCCGCGCTTCGTGAGCCCGGGCGAGCAGGAACGCGCAGAGCGCATCACGCGCGACACGCGCACCACCGAGCAGCTCGCGCTCGACGCACTGGTCGACCTCGTACGCATCGGCGGCGATGTCGCCCCGAGTGAGGTGATCGGCATCCGGTCTCCCGCCGTGCAGGTCATCGTCGCCGAACGCGATCTGCGAGCCGGCCGGGGCCTCGCCCACATCGAAGGCCAGACCGAGCCGTTCAGCATCGACACTGCCCACCGGCACGGATGCTCCTCCGGAGTTGTGCCCATCGTCATCGATTCTCGGGGCGACGTCGTGGCACTCGGCCGCGAAACCCGCCTGTACACCCGCCGTCAGAGAGTTGCCCTCGCCGCCCGCGACGGAGGCTGCCGGTTCCCCGGCTGCGACCGCCCGCCCTCGTGGACGGAAGCCCACCACATCATCCCCTGGTCAGAAGGCGGGGCCACCGACCTCTCGCATGGCGTGCTGCTCTGCCGACATCACCACCTGCTGCTGCACAACAACGGTTGGCGATTCGACAGACGAGGTGATCAGCGGGGTGGGCCGGCCGGAGAACTCGTCCTGATTCCTCCCGTGACGATCGACCCCGAACAACGGCCCATCCCGGCCCCCAGCAAGAGCCCCATCGTCGAACGCGAGCGCGCGCGAGCCTGAGCGCGCGAGCATGTGCGTGCGAGCCTGAGCGGGCGGGCCTGAGCGGGCGGGCCTGAGCGGGCGAGCATGCGCGCGCGAGCCTGAGCGGGCGAGCCTGAGCGGGCGAGCCAGAGCAGGCGAGCCGGCGCGCGCGAGCCTGAGCGGGCGAGCCCGAGGCTGGTCGAGAGCAGAAAGGCTGAGCGAATCAGACCGCGCCGAGCGGACTAGACGCCACCCAGCGAATCAGACACCACCCGGCGACTCAGCCGCCACCCAGCGAAACAGGCGCCGCCCGGCGAATCGGCCGCCACCCGGCGAATCAGGCGCCACCGAGCGAGTCAGCTCGTGCGCAACTCCGGCACCTGCGCCCACAGCGGGCCGCCCCAGTGCGCCTCGAGCAGCGCCTCGATCGCGGCGCCCGCCTCGTAGAGTCGAGCGTCTTCGCGCACCGGCGCCATGAGCTGCAGGCCCGTCGGCAGGCCGTCCTCCGGCGCGAGCCCCATCGGCAGACCCATGCCGGGCACGCCCGCGAGGTTCGCCGGAATCGTCGTGACGTCGTTGAGGTACATCGCCAGCGGGTCGGCGAGCTTCTCGCCGAACCGGAACGCCGTCGTGGGCGCGCTCGGCGACACCAAGATGTCAGCCTTCTCGAACGCGGCCGCGAAGTCGCGCTGGATGAGCGTGCGCACCTTCTGCGCGCTGCCGTAGTAGGCGTCGTAGTAGCCGGCCGACAGCGCGTAGGTGCCCAGGATGATGCGGCGCTTCACCTCGGGGCCGAAGCCGGCCTCGCGCGTCGCCGCCATGACATCCTCGACCGTGCCGCCGGGAACCTCGACCCGCAGGCCGAAGCGCACCGAGTCGAACTTGGCGAGGTTGCTCGACGCCTCCGCCGGAAGGATCAGGTAGTACGCCGCGACGGCGTACTCGAAGTTGGGGGCACTGACCTCGACGATCTCGGCACCCGCACCGGCGAGCAGGTCCAGGGTCTCGGTGAAGCGCTGTCGCACTCCGGCCTGGAAGCCCTCGCCATCGCCGTCGAGCTCTTTCACCACGCCGACGCGCAATCCTTTCAGCACGTCGCCCCGGGCGCCGCGGCGTGCGGCCTCGGCCATCGAGGGCCAGGCGTCGGGAATGCTCGTGGCGTCGCGGGCGTCGTGCCCGCCGATGACGTCGTGCACGAGCGCCGCATCCAGTACCGAGCGCGACACCGGCCCGACCTGGTCGAGCGACGAGGCGAGCGCGATCGCGCCATACCGGCTGACTGCACCGTAGGTGGGCTTGACGCCGACCGAGCCGGTGACGGCGGCCGGCTGACGGATGCTGCCGCCGGTGTCGCTGCCGAGCGCAACGGGCGCCTCGAAAGCCGACACCGCGGCGGCCGAGCCACCCCCCGATCCACCGGGAATGCGCTCGAGATCCCACGGATTGCGCGTCGGCCCGTAGGCCGAATGCTCCGTCGAGCTGCCCATCGCGAACTCGTCCATGTTCGTCTTGCCGAGCGGGATCATGCGGGCGTCCCGCAGCCGCGCGACGACCGTGGCGTCGTAGGGCGGCACCCAACCCTCGAGAATCTTCGAGCCCGAGGTCGAGGGCATGTCGAGCGTGCAGAGCACGTCTTTGATCGCGATCGGCACGCCGGCGAGCGCCGGCAGCGCGACCCCGGCGGCGCGGTCGGCGTCGACCTGCGCGGCGGTCTCGAGCGCGGCGGCGTTGACGTGCAGGAAGGCGTGCACGTCGCCGTCGACGGCGGCGATGCGGTCGAGGTGCGCCTGCGTGACCTCGACGCTCGACACCTCACCGGCGGCGAGGCGCGCGGCGAGGTCGGCGGCGGACGAGCGGATCAGGTCGCTGCTCAGCTCGGCGCTCACTGCTCCTCCCCCAGAATCGCGGTGACGCGGAAGCGGCTGCCGTCGTGGTCGGGGGCTCCGGCCAGCGCCTGCTCGGTCGTCAGCGTGACGCCCGGCACATCGGGGCGCATGCCGCCCGTCAGCGGAATCGGGTGGCTCGTGGCCGGCACGTCGGGCGTCGCCACCTGCTGCACGGTCGCCACCGCGTCGACGATCGCGCCGAGCTCACCGGTCAGCGTCTCGATCTCGTCGGGGGTCAGCGCGATGCGCGCGAGCGACGCGAGGTGCGCCACGCGCTCGGGCGTGATTTCAGACATGGGGCTCCCAAGGTGGCCGTCGGCGGGGATGCCCTCCAGTCTAGAGCGGGCGGCACTCGCTCTCGCCGAGCAGGGTGCTGGCGCTCTCACTCACGCGCAGCACGAGCAGCTCGCCGTCGGCGGTCTCGCCCTTGACCTCGATAACGTCGCCGACGTCGGTGCGGGTGACGCGGATTCCCGCCTCGCTCCAGGCCCGCTCGACGCGCTCGGCGGCCGCGGAGGGTGCGGCGGGCGCATCGCCGATGCGCAGCGCCGGATGCCGCTCGCCGCTCACCCACAGCGGAATCACGCACTCGCGCGGCGTCGGGTCGTCTTGCACCTGCCAATCGCCCCCGACGAGCTGTTGCGCGTCGTCGAGCAGCGCGATGAAGCGATCATGGGCCTCGGAGTCGGAGCCCGCGCTCACCGGAACGACCGCGCACCCGGCGAGAGCCAGCACGATCGCGCCCGCCGCGACGGCGGCACCCCAGGGTCGGCCCATGCAGGTCAGCGTAGCCCCGCGCTCAGAGCAGCAGCGCGAGGGTGCGGCCCTCGTCGCGCTGCGAGCCGTCGGTGACGAGCTCGCCCATGTCGATGCCGATGAGGGCCAGGTTGCGCATCGACTCGGTGCCGGGGCTGAAGTACTCGTTGTGCCCGGTCGCGCCGGCGAGCACGCGGTTGGTGATGACGTCGACGGTGCCCGCGACGCTCATGACCCGGGCGCCGAACTCGGTGCTGCCGGGGTCGGAGCCGAAGAAGGCGCTGTTCGGAATGGGATCCCACGCCGCCTCGCCGACGAAGACCTCGCCGCGCACGTTCAACTCGTCGACGTTCTGAGCGGGGGCGCCGGGCGAGCCGATCATGGCGAGAGCATCCACCGTCGTCTCCTCCTGCAGCGCGAGCATCGCGGCGGTCGAGCCGTACGAGTGCGCGAGCAGCGAGATGAAGGGCTGGTCGGTGCCGCGCACCGTCTGCAGGCCGTCGATCGCACGCGCGATCGCGTCACGCCCCTCGTAGGCCAGGTCGAGGCTGCCGACGTTGAGCAGGTGCGGGGTCTGGTAGCCGATCCACGCGACGACGGCCACGGTCTCGACCTCGGCGCTCGCGCCGGCCTCGGCGAGCAGCGACAGCCACGACACCTGCTCGTCGTAGAGCCGGGCGGCGGTCTCGGTCCACTCGACGACGTTGCCGCCGACGGTGATGAACATGCCCGGCATCAGGTAGCTGACGTAGTCGGCCGTGTCGAGGTCGCCGAGCACGATCGCGACCTTGCCCGCGTCGTGGGTGTCGAGCTGCAGGAGGGTGCGCGGCGGGTTGGCCGTGGCGGGGCCCAGGGCGTCGGCGATCGCGTAGAGCATCTGGAGGCGCTGCAGGTTCTGCGTGGCGATGGTGCGGCCGGTGCGCAGCCCGTCGAGCTCGAGCTCGCGGATCGTCGAGCGCAGCACGTCGCGGTTGGCAGTGTTGCGCACGGCGACGGGGATGCCGTCGAGGTTGCCGACGAGCTCGGGCGCAGCGCCGAGCAACGAGCGCTGCGCCCGAGAGTCGAGGCCTGCCCACCAGCTGCTCACCTGTGGCGCGCCGGGGGGAGCCGCCAGCAGCTCGTGGAGTCGGTGGGGGTTCGACTCCACGAAGTCGGCCGCGACGCGCGAGGGCGCCGCAGCGAGAGCGTGCAGCAGGTCGGTGCCGGTGGTGCTCACCAGGTTCGCCACCGTCAGGGGGGTGGTGGCGGTGCTGGCAGGCGCGCCGTTCTGCGTGCTGATGGGCAGGTCGATCGATCGTTCCGCGTCGGGAACGGTGAAGGATGCGGCGGGGGGCGCGATCGGGGCCTCGACGGCGGCCGCGGGCATGCCGACCGGCCCCGCTACCGTCGCCACGGTAAGCGAGGCGATCACCACTGCTGTCACGTCGAGCAGCACGCCGGATTCCCCTCAAGCACCGACGGCCCGGGCATCCCCCGAAGCGGTCCCGCCGGTGTGCCCCCATGCTAGGCGAAAACGCACCCCATTTGGGGGGTGTACCGCTTATTCTTCCCGGCTCACAGCGGGCCGTTACCGCGCCGACACACACCGGTGACGCGACGCACGAGGGATGCGCGGCGAGGGGCTCAGCCGCCGTCGACGTCGCTCGCGCGCAACGCCTCGGGCCCCTCGCGCACGAGAATCGCGAACTGCGCCGCGTCGATGATGCGCACGCCGAGCTCTTCGGCCTTCTGCAGCTTCGAGCCGGCGCCGGGCCCGGCGGCCACGAAGTCGGTCTTCTTCGAGACGCTCGAGGCGGCCTTGCCGCCCGCGGCGATGATGGCCTCCTGCGCACCCTCGCGGGTGAAGCCCTCGAGGGTGCCCGTGGCGACGACCGTCAGCCCGGCGAGCACTCCCCCGGCCGCGGCGGCCGCACCCGGGCCGGGATGGCCGGGCGTCGAGAACTGCACCCCCGCGGCGGCCCAGCGCTCGACGATCTCGACGTGCCAGTCGACGGCGAACCACTCCTGCACGGCCTCGGCGATGATCGCGCCGACGCCGTCGACGGCGGCGAGCTCATCGACGCTCGCCGCGCGGATCGCGTCGAGCGAGCCGAACCAGTCGGCGAGCGCCCGGGCGGCCACCGGGCCCACGTGCCGGATGTTGAGGCTCACGAGCAGGCGCCACAGCGGCTTGGTCTTGGCCTTCTCGAGCTCGTCGAGCAGCGTCAGCGCGGCCGCGCTCGGCTGCGGGCCCTCCAACCCCTGCTTCTTCTCGGCGGCCGTCGGGTTGCGGCGGAAGGGCGACCGGCGGCGCTCGGTGCCGTCGGCCTCGAGCTTGGGCAGCCCGGTCTCCGCATCCCGCACCACCACCTCGATCGGCAGCAGGTCGTCGACCGTCAGCGCGAACAGCCCCGCCTCGGTGCGCAGCGGCGGCTCGGCGGGAACGTCGGGCTGGGTGAGGGCCGCGGCCGAGACCTCGCCGAGCGCCTCGATGTCGAGCGCGCCGCGGCTGCCGATGTGCTCGACGCGGCCGCGCACCTGGGCGGGGCAGCTGCGGGCGTTGGGGCAGCGCAGGTCGACATCCCCCTCTTTCGCCGGCCGCAGCTCGGTGCCGCACTCGGGGCAGTTGGTCGGCATGACGAACGCGCGCTCGGTGCCGTCGCGCAGCTCGACCACGGGCCCCAGTACCTCGGGGATGACGTCGCCGGCCTTGCGCAGCACGACCGTGTCGCCGATGAGCACGCCCTTGGCCTTCACGACGTCTTGGTTGTGCAGGGTCGCCTGGCGCACCTCGCTGCCCGCGACGCGCACCTTCTCCATGACCGCGTAGGGGGTGGCGCGGCCGGTGCGGCCGACGCTCACGACGATGTCGAGCAGGCGCGTGTTCACCTGCTCGGGCGGGTACTTGTAGGCGATCGCCCAGCGCGGCGCGCGGCTCGTGGCGCCGAGCTCGTCGTGCAGGGCGAGCTCGTCGACCTTCACGACGACGCCGTCGATCTCGTGCTCGACATCGTGCCGGTGCTCGCCGTGGTAGGCGATGAACTGCGCGGCCTCGGCGGCACTCGCGTGCACGCGGAAGTGGCTGCTGATCGGCAGGCCCCAGCGCTCGAGCAGGCCGTAGACCTCGCTCTGCGCGGTGACGGGCGGGTTCGGCCAGGCGCCGATGCCGTGCACGAGCATCCGCAGCCGGCTCAGCCGGTCGCGCATGCGGGCCAGCTGCTCGTCGCTCTTGCCCTCGGCCTTCTGGCGCAGACTGCCGCTCGCGGCGTTGCGCGGGTTCGCGAACTCGCGCTCGCCGGCCTCGCGCTGCAGCGCGTTGAGCTCGTCGAACAGCGCGGTCGGAATGAACACCTCACCGCGCACCTCGACCAGCTCGGGCAGCTCGTCGGCCGACCCCGCCAGGCGCTGCGGGATGCCCGCTAGCTGCCGCACGTTGACCGTGACGTCCTCCCCCACGCGCCCGTCGCCGCGCGTCGCCGCGCTCACGAGCACCCCGCGCTCGTAGCGCAGGTTGAGGGCCAGCCCGTCGATCTTCAGCTCGCACAGCCAGCGCACGGGCCGCCCGGCGTCGCGCTCGACCTTCGCCGCCCAGTCGGCGAACTCCTCGGCGCTGAACACGTTGTCGAGGCTGAGCATGCGCTCGACGTGCTCGACCGGGGCGAAGAGGCTCGCGTCGGCCTGGCCGCCGACGGTCTGCGTCGGCGAGTCGTGACTCTGCAGCTCAGGAAAGACGTGCTCGATGAGCTCGAGCCGCCGCACCATCGCGTCGTAGGTCGCGTCGTCTTCCAGCACCGTGTCGCGGGCGTAGTACGCGTCGCGCAGCTCGAGGATGCGCGTGGTGAGCCGCTCGACCTCGGCGCGCGCCTCGTCGCGGGTCAGCTCGTCGATGGCACGGGCATCCCCGTCGCCGTCAGCCAGCGTGCCGGGGTCGGGGGTCGCGCCGTCGGAGGTGTCAGCCACGCGCACAGTCTAGGAGCGCCCCCTGACCCGCGGCACCTGACACAAATCACGGACTTTCGACCGAGAGACAGGCCCGCTCGGGCCTGAGCAGTCGCGGCGCACCGCGAAACTCCGTGATTTGTGACACCACCCTCGGGCGGCGGGGATGGAAACAGCGCGGCGGGGTCAGGCTCCGAGAACGCGATTGAGGTAGGGGTTGGTGAAGACGCGGTCCGGGTCGAGCCGGTCGCGCACGGCGACGAAGTCGTCGAAGTGCGGGTAGGCCGGGCGCAGGTCGTCGGCCGTGCGGCTGTGCAGCTTGCCCCAGTGCGGGCGGCCGTCGTGCGCGCGCAGAATCTGCTCGGCGGCGGCGAGGTACGGGGTGTGGTCATCCCGGATGTAGCGGTGCACCGCGATGTAGCTGCTGGGGCGCCCGAACGCCGTCGACAGCCAGACGTCGTCGGGGGCCGTCGCGCGCACCTCGACGGGGAAGGTCACGCGCCAGCCGTTGGCGTCGATGACGCGGTCGAGCTCGCGCAGCACCGAGCCGACGGCGTCGAGCGGCACCGAGTACTCCAGCTCGCGGAAGCGCACCTTCCGCTCGGTCGCGAAGATGCGGTGCGAGTAGTCGGCCACCTGCCGGGTGAAGGCGACGCGGCTCGCGAGCCGGTTGATGCCGGGCACCGTGCCGGGCGCGATCGAGCCGATCCGGCACAGCACCTCGTAGAGCCCGTTGCCGAGCAGCTCGTCGTCGAGCCAGCGCTGCACGCGGCCGGGCGGCGTGCGCGGCGCATCCGCCGGCAGGCGCGTGTTGTTGCGCGTGAGCGCGAGCCGCGTGTGCGGAAACCAGTAGAACTCGACGTGGTCGGCCTGCGCCGATCGGTTCGGCCAGTCGTCGAGCACGGCATCGAGGGGCTCCGGATGCTCGTCCGCCGCCAGCACGAACGTCGGCACGGTCTGCACGGTGAGGTCGACGAGCACCCCGAGGGCGCCGAGCCCGAGGCGCGCTGCGGGCCACAGCTCGGCGTTCTCGGTCGGGCTGATCGACAGCAGGCGCCCGTCGGCGGTGGCGAGCGTGACGGCGCGCAGCTGGGTGGCGAGGCCGCCGAACGCGCGGCCCGTGCCGTGAGTGCCCGTGCTCACGGCGCCCGAGATCGACTGCACGTCGATGTCGCCGAGGTTCTCGAAGGCGAGCCCGTGCTCGTGCAGCAGCGCCGAGGCGTCGTGCAGGCGGGTTCCGGCGGCGAGCGTGACGAGGCCCGTGCTCGCGTCGACGCGGGTGAGCCCGGCGAGGTCGGTGAGGTCGAGCTGCACGGGGCACTCCTGGCAACGGATAGGTATGCATCATGCAGCAAGTTGCATACCACGCCACAGCTCACTCGAACGCCGCCAGGAAGTCGAGCAGGTTGTCGCCGAGCAGCGCGACGTGATCGCGCATCGCCCGGTGCGCGGCCTCCGGGTCGTGGGCGAGGATCGCCCGCAGGATCGCCTCGTGCTCGCGGATCGTGTCGCTCATCTTGGCCACGTCGTAGGTCCGGTCGATCTG
>OFDC01001307.1_pt1 | contig 13591 bp, 9 predicted proteins | sample 1520941 | NCBI WGS metagenome assembly OFDC01 (sample SAMEA94258168, study PRJEB24077) | hot springs metagenome | biome: Aquatic biome; feature: Water | place: India | collected 2012-12-06 | depth 5 m | reverse complement strand
CGACGGCCGCGGTGGCTCCACCACCTCCACCGTCAGCATCAACGTCACGCCGGTCAACGACGCGCCGACCTCGGCCCCGCAGTCGCTGACCACGGCCGAGGACACCGCCATCAGCGGCGCGGTCGTGGCCGCCGACGTCGATGGCGACGCGCTGAGCTACGCCGTCAGCGGCGCGCCGGCCCACGGCACCGTCGTGCTGAACGCGACCACCGGCCAGTTCACCTACAGCCCGGCGGCCAACTACCACGGCGCCGACAGCTTCACCGTCACCATCGCCGACGGCCGCGGTGGCTCCACCACCTCCACCGTCAGCATCAACGTCACGCCGGTCGCTGATGGTCCGCAGATCAGTGGCGACCAGACGAAGCGCATTTCGGAGGAAGGTCTCGCGGGAGGCAACCCGGACAGCAACGGCGACGACCAGACCAACCTCCCCGTGGCCAGCGGCACCTTCACGGCCACCGACAGCGACACGCCGGCCAGCCAGCTGACCTACGTCCTGGGCGCACCCACGACCGTCGTCAAGTCGGCCGGGACCACGGTGACCTGGATTGGTGATGGCACCGGCACCGTGATCGGGCAGGCCAACGGCGTGACGGTGGTGACTGCCACCATCGACGCATCCGGCAACTACCAAGTCCAGCTGTCCGGCCCCATCGATCACCCGCAGACTGCCGGTGAGGCCGAGACCTCGTTGCCGCTGGTGTTCGGCGTGCGAGTGAGCGACGGCACGTCCAGCAGCCAGGCGCAGCTGACGGTGTTGGTCGAGGACGACTCTCCCTTGTCCGCCGGCCAGCCCTACACCGGCACGCTGGCCAATGCCGCCGGTTCGGTGATCAGCGCACCCACCGGCGCCCTCATCGGCGCGGACAACGGTTCCGGAGCAACGATCCACCTGACCGCCTCGAGCAGCAACGACGGGTACATCCAGGCGACCTACACGAACACCAACGGCCAGGCCTTGACCCGCGATGCCACCTACAACGGCATGAAGCTGGCCTGGTTCTCGGACGGCAACGGCGGCCTGGTCGCCAAGGCCACCGACGGCACGGCGGTCTTCAGCGTGACGACGGACATCACGACCGGGCAGTACACGGTCACCATGCTGAAGGCACTGGACGCGGCGGTCGTCACCTCGACCACCTTCACCGGCCTGAGCGGCGGCAACAACAGCTCCTACACGCTGACCGACGGCCAGAACGTCATCCAGATGGTGGGAACGTCGCAGGTCTTCAACGGCACGAGCTGGGTCGCGAGCACGGTCAACACGAACCAGGGCTACTTCGGCGTCGCCAACAACTGGATCGACACCAACGACCGCTTCAAGCTCAGCTTCAACCTGCCGGTGACCTCCGCCAGCCTCGCCTTCAACGGTCTGGACAGCGGGGAGACGGCACGGATCATCGCGTTGGACGCCAACGGCAACCCGATCGGCACCGCCGTCACCGTGTCCGGGGCCGCGGGCAATGCGGATATCACCCGCACGGTGTCGCCTGCCGACTTCGGTGTCAGCGGCTTCAGCGCCCTGCAGTTCGAGTCGGTGGGCGGTTCCTACCGCCCCACCGTCACCTCGGTGAGCGCACAGGCCCAGATGGTCAGCCAGAAGATCACGATCAACAATGCGGTGGGCGCGGTGGCCACCGATTCCGATGGCGACACGGTGAACCTGCAGCAGTTCTCCTTCACGATCGATGGTGACGGGTCCGCCGACCTGTCCAGCGCCACCACCAGCCAGTCGATGGGGGGTGGCGCAGGCGCCGACACGCTCGTCGGCGGCAGCGCGGCCGACATGCTGTTCGGCAATGCTGGCAACGACACCCTGATCGGCAATGGCGGAGTGGATCGTCTCACCGGCGGCGCCGGCAACGACCGACTCACCGGCGGCGACGGCAGCGACACTTTCGCATGGCGGCTGGCCGACGCGGGCCCGAGCGGCACGCCGGCAATCGACACCATCACCGACTTCAACGTCGGACCGGCAGCGACCGGAGGTGACCTGCTGGACCTGCGCGACCTGCTGCAGGGCGAGGCCAAGTCGTCCCTGGACAACTACCTCGACTTCGAGGTGTCCGGCAGCAACACCATCATCCACATCAGCAGCAGTGGCGGCTTCGCCAGCGGCACTGACTGGAACGGCCAGACCAGCGGCGCGAAGGCGACGGAGGACCAGCGCATCGTGCTGGAGGGCGTGAACCTGCAGAGTGCCCTGAACGCCAACGGCGACCAGGCCATCATCCAGGAGCTGATCAACCGCGGCAAGCTGCTCATCGACAACCCCAACGGTTGACCGATGCACCGGTGGGGAGCCCGTCACTGGGTTCCCCTGCCTGCGACGGCAGAGCCATCACGAGGCCGGGCGCGCTTGCAGCGTCCGGCCTTTCTTCATTGCAAGGGGGTCAGGACGTGCGCGCGCGCACCGCGTGCGGGTTGCGGGTGAAGTACCTGGAGATGCCGGTGGTGAGCGCCTTCACCAGCTCGGCCTGGTACTCGGGGTCGCGCAGCTTGGCCTCCTCCTCGGGGTTGGAGATGAAGGCCGTCTCGACCAGGATGGACGGGATGTCCGGCGCCTTGAGCACCGCGAACCCCGCCTGCTCGACCCCGCGCTTGTGCAGGCGGCCGACGCGGCCGATCTGCCCCAGGACTTCCCTGCCGAGCTTCAGGCTGTCCTTGATCTGGGCGGTGGTGCTCATGTCCAGCATGGCGCGCAACACGTGAGCGTCGGCATTCTTGATGTTCACCCCGCCCACGAGATCGGCCGCGTTTTCCTTGTTGGCCAGCCACCGTGCGGCGGTGCTGGAGGCACCGTTCTGCGACAGCGCGAAGACCGATGCGCCGCGGGCGGTCGGGGTGATGAAGGCGTCCGCATGGACGGAGACGAACAGGTCGGCCTGCACCCGCCGCGCCTTGCGCACCCGCTCGTGCAGCGGCACGAAGAAGTCGCCATCGCGGGTGAGCATGGCCCGCATGCCACGCTGGGCGTTGATGCGGTCGCGCAGTTGCAGCGCGATCTGCAGCACGACGTCCTTCTCCTTCAGCCCCGAGGGGCCGATCGCGCCCGGGTCCTCGCCGCCGTGCCCGGGGTCGATGGCCACGATGATGAGCCGGTCCACGCGCGCGAGTTGCTCGGGCGTGGGGCCGCCCGCGGGTGACGGGGTCATGGTCGGGGCGGGCTGGGCGGGAGCCGACGCAGCCCGCGCCACCCGGGGGGCCTCCGACTCGCCCGCCGGCGCCGGGCGCGACTCCATGCGGCCTATGAATTCCCCCAGCGCATCCTGCACCGCCTGCGCCGCTTCCTTCTCGGCCTGTTCCTTCTCGCGGATCAGCACCCACAGCGGGTCGCGCTCCTGCACCGGCTTGAGGTCGAACACCAGCCGGTGCTGGTAGGCCGCCACGGGGGTGAGGGCAAACTGCTGCGGGGCCACCGCCTGCTTCAGGTCGATCACCAGCCGCACCACCCGCGGCTGGTTCTGGCCCACGCGCACCGCGGCAATGTAGGGGTCGTCGGGCTGCACCTTGCCCACCAGCTCGCGCAGCATGGGGCTCAGTGCCAGGCCCTCGATGTCGACCACCAGGCGGTCGGGCGCCTCCACCAGCCGATGCCTCGCCACCAGCGCCTGGTCGGACTCGATGGTCAGCCGGGTGTAGTCGGTCGCGGGCCACACGCGCACTGCGAGGATGGACGCGCCGCAGGCCAGTTCGGCCGTGCCCAGGCCCAGCACCAGGGCCCCCATGTTCCGCAGGGCATGTCGTCGCTGGCGATTCATGGTGCCGCCTCCAGCAGCGCCACCCCCCTCGGCGTGAAGGCCTGCAGCCGCACCTCGCGCCGCTGTTCGTCCGCCGGGTCGATGTGCAGCTGAAGGTCGGGCACGGGCAGCGCCTCGCGCGCGCGCTCCGGCCACTCCGCCAGCTTCAACCCTGGCGCGGTGAAGACGTCACGAAAACCTGCATCCTCGAACTCCCGCGGGTCGCCGAAACGGTAGAAGTCGAAATGGGAAACCGTCAGGCCGGGCAGCGAGTAAGGCTCCATCACCGCATACGTCGGACTCTTGATGCGCCCCTGCACGCCCAGGGCGCGCAGCAGGTGGCGCACGAAGGTCGTCTTGCCGGCGCCCAGCGGCCCGTGCAGTTCGACGAAGGCCTCACGCAGTGGGGGCCGTGCGGCCAGCGACTGGGCGAAGGCACTGCAATCAGCCTCGTCGCGCCAGGTGATCGTGCGGCTTTCTAGAATCGGGCGATGCGGGATCACATCGAGGGGCATCGTCTGCTGCAGCAACTGCGGGGATGGGCGAGCGAGCTCGGATTCTCACAGATCGGGGTGTCGGACGTGGACCTCTCCGCCGCCGAACCCCGCCTGCAAGCCTGGTTGGACAACGGCTTTCACGGCGCGATGGACTACATGGCCGCGCATGGCATGAAACGCGCCCGCCCTGCCGAACTCGTGCCGGGCACGGTCCGCGTCATCACCGCGCGCATGGACTACCTGCCTCCCGGCACCGCCGAGGGCTGGCAGGCGGTCGAGTGGGACCGCCTGCGCAACCCTGCGCGCGCGAACGTCTCGCTGTATGCCCGCGGCCGGGACTATCACAAGGTGCTGCGCCAGCGGCTGCAGAAGCTCGCCGACCGCCTCGCCGACGAGGTGGGACCCTACGGGTACCGGGTCTTCACCGATTCGGCGCCCGTGCTGGAGGTGGAGCTGGCCAGCCGCAGCGGCATCGGCTGGCGCGGCAAGCACACGCTGACGCTGGACCGCCGCGCAGGCTCGATGTTCTTCCTCGGCGAGATCTGCGTGGACCTGCCGCTGCCCCTCACCGACCCGGTGACGGACCACTGCGGCAGCTGCAGCGCCTGCCAGTCGGCCTGCCCTACGGGGGCCATCGTCGAGCCCTACCAGGTGGATGCGCGCCGCTGCATCTCCTACCTCACCATCGAGCATCCCGGCCCCATCCCCGAAGCGCTGCGCGAGCCCATCGGCAACCGCCTGTACGGCTGCGACGACTGCCAGCTGGCCTGCCCCTGGAACAAGTACGCGCAGCCCGCGGTGGTGCCGGATTTCCTCCCCCGGCCGGCCCTCGCGCAGGCCGGCGTCGAGGCCTTGTGGGACTGGAGCGAGGCGGACTTCCTTCGCCACACGGAAGGCAGCCCTGTCCGGCGCATCGGCTTCGAGCGCTGGCAGCGCAACCTGGCGGTGGTCAGCGGCAACGCCTTGCGGCAAGCGCCCTCCGCGACCCTGCGCGCGGCGCTGGCGCAGGCACGTGAACACGCGAGCCCCCTCGTGCGCGAACACATCGACTGGGCGCTTGGCGACGTCACGCCCGCAGCCACCCCCACAGGGCCAGCGTGAGGGGCACGCTCAACATGCCCAGCAAGGTCGACACGGTCACCAACCCGGCGACGTAGCCGCCGTTGCCGCCAAGGCGGGCGGCCAGCACGTAGCAGCTGGAGGCGGTGGGCAGTGCCGCGAAGGCAACGACGATGAGCTGCTGCGCCGGGGGCAATCCCACCGCCTGCACCAGCAGCAGTGCAGCCAGCGGCAGCAGCGCATGGCGGATGGCGAGGAAGGCGGTGGCCAGGCGCGGAGCATCCCGCAGCGCGCCGAAGCGCAGGCCGGCGCCGACCGCCATGAGTCCGATGGGCAGGGCCGCCAGGCCGATGCGGTGCAGCGTGGTCTCCACCGGCGCGGGCAGGCGCAGGCCCACCAGGTTGCCGGCCAGCCCCGCCACCGTGGCGACGATGAGGGGGTTGCGCACCAGTTCGCGCAGGTACCCGTGGCCGCCGTGGCGCGCGAGCGGCCACACCGCCGCGACGTTGCACAGCGGCACACAGACCGAGATGATGACCGCGATGAGCGCCACGCCCTCGGTGCCCGCCACCCGCTCGGCCAGCGCCAGGCCGACGTACGAATTGAAGCGGAAGGCGGTCTGCGCCCCTGAGGCATGCAGCTTCGCATCCACGCCGGGCACCCGGGCCAGCGCGTAGGCCAGCACCACGCCGAGACCCACCACCGCCAGCCCGCTGCCGGCCAAGCCGACCATGGAGGTCGGCTGCAGCGGATTGCGCACGACGGAGTTGAACAGCAGCACCGGAAAGAGAAGGTAGTACACCAGCCGTTCCGCGCCGTCCCACACGCCGCGGTCCAACGCGGTGAAGCGGCACAGCAGGAAGCCGGCGGCGATCAGCAGGAAGTCGGGGAGCAGCAGCAGGGCGTGGGACATGGCAGGCGGCGAGTGTGTCACCGAAGCCCTTGCGTACTTTCCACAATGCGGTCGCACACGCCTCAGGGCAGCATGCGGCTCGGTTCCGAGCGGACGTTCGTCGTCCTCCGGCTGATGTTCAACCCTGTGGGAGACAACGCATGCACAAGAGAACGGTCCTGAAGTCCCTGGCCCTGCTGACGCTGGCCGCCGGCGCCGGCACCGCCGGAGCCCAGGCCTACCCGAGCAAGCCGGTGCGGCTGGTGGTGCCCTTCGCGCCCGGCGGCACGACGGACATCATCGCCCGGGTCGTCGCCGAGAAGATCACGCCGGCCCTGGGGCAGACGCTGGTGGTGGAGAACAAGGCCGGTGGCGGCGGCTCGATCGGCGCGGCGGAGACCGCGAAGTCCGCGCCCGACGGCTACTCGCTCGGCATGGCCACCGTGTCCACCACTGCGGCCAATCCGGCGATCAATCCGAAGATCCCGTACAACCCGCTCACCGACTTCACGCCCATCATCAACATCGCGGCCACGCCCAACGTGATCGCGGTGCACCCCTCGTTCCCGGCCAAGGACTACAAGACCTTCCTGGAGGTGCTGAAGAAGAACCCGGGCAAGTACAGCTATTCCAGCTCGGGCACCGGTGGCATCGGCCACCTGCAGATGGAGCTGTACAAGAGCCTGGCCGGCGTGTTCGTGACTCACATCCCCTACCGGGGAGCCGGTCCGGCGCTGAACGACACGGTGGCCGGACAGGTGCCGATGATCTTCGACAACCTGCCCTCGGCCCTGCCCTTCATCAAGGACGGCCGGCTGGTGCCCATCGTCGTGGCCGCACCGCAGCGCCTGGCGGTGCTGCCGAACGTGCCGACCTTCAAGGAGGTGGGCCTGGAGCCGGTGAACCGCATGGCCTACTACGGCATCTACGGCCCCAAGGGCATGCCGCGCGAAGTGGTCGACAAGGTCCACAACGCGATGAAGCAGACCGTCGCCCTGCCCGACGTAAAGAAGCGCATCGAGGACACCGGCTCGATCGTCGTGGCCAACACGCCGGAGCAGTTCGGCGAGCAGATCAAGGCCGAGTTCGCGGTGTACAAGGACGTGGTGCAGAAGCAGAAGCTCAAGCTCGACTGAGCTTGCGCCCTGCCACGCCGGGCCGCCCCGCTGTCGCCGGGCGGCCTTTTCTCATCCCTCATCCGACGGTTCCCGCCGCCGCGCCCTGCGCCCCTTCTCCGGCATGTCCGACCCGCGTGACGACTCCCAGGCCTTGATCGACCGCTTCATCGATGCCCTGTGGCTGGAAGACGGCCTGGCGCCACAGTCGCTCGCCGCCTACCGGCGCGACCTGCAAGGCCTGGCCGCCTGGCTCGCCGCAGGGCCCGAAAGATCGCTGACCCAGGTTCGGGAGCAGGATCTGCTGGCCTACATCGCCGAGCGCCATGTGGACAGCAAGGCCAGCACCGCGAACCGCCGGCTGACGGTGTTCAAGCGCTTCTTCCGCTGGTCGTTGCGCGAGCACCTGCAGCAGGCCGACCCCACCTTGAAGCTCAGCCCGGCCCGCCAGCCGATGCGCAGCCCGAAGGTGATCACCGAGGCACAGGTCGAGGCGCTGCTGGCCGCCCCCGACGTCGACACCCCGCTGGGCCTGCGCGACCGCGCCATGATCGAGCTGATGTACGCCAGCGGCCTGCGCGTGAGCGAGCTGGTCGAGCTGAAGACGGTGTACGTCGGCCTGGCCGAAGGCGTGCTGCGGGTCAGCGGCAAGGGCGCGAAGGAGCGCCTCGTGCCTTTCGGCGACGAGGCGCACGGATGGATCCGCCGCTACCTGGACGAGGCGCGCGCGGTGATCCTCTGCGGGCAGCACAGCGACGCGCTGTTCGTCACCGCCCGCGGCGGTCCGATGACCCGGCAGATGTTCTGGACGCTGCTGAAGAAGCACGCCCTGAACGCCGGCGTGCGGGCGCCACTGTCACCCCACACGCTGCGCCACGCGTTCGCCACCCACCTGCTCAACCACGGCGCCGATCTGCGCGTGGTGCAGCTGCTGCTGGGGCATGCGGACATCTCGACCACCACCATCTACACCCACGTCGCCCGGGAGCGACTGCGGCAGCTGCATGAGCGGCATCATCCGAGGGGGTGAGGCGAAGCAGCAGCCGAGCCTGCTCACTCGGCTGCGCGTGGCCTCACGGCTTGGCCATTTCGTTCCTCATACGGCCCATGGTGTCGTGCTGCAGCATGTAGAAGACCGCGTCTTGGGCTGACACGACGGCCGCCTCCAACTTGTCACAGGTGACCGTCTCGTTGCGGCCCAACTTGCGTGCGATCTGATCCAGCGGATTGCGCACTTGGCTCGACAAGTTGACGTTGGGGAGCGCATTCGGATCGTCTCCGACTTCCGCACCGCGGTCCCGAACATACTTCCCGTAGTACGCGAGGAAGTTGGTCGTCAGCTGTCCGGAAACGGCGTCGGTCCCCTTGTGCTGACGAATGGCCTGCAGGAGGTACTTGCTCGACAACATGAATTTCACGTTCTCGGTGCTGTACTCCTTCTTGGCGAACAGGAACAGCTCCTTCGCCATTTGCTTGTTGGACAAAAGTGCAGCCGCGCTTTCCGGCACCACGAGATCATCCTTCCTGGTGTCGACAAGGGCTCGCGCAGCGTTGGAGGGCGGCGATGTCACGGCCGCACGAGATGCAGTGTCGGCTCGCGCCGCCTGCGCCTTGACCCACGTCACCGCGCGGCTCATCGCACCACTGACCGCCGACCCCACCGAACTGGCGGACGCAGCCAGCCAGGATGCGGCTCGGCTCAGACGACTCGGGCCGGCCGGGGCCTGCTTGACGGGCGAAGCTTCCGTCGGATGGGGGGCACTGGAAGACTTCGTGGTGGACAGCACCGGTGCAGTACCGACTTGTGTCATGAACATGTCAGGGTTCCTCATCGGTCACCGCAGGACGCACTGTCCTGCTCGAACGTGCCGACGCACACAGGAACTCTAGGAGCCGTGGCCCTCACCCACCATCAGACGGTGGTATGACGCAGGGCCCGCCGAGTCACGAGGACACGACCTGCCTCTGTCCCGCCCACGGCCCCGTCAACGCCTCCACCCCACAGGCCCACAGCACCTCCGCATCCTCGGCGCTCTCCACGCCCTCGCCCTGCACCGTCACCGACAGCGCCTTGAGCAGCGAGGTGGTGCTGCGCACGAAATCGCGCGCCGCGTCATTGCGCGAGACGCCGCGGCACAGCGCACCGTCGAGCTTCACGTAGTCCAGCCCCAGCTCGAACAGCCGCTCCACGCGGTGCAGCCGTTGCCCCGCATGCTCGAGGCCGAAGCGCACGCCCAGCGGTCGCAGCAGGCGGCCGAGCGACTGCAGGGTGTCGAAGTGGCCCAGCGCCGCGGTCTCGTCGACTTCCACCCACAGCCGCGCCGCAGCCTGCGCATGCTCCTCGCACAGCCGGCGCAGCTGCGCGGCGAAGCCGCCGTCGGCCAGCGACGAGGGCGACACGTTCACACCGCGCGGCCGACCGTCCTGGCCGATGGCCTGCAACGCCAGCGAGACCGCCTTCGCGTCGATGCCAGCGGTCAGTCGGCTGCGCGAGGCCAGGGGCAGCCAGCGGGCCGCCGGCAGGTACTCCCCGCCGGGCTCCAGCTGCAGGCGCAGCGGGCATTCCAGGTGGACCAGCCGGCCGTGTCGGTCCAGCACCGGGAACTCCACCAGGCGCGCCCGCCCTGCCGCCAGGGCCTGGTCGATCAGCGCGCGCCAGCTGCGCTCGCCGCCCTGCACCGCGGGCACCTCGTCGTCTGCCAGCACGTCCACCGCGAAGTTGCCTCGGCCTTCGGCGCGTGCCAGGGACAGGTCGGCCGCGGCCAGCAGCGCCGGCAGCTGGGAGCGGTTGCCGATCTCGACCGCCCCCACGTGCACCTGCACCGGACCCAGGCCCTGCAACGCCGCCTGCAGGGCGTTGGCCAGCGCCTGGGCGGTCTCGCCGGCCACCCCGGGCGTGGGCAGGCAAAGGGCGAAGTCCGCCCCGTTGAGCCGGCCGGCGAAGCAGTCGGTGATGCGCTCGGTGTAGGCCTGCAAAGCCTTGGCGATGACGACCAGCACGCGATCGGCGCCGTCATGGCCGATCTGGCGGTTCAGCTGCGCCAGTTCGGCCACGCGCACCAGCACCAGGCCGCCGGCCAGACGGTCCTCGCGCTGCAGCACGCTGCCCAGGCGCTCCATGAAGTGCGCGCGGTGCGACAAGCCGGTCAAGGGATCGCAGTGGGCCTGGCGGCGCAAGCTTTCCAGCTGCGACGCATGAGCCTCGAACAGCGCGCGCATGCGCTGCACCAGCCCGTTCATGGCCGCGGCCACGCGGCGCAGCTCCGGCACCTTGGGCTCGACCACCGTCACGTAGCTGCCCTCGACCAACGCGCTGGCCTGCTCGACCGTGGCATCCAGCGGACGCCGGATGCGCCGCACCCCCGCCCAGGCGACGGTCGCCGCGAAGGCGGCCACCGCGAGCATCCACAGCAGGTGCCGCAGGGCGGCGCGCCAGAGATCGTCGTGCGCGTAGGACACGTGGCTGACCACCTCCAGCGTGCCCAGGGCGCGCCAGCCGTCGGACACCAGGCCGATGCCCGGCTGGGAGTCGATGGGCAGCAGCTCGGCGAACCAACGCGGCGCGGCCGTGGGGATGCTGTCGGACTGCTTTTCGAAGGCCGCCACCCCGTCGCCGCGCACGAAGCGGATGCGACGGTAGAACCCGGTGTCGAACTGCGCCGCCATCAGCAGCTCCATCAGGGCCGGGTCGCCCTTTTGCTGCGACAGCGCCAAGGCCAGCGCCTGGGCGTTGTCGTTGTTCTTCACCCGCAGCTGGGTCTGCAGCGTGTCGCGCACCGACACCACGGTCACCCCCAGCGCGCCGGCCAGCGCCAGCAGCACCACGCCGAGCAGCAACAGCCAGATTTGACGGATCAGCGACATGGGGTCGTCCTTGCAAGACAGTGGATCACAGAAAACCTTCCGCCCGGGCCTTGGCGAGCACGTCGCGCCAACGTGACAGGCGCGCGGCCGGGTCACCGGCCGACGCACCCGAGACGCCCTGCCACAGGCCTTCGGCATTGAAGCTGAACACCGGCGTCAGGTCGGGACGCCGGGACGCCGGACGCACCTCGGTGACGAGGTTGTCCAGGATGAGGGGCTCGGCCGCGGGGCCGGGATAGTAGGCGAGCACCATGTGCGCCTGGCTGCCGCCGCCGAGCTGGGCGCGCACGTAGACCAGTCGCAGGCTCGTCGCCGACACGCCGCTGGCCAGCAGCGTGAAGTACTTGGCGATCGCGTAGTCCTCGCAGTCCCCTTCCCCGCGGTTCAGCGTCTCCAGGGGGCTGGCCCAGAAGTCGCCCTGACCCCAGACCTCCGCATCGTCGCGGAACAGGATGCGGCGGTTGAAGAACTGGTTGACGAGGGCCAGACGCTCCTCGTCGGGCAGGGCGGCGGACTGACCGATGAGTGCCTTCAGCGGACCGACGGAGGCCACCGCGCGCGGCCCCACCCGTTGCGCGCCCTGAGCGAGGCGGTCGGCATCCCAGGCCGTGGCGATGGCCGACGCGAACAACACGCAGGCCAAGGCACATCGCAGCATCACGATGGCGCAGGAAAGCCAGGAAACGCGGGGCGGAAGCAAGTGAAAACGCAGGGCGTGCGCCAGGGATGGCGCAGTGTCCCCCACCGACATGATCATGTAAGCGGGTGTTTCGTCAGCAATTCCTCGGACTTGAAGTCCTTGGTGCTGCGCACCCCCCTGGATTGCCACGTCAGCGTGGAATACTGCTTCGAGTTCCAGTCCGATCCACATCCCCATGCGTCTTGCGATCCTCTCTCCCCTGGCTGCGGCCCTGCTCATCGCCTTTGGTGCGGCAGCGCAAACTCCCGGTGCCGCGATGTCCCCGATGCGTGAGGCGGCGCAGAAGGCGATCGCCACGAACCCGGAGGTCACGGCCCGCCTGAACCAGCTGCGCGCCACCGTCGATGCCGTCGACATCGCGCGCGCCGGCTGGCGTCCCCGCATCGGGCTGGAGGCAGGCGTCGCCCACGACCGCGATCGCATCGACGGCCGCAACCCCGCCAGCAGCAGCCTCAGCCGCAGCGGCGCCGCCGTCAGCCTGAACCAGCTGCTGTGGGACTTCGGCGCGGTGCGGGCCGAGGTGTCCCGGCTGGGCCACGACAAGCTCGCGCGCTACTTCGAGCTGCTGGACGTCACCGAGCAGGTCGCCTTCGAGGCCACGCGGGCCTACCAGGACGTGCTGCGCCACCGTCGCCTCGTCGCCCTGGCCGAGGACAGCTACGTGCAGCACCGCTACGTGGTCACGCAGATCCAGTCGCGCTTTCGCGCCGGCGTGGGTCGCGGGGTCGACAACGAACAGGCGCTGGCCCGCCTGGCGCTCGCTGAATCCAACCTCACCACCGAGCTGGCCAACCTGCACGACGTGACCTCACGCTACCTGCGCATCGTCGGCGAGGCGCCGGCCGCGCGCCTGCCCGAGGTGCCCAGCATGGGCGGTGCCCTCCCCGGCACGCCGGGCGAGGCGATGGCTGCGGCGCTGCGCCAGAACCCGGCCGTGCAGGCGGCCATCGAGAACCTGCGCGCCGCCCGCGAGGCGGCCAGCGTGCGACAAAGCGCCCTGCTGCCCACGCTGGAGGCCCGGTTGCGCGCCGGTGGCGGGCGCAACTTCGACGGCGTGGTCGACCAGCGCAACGATGCCAGCGCGCAGGTGGTGCTCAACTGGAGCCTGTACGACGGCGGCGCCAACCAGGCCCGCATCCGCCAGGCCGCGCGCCTGGTGGACCAGGCCGCCGACCAGCGTGACCGCGTCTGCCGCGAGGTGCGCCAGAACGCCGCCATCGCCTTCAACGACACCCGTCGCCTGCAGGAGCAGCTGGCCGCGCTCGACCGCAACGTGCTTGCCATCGAGAAGGCGCGCGATGCCTACCGCCAGCAGTTCGACATCGGCCAGCGCAGCCTGCTGGACCTGTTGAACGCCGAGAACGAACTGCACACCGCCCGCCGCGCCTATGTGAATGCGCAGCACGACCTCGAGGTCTCGCGCCTGCGCGCCCTGGCGAGCATGCAGCGGCTGACCACCCAGCTGGGCCTGACCCGCGCCGATGTGTCGCCCGAGGTGCCGGAGGCGTCGCAATGGGACGCCGGTGCCGACGTGCCGGGCCGCTGCCCTGCGGAGTTCGTGCAGATCACCGGCACCTCGCGCGAAGAGCTCGACGCCCGTGCGCAAAGCCTGGTGAGCAGCGCACCGGCGCCGGCGACCGGCGCTCCGGCGACCGCCCCGTCCCCCTCCACGCCGACCGCCCCGCCTGCCAAGCCGGCGCCCGCCGCCGCCACGCCGCCGC
>OFDC01001306.1_pt1 | contig 13595 bp, 15 predicted proteins | sample 1520941 | NCBI WGS metagenome assembly OFDC01 (sample SAMEA94258168, study PRJEB24077) | hot springs metagenome | biome: Aquatic biome; feature: Water | place: India | collected 2012-12-06 | depth 5 m | reverse complement strand
CGGGCGGCAGGGGCCCGGCAATTGACGATCGGCGTTTTCTGGCGCTATCCGCAACAGGCTCGGGCTTCGACATGGTTTTTCGGGCAGGGGGCGGGAAGTCATCGCTTCTCGCGGATTTCGCCGTGTCGCGCAAGGAACAACCCTAAGGAATCCCACATGAGCAAGCCCTCGGAGTCCCGGCCGCGTTTTTCCCGGATCGGGCTGTACCTGCCCTTCGCCCTGCTCGGGCTGTTCGTCGCCCTCTGGTCCGGGGTCTGGGCCTTCGGGGCGAGCCGCGTCGGCGACGTCATGGACGGGTTCATCGCCCGCGAGGCGGCACGGGGGCGTGACTGGGTTTGCCCCGAGCGTTCCATCACCGGCTACCCGTTCCGCCTGCAGCTGACCTGCGCGAAGCCGCAGATCATCGAACGCGGCCCGAACGGGTTGGCGCGCGCGGCGACCCTCGGCAGCCAGGCCGATGAGCACGGGAGCGCCTTCGGGCGGGCCGGCGATGATCGCGTCGCGCCCGACGAAGACCGGCTTGTCGGTGACGACGACGCGCCCCAGCCCCGCCTGCACCGGCAGGATGCTGGTGCGGAGCTCGTGCCCGTACAGCGGCATGCCCGCCTCGAGCCGCAGGGTGTCGCGGGCCGCGAGCCCGCACGGCACGAGCCCGAACGGCTCGCCCGCGGCGGTGAGCGCGGCCCACAGCGCGGCCGCGTGCTCGATCGGCGCGTAGAGCTCGAAGCCATCCTCGCCGGTGTAGCCCGTGCGGGCGACCATGAGGTCGGAGCCGCCGAAGCTGCCCGAGCCCCAGGCGTAGTACTTCAGGTCGGTCAGGCCCGGAATCTCGAGCCCCGCGGTCGCGGCGAGCACGGCCTCCGAGGCCGGGCCCTGCACGGCGATGAGGGCGATCTGCTCGGTGCGGTCGTCGAGCTCGACGGCGAAGGCCGGGCCGCCGACGCCGGCGGCGCGCTCGCGGAGGGCATCCACGACCGCGAACCGGTTGGAGGCGTTCGCGACGACCAGATAGGAGGTGTCGGCCATGCGGTAGACGATGAGGTCGTCGACGATGCCGCCCTGCTCGGTGAGGATGAGCGAGTACTTGGCCTTGCCGACGGCCATCGCCGAGAGCCGGCCGGCGAGCGCGGCGTCGAGGAAGGCAGCGGCATCGGGGCCGTCAACCGCGATCTCGGCCATGTGCGAGATGTCGAAGATTCCGGCGGCAGTGCGCACCGCGTGGTGCTCGGCGAGGTCGGAGCTGTAGCGCACCGGCATCTGCCACCCGGCGAAGTCGGTGAATGCGGCGCCGAGCGCCTCGTGCACGGCGTGCAGGGGCGAGTAGCGCGGGGCGGGGTCGTGCGAGGGTTCAGACACGGAGTTCTCCTGACGCGGACGGCCGGTGGAACTCCCCCTCTGTCATCGTGCCTGAGAGTTTCGCCGCGGCCGGTCTGCTCGTGGCAGACGGTCGGGGTTTTCACCGTGGGCGAGGGCCAAGTCGACGCGCGGTCGGTGCCCTGCTTTTCAGAGTGGCCTGGCTGATGCGGTACGTGTGACCTGAGAGATTGGCGGGGAGGCTTGCTCCTTCGGTGCCGACGAGCGGGGCCGTCGGCTCTCCCGCATCGCGGAAACGGCCGAGTATTCAGTTGGGGCGGTGCTCGCGCTCACTCTACTCCCTGGGCGCGGGGCGAGGGATGCGTGCCGCGGTCTGCGGCCCGCCCCTACTTGTTGTCGCGGAAGTAGCGCACGGCCTGCCAGATGAGCACGACCACGCCCGTGACGGCCATGAGCCCGAACACGGGGACGAGCCAGGGTGCGAGCGCCGGGTCGACGGGTGGCAGCGGCAGGGCGAGAAGCTCGGTCATGGTGGGCAGGCTAATCGTCGCCGGGGTCGCCGTCGAGCAGCGCCGTCAGCCCGTCATCGTCGAAGCCGGGCATCGCGAGCATCTCGGCCGCCCCCTCGGTGGCCTCGATGATGCCGCTCAGCAGTTCGACGACGGTCGTCGCCCGCAGAAGGCGCACCTGATCGAGCGGCCCGAGGGGGGCGATGCCGGCGAGCTGCCAGCAGGCCCGAACCGGATCATTGTCGAGCACGATGTCGGCGGGCCACTGCTGCTCGACGAACTCGCTCGCCTTCGCGATCGTGCGGCGCACGAGCTGCTCAGCCCGGTCAAGCAGGGGGCGCTGCTGCTCGTCCCACACCAGCTCATCGACCGGGCGCACCTCGGCCCGGGGGTACGGGTCATCGGGCAACCACTCGGCCACCTCGACGCGACGGTCGCCGACGGCGATGAGACCGATGAAGCCCTCGCTCGTCTCGACGCGGGTGATCTGGGCGATGGTGCCGACGGCGAACCGGTGCTCTCCCCCGCCGACCTCGCTGCCGCGCTCGATGAGCACGATGCCGAACTCGGGCGGCTCATCCCCGAGGATCGTCGAGAGCATGACGATGTAGCGCTCCTCGAACACACGCAGCGCGGTCGGCATGGCCGGGAACAGCACTGAGCCGAGCGGGAACATCGGCATGACCGTCATGCCGATCAGGCTTCCACGGAATCCTGCGGAAGTGCAGGACGTTCGACCCTGACCGATCGGTAAGCAGCGCGTTAGCCTGGGGACGCGCGAGGACGCGTATCCCGGATCGAAGGAGCATCATGCAGATCAGCGGCAAGGTCTTCGCCGTCACCGGCGGCGGAAACGGCATCGGGCGCGAGGTCGTGCTCGGCCTCGTGGCGAAGGGCGCGCGCGTCGCCGCCCTCGACCTCAGCGAGGAGGGCCTCGCCGAGACCGTGCGGCTGGCCGGCCCGAACGGCGACCGCATCTCGACGCACGTCGTCAACGTCACCGACCGCAAGGCGGTGGACAAGCTGCCCGCGGCGATCATCAAGCAGCACGGCCAGATCGACGGCCTGCTCAACATCGCGGGCGTGATCCAGAAGTTCGTGCCGGTCATGCAGCTCGACTGGGATCAGATCGAGCGGGTCATCGACATCAACCTGTACGGCGTTCTGAACACGTGCAAGGCGTTCCTTCCCGAGCTCGTGAAGCGGCCGGAGGCGGCGCTCGTCAACGTCTCGAGCATGGGTGCCTACGCGCCGGTGCCCGGTCAGGGCGTGTACGGCGCCACCAAGGCAGCCGTCGCCCAGCTGAGCCGCGCACTGCACAGCGAGCTCATGGAGACCGGAGTGCGGGTCACCGGCGTCTTCCCGGGCGCCATCGGTACGAACATCAGCGTCAACTCGGGGGTGGCGACCGAGGAGCAGGTGAAGGCGATGACCGAGGCTGCGGGGGCGCAGGCTCAGAAGTCGACCGCTCCGGCCGAGGCCGGCCGCCAGATCATCGAGGCGGTCGAGAAGGGCTCGTATGAGATCTTCATCGGCGGCGACGCGCGCATCATGTCGCGCCTCGCGCGCCTCAACCAGAAGAACGCGGCCGGGCTGATCTACAAGAACATGAAGGGGCTGCTCGCCAGCATGAACTGACAGGAGACCGCCGTGACCGAACACCAGCCCTACGAGGTCGTGCGGGTGCATGACGCCTTCGAGGTGCGTCGGTACCCCGCGCACATGCTCGTGCAGGTGGATGTTCGGGGCGGGCTCGAGACGGGAGCGGGGGCCGGGTTCGGCCCCCTCTTCCAGTACATCAGCGGAGGCAACGTCGGCGGACGCAACATCGCCATGACCGCGCCCGTGCTGCAGCAGCCGCAGGGGGCGGGAGTGCAGACCGTCAGCTTCGTGCTGCCCGCGGGCATGGATGCGTCGAGCACGCCCGAACCCCGGGATCCGCGGGTGCGCACCACAGCCGTCGGCGCGCGGCTCGTCGCGGCCCGTCGCTTCACGGGCGGCGCGCGCGCCTCGCGGTTCTCGGAGCAGGGTGCACGGCTCGTGGCAGCGGTGCGTGCCGCTGGCCTCGACATCGTCGGCGAGGTCTCGTACGCGCGCTTCGACCCCCCGTGGAAGCCCGGGTTCTTGCGACACAACGAGGCGCTCGTCGAGATCGTCGAGCCCGGCCGGGGCGATCAGCCGGATCGGGTCGTCGACCCGCGCCGACCGCGGATGACCCCGACCTCGTAAGCGGTGACCGCGATGAGCGTGACCGCCAGCAGCGGCAGCACGAACCAGACCATGACGTCGGTGAAGCCCTCGAGCGCGTCGTGCGCCGTCGACGCGAGCACGAGATAGACCGTGTACGCGACATAGAGCAGCACGAACAGCGAGCCCTCCCATCGCGCGATGACGAAGCCGGTGAATGCGATCGGCAGCAGTGCGAGGGCGGTGGCGAGCATGAGGGGCAGGTCGAGGGCGATGGCTGCCGGCGGCACCGGGATGCCCTGGCCGAACAGCACCGCCGGCAGCCCGAGCACCATGCCGATGTTGAAGATGTTGCTGCCCACGATGTTGCCGACGGCCATGTCGCGCTCGCCGCGGCGCACGGCGATGATCGAGGTCGCGAGCTCAGGCAGCGATGTGCCGACGGCGACGACGGTGAGCCCGATCACCAGGCTGCTGATGCCGAGCGCCGTCGCGATGCCGACCGCGCCGTCGACGAGCAGGCGCGCCCCGAGAACGAGAAGACCGATGCCGGCGACGAGCAGCAGCAGCGCGAGCCACAGCGGCACGGGCCTGGTGTTAACCGCCGGCGCGACGGGCTCCGCCGCGGCGCTCTCACGACGACCGAGGATGATGCTCATCACCGTGTGCAACGCGAGGCCGGCCAGCAGCAGCAGTCCGTCGATCAGCCCGATCGTGCCGTCGAGGCTGACGGCCACCAGCAGCACCGAGAGGCCGACCATGACGGGGATGTCGAAGCGCACCAGCTGCCGCTTGATGATGAGCGGCATGACCAGCGCCGAGAGCCCCAGGATGAAGAGGATGTTGACGATGTTGCTGCCGACGACGTTGCCGAGCGCGAGGTCGGGCTCGCCCTGCAGCACGGCGTCGAGCGTGACGGCGAGCTCGGGAGCGGAGGTCGCGGCCGAGACGACGACGAGCCCGATGACGAGGGGCGAGATGCCGACCTTCGCCGCGAGGGTGGAGGCCCCGCGGACGAGCGCCTCCCCGCCGAGGATCAGCACGATCAGACCAGCGATGATGAGCACGATGTCGAGCAGCACGGCGCCAGCCTAGGGCGCGAGCCTAAGGCTCGGGTCGCAGCCAGTCGAGCCAGGTGCGCAGCAGGCGCTCGAGCTCGGCGCGGTCGCGCGCGTCGAGGGGCTCGAGCAGGCGGTGCTCGTTGGCGAGGTGGGCGGTGAACGCGCGGTCGACGAGCGCGAGCCCCGCATCCGTCAGCCCGACCACCCGAACGCGGCCGTCGAGCGACGACGTACGACGGGTGACGAGCCCGGCGGCCTCGAGTCGATCGACGCGCTTGGTCAATCCGCCCGCGGTGATCATGGTGCTGTCAGCGAGGGCGCTCGGCGTGCGCTCGTAGGGCGAGCCGGCACGGCGCAGGGCGGCGAGCACGTCGAACTCGCCGCTCGTGAGGCCGTGCTGCTGGAAGACGCGCTCGAGCTCGACCTCGATTGCGGCGGCGAGCCGTGCCAGTCGCCCGAACACCCCCTGCGGCGCGACGTCGAGCTCGGGGCGCTCGCGCCGCCATTCGGCCTGGATGCGGGCCACCCGATCGGCAGCATTCCCGTCGCTCGGTCGCGGGCCCGGGGCGTCGTCGCTCATGCGGGAATAATACTTTCCACGGAAAGGTTTTGCCCGTCATGACATCCACCTGGCGCTGGCTCCTCGTCGCCGCGATCGCGCCCCTCGCCTGGGGCTCCACCTACGTCGTCACCGCGCAGCTGCTGCCCGCCGACACTCCGATCTGGGGCGCGGCCCTGCGCGCGCTGCCCGCCGGACTCGTGCTGCTCATGCTCGCCCGCCGCCTGCCGCGCGGCCGGTGGTGGTGGCGGTCGGCCGTGCTCGGCGTGCTCAACGTCGGGGCGTTCTTCGTGCTCGTCTACCTCGCGGCGCAGCTGCTTCCCTCCGGCGTCGCGGCCATGCTCATGGCCACCTCCCCCGCGGTGATCCTGCTGCTCGCCTGGCCGATCGCGCGCGAGAAGCCTGCCGCCCTCTCGCTGCTCGGCGCCGTCATCGGTTTCGCCGGGGTCGTCGTGCTGCTCGCCGGCGCGACCGGAACCCTCGACGGGTGGGGCATCGCCGCGTCGCTCGCCGCCATGCTCATGTCGTCGGTCGGCTTCGTGCTCGCTCGACGGTGGAACGACGGAACGCCCGCGCTCTCGGTCACCGCGTGGCAGCTCACGCTCGGCGGCCTGGCCCTCGTGCCCGTCGCCGTGCTCGCCGAAGGGGCTCCGCCGGCGCTCGACGCCGCCGGCATCGCGGGTGCCGCCTACCTCGCCCTCGTCGCCACCGCGCTCGCGTTCGCGACCTGGTTCGCCGCGCTGCAGCACCTGCCGGCCGGGGCGGTCGGCCTCGTCGGTCTGCTCAACCCCGTCGCCGGCGTCGCCCTCGGCGTGCTCGTGGCGCAGGAGACGTTCACCGCCGTGCAGATCATCGGCATGGTCACCGTGCTGCTCGGCATCGTGCTGGGCCAGCCGGCGATCGCCGAGGCCCTGCGGTCGGCGCGCGAGCGGCGCGCCGCACGACGGGCTGCCGACCGGTCGGTGAGCACCGAAACCGGCGCGCTCAGAGTGCGCGCAGCAGGTGCAGGCGGAACAGTCTGACGGTGCGTCCCGAATCGCGCTCGTAGGCCCGGTACTCGGGCCACTGCGACTCGAGGTGGCGCCAGACCCGGTCGCGAGCATCCCCCTCGATCAGGGATGCCCGCACGGCGTACCGCCGCCCGCGCACCTGGATCTCTGCCTCGGGGTGGGCGAGCAGGTTGTACGTCCACGCCGGATGGTGCGGGCTCGCCCAGTTGGTGCCGGCGACGATGGCCCGGCCGTGGCCATCGGGCGTGTACATGAGCACGGTGTCGCGCGGCAGGCCGCTCTTCGCGCCGATCGTGGTGAGGATGCTCTGGCCGATCACCAGACCGATGATGAGAAGGATCAAACCGAGGACGACCATGACGTCTCCCTTTCCCGGGCCCCTCCCAGCGAGACGGCCCACATTCATAGTATCCGGTACCCGGACACCGCTGTCCGTATGCCGCGCGCGACATTTTCGGGTGATGCTGGCGAGGCGTGGGGCGAGCCGCTAGGGACGGATCTCCGGCCGACGGCGCTCCTTGGTGGTGCGCGCGACCCGTCGGTCCGTCGTGACGATCCAGGCGGTCAGCGCTCCGCCGCCGGAGCCGCCGGTCATGGGTGTCTCATCCTCCGCATTGGTTGATCGGACACTGCGCGCGCCCAACTCCCTTGTCAAGGGCGAAAAACGCATGTATCGTTCGTTTATCGCCCAATGACGGGCGCGTACGGAGGAGCCGGTCGATGGCGGCGGAGTCTGATCCCGGGATCGAGGCGGAAGACCCGAACTTCATGACCTCGCTGGCGCGCGGCCTCTCGGCCGTTGAAGAGGCTTCGGCTGCGTCTGCACGGGCCAGCGTTACGGAGGCCATGCCGGCCGACGTGGGCGACATCGGCTTTCCGATGGTGGTGCACCCGCGCGACCCCGACGCCGCCTGGGTGTTTCCGATGGACGGCACCTCGGTGTGGCCGCGTACCAGCCCGGGCGGACGGCCGGCGGTATTCGTCACCCGCGACGGCGGCGAGCGCTGGCAGCGGCAGGACGCCGGCCTACCGGCCGAACAGGCGTGGTGGACCGTGAAGCGGCAGGCGATGACCGCGGACAGCCAGCCTTCGGTCGGCCTCTATTTCGGCACCACCAGCGGCGAACTGTGGGCCAGTACCGACGAGGGTGCGCACTGGTGCTGCATCGCCCGCCACCTGCCCGACATCTACGCGGTCGAGGTGGCCGAACCTGCTGCCCGATGAAGGGGCTGCCGTGAAAGTGCTCATTCCAGGGGCGCTGCGCAGCTACACCGACAGCGCGCAGGCCGAGGCCGACGGCGCCACGCTGGCCGAGGTGGTGACCGCGCTCGACCTTCAGTATCCGGGCATCGCCTTCCGCATGGTCGACGAGCAGGGGCGCATCCGCCGCCACATCCGCTTCTTCGTCGACGGTCAGCCGGTGCAAGACCTCGCCCGGCCGGCCGACCCGCAGGGCGAACTGGTGATCGTGCAGGCGCTCAGCGGGGGCTGAGTCAGCGATCGGTCGGGCGGTCGATGAAGCCGGTGATGATGCGGGCCGCGCTGTCCGCGTGGTGGAACAGCGCCATGTGCGAGCCGGGCAGATGGGCCACCCGGAGGTCGGGGCGCAGTGCGCGCATCGCGTCCAGATTGTGGGCCGGCACCACGCTGTCCTGTTCGGCTGCGAGGCAGAGCAGCGGCACCGGAAGCGCCGCCAGCAGTGCGGCGGCGTCTTCCTGCATCACCGCGCGCACCCGTGCCGCCAGTTCGCGCGACGACACGCAGCGCCAGGTGTCGGCCTTGGCGCGGCGGAAGGGGTCGGACGGCGACCGGCCCAGCCACACCGGCAGCCTGCGCACCGTGCGCAGCGCGCCGATCACTGCCGCATTCGCGTACGGCGCCCACTTCGCCAGCTCCGGCCGCGGCATGCGCACGAAGCTGGTCGACAGCACCACGCCGCACACGCGCGACGGTGCCTGTGCGGCCAGTCGCAGCGCCAGCGGTCCGCCGAACGAGCTGCCGAGCAGCCAGTAGCGCTCGAGATCGCGCACCTGCGCGCTGACGCCGGCCAGCAGCGCCGGGTAGCGCTGATCCCCGTCGCGCGGATAGCTGAGCACACGCGGCCGGATATGCGCCGGCAGCGCCTCGACCAGCGGCCGCAGGAAGCGGTCGCTGCCGTCCAGTCCGGGCAGCAGTACCAGCGTATGGATGGGTGGAGGCGGGGTCATCCGCACAGCTTGAAGGCCACAGGCTGCAGAACCGTCACGCGGCGGTTGCAGGGAGATTGCCGCCGCCGTGCGGCGTTTACGCGGTGTTTACGCAGGCGTCCGCGATTTATAGGCCGTCTTTGCACCGGCCTGTCTAGCCTTTCATCCATGGACGTCCGCACGGTGCGGGCGCCGCTGCTGACCGGGGACTCGTCGCCATGAATCCGCTCTATCCCGTCTGTGCCGCGCTGGCGGTCGCGCTGGCCCTCTATCTGGTTTACGCGCTGTGGCGCGCGGAGGATTTCTGATGACCACGCAGATGTGGATGCTGCTGGCCACCTTCGTGCTGGCGGTGTGGCTGATCGCGGTGCCGCTGGGGCGGGTGCTGGCCCTGCTGGTCGAGCGCGCGCCGCAGCCGCTGGCCGGCATCGAAAGTCAGCTGCTGCGCGCCTGCGGCGTATCCGGGGCCGAGCAGGACTGGCGCGGCTATGCCGGCGCGCTGCTGCTGTTCAATCTGGCCGGGGTGGTGTTTCTGTACGCGCTGCAGCAGCTGCAGCCGGTGCTGCCGCTGAACCCTCAGCAGTTCGCCGCGCCGGGCTGGGATTCCGCGCTCAATACCGCGGTGAGTTTCGTCACCAATACCAACTGGCAGAGCTATGCCGGCGAAACCACGATGAGCCATCTGACCCAGATGCTGGGGCTCACGGTGCAGAACTTCCTGTCCGCAGCGACCGGCATCGCAGTGGCGTTTGCGCTGATGCGCGGCTTCGCCCGCAGCGCCGCGGCCGGCATCGGCAATTTCTGGGTCGATGTCGTGCGCATCACGCTGTGGCTGCTGCTGCCGCTGTCGGTGCTGCTGGCGCTGGCGTTCGCGGCGCAGGGCGTGATCCAGAACCTGTCGCCTGACCTGACGGTCGCGCTGCTCGAACCGTTGCATACCGATGCCGGTGCGGTCGGCAGCCAGACGCTGGCCATGGGACCGGTGGCGTCGCAGGAGGCGATCAAGATGCTGGGCACCAATGGCGGCGGTTTCATGAACGCCAATTCGGCCTACCCTTTCGAGAACCCGACGGCGTGGACCAATGTGCTGCAGATGCTGGCCATCTTCGCCATTCCGGCCGGGCTGTGCATGGCCTTCGGCCGGGTGGTGGGCGACCGTCGTCAGGGCTGGGTGCTGCTGGCGGCGATGACCGTGCTGTTCGTCGCCGCAGTGGCGGTGATCATGACGCAGGAGCAGGCCGGCAACCCGCACTTCGCCGCGCTGGGCGTGGATCAGGCGGCGAGTGCGCTGCAGGCCGGCGGCAATATGGAAGGCAAGGAGGTGCGCTTCGGCATCGCCGCCAGCGCGCTGTTCGCCGCGGTCACCACCGCCGCGTCCTGTGGCGCGGTCAACGCGATGCATGCCTCGCTGATGCCGCTGTCCGGCGGTGTCGCGCTGCTGCTGATGCAGCTGGGCGAAGTGGTGTTCGGCGGCGTCGGCTCCGGTCTCTACGGCATGCTGCTGTTCGCGCTGCTGGCGGTGTTCGTGGCCGGCCTGATGACCGGCCGCACGCCGGAGTACCTCGGCAAGAAGATATCGCCGGCGGAAATGAAGCCGGTGGTCGTCGCGATCCTTGTCACGCCGCTGCTGGTGCTGCTGGGCACCGCGATCGCGGTGGGCAGCGAAGCCGGCCGTGCGGGCCTGCTGAATGCCGGCGCCGCCGGTTTCACCGAGGTGCTGTACGCCTTCTCGTCGGCGGCCAACAACAACGGCAGCGCCTTTGCCGGCCTGTCCGCCAACACCCCCTTCTACAACTGCGCACTGGCGCTGGCGATGGCGCTCGGCCGCTTCGCGGTCATCGTGCCGGTGCTGGCCCTGGCCGGCACGCTGGCCGGCCGCATCCGGGCGACGCGCACGGCCGTCGACGGGGCGTCCGCCGCGCTGCCCACCCACGGCCCGATGTTCGTCGTGCTGCTGGTGCTCACCGTGCTGCTGGTCGGTGCGCTCACCTATCTGCCCGCGCTGGCGCTCGGCCCACTGGTCGAACACATCAACCTGATCCGCTGAGGACGACCATGAACGCATTTCCGTCAACGTCGCGCCAGCCGGCCGCACTGTTCGACCGCACGCTGCTGCGCGGCGCCGTCCGCGACGCGGTGATCAAGCTCAATCCGGCCGCGCAGTGGCGCAATCCGGTCATGTTCACGGTGTGGCTGTGCGCTGCGCTGATCAGCGTCCTGTGGCTGCAGGCGCTGGCCGGGCAGGGCGAGGCGCCGGCCGGTTTCATCGGCGCCAATGCCGCTTGGCTGTGGTTCACCGTGCTGTTCGCCAATTTCGCCGAAGCGCTGGCCGAGGGGCGCAGCAAGGCGCAGGCGGCCAGCCTGCGCAGCCTGCAGAGCCGCGGCAATGCCAGGAAGCTGCGCGCTGGCGACGACGCCGGCTGGGACAGCGTGGACCTCACCACGCTGCGGGTCGGTGACCGTGTGCGCGTGGAGGCGGGCGATCTCGTGCCCTGCGATGGCGAGGTGATCGAGGGGGCGGCCTCGGTGGACGAAAGCGCCATCACCGGCGAATCGGCTCCGGTCATTCGCGAAGCCGGGGGCGATTTCTTGTCGGTCACCGGCGGCACCCGCGTGCTGTCGGACTGCATCGTCGTGCGCTGCACCGTCAATCCGGGCGACAGCTTTCTCGATCGCATGATCGCCATGGTGGAAGGTGCCCGCCGGCGGCGCACGCCGAACGAGATCGCGCTCACGCTGCTGCTGGTGTCGCTCACGCTGGCCTTCCTGATGGCCACCGCCACGCTGCTGCCGTTCTCGCTGTTTGCGGTCGAGGCCGGCGGGCAGGGCAGTGCGGTCACGGTGACCGCGCTGGTGGCGCTGCTGGTGTGCCTGATCCCGACCACCATAGGCGGTCTGCTGTCGGCCATCGGCCTGGCCGGCATGAGCCGCATGCTGGCGGCCAACGTGATCGCCACCTCGGGCCGGGCGGTCGAGGCGGCGGGCGACGTCGATGTGCTGCTGCTCGACAAGACCGGCACCATCACGCTGGGCAACCGCCAGGCCGCCGCCTTCCTGCCGGCGCCCGGCGTGAGCGAGCGTGAACTGGCCGATGCCGCGCAGCTTGCGTCGCTGGCCGACGAGACGCCGGAAGGCCGCAGCATCGTGGTGCTGGCCAAGCAGCAGTTCGCGCTGCGCGAGCGCCAGCTGCTGTCGCACGACGCCACCTTCGTGCCCTTCACCGCGCAGACCCGCATGAGCGGCGTGAACTGGGCGGGCCGGCAGATCCGCAAGGGCGCGGCCGAGGCGGTGCGCCGGCATGTCGAGGCGCTGGGCGGCGGCTTCTCGCCCGAGCTGCAGCGCATTGTCGACGACGCTGCACGCCGCGGCAGCACGCCGCTGGTGGTGGCCGACGGCGCGCGGGTGCTGGGTGTGGTCGAACTGAAGGACATCGTCAAGGGCGGCATTCGCGAGCGCTTCGGCGAACTGCGCCGCATGGGCATACGCACCGTCATGATCACCGGCGACAACCGGCTCACCGCGGCCGCCATCGCGGCCGAGGCCGGCGTGGATGACGTGCTGGCCGAAGCGACGCCGGAAGCCAAGCTCGCGCTGATCCGCCGCTACCAGGCCGAAGGCCGCATGGTGGCGATGACCGGCGACGGCACCAACGACGCGCCGGCGCTGGCCCAGGCCGACGTCGCGGTGGCGATGAACAACGGCACCCAGGCGGCGAAGGAGGCCGGCAACATGGTCGATCTCGACAGCAATCCGACCAAGCTGATCGAGGTGGTGGAGATCGGCAAGCAGATGCTGATGACACGCGGTGCCCTGACCACTTTCAGCCTGTCGAACGATGTTGCCAAGTACTTCGCCATCCTGCCCGCGGCCTTCGCCACGACCTATCCGCAGCTCGGGACGCTCAACGTGATGCAGCTCGCATCGGGCGAGTCGGCCATCCTGTCGGCGGTCATCTTCAACGCGCTCATCATCGTCGCGCTGATTCCGCTGGCGCTGCGCGGCGTGCCGCTGGCGATGACCAGTGCGGCGACCATGGCCGGCTTCCTGCTGGCGATGGTCCTGATCCTGTCCGGCCTGCCCGTGCCGCTGTGGCTGTCCTGGTCGCTCTTCGGCTTCTTCGGGGCGAGCGGGGTGATCTCCTACGCCACGGTGACCGCGCAGTTCCCCCCTCACCTCTCCGGCCGCGCCAACACGGCGATCACGCTCACCATGTTCGGCTGGGCCTTCATCAGCCAGCTCGGCATCGGCGCGGTGCTGGACGCCGGCACCGCCGCGGGCTACGCAGCATCCGACCTGCACCGCGGCATCTGGGCGGCGCTGGCCGCCATCCTGGCCGCCACGCTGCTTCCCCTGTTCGCCGTGGCGCGGCGCACTTGAGAATTTTCAACCGCCCCCTCCCCGCTTGAAAATTCTCAAGTGGCGTCCGCCGGGCAAAGGCTGTTGCCGAGGCGCCACCCACCATCAACAAAGCATCAACACGCTGTTGATCCGGGGTTGACCCCGCCTCCCCCGCCCCTTAGCGTCCGCGCGAACGCAACGGGCAAAGCGGGGGCTCTATGGGTGCGACCATGGGCGGCGAGGATCTGAAGGCGCTGCGCGCGTCGCGCAAGCTCAGCCAGGACGGGCTCGCTAAGCTGCTGAACGAGCGGTTCCGCCGCTCCTACGACCGCGCCAAGGTGTCGAAGTGGGAAAACGGCGTCGACCGGGTGCCGGACGACGTCGCCGCCTTCCTGACGCCGGCCGACACCGGCCCGGGGGGGGGGGTCCCC
>OFDC01001305.1_pt1 | contig 13596 bp, 6 predicted proteins | sample 1520941 | NCBI WGS metagenome assembly OFDC01 (sample SAMEA94258168, study PRJEB24077) | hot springs metagenome | biome: Aquatic biome; feature: Water | place: India | collected 2012-12-06 | depth 5 m | reverse complement strand
TTTCTCGTAATTTTCGATGCACAGTGTGAAAAAATGTGCGTGGGGAAAACGTAATGTAACCGCTTCCCGCTGGTGCAAAGAAAAAAAGGCTCTTTGACAGTTTGCTTTTTCTGCAAGCTGGTAATGTGCCTTTGTGCGGGGCGGCTCAGTGATTTGTGCGTTTGGAGAGAGTAACTTTTATTCGAGTGGGATAGTGATTTTTGACTTTCTCGAAAATCGTTTCACACTCGAATAATGGTTACGGTAGTATTTTGAGTAGAGATTTATCAAAATTTTCACAATCGCTTCATTGGCAACTGCAAATTATTTTTCATATCAGCTAAAACTGCATCTAATTGACCATCAAATAGTTTATTGATGTCTGCTTTCTTTCCAACTATCTTTTCATAAATCGGATTTGAGAAAATCGCTTGGATACTTACATCTTTATGATTAGTCAGATTACTGGCAAATACTTCTTTGATTTTGAGTAAAACTTTCAATTGGGCATCACTAAAACTATACGTAGTGATATAATCTTGATAGCCTTTTTGGATACGTTCTTTTGGCGTTGGAATACTTTTGATATTCATTACATGAAGCAGAAAGTCCCAGTTTGAACCCTGCGGGTAGTCATACATTCGTTGTAATTGGGTTTCATCCAAATAAATCTGTGGAGCTTTAAAATACTTCTCCAACCACTCTGATTCTTGCTCGGTTGGAATGTAGGCCGTGTCTTGTTTTACTTTCTCTGTCAGATACAATAATTCTTTTTCTTGCGATTGTCTCAATGATTCTTCAAATATTTTACGGGCTTCTTCGATTGGAATATTATCAATTACCTGAATTGCATCGCCATGAATCGAAACCCGCTGAATCATTGTGGCTGGGTCTGGGTTATCAATAATAAAATATTCACCTTTTGGTTTTCCGCCCGAACTTGGTTTTTCCTTTCCGTAAAGTTTTTTGTTTTCTTTGGCTGTTCCTTTGCCATTGTCTTCCATGCGTTTGCACAGACCAACAAAATCTAAAATCTTAAAACTAAACTTTCCAGATTTTGCAGGGTCAAGCCTTGAGCCACGACCAACCATTTGAATATATTTACCGACTGATTTTGTAAGTGCAGCAAAACTTACATATCTCACGCAAGGTACGTCAACGCCCGTACTCATTATATCTACTGATGTAACAATGTATGGCTTTTGGTAGGGCTTTTTGAATCGAGTTTTAATGATTTCGTTTAGCTCATCATTTTCCGAAATGACTGGTTCACAATACCTAAACGAGTCGGTATGGTCTTCATTAAATACCTTATTGATAGCTTTTTGGAGTTCTAAACAGTGGTTTTGGGAAACCCCAAACAATATTACTTTTTCGCCATAAACGGTTTTTTGTCTGATTTCTTCGGCTATTCTTTGGCAACGCTCTTCCGAAATATATTTACGCTCCAACTGCTCAATTTTGAGCTTCATTTCTTTGTTCAACTCTACTCTTGCCCTTGTTTCAGGGTCGAGTACATATTCAATCGGTACGCCTGAGTCTTCGGCTTCTCTTGTCAGATAGGTCTTTATTTCATCAACTGTATATGGGGCCAAGAAACCTTCTTCAATTCCTCGGGCAAGGTCAAATTTATAGGTTGGTTCGTCTAACTCGCACCCGAAAAGTTTGTAGGTATCTCGAATGGCTAAATCTTCTTCGGTCAGTTCCGAATCCTTTTTTGCCAATGCAATCTTTGGTGTGGCCGTAAGCCCCAGTCTTGGACAAACAAAATGGTCTAACACTACTTTTCGACTGACCGAAACCGACCGATGACATTCATCAACAATAATTAAATCATAGAAATTGGAAGGCAGATTTTTATAAATCATTTCGAGCGTATCAATTACCACTACGTGAATGGGGGATGTTTTTACGCCTCGATAATTGGTTGTTGTTAGCCTTGATGATGTATAACTCGTGCTGATAAGTGCAAAACCATCATCTAAGGCTTGCTTGGCCAACATTCGTCTATCAACCACAAATAATATTTTTCGTGCTAAACTATGGCTCAATAAAGCTTTGCATAAGGCAACCGTTGTGCGGGTTTTTCCCAGTCCCGTTGCCATGTGAACCAGCATCTTTTGGCTGCCTTCTCGGTAGTTTTTCAATACCACATTGATACAATCGGCTTGATAGTATCGCTCTTTGCCAATTTCGGCATCGTAGCCACCAGCAATTAGCTTATCAATACTTATTTCTTTGGTGAGGTTTATTTTGCGGTCTTGCTCTCGCTTGGCCACCATATCTTCGTACCGCAAAAACTCATTTACTATCTTAAATTCGCCCGCTTCTAAGCCTCGCCACGTAGTATCATAAAACCTAATCTGTTGGTCAGAGCAAGCATACAAAAACCGAGCTTTAAAGACCATATTATAAAGCCTCAATTGAGCAAAAGCCTTGCGTTCGTCTTCGATTTTGTTTTCGATAATTGCCATTACATCGCCCGTGATAGGGTCAATGAGTTTTATATCTGGCTTAATGGCTTTACGATTAAACTCCGCCGCCAGATTGGGTGGCAATGGTGTTTGGTGCTGATAGAGAAGGGTGTCGCCCACTACCCAACCCAATGCTTCAAGTTGCTTGATTATTTTTAAATCTACGTGTGCTTCGTTATCGCTCATAAATCTTTTAAAGCATAATATGAATTTGTCAGACACTGTCTGACAAATTTCTCAATTAATCAGTCGGGTATTGGTTGATATACTCCAAATTTTTGGAGTTTTTGTTTGATATGTCCAACTTTTTGGACAATTTTGCAATCAGAAAGCTGATAAGTGTTTTCATCTCAGAACGCATAACTACTTGCGGGTTGCCAGTATTGGCACGAGGATGAAGGGATTCATCAGCTTTCTCTTTATATAAACTTAGGAGCTTTGTCTAATCTAAATGATTCAAATGCATCATATACCTTATGATTGTCGTATAGGTCAATAATCGAAACAGTTTGGTGTTCGATGGTTTCATAGAATCTGCGTTCTCCCTTAAAAATATATCGCTGCAATGCCCATAGCATATAATCTACAATACTTAGTTCGGGCATAGATTGACTCTTCTCGATGGTGCAATTATAAGCAATATTTTGTTCAATTCCGCTCTTTTTGTTGCTTGATACTATTGCCTTTTCTATGGCGTTGGTTAGCTTCTCGGTAGTTGATTTTGCCTTTTGAGCCAAATATATATTGTGTTGGGTATTGGGCTTTAAAGAATCTTCGAGTAAATGTTTGATTACATCGAAGTAAAACTCGGTAGCATTATTATTATGCTTACGTGCAAAAAGCTGAATGTCTTTTCGGGCAATTAGAGCATGAAAGCGTATATCGGGGTATTTTCTGATAAACTTAAAAAACTCAGCCCTTACTTCGGGGTGGTCGTCTTTGGCATGAAAAAACCAACCATCTTCGCTGACGGATGGAATAGTTTTGAAAAGATTATCGGATAAAATTTGCTCTCGTTGCTCAATGATAGCTTTACGCAAGGCACGCCGATTGGTGGTTTCTACCATGCCCATAATAAGTAAGGGCTGGTAGCCCTCAGTGCCAACCAAAAGCCGTTTGCCTTTGCCATAGAACTCAGGGTCGCCACATTCATCAATAAAGTGGTATGTTTTAAGTATCTCGCTCATATTTTCTTTTACTCAACCGCCCACAAACTATTCACTATCGCTTTTATCTTTGCCTCCGTTTCGGTTTTTAGGAGTTCTAAGTTTTCTAACACAAGTGATTTTGATTCAATTTCTTGAATAATTTGTTCCTGAATTTCCAAATCAGGAACATTTATTGTGAATTTTTCACAATATGATTTAGACAAATTCCATTGCCCTGTTGTCATTTTTACATTTTCTGTTAATCGTGCAAGAGTTTCTTTTCTGAGCAAATAAAATGTGAGATATTTGTTTAAAACTATTTTTGAATTAACTCGAAAAATAACAACTGCTTGATTTGTATTCCACTCTTGATAAGTATTAGGGACTATTGAAATTTTACCCAGTGGAGGCCCAACTATATTCATCAAAACATCATTTGGATAACAAATTGAACGCCTCTGTTTTAAATGAGTTTCCTTTGAAATGAATGTTTTCTTATCAAAGTTTAACCTTCCTGTGTTTGTTAAGTTAAATACTTTGATAAAAGGGATTTCTCCTTTATCATTGCTCATCTTTTCAGATACAGGTGTACTACCAGTTGATACAGACTCACAAACTGAAGCTAATGGGAAAATCTGCCAATTAGCATCTATTTCAAAATCCACTTCCCAATTGTCAATTACCATTTCAGCACCTTTCACTACTGCTTGCAATTTTTCAATTTTAGCCACAATCTCTAATTGTTTTTCGAGTGGCGGTAAAGGAATTTTTAACTCTAAAAAATCATCAATGTCTAATCTTCGTCGGCCAGTTGCACCTTCAACCATTGCTTCTAATTGAGCAAAAAAGCGAGTGTCCGATAAAATTAGCTCTATATATTTGGCAGATGCTTCATCGGTATTTACTTCAAAACTTGGAAACTCGGCACTTGAAATAGCACCATCCAATTCCTTAGAAATCAACCCACAAGCACCACTACGGGCATCTATCTTAGAAATTACAAAATTTCCAGCTCTCACCACGTGCTGGGTTTTGGTCATTATCTCAGCTCCTAAGACTTTCTCTCCTCTCGGTACAATACCTTTTCCCCATAATCGGGCAGTAATTTGCTGATAAAACTTATCGTCTTCGAGTTTGATGGTTTCATTTCTTCGAGTCAGAATACTTCCCAACTTCACCATCGGATACTTTGCACCTGCTTTAAAAAGTGCATTAATGGCATCAAAAACTGCTAAGTTTGCCGTAATATCGGCTACCACTTCACGCACAATATCGGCCTCAATGGCATTTTGTGGGTCAAATTTCAGTAGGGTTTGAGCCAACTCGTGGTAGTTGTTTTGTGCTTTTAGCTTTATTAGTTGGGCATACCACTGGTCAAGGCTTTCAGAATCTCGCAAATCGCTCGTTAGGCTATAATCGCTCTGCTCCAATGCAGTTTTAAATTGCTCAATCTGGGCATCGGTCAAGCTGCTGCGGTAGGTGCTGGCATTCAACGAATAAATATAGGCTCGCTCAATGCGTTTGGCTATTTCGTTTTGTATTCTATTATCCCAAACCGAGTTGAGTTTTTGTAATTCTTCTTTGATATTCTCTTGGGCTGCACTTGGCAAATCATCAGCAAAAAGCGTCGGAATGCTCTTTTTGAGTTGTTTCTCAAACTTCTCTTTTAATTTTTGCTCCAATTTTTGTTTAGCATCTTCTCTTTGGGGTTCGAGTGTCTCACGGGTTTCTTGCCTAATCTTTACTTTTATTCGTGGGTCAATCGTTTTGAGCCAGTCAACCGAGAGTGTAAAACTGTTCTTGACTTCGGGGGCAGTTTTGCCCACTTTTACAAAATTATGATAAATATTTAGGGCATCTACCAACTGGCAACCCGCCTGTACGTTACGGTTCGAGCCTTTGGTATAGCCATCGTTCTGCACTTGATAAAACCAAACTTGCTTGGTTTTATCGCCCGAATCTGTAAGCGGTTTCTTGAAAAGCAGAATTGAGGTTTTTGGACCTTGCCCAGATTTTGAAATAAAGACACCTTGCGGTAAACCAATGACGGCTTCAAGAATGGCTTCATCTAAGAGCATTTGTCGCAAGGCACGAGCCGAGTTTTGCTCCCAAGTCAAAAACCCTTCTGAAACAATAACCGCACATCGCCCGCCTGGACGGAGCAATTCGAGCATCATTTTTACAAACAAAATCGTAGTTTCCGACTCTTTCGAGTAATCTTCCCAAACATTTGGGTAAGATGCTTGGTCACGCTCAGCCCCAAACGGCGGATTGGCCAGTACCAATGATTTTGTTTCTTTGCGTTCGGGTCTGAAAAGATGCAGCGAGTCGCCATGCTCAATATTATTGGGGTTTGCACCTCTGATATAAAAATTGACGGCAGCCATTTTCTTGACAATACCCAGATACTCAATACCCGAAATGCCTTGATTATAAAATAGTTTGGTTTCTTCTTCTGAAGGTACTTCGGCAGGGTTTTTCTTGAAAAAATCTTCAAACCATGCTTTCATTTCGGGGTGAGATTTGTCGAATTTTGGAAAGCGAAACTTTATTTCGTCTTCATCATCAGCAAATTTGGCGTTGATTTGAGCCAAAACATAATCGTAGGCATCAAACAAAAAACCACCTGTGCCACAGGCGGGGTCGTGGATGGTGTCTTTGATTGAAGGTTCGGTAAGCCCCACCATAAAATGGCGTATGTGGTCGGGCGTGCGAAACAAGCCCATATCTTTTGTACCACCAGTTTCGGAAAGAGCCGATTCGATGGCATCACCGAGCAAATCGGAGTGTAGGAGGCGTTCTTCATCTAATTCATCAACGGCATTGATGATTTCGGAAAGATTACCTGATTGTACATTATTTGTAAAATTAGAACCCTTGAAAACTTGCTGAATCAACGAAAGTTGGTCAGAAACTTCGGTAGAAAGGTTTCCTTTTACAACCTCTCGCACTTTGTTGATAATATCGCCATAGAACGGAAAGAACTCTTTGTTGAGTTTTTCGGTGATAAGGTCGCTGCCGATGGTTTTCAGGTAATTGAAAAGTAGGTCTTTGTATTTTTCTTGCTTAAAAACCTCACGAAGTTCTTTGAAACCATCTTCACGTTTGAGTTTGGTTTCAAACATTCGGAGCAAAATTAACTCAATGATATACTCAACTCTCTGAATAGGTGTGCCAGCAGGACGAAGTTTGTTGTGAAGTTTTTTAAGGGTTGCGTTTGTTTTGCTATCAGCGTAATGAACTGTTGAACGGGACATTTATATAAGATTTTAATGGTAGTTTAATTAAACAGGCTTATTGGTAAGTTTATCTATAATTTCTGATTGCAAAAATACATAAATTCTTGGGGTTTTAGGCTGGAAATGATTCGCAACACGAAGAATAACAGGTGATGGGTTAAAGATAAGTAGATTTGTAGAATTTGTATTTCTGCCCCGATGTCCTATTTTTAAACTACTCTAAAATGCTCTTTACAGTACTGGACTTGCCGAATAATAAATAAACTTTTAAAAGTTTGTAGTTCAACTAATATTGCGATATTCTTGTGTAGCGAAAGGTTAATTTTAAAGATTTTTTGTAGACTTACCAGTATTATACTATATCTTAACAACACCCTCTAAATTCAAATATGCTATGATTACCGTTAAAAACTTAATAATCCATGAAATTATAAAGAACGAAAACGAAACGTATAAAGCTGAGTATATACCCTCTGAATCTTTATTGGAAATAGACCAAAAAAAGGTTGAAATGATTGAGGAACTTGATTTTAGATATTCCTCATTGTCTCAAACAATGGCAATATTTGACCCAGAAGAAGGAAATCCAACAAAACAAGTACCTAAAAATTTCTTGAATTATATTGATGAACAACAGCCACAGTACGACTTCTTGGCTTTCAGCAAAGATTGTTCAAAAAACTTAATTCACCACATAGACCATGTATTTAAAGCAAAAGGAGGCTATTTGATTTTTGCAGAATATCAGAATAGAAACCATTTTATTGCGGTATTTGTTGTAAGACACCGTAAAGGCAGTACCTTTAAAAGAGATGATAATACAAAAACGTATCAAGTAAACGAGTCTATTTATATTGACATAGAACACATGGCAATGGCTGCCCGAATAAATTTGAACGCAAGAAGGTTAAACAATAGATATATATCGTTTATTAATAAAGCACAGGTTGATTCACAATATTTTTTGAGTTGGTTTTGTGCCATAGACCAGCAGAATAATCTTGAAGATACAAAAACACTGCACAAAATTCTTAATCAGATTGAATTACCCTCACCAAACTTAGATAGAGCTGATTTCATTAACACTATTTATAATCACATTCGTAATTTACCAAAAGGCGAAGTGGTAAATTTAAAATCGCTCGGAATTGCTTTTTTTGAAGACGAAAACAAATTAACTGATTTTGCAGACAAAAATGAGTATATATTGAACCATGAATTTAATGCAAACAGAGAAGAATTAAGAAAGTTTGTCAATTTGAAAGCGAAGGCAGATAAAATTGGCTTGAATTTTCCTCTCGATTATCTTGGCAATAAAATTAGGATTGATAATGACCAAGTAATTATAACATCAGCGAGTTTAGTAGAAAAAATTCGCCTTGAAGAAAATGCCCAAAATGATTGATTTTGATAGTAAAATATTGGTATTGCATGAGTTAGTGAAGAACTCTACAAGTCAACCTGTTATTAACAACAAGGAAAATCTTACTTTTACTTCAAATAATAGTCAAACAAAAGAATTACTTGAAACAAACGAAATTAAGTTTGACACTTATGACACTAACAGCTATACCATTTATCTGAATAAAATTTCGGATTCATGGATTGTAGTTTTAAATGAAGACTCATTAAGAATTAGAATTAATGACTTTATTAAGCCCGAAGACAGCGTTTTTCAGAAAAACGTAGCAGTTCTATTATATCAGAATAAATTATTACTTTATGATTTAACTACTCAGGTTACTACCATTGATGGGCAAAAAGATGAAAAGAATTATTTAATTGAAAATTTGTGTGCCTACCAAAAATTAGTAACTAAACTGAAAAGTGAAGACTTTGTTGACTATTTTAATGTAGCCAAAAACTTGGGAGTTATTTATACTGCTACAAAAGGTATTTTAAAAATATCATTTCCAACATATCCTTTTAAGATTTCTGACGACAAATCTATCAAATCGCTTGTTGATGATGTATTAAGAAGAAATGCAGACGACCAATTTAAAGTGCATTTCAAAAACGAATTATTTCAGTTAGAGAAAAAAGAAAATCAAACACTGATTGAAACTATTGTTTTCCATCTTGATTCAATCTTGCAAAATGCAGATAACAATTATCAAATTCAACTTAAAAACTATTCTTTCGATAAATTAAAAAGTGATTTACAGAAAGAAAAAGAGAAGTATTTTAGCTCATTACGGGAGATTTTGAATAAAATATTATCTCAAACAGTTGGCGTACCGATTTCAATAGGAGCTTCAATTTTTGCAAGTTATAAAGTAGAAAATATTTTTGTGTTAGGCATCATTCTGCTTGCATTTGCTATATATGTGTTTTTTGCTATTCATTTTCAACTTATTTATAGGAAAGATATTCTTGAAATAGAAATTGATTTTAATGAGGATTTTAAAAACATTAGCGAAAAATCTGGACTTCAAGAGAGCGAAATCAAAAAAGAACGAGTTAAAATTGAACGTAGAATAAAATCTATTAAAAATACGATTATTGGTTTTATAGTCGCTATTTCTGTGTTGGCAATTTTATTTGTAGGTTTCGTTATTAATCAAGTTTGTTTTCCAAAAGTAGAGGATAAGTCGAAAACAATTAATTTGAAAGCAACTAACGTTACTATTTCTGTAATCGACAGCACTAAACAAACAAAAAACAAACCAATTTTACGTAAATAATTAAAATCAAGGATACCTATATACCCCCAGAAAATACAATCCTTTCTCTAAATTTATAACTTCTGCTTAGAGGATTATAAGCTGTTTTAGACCACTGCCCCGTAGTATCCAGTGTTTCAATTTGATTTGGGTCTATTTGTAATTGGTTAATGAATGAACGGTTTTTATAATGTTCCCACATTCTGATAAATTCGGTTGAGATAATTGCGGCTAAACGTTTATCTCCTTCTATAACTAAAAAATTCTCATCATTGTTAGTACATGCTTCATCACTAAAATTACCAGTACCCACTATTAGCTTGGGATTATCGCTCCAAGGGTCAATTACAATAGTTTTAGAGTGTATTTTATGACTACCAAATGCTTTTGCATCCCATGCCTTACCCTGAAATGTCTCCAATCGTGTCGGGTTAAAAAATCGGGTATTACTAAAGTTTAGGTTCTCAATTTTTTTCTTGGCAGTTGTATTTACTAAGCCATATTCAATAATATTAGAAGTATTAGCCGCCATTGCATCTACCATTGATTGGTCCATTGCAAATGGTGCACTGATAAAAACGGCACTTTGGGCTTCCGCAATCAGTTCGCAAGATTTTTGCAGTAAATGGGTATTAGAAATTGGCGAAAAATTAACTTTCCATGCCTCATTTTGTAATAAAGTATCAGTTTTTTGAATCAAGCTAAGTATATCTTTCTTGGTTAGGTTATTTACTCCACTTACTTTGGGGTCTGTTTTAAGAATTTCAAAATATTGATTATAAGCATTGGCCGTAGTAGGATGTTTTATCTCTAAGCCCATATTGGTTTGTAAATAAAACCCATTGAAAGTAAAATTACTCGTGCCTGTCCATACTGCTGTGGGAATGCCATCTTTAAGCAATACAACAAACTTATTATGGCTTATATTGATTATATTCTCTCTTGGCGTTGAATTTATTGGGTTATCAAGCTCAAACTTGTGCAAAGTTTCCTCATTCTTTTCTCTCCTTGATTGATTCTTAGCATGATAAACTATATGTACATCCGCATTCCTTTCTTTCGCTGCTTTAAATGCTGCCGCAACATCTTCATCTTCAAATTCATAAATTGCAGTATGTAAACTATCTCCACCTTGTGCTTGATTGATGAAATCTATGAGAGACTCCTTTAATCCTCTTGAAAGCCAAACTTGAGCATCAGGACTATCTTTTGGATTTGTATCTTTGAAATCTCTTAAATAGGCTTGAGCTGAACTCACACCACGATTAGTGTAAACACCAAATAATGGGTCGTCATTAAAAGCTGGCCTCAAATTTAATTCAACTGGCGACCCTTTTTGCGGTGCAGTAGGATTACCAATGATAGGAACAATTAGATATGAGTATGAAAAATTAGGGTTTAAAGTATATTCATTCCAAACAAATCGCTGAAAAGGAGAAGTTTCCGAAGAGTATTCTTTAGCAACTTCTTGAAAAGCAAACCTTTTATTTCCTTTTAACCAACTTGTAAACCTAATTTGATTATTTTCATCAAAAACAGTTTTATGAATACCGAAACCCAGTAAAGAGTTTCTGTCAAAATCATCAGATACAGACCAACCTAACATAAGTGAGTTTACTCCAACCAATGCTGATGCAGTCAGCTTACCATCTGCGGATATTTCTTTTATTACTGGAATATACTGGGTTGATATAGGCATGGTTTTATAAAGATTAGAACTAAATATACAGGAGTTTTTAGCTATAATCTGAAATTACATAGCGATTTTTATTTAACGGTACTCATTCATTTTCTGAGTTTCACCACAAATAAAAGAACTACCGAATTTAAGCCAAACTTTCAAAGTTAATTTTATTGCAAAATATCAAGTTACGCTATTGACTTTCTTAAAGGCTTAAATCATTTTCGTTATTCCGATAAGCATTTGAAGCAGTAAACGAAAGGTCTTGATTATTCTTATTTCCCAGCCTTTGCTCCGAGCTTTCTTCTAAATCATTTTTAATAAGCCCAATATCTAAGCCTTCACGGTTAATTTTGTCAAACTCAAAGTTTTCTATTTTATGGATGATGGGCTTGCCATTTTCGATGGAAACATTGTAATCAGCTGTGGCGATTATAGCACCTTTTTTATCAGCAACTAATAATTCTCCATATTGGCTTTCAAGGTCTTTTTTGAGCATTTCTTCTTTTTCAGGCACTAATTTTTCGGCTAAATAACCTTTATTCGTTTCTATAAAATCTTTGTCAATTACAGTACTTTCTTTCAAAGTTGGAATCATAAGATGCACCGAATTGGTATTACGATTGAAAGTAATAACGAAATTTTGAGCGGAGTTGTCGCCATTGATTTTATTTTGAAAACCAATATCAATTCCTGCAAAATTCTGTAATTTATCATCTGATTGAATCTTCTGAAACTCTATAAAATGTTGATGTGTACTAACTTGATGAGTAGTTTTGATAATCACACAATCGTTGATAGGAAATAACTCTTTGCTGAGTTGCAAAGCAAAAAGTTTTTCTTCTTGTAATGTGCGTTGCAGTAAAAAGTCTCGTTGCTGTTTTTCTACTTCCTGCTTTAAAATGGGGTTAATTTCTTCTATTTTTCCTTGCTTAATGATGGCAAAAACCTGTGGTTTATCGACTTCGTGCGAAAGATTGTATTTTTCTAAATAAAGTTTTACAGTCTGCTTTTGGTGTAAACTTTGTTGCTCGGCATACGAAAATGCTTCCACACCTTGTGAAAAACGTTTTTCGGGTAGCTCAACGCCCTGTTTTTCTACCGTTACCACAAAAGGCTTTTGGCGTTTCAATTCATCATTCCAATCTTTTTGAATGGGGTGTTCTAAACCAAATTCATTGCTCAAACCTTTGAGTTGAATCAAACCTTTTTCAACCATCAGTAAATTGGCATTATCATAAGGAAATTTGATTTCAATCTGAGCATTATGGGAAGATTTACTGATGGTGAAAACTTTAATAGATGCCTCGCTGCCTTCGGGAATATTATTTTTTAGTGGGTCAATCAAAAAATCTTTTAGGTTGTTTGCCATTGCTGAGCGTTTTTCATCGGTATCATAAGAAAAAGTGATGCTCAACGTTGCCTCCGTTTTCTGACTGACATTGATTTCGGCTTTGATATTATTCGATAAATCGTTTTCGGGTTTAGATAAACGTCCAATAAGATTAATCGTGAAGGCTTTCCCAGTTCGGTCATTGTCCATCAATGAAATAATCTGTTTCGGTTCGGAAGCATTAATGAATTTTTGAATGGTGTTATAAGCCGAATTACTCGGATTACCAACGGTTGAAATAAATGCCACTTGAAAATTCTTTGACCTAATTTCAGCGTATTTCAACTCAAAATAAGACATGGCATCAATCGGCGATTCAATCAAATAGAGTTTGTCCAGTTGCTGTTTAGGAAAATTAGAAGTATGGATGCCATTTTCTCTTTTTTCTTGAATTTTATTGAATTGTCCGCCCCGATAGCCCAATTCTTCATCATTTCTACGAATTTTTGCTAATAAAATCTCTTCATTTCGGATTGGAAAGACTGTATTTGTATAAGTTTTTGACGGATAGCCGCCCGCATTTAAAACAACCTTCTCATTATATACTTGGTATTGAAATTCGGGCGAACGATACGTTTTTTCGGTAATGCCACGCCCTTCTAAATATCGGGTATCGGTCAAGGGCAACAAGTTCAATTCTCGGTCGGTCAATCGTTTTTCGGTTTCCGCTTTTTTATTGATAGCTTTCACTTTTACCACTTGATGCGTTGGAGGATTACCCAAGAACTCATCAATTTTCTGATACAATTCCATTTTACCTGCGGCACTCGATAAGTCAAGATGATTCTTGTTTTTTTCAAAATCAAGCAAAGAACCTCGGTCGCTACTGTCCATTGCCGTCCAGTATTTATAACCTGTTTTGGGATAATACCGAACGCCAATAGTATCCACGTTTTCTTGTCCAATGTTCTTTTGTAAAATCACATCGGTTGCCGTTGATTTCTGTTTGTTTACCTGATACCCCTGCCTTTCAGCATAATCTACCAAATTGATTTCAAACTTGGCTTGACGTATTTTTT
>OFDC01001304.1_pt1 | contig 13596 bp, 9 predicted proteins | sample 1520941 | NCBI WGS metagenome assembly OFDC01 (sample SAMEA94258168, study PRJEB24077) | hot springs metagenome | biome: Aquatic biome; feature: Water | place: India | collected 2012-12-06 | depth 5 m | reverse complement strand
TCCTGCGCGAGGCGGGCACCGAGCGCGCCTTCACCGGCGAATACGACAAGTTCTATGATGAGGGCGAATACCACTGCGCGGCTTGCGGGACGCAGCTGTTCTATTCGACCGCCAAGTATAACAGCGGCTGCGGCTGGCCCGCCTTCACCAAGCCTGCCGATAACGAGGTGATCGAGGAACACCGCGACACCACCTACGGCATGGTCCGCACCGAAGTGCGCTGCGGCAAGTGCGGCGGGCATCTGGGGCATGTGTTTCCCGATGGTCCGCCCGAACAGGGCGGCCTCAGGTATTGCATCAATTCCGCCGCGCTGATCTTCACTCCGGCTGATAATTGAACCGAACACCCGCATTTGCCGGGGGAGAGGCCGGGTGTCCGGGTTCACCCCCGGTTACAACTTGCCTATGCAAAGCGCGCAACCCTCGTCACTGACCGGCGAGGATCAATTGGGCACAGGTTAATGTCGAAACGCGGTGAGCGGTTGCAGAACAATGGCGCGCGGGGCCAGCGGCGTGCGGCGGCGCAGCGATCCGCCGCTCCGCCGGGCAACGGCCACGGGGCCAAGCCGCCCTCACGCCTGTGGCGCTGGGTCAAGCGGTTGATGGTGTGGGGCGGGGCGCTGGCGGTGTTGGCGCTGGTGTTCCTCGCCTTTGCGGTCGGCTTTGCCGCCAACTCTCTGCCCGGTTACGCCACCTTGCAGGCCACCCAGCCGGGCCAGACCATCGTCATCCGCGCGCGCGACGGGCGCGAGCTGGTGGAAATCGGCCCCAGCTTCGGCGAATGGCTCGATTACGACGAGATTCCCGGGAACATGCGCAACGCGATGATTGCGGTCGAAGACAAGCGCTTCCAATCGCATTTCGGAGTTGATCCCGTGCGCCTGACGGGCGCTCTCGTCGAAGGGGTGACAGGATCGCGCGCCCGGCTGGGCGGCACCTCGACGATAACCCAGCAGCTGGCCCGCAACCTGTTCCTCAACAACAACCGCTCGCTCGACCGCAAGGCGCGCGAAGCGGTGCTGGCGATGGCGCTAGAATGGAAATTCTCCAAGGAGGAGATCCTCGCTCTCTATCTCAACAAGGTCTATTTCGGCGGGGGCGCCTACGGGATTGATTCGGCCAGCCGCAAATTCTTCAGCCACCCTGCAACGGAACTGAGCGTTGGCGAGGCCGCGATTATCGCCGGGCTGGTGAAGGCGCCGAGCCGCTATTCTCCCACAGCTGACACCCAGGCCGCAGTCGACCGCGCCACGGTGGTGCTGCGGTTGATGCGCGAGCAGGGTTATATCACCGCCGATCAGGCCGAGGTTGATGTGAGCGCGGTGCAACTGAAGGAGCCCGCCGGACAGAATTCAGTGCGCTATTTCACCGATTGGGTGCTGCCGCAGCTCGATATCATCCTGCCCGAAACCTTTGAGCCGATCGAGGTGTGGACCACGCTCGACATCGGGATGCAGCGCGCTGCGACTGCTGCGATCGAAGCCAACACGCCCAAGAACGCGCAGGGCGCGCTGGTCAGCCTTGACCGAGACGGCGCGATCCTCGCGCTGGTGGGGGGCACGGATTACGTCGCGAGCAACTTCAACCGTGCCACCACGGCGATGCGGCAGCCGGGATCGGCATGGAAGCTGTTCGTTTATCTCGCGGCGCTGGAGGCTGGTTACAAGCCCGAGGATGCCGTGGTCGACACCCCCGTAACGATCGAGGGATGGAGCCCGCGCAATTCCAACGGGCAGAATATCGGCGAAACCGATCTGCGCACCGCCTTTGCCTATTCGATCAACACGGTTGCGGCGCAGCTTGGCAATGAGGTCGGGTTCGGCACCGTCGCGTCGATGGCCAAGCGGTTCGGGGTCGAATCCGAGGTTACCACGGTCCCGTCGATGGTGCTGGGTTCGTCGGAAGTGAGGGTGATCGAGATGACTCGCGCCTTTGCCGCCATTTCCGCGCGGGGCACCAACATCGAACCCTATGGCATCACCAAGGTGACGGGCGCGAGCGGCGAGGTACTGTATCGCCGGGAAGCTCCGCAGGAAAACAAGCTGGTGCCCGATTATGTCTCTGCCGGGATCACCGATCTCCTGCAGGCGGCGGTTCAGACCGGCACAGGACGCGCGGCGCAGATTGGGCGGCCGGTGGCAGGCAAGACCGGCACCACCACGTCGAACAAGGATGGCTGGTTCATCGGCTTTTCCAGCGGCATCACAACCGGCGTGTGGATGGGCCGCGATGACGCCAAGCCGGTCCCCGGCCTCCAGGGCGGACGCGCCCCGGCGCAGGCCTTTGCCGCCTTCATGCGCTATGCGGTCAAGGATCGCCCGGTCGAGGAATTCGACGTGACGCTGGAGCTGCCTGAATGGCAGCTGGAACCTGATGAAGAGGCACTGCTGGGCGAGCCGGAGGACTATTACTACATCGACGAGCAGGGCAACTTGGTGGAGCCGGCGCGGCGTCCGGAGGAGCCCAGCCCGTTCGGCGTCGAGGGCGAACGGCGCCCACCTGCCGCGGCGAGCCAGGATTTTCTGGAAGAGGCGACGGGGGGCACGTTGCCGCAACCGCCTCGCCGCCCGCCACCGCAGCAGCCGGGTATCAAGCCACCTGAAAACTGACGAAAAAAAGGCGCTGGGATCATCTCCCAGCGCCCCTTTCGTTTTGCTTGGGTGCCGATTACCGCAGGCGGACGGGCACGAATTGCGGCGGTGCGGTGCGGCGTTGGACACGCAGCAGGATCGCCTCGCGCTTTTCAGCAACAGCGGCATTGACCTGAGCGAGCAGCGCTTCGACCGTTGCGACGGTCTGATAATTGGCGGAAAGGACGATATCCCCCCGGCGCAGGCCGCGGCGTGCGGCATCGGAGTTCGGATCGACCGCGGCAATCACCACGCCCTGGGTATCGGCCGGCACCCCGATTGAGCGGGCAATCGCCTCACTCAAGGGCATGACCTGCATGCCAAGCTTCTGCTCGATGGTCTGGTCCGAAGTGCCGGGCGCCATCGGTTCTTCGGCATCGGGATCGAAGGTCTGTGCCTGCTGGCGCAGCTCATCTTCGGTCGGGCGTTTGCCGAGGGTGACGTTAATCGGAATCCGCTTGCCTTCGCGCAAAATTTCGACCGGCACCCGGGTGCCTGGTGCGAGATTGGCGACGAGGAATGACACGGTCTGATCGGCTGTCACGTCCTTGCCATTGACCTTGGTAACGATGTCGCCGGGCTTGATGCCTGCAAGGGACGCCGGGCTGTTGGTGTCGGGCAGCGATTGCACCAGTTCTCCGCGCCGCTTGGGCAGGCCGAGCGAGGCGGCGATGTCCTCGTCAATCGGCTGGAGCACAACACCCAGATAGCCGCGCTGGATTTCCTGGCCCGCACGCAGCTTCTCGACGATCGGTGCAGCGATCTCTGCCGGGATCGCAAACCCGATCCCGACACTGCCGCCCGAAGGCGAGAAGATCGCGTTGTTGATGCCGATCACATTGCCGCGCATGTCGAACAGTGGACCGCCCGAATTGCCGCGATTTATACTCGCATCGGTCTGGATAAACCGGTCATAGGGGCCGCCCTGACCGGTGTTGCGATATACCGCCGAGATGATCCCGCTGGTCACGGTGCCGCTAAGGCCAAAGGGGTTGCCGATCGCCACCACCCAGTCACCCGGGCGGGCCTTGCTCGAATCCCCGAAGGCGACGAACGGGAAAGGCCGCGTTCCCTTGATCTTCAGAACCGCGAGGTCGGATGCGGCATCGGCCCCCACCAGTTCGGCTTCGTACTCGGTACCGTCGGTCGTGGTGACGGTGATGGATTCGAGCTTGGCGCGGGTATCGGGCGGCGAAATCACGTGGTTGTTGGTCACGATGTAGCCATCCGCCGAGATGATGAAGCCCGAGCCCAGCGATTGCGCTTCGCGTGTCTGTGGTTGCGCATCGCCGCCCTGGCGGCGGTTGAACAGCTCGGCGAAGGGCGTGCCGGCAAAGGGATTATTGGCGACCTCGACCCGCTGGCGCGTGGCGATATTGACCACTGCTGGCTGGAGCTGCTCGGTCAGGTCGGCAAAGCTGGCCGGCGCGCCTGTGACCGGCACCACCCGGCTCATCACAGCACCATCATTCTGCGCCACCTGCGCGCCCAACGGCGAGCCGGTGATCAGCGAAACAGCTGCGCCGCCCACCAGCAGCGCGCTCGACAATCCGTATACATAGCGCACTTTGTTCACGTCCTCTTGGTCCTTATCCTTGTGGTGGAATGCGCAGGCCTTCCTGCGCGTTCCGCAAACCGTTGACGGGGCCAGCCCGGTGGACTGGTTGTCGCATCACAAATGCGCTTCTCAGCCCTGAACGCCAATTGAACACGGGCACGCATTCGACGGCCCTTGGCAGCCGTTGGTCGAACGCCTTAGGGCTTGCCCTTGAACTGGCGGAAATACTCGCTGTCGTCTGACAACACCAATGAACTCTGACCCTCCCCGCTCAGGAAGGTCTGGCGGTAGCTCTGCATCGCACGGTAGAAGTCGTAGAACTGCGGGTCTTTTCCATAAGCATCGGCATAAATACGGGCAGCTTCCGCCTGCGCCTCAGCCTGGATGATCTGCGCATCGCGTTGGCCAGCGGCACGGATCGTTGCAGCCTCTTCCTCGCGGTCGGTCTGCATCCGGGTAAAGGCGGCATCCAGCGGGCGGCCTTCGGGCAAGTCAGCCGTCTTGATCCGCACATCGAGCACCTGCGCGCCATAGTTGCGCGCCTGCGCATCGAGCGTGCGGGTGACGTTGGCCATGGCGGTGCCACGTTCGGCATTGATCAGCGACGAAAACGGCCGCCGCCCCAGCTCCTGCCGTAGCACTGAGGTCAGGATGGGGAGCAACTGCGCCTCAAGCTGGCGTTCGGTCCCGGCGCGCTCGACCATCTTGACCGGATCGATGATGCGATAGCGGGCATAGGCATCGACCTGCAGGCGCTGCTGATCATTGGAGAGCACCTGCGTGCGCTCCATGTCGAGATCGAGCACCCGGCGGTCAACCATGCGCACCTGTTCCGCAAACGGGATCCGGAACTGGATCCCCGCGCCGGTCTGGCCATAGGGCACATCGGGCTTGAATTTGTTGAACACGCGCACCGGTTTCCCGGTGAAGATCACCACGCCCTGATGGGTTTCCGGGACGATCACGACGCTCGACAAGAGCGCCACGATCGCTGCGACCGCCGCGATGATGGCAAGCTTGTAGTTCTGCAAAACACTGGTCATCGCGTCATTCTCCCTGCGGGCGCGCAGGCTGCGCCGGGGTAGCCGCACGGCGCTTGAGCTCCGGCAGCGGCAGGTACGGGGTCACATTGCCGGATTCGACAATGGTCTTGTCGGTGCGCGACAGCACGGCCTCCATGGTCTCGTAATAGAGCCGCCGACGCGTCACTTCGGGGGCGAGGCGGTATTCTTCGTAGATATTGTTGAACTCGCTCGCATCACCCTGCGCGCGGGCCAGCACCTGCTGCGCGACCGCGCGTGAACGGTTAATCGCGGCATCGGCGTCCTGTTGGGCCGAAGAGACGTCCTTGAACGCTTCTTCCACCCGCGCTGGCGGATCGGTCTTGTTGACTTCGATCCCTTGCACGGTGATGCCAGACCTATAGGCATCGAGCCGCGCCTGCATCGCCATGCGCACGTCCTGTTCAATCTCGGCCCGACCCTCGCCGGTCAGAACCACATCGAGCCGCTGTTTGGCGACCGCCGCGCGCATCGCCGCTTCACCGATCTCGAGCAAGGCGTTGCGCGGATCGGCGAGCTGGAACTTGTACAGGGTCAGGTCCGAGATATTCCAGCGGATCACGTAGGACAGATCGACCAGGTTCTGATCCGCCGTCAGGATCAGCTTTTCGGTGCTGGTTCCGGGGATTTCCTCCGACCGGATCTGCGTCACGTTTTCCTTTTCGACGATCTGGATCGGCCAGGGCGCCGTGATGTTGGTACCGGAATCGAGCGTGTCGGAATATTTCCCGCCAAGCCAGGTCACCACGGCCTGCTCACCCGGCTGGACGAAGTGGAAGCTTGTGGCGGCGAACCAGATCAGCGCGACAGCCCCAAGGATCACCGGCACCCAGCTCTTGCCGCCCGGACGCTCAGGCAGGCGGAACGACGGACCGCCGGGCCCACCGCCGACACGGCGCGGGCCTTCGGGGTCGCGGCTCTTGAAGATGTCTTCGATGCTGGCCGAGCGCCGCTTGCCGGGCTCGCCGCCGCCGGGCAGCCACGGATTGCGCGGACCATCACTGCCGCCACGGTCGGCACTCGGGCCGTCCCCAGCGGGTTCGTCACCCTTGCCGGAGCCTCCCCAAGGGTTATTCTTGCCAGCCATGGCAAGGCCGCGTGCGGCCACGCCAAGTCGTTCTCTCCAACCGTCTGATCTTTGCATAACTCGGTTATAAGCACGCAATCCGGCGAAAAACAGGGGTTGGCTGCGTGAATTTGATGGTAGAGGCGTGGCGCCATGAGCAATTCACCCAATCCCCCGCGCGAACCGGCTGCCGAAGAGGCCCTGATCCGCGCTGCATTGACGCCTGAAATCAACCACCGACTGCGCTCCGCCCGGATCGTTTCGGGCCGCGCGATCATCGTTGCCGAGGCGGGCGATCTGTCCGATGCGGCCCGCGCCGAACTTGAAAGCGCGATCACCGCTGCTCTGACTCCGCTTGCGGCGATCGATGAAGTGCGCATCGCGCTGACCGGCGAACGCCGCCGCCGCCGGTTGATCGCGGTCGGATCGGGCAAGGGCGGGGTCGGCAAATCGACCCTCACCACCAATCTCGCTGTCGCGCTCGCCCGGATGGGCCGCCGGGTCGGGGTGATTGATGGCGATATCTACGGCCCCTCGCAGCCCAAGCTGCTCAAGACCGAGGGGATCAAGCCCGGCGCCACGCAGGATGGCAAGCAGCTGATGGCAATTGACAGCCCCTACGGCGTCAAGGTGCTCTCGATGGGGCACATCGTCGCCCCCGGCAAGGCGCTGGCGTGGCGCGGGCCGATGACGGGCAAGGCTTTGTCGCAGCTGGTGGACGCCGAATGGGGCGAAACCGACTTGCTGCTGATCGACCTGCCACCCGGCACCGGCGATGTGCAGCTTTCGATGCTCTCGGCCCACCGCCCTGACGGCGCGGTGCTGGTCTCGACCCCGCAGGACTTGGCGCTGATTGATGCGGCGCGGGCGGGCCAATTGTTCGAGCAGGGCGAGGTTCCGATCATCGGCCTCGTCGAAAACATGGCGGGCTATGCCTGCCCGCATTGCGGGGAGATCAGCGATCCGTTCGGGCAGGGCGGGGTCGAGAAATTCGCCGCCGCGCTGGAAATCCCCTTCCTCGGCCGGGTGCCGCTCACCCTCACGACCCGGATCGCGGGCGACAAGGGCGAGCCGCCTGCTGCGGGCGATGATGAGGCTGCTGCCCCGTTCGTGGCGATTGCCGCGCGGCTGGCGCGCTGGCTCGATACCGGGACGGTCTGATCCATGCGGGTGTCGCGGCGCGGATTGCTGGTCGGCACGGCGGCGGGCGGGGGTCTGCTGGTCGCCTGGTGGCTGCTGCCGCGCACCTATCGTACGCCATTGGTAGCGGCCAAGAGCGAGCAGGTATTCGGCGCTTGGCTCAAGATCGCGACCGACGGCGTGGTCACTGTCGCGGTCCCGCAGCTCGAGATGGGGCAGGGCATCACCACCCTTCTCGCGCAGATCGTCGCCTATGAATTGGGGGCCGACTGGCGGCAGATCGCGGTCGAGCCTGCGCCGGTGTCGGGCGCTTATGGCAATGTGCCGCTCGCCAAGAAGTGGATCGCCCTGTGGGACCCCAATTTTGCAGGTCTCTCGACGGCAACTGATACGATGATGGCCGAGCGTTTCGCGGGAGCTCAGCGCTTTGCGGCCACAGCCGATGGCACGTCGATCGCTGCATACGAGCTGCCCTGCCGCGAAGCTGCGGCGGCAGCGCGCGCGATGCTGGCGCAGGAGGCCGCATCGCGCTGGGGTGTGGGCTGGGAGGCGTGCGAGGTCGCAGGCGGGTTCGTGACCCACGGCGAAAACCGCGCCACCTTTGGCGAACTGGCCGAGGGGGCTCTGGGTTGGAGCCCGCCCGATCCCCTGGCCCTGCGCCCCGAACCCCCGCGCGAAGCACCGCTTTCCGCTGATGCCGAAGAAACCCCCGCATGCCCCCGGCTCGATCTGCCCTCCAAGGTTGATGGGAGCTACCGTTTCGCAGGCGATGTCAGGCTGCCCGGCATGGTCTTTGCCGCGATCCGACATGGCCCAGCCGACGGCTCGGAGCTCGTCGGTTTCAACCGCGATGGTGCCGCCGGGATCAAGGGGCTGGTCGGCATCGTCAAGAGCAAGCGCTGGCTGGCAGCCGCCGCCGACACATGGTGGAGCGCGGACGCGGCGCTCGAGGCGATGAGGCCCCAGTTCAAAACGTCGTCACCTGTCAATTCCAATGAAATCTTCGCCCGGCTCGATACAGTGCTCAAAGGTGGCAAGGCTTTCACGATCGCTGAAACCGGGTTTGGCCGCGACGCAATGGCCAGGGTCGACATGGGCCGCCAGTACGAAATCGAGCCTGCCTATGCCGCCCCGCTTGAGACCGCGACCGCTGCGGCGCGCTTTATCGACGGGCGGCTGGATTTGTGGATGGCGAGCCAGGCGCCCGAACAGGCGCGCATCGCCGCCGCCCGCGCGATCGGGATCGCGACCGAGCAGGTTGCGCTCTATCCGATGCCCGCCGGGGGCAGTTTCGATGCGCGGCTGGAGCATGACCATGCCATCGAGATCGCGCAGATCGCGCGCGAGCTGGGTCGCCCGGTCCAGCTCACCTGGTCGCGCCGGGACGAGATCATCCGCGGCCGCCCGCGCGCTCCGGCTGCGATCCTGATCGGCGCGCAGCTGTCCAAGGCGGGCGACGGTGCAATTGACGCGATGCGCGTCCGTATCGCGACGCCGCCAGCGGCGGTGGAATTCGGCCAGCGTCTGTTCGGCAATGTCACCAGCATGGCAGCGATCCGCGACACTGAAGGCAAGCCCGACCCGCTCGCCTGCGAAGGCGGCGTGCCGCCCTATCAATTGCCGGGCCTGCTGGTGGAGCACGTGCCGGTCAACATCGGCCTCCCGGTGGGCCGGGTGCGCGGCAATGCCTATGGGCCGACCACCTTCGCCATCGAGAGCTTCATTGACGAAATCGCCGCGAAATTCGAGCGTGAGCCACTGTCCTTCCGAATTTCGATGCTCGGCAAGGATGTCCGGCTGGCGGCGTGCCTCCAGCGCGCGGCGCAGCTTGCCGGGTGGGACGGCGGGGTCAACCAGAGCGGGCAGGGCCTCGCCTGCGCCCGGATCGGCGAGGGGCCCGAGGCCGCCCGCATCGCCTGCGTCGCCACCGCCCGCCAAAGCGAGGGCGGCGTGCGTGTAACCCGGCTTTCGGTGGCGGCTGACATCGGACGCATCATCAATCACGATATCGCCCGACAGCAGATCGAAGGGGGCCTTGTTTTCGGGATCGGCACCGCGCTGGGCAGTGTCATCAAGCTGCGCGCCGGGGTGCCCGAAGTCTCTGATTACGCAGGGCTTGGCCTGCCCGCCCTAGCTGATTGCCCCGAGATGCGCATCGAATTCCTTGCCAGCGAAGCCCCGCCCGCCGATCCGGGCGAGCTTGGCGCGGTGGTCGCGCCGCCCGCGATTGCCAATGCGCTGTTTTCGGCTACAGGCTTGCGGCTCAGACGACTGCCCTTACTTTCGGACGGCATATGACCCGGACAAAATTGCTGCATCCCGTCCGGGCGATGGACTTTGCCCGGAAACGAAACGCCTGCCGACCGTTGGGACGGCGATGACCTGGCAGACCCAGCGCCTTCCGGGCGACCACCCCCCTGTTAAAAGCGGCTTGATCGGCGTCTTGCTGATCAACCTTGGCACGCCTGACGGGCCCGATCCCGATTCGGTGAAGCGCTATCTCAAGCAGTTCCTTTCAGACACCCGCGTGGTGGAGATCCCGCCAATCGCGTGGCAGCTGATCCTCCGCGGGATTATCCTCAACACCCGCCCGCAGAAAAGCGCCAAGGCCTATGCCAAGATCTGGACCGAGCGCGGCTCACCGCTCGCTGACATCACCGCGCGTCAGGCCGAGGCAATGGTGGGGCGGTTCGGCGAGAAGGTCGTGGTCGATTGGGCGATGCGATACGGCAATCCCTCGATCGAAAGCCGGTTGAAGGCGCTGATGGCGGAAGGCTGCGACCGCATCCTGATCGCGCCGATGTATCCGCAATATTGCGCTGCGACGACTGCGACGGTGTTCGACGAGATCGCTCGTGTGCTCGGCAAGATGCGCTGGCAGCCGACTTTGCGGTTTGTGCCGCCCTATCATGATGATCCCAATTACATCGATGCTCTGGCCGATGATCTGACCCGGCAGGCGCAGGCCCTCAGCTTCAAGCCTGAAGTGATGCTGCTCAGCTTCCATGGGATGCCGCAGCAGACGCTGGAGAAGGGCGACCCCTATCACTGCCACTGCCAGAAGACCGCCCGCCTGCTGCGCGAGGCGTTGGCGCCGCGGCCCGAGTTTGAAGGGGTGCGGTTCGAGACCACGTTCCAGTCGCGCTTTGGCCCGGCGGCGTGGCTCGAACCCTCGACCGACGCGACCCTGATGGCCGAGGGCGACAAGGGCACCAAGCGGCTGGTGGTCGCCGCCCCCGGCTTCGCCGCCGACTGCGTCGAGACGCTGGAGGAGCTGGCGCTCGAAGGTCGCGATGAGTTTCTGGAGCACGGGGGCGAGGATTACGCCGTGCTCGATTGCCTCAACACCTCGGACCAAGGACTCGCGATGATCGAGACCATGCTGCGGCGCGAGCTTTCGGGGTGGATTTGAGGGCAGAGTTTATTTACATCAAGGTCAGTTGCGAAATCGAACCTGATACGGAGCTCCGAGACCCCCATGGCCGCCCTTGCCGAAGCCCCGCGTACTGTTGACATCGCCCCTGCCGATGCGCCCCGACACTGGAGCGAGATGCGGCTGAGTGAGGCCGATCTTGCCCACATCCCCGGCGAAGCAGGTTGGCCACTGGTCGGCAACACCTTCACCATGCTGGCCGATCCCCACGCCTTTGCCGCGCGGATGATCAAGACCCACGGCAAGGTCTATAAGAACCGCGCCTTTGGCGGCTGGCAGGTGGCGCTGATCGGGGCCGAGGCGAACGAGCTGTTACTCTTCAACAAGGACAAAATCTTTTCTAGCGAACAGGGTTGGGGCCCCGTGCTCGACCAGCTCTTCCCGCGCGGGTTGATGCTGATGGATTTCGAGCATCACCGGATCGACCGCCGCGCGCTCTCGATCGCCTTCAAGCCGGAGCCGATGCGGCATTATTCGGGCGCGCTCAATCGCGGCATCGCCCGTGAAGTGGCGGGCTGGGCGGGTCCGCGGTTGTTCTATCCCGACATCAAGAAGCTCACCCTCGATCTCGCCGCCGACAGCTTCATCGGCCTGCCCTGGGGGCCTGAGGCGGACAAGATCAACGAAGCCTTCGTCGATATGGTGCAGGCCTCGGTCGCGCCGGTCCGCCGTCCGCTGCCCTTCACCAAGATGAAGAAGGGTGTCGATGGACGCGCTTATCTCGTCGAATATTTCACCCGTGAAACCCTGCGCCGCCGCGCGGAAGGGGGCGGGCAGGATATGTTCAGCCAGTTTGCCACCGCCACCCGCGAAGATGGCTCGCTGCTGCCGGTCGACGAGGTGGTCGATCACATGAACTTCCTGATGATGGCGGCGCACGACACTATCACCTCGTCTGCTACCTCGCTGATCTATCACCTCGCCACCAACCCCGCATGGCAGGAGAAGCTGCGCGAGGAGATTTTCGCGGTCACCGGCGGTCCGGATGGCGACGGCAATTCCCGCCCGCTGGATTACGACGACCTGGCGAAGCTCGAACTCACGGAAATGGCGTTCAAGGAATCGCTGCGGATGGTGCCCCCCGTCCCATCGATGCCGCGCCGGACTCTACGTGAATTCGAATATGGCGGATACCGCATTCCGGCGGGGGCCTCGGTGGGGATCAACATCTACTGGACCCACCATTCGGAGGAGTATTGGGACAACCCCTTCACCTTCGATCCCATGCGCTTCACGCCCGAAAAGGTGAAGGCGCGGCACAAATATGCCTGGGTGCCGTTTGGCGGGGGCGCGCATATGTGCCTCGGCCTCCACTTCGCCTATATGCAGGTGAAGATCCTGCTCGCGCAATTGCTGCAACGCTATCGGATCGAGGCGGCGGCTGGTTACAACCCCGAATGGCAGGATTGGCCGATCCCGCAACCCAAGGATGGTTTGCGCGTCACGTTTGTTCCGCTTTGATGTTCCACGTGAAACATCACTGAGGCCGACATGACCCGGCAATGACCAAACGATGATGCCACAACGGGACGGCTATGGCGCGCGCCCCGTCTACCCTCAAAAATCCCAGGCGATCCCGTTCTTCTCCCAATCGCCGTAGCGGGTGGGGGACAGCGGCTTGGGCTCGCCTTCCAGCGGATCGGTTTTCTTCGGTGCAGGCACCGGGTCGTTGGTCCAGTGGGCGGGCTTTTTGAACTGCTTGGCGGCTTCGGACTTTTGCTTGGTCATGCTAATCAAATGCGCAGGCTGGCGCTTGGTTTCAAGCGGGGGTAGGGGCGCGGAGATGGCCTTACCTCCCGGACTCCCCGTGCGCCGCGCTGCGCTCCGCCTGCTCGATGCCGTGTTCCGGCGGGGCGAAACGCTCGAACAAGCCGAGGGCGCCGCGCTCAGCGACATCCGCAAGGCGCCCGACCGCGCGCTGGCCAAGGCGATCGCGGGAGAGACCCTGCGCTGGCTCACCGATCTCGACGCCCTGATCGACAGCGCGACCAAGCAGAACCTGCCCGAGGACGCCAAGGCGCGGATGGTGCTGCGGATTATGCTGGCGCAGGCGCTCAGGCTCGACACGCCGCCGCATGCAGTGATCGCCACCGGGCTGCCACTGCTCGCCGGAGGCCCGCGCAGGCTAGCGCATGGGGTGTTTTCGGCGCTCTTAAAAGAAGGGGGGGTGAAGCCGGAGGCGGCTGCGCTTCCCGATGTGCCGACCCTGCCCGAACCCGTCGTCGCCCGCTGGGGCGCAGACAAGGCCGCCGCCATCGCGCCGGGGCTGGCTTTCCCGCCCGAGCTTGATCTGGCGCTCAAGGATGCGGGCGAGACCGCCACCCGCGCGGTCGCGATGGGTGGCGTCACCCTCGCCCCCGGCCACATCCGCCTGCCGCGCGGCGCGGCGGTGCAGAGCCTTGCGGATTTCAAGGCGGGCGATTGGTGGGTGCAGGATCTCGCCGCCTCGATCCCGGCGCGGTTGCTGGGGCCGGGGGAGGGCCGCTCCGCGCTCGATCTGTGCGCCGCCCCCGGCGGCAAGACCATGCAGCTTGCCGCCGCCGGATGGAAGGTCACCGCGCTCGATATGTCGAAGCGGCGGCTCGATCTCCTGAAGGACAACCTCAAGCGCACCGGATTAAAGGCCTCGCCCGTGCGCGCCGATGCGCTGACATGGGAGCCCAAGCACCGCTTCGACGCGATCCTGATCGACGCGCCCTGCACCGCGA
>OFDC01001303.1_pt1 | contig 13599 bp, 12 predicted proteins | sample 1520941 | NCBI WGS metagenome assembly OFDC01 (sample SAMEA94258168, study PRJEB24077) | hot springs metagenome | biome: Aquatic biome; feature: Water | place: India | collected 2012-12-06 | depth 5 m | reverse complement strand
TCCTTCTCTACGCTCAGGATGACAAGACCTATTTTTATTTAGCGCGATTCAGAATTAAATTTTCTCTGTGTTTAATCATTTCCACACAAGTGTAAGCTGCAAAACCGCCGCGATCTTTTTTAGTTGGATCAGCGCGTTCTAAGGCTTGAGCTTCATTTTCTACAGTCAAAATTCCGTTACCAATCGCTAGTCTATCGTTCATCGCTAAGTTAATTAAACCGCGCGCACTTTCTTGGCAGACATATTCATAATGCGAAGTTTCACCACGAATCACACAACCCAAAGCAACATAACCATCGTACAAATCGTAGCTTTTGAAAATTTTGTTTTTCATGTCTTTGCACATTGAAATTATTGTGGGAATTTCAAAAGCTCCCGGAACAGTAATTATTTCGTATCCAACTTTAGAGTTATCAAGTTCGGCCTTTGCCCCTTTAAGCAATAATTCAGAAATTTTTTCGTAGAAAACGGCTTGAACAATTAAGACTTTTTTCATTGTGTTTAGATGATTTTTTTTAAAGAATTTTAAACGTCCTTCAATACTGATAAGCCAAATCTTAAATGTTAAATATTTTTAATCTTTTTCTTTTCCTTTTTGCGCTGTGGATTCTTTTTATGATTTCTGCGGGTAACATTTCGTGGCTTTATCTAATTCTGGGAATCATATCTTCAGCTCTTGTTGCGGCCTTTTCACATAAAATGAAGCTAATCGAAACTAAAAGCGAATTACTTTATCTGAGCTTCGGATTTTATCGCAGTTTTCTTAAAACTTATTTCGACAATTTTTTCAGCGCGATCAAATTGGTAATTGCTTTGGCTTACCGCCGAGAACCCTTTAAACCAGTAATTCACGTCGTAACTTTAAATCAAAAATTTCATCCTAATTTAGCACTTTTTGCCACCACAATTAACATGACAACAGGATTATTTTGTATTGCAGTTCGCGATGATGAAATCTTCGTTCACGCCGCTGAAACCGATTATTTCGCTAGATTTGATTTAGAAAAATTAATGGCGCAATTAACTCAAGTTAATGACGATAATTTAGTATAAAGAATGGAAAAGATTTTACTCGAGATTGAAAATCTCAAAGCCGAAATTGCCAGACATGACGAGGCTTATCACACTTTAGATGCTCCACTTATTTCTGATTCAGTTTACGATGAGTTACGAAAAAAACTGGAAGAATATCGCGCCCATTTTCCACAATTTTTCACTCAAAAAAAAGAAAAAGTTGGCGGTAAAACTTTAGAAATTTTCTCAAAAATCCGTCACAAAAAACCAATGTTGTCTCTTGCTAACGCCTTTAGCCGTGAAGATGTGCAAGATTTTGTTGATCGCATAAATCGCTTTTTAGGATTAGATAAAAAAGATGAAGAAGGCGATTTATTCAGTTTTTCTGCAGCTCCGCAGCTCGAACTTTTTTGCGAAATTAAAATTGACGGATTGTCTTTTTCAGCGCGTTATGAAAATGGCATTCTGGTTCAAGCGGCTACCAGAGGCGATGGCGAAGAGGGTGAAGATGTGACTAAAAACGTCAAAACTCTGCAAGGTTTTCCGCATCAATTAAGCGGTGAAGTGCCAAAAATTTTGGAAATTCGCGGTGAAATTTATATGGGTAAAAAAGATTTTGCCGAGCTGAATTTAAGACAAGAAGAGCAGGGCGGAAAAATTTTCGCCAATCCGCGCAACGCAGCTGCTGGATCGCTTCGTCAGCTTGATCCTGAAATTACCGCTTCACGAAAATTAAGTTATTTTGCTTATTCAATCGGAGAAGTTTCTGATGATTTTAAATGCCAATCACAAACCGAATTGCACCAAAAATTACGTGGCTTTGGATTCAACATCGAAAAACATTCCAAGCTGTGTCGTGACATTAACGAAGTGATGGAACTTTATCAAAAAACCGCCGACTCGCGTTATCAAATTGACTATGACGTTGATGGCATGGTTTATAAAGTGAATAGCTTCGCGCTGCAAGAACGCCTTGGCTTCGTAGCTCGTAGTCCACGCTGGGCGATTGCTCATAAATTTGCGGCCGAGAAAGCTAAAACTGAAATCGAAAATATTATTATCCAAGTTGGTCGAACTGGCGCTCTTACTCCGGTAGCGGTTTTAAAGCCAGTAAATATCGGCGGAGTTGTTGTTTCTCGAGCTACTTTACACAACCAAGATGAAATCGCTCGCAAAGATATTCGTATTGGCGATTTGGTTTTAATTCAACGCGCCGGCGATGTAATTCCACAAGTTTTAGAAGTTGATCTAAAAAAACGACCACAAAATTCTGAACCATTTATCTTTCCAAAATCTTGTCCGGTTTGCGGCAACGATGTCGTAAAAATTGAAGACGATGTTGTTTTACGCTGCTGCGGTGGTCTTTCTTGTGAAGCGCAACTTAAAGAAACTCTCAAACATTTTGTTTCCAAAGATGCTTTCGACATCACCGGCTTGGGAAAAAAACAAATCGAGAATTTCTTCGCCGAAGGACGAATTAAAAGTTTCGTCGATATTTTTCGTCTTCAAGAAAACGAAAAAACTTCTACTAATCCTCTTAACCAAAAATCAGGTTGGGGAGAAAAATCTATCGAGAATTTATTTTTAGCCATCAATCAAAAACGCCAAATTCCATTGGAAAAATTTATTTACGCTATCGGAATTCGTCACGTTGGAGAAACTACGGCCAAGCTATTAGCTCAGCATTTTATTTCCGGAGAAAATTTCTTAAATGTGATGTGTGATTTGGCAAAAATCGAAAATAATAATTTGAATGAATCACGCGAATATCAAGATTTTGTGGCGCTAGACGGTATTGGCGAAAAAATGGCGCTGGCGATTTTAGATTATTTTCGCGATCACCGAAATCTTAAAATGGTCTTAGATTTAAAAGCTGAGCTACAAATCGAAGATGCGATCGCCAAAAATTCTGACTCAAAATTTTCTGGTAAATCGATTATTTTTACCGGCACTTTAGAAAAAATGACGCGTGCTGAAGCCAAGAAAAAAGCCGAGGATTTGGGCATGAAAGTTGTTGGATCAGTATCTTCCAAAACTGATTTTGTAGTTGCAGGAAGTGATGCCGGATCAAAATTAAAAAAGGCGCAAGAACTATCACTAAAAATTTTAAATGAAGAAGAATGGCTGGAATTAATTTCTTAAAACTCGGCGAAAAAGTTCTGATAAAAATTCTGTTCTTTTTGATAAAAATTTACCAAATTTTCATTTCGCGATTACTTGGCGGTTGCAATTGTAGATTTGAGCCGACATGCTCGCACTACATGGTGGAAGCCGTCGAAAAAAAGGGATTAATCAAAGGAGTTTTCCTCGGAATTGGTCGACTTTTGCGTTGCCATCCTTTTTCTAAAAAAAGCGGATATGATCCGGTAAAATAATCAGATAAATAATGTTTCGAATTTCTGTCATCATTTTTTCGCTTTTAGCTCTTTGCGCTCAGGCCGCAATTCCCGACAGTCTGGATCAAATTAATGCTGATCTTTTAGCTAAAAAAGCCAAATCCGAACCTTTTAAAGACAAGGATATAAAAGTTGATTTAGAATCTTTGGGACTTGATGAAATTGATGCCAAAGATGCTAAAATTGCAGCTGAAAATGCCCCACAAAAACCAGAACCAGCCAAAACTTTAACTGCGGAAGAATTACCTGATCCGAAAAAAACTGAGATAAAAAAATCACAATTAATCACTCCAACAAAAGAAGAAAAACCAGCAGCACCAATCGTCACGATGGAAGATAAAATCAGAGAAGCGCGCAAAAAAATTAAAGTTGAAACTACAGCAGCATCTAAAGCTGAAAACTCAATCAGCGATAAATCTGATAAAGACGCTCCAAAAACTGACGCACAGCCTGAAAATAAAGCTGCACCCGGTATAGAAGTCGCTCCTGCAGTTGTTGCGCCATCTGAAATTAATAAAAACTCTCAACAAAACTCAGTTGAAACAGTCGCAACTAAAAAAGAATCAAAAGCTAAAGAGGCTTACATAAATTCTCAAAAAAAGCAGAATCTAAAAAAACAGCTCGCTGCTAAAAAGGCCGCTCAAAAAAAAGCTGAAGAGAATGAAAAGAAGCGCAAAGAAAAATTGAAGAAACTTAATCAATTACGTGAGAAATATCTTATCAAAATCAATACGGATAAGTCTTTGGACAACAAAAATCTTGATGAAGATTTATCAGACATCGATGAAAAAATCGTACCGCAAAGAAAAGATATTAACAAGTTTGTCTCTTACGAAAAACCAGCTCCGCCAATTTTAGATCGCTACAGAAATCGCGAAAATGAAGGAATTCCAATTGTTATCAGCAAAAAAGAGAAAATTGACATTTTATTCCGATCAATTGGTCAGGAAGACATATCATTCTTCAACAGCGCTTACAATGACATTGAAGATCCTAACTTGCGTAACGATTTCGGTGATACGATTTTAACTTATGCTATTCTTTTGCAAAAACGAGAAGTGGTCGCATCAATTTTAGCTCGCGGAGCTGATCCTGATCTTCCAAACAAATTGGGTTATACTCCTTTGCAAATTACTCTCGAGTCTTTGGACATCGCATCTTTTAATCTCGTAGTAAATGGTGGTGCTGATATTAATGCTGTAGATGGTTTTGGCAGAACTCCTTTAATGCATGCAGCTCGTCTTGGATTTTTGGCAGCAATTGATATACTGATAAAAAAAGGAGCTGACGTAAATGCTTTAGATTACGATGGATTTAACGCTTTAGCTATCGCCAATAAATACCAACAAGATTTAGCCGTAACTCTTTTGCTTAAGAACGGTGCGAAACCTTGGGTTGAAAAACCTTACGATCCAGAATCAGAATCTTTGATTAAGCAATTAGATAGCAAATGGAGACGATAGGGATTTTCTTGAAAAATCGCTTAATTTTTTCTGGCAAAAATGATTTTTAAAAATCATTCTTTATTCATCAAATTTTGTTACGTTATTGTTTAAAATAAAATAACTGGCAAATCCTTTACTATACTGGGCGCAAGCGCTTCTTAAAAATCATCAATAAAATCTTTCCTTGTTTAAGATTAGAGTAAACAAAATCAAAAGCAGAAAATACTTCTTATTATCTATATTTTTTGCCTGTGCTTCTATCTCAGCAATATTGATGGGAAGTCAGGCATTAATCGCGCAGATTAAAAATATTTACAACGAAGATTCTGACCAAATCGCTGGCTTGAACTCTTTGATGTCAGCGGTTGCTGCTAACGACATCAGCGGTGTCAGATTTTTTAGCAAAGCCGGTGGCTCATTAATTAATCAAAAAAATATTGGCGGCGCGACAGCACTTCACATAGCTGCGCGCGAAAAAAATCTTGAGATTGCTCAGATGCTAATCGACAACGGAGCTGATGTTAATGTAGCTGATAATGAAGGCTGGACTCCATTGATGCGTGCTGCAATGGCTGGATCATCTGATGTGGTTGAACTTCTTTTGAACAAAAATTCTGATGCAACTGCACTAAATTCAGTTGGCGAATCTGTAATAGTCCATGCAACTCTTTCGAACTGCAATGATTGCCTAGATTTGATGTTTGAAAAATTTAATTTCATCAAAGCGATGGATGATTCTTCTCTTAGATTACAACTTCAAGATGCATTCACAATTGCCAGAAATCATGAAAATGAAGAAATTCAAACCACTTTAGAAAAATATCTCGACCAAGTAGTTAAACTAGCTAATCTGGTAAAACCTCAACTTGTTACTGAAGATCTGGGCGAAAAAGATATTTCAATTGTTGAAGATAATAAGCTTAACCTTGTGACAAAAAATAAAGGCAACAGCAAATTTGAAGAGAAAAATTTATCTGCCGATAATAACCGTATTAAAGGCAAATTTAAATTTAATGGCGACTCTTCTGGGATTTCTTCGAATGAGTCGGAAGAAGATGCGGTTTATATTATTGATAACAACAAAACCTCAAAATCTAAATCAGGAATTGCTAACAAAAAGAATAAGTTCGTATTGGTTGTTGGCGCATCAAAAAGCGATCCTAAAACTAGCGATGTGGCTACAAAATCATTCAAACCGAATGACAGCAATGCCGTATTTTTGAAAAATACAAAAGTTGATGATACATCAATCACTGATATTTTAAAAAGTAAGAAGTTCAAATTTTCACAAGGTCCTAAGAGTGCTGAAGTTGTAAAAAATAACTTCAAAATAGAAGGCACCAAATCTGAAGAGACAAAATCCCCAAAAACTAAGCCTGAGAATAAATCTGAAGAAATTGCTCCGATTCCTCCAATCGTAAATAGCTTTAAACTCTTAAAAGGCCCAATTGGCAAAAAAGATGAAGTTATAAAAGACGAACAGCAAAAAAAAGAGCAGGGAGAAGATTTAACTAATAAGCCCAAAGCAATGCCAGCATTCATTTTCAAAAAAGAGGCTGATATGTCTTCTTACGGTTCTATGCCATCAATACCGGAAAAAATCACTGCCAAAAAAGAAAGTACCGAACCTAACAAAACTGATTCCAAGATATCGAAAGGAAAAAATCCGGCATTCAAAATTTCTGATGACGCCAAAGACATTATTATTGAGAGAAAAAGTTTTAAACTAAACAAAGGCGAAGCAGCAAAATCAAAATCAGATTCAAAAGATTTTAAATTCTCTCAAGGTCCCGCAGCAAAAGATAAAACAGAATAAAATCAGTTTGTATTCGTCGATTTTTGAATCACATAGACACACAACAAACCAACTCAGCAAAAGCAAATAAGCTCAAAGCTCATAGAAGCCCGCAAGCACAAGCACCAAAAACAAACACGCAACCACGCAACCACGCAACTAAAAAAATTCAGCATTTTTTGTATTACTTTTGTACTCATAATGACTATTATGTAAAATTAATAACATTTTATAAAAATTGGCGGTATTTTTTATCTGGCAATTCTTCTGATTTACGGACTAAAAGAGCTAATTTTACTCTTTCGCTTTTCTTACCTTAATTGGCCAAAAAATCTGTTATTAATTGGAACCGCTTTATCGTGGTTTAGCGGAATTGTTTTCTTCAATAACGACATCGCATTTAGCGCCACCAATATTATCGCGCATGGTATTCCTTATATTGCTTTGATTTGGATTTTTGGACGCAACCAAACCACAATTCAGAAAGACAAAACAACTTACATTTGGCCCATAATTACTAAAATATTCGCCCCTCGCGCCCTCACCTTTTATTTGATGATTTTATTGCTGTTGGCATTTCTGGAAGAGTGGTTGTGGGATGGTTTTATCTGGCGTGAACATTCTTCGGTAATGATGTTTTCTAACATTTTGCCCCAAGTTAATGATACAACTTTAGTTTGGTTAGTACCGCTTCTAACATTGCCACAGCTCACTCATTACATTCTTGATGCTTTTATTTGGCGCCTAAAAACCTCAAATACCAATTGGAAAGAAATATTATTTTACCAAACCAATCATGACCGTCATTAATCCCGGAACACATCTCTTAATCGACTTTTATGGCGCGCAGAACTTACAAAATATTGCGTTAATTGAGCAAACAATGCGTCAAGCAGCTACTGCCTGTGGAGCTAAAGTTCTGGAAATTAAACTTCATTCTTTTGGCGAAAATAGTGGAATTACCGGCGTTGCAATTCTTGCTGAATCACACATTTCAATTCACACTTGGCCAGAAATTGAATATGTTGCCCTCGATGTTTTCGTTTGTGGATCATGCGACCCCAAAAAATCTTTACCTATTTTTCGTTCAGCCTTTCTACCGCAAAAAGAAAAAATTTCAGAACATCAAAGAGGATAAATAGCCTTTCTACTTTTTATTCCAAAGCTTGCCAAAATATTTAGCCATAAATCCAAAAAAGTTTTTTGACTTCTAAAAGATCGGTTTTTAGAATCTGAACTCCCAAATTTTTTACTTTTTAGATTTTTTTCTTTTGGGTGGCTTGGTCAAACTTGAGCACAAAAACTCACATTTGGCCAAGCTTTTTATTTGCCAAAAATCTTTGTTAAAAATCTCACTTGGGCCTCTGTGGCGGAATTGGTAGACGCGATAGACTCAAAATCTATTGTCCCCTGGGACGTGTCCGTTCGATTCGGATCGGAGGTACCACATATATATAAGCAGTATGTTCAATTTGGTTGATCTCTTCAAAGCCGTATTCCTTGGAATTGTTGAAGGATTAACTGAATTTCTGCCGGTGTCATCAACAGCGCATCTGCTTATCTCATCTTATCTAATCGATTTTCAATCGATCCAAAATAATCTTTTTGAAATTGTTATTCAGGTTGGCGCGATTCTTGCCGTTTGCGTGATTTACCGCAAAAAAATTTTCGACGTAGTTTTAAATTTACGCCAAAAAACCAATCAAAAATTTGCCATCAATTTGGCCTTAGCATTTTTACCGGCGATGATTATCGGCGGGCTTTTTCATAACCAGATCAAAGCAATTTTCTTTTCTAATTTAGTTATCGCCATCGCATTAATTGTTGGCGGTATCATCATGATTGTTGTCGAATCTAAACCAAAAGAATCAAGCGTTGAAGACATTGATAACATCAGCGCAAAACAAGCTTTTTTCGTTGGTCTTTTCCAATGTTTAGCAATGATTCCTGGAACTTCACGCTCTGGCGCCACAATTATCGGCGCTCTTTTGCTGAAATTTAATCGTAGTGTTGCCGCCGAATTTTCCTTTTTTTTGGCAATCCCAACAATTTTCGCCGCAACTGCTTTTGATTTGCTAAAAAACTTCCACGAGATTTCAACTTCTGGCATCGAACTAATCTTAGTTGGAACTCTAGCAGCATTTATTTCGGCAATTTTGGTCATCAAATGGTTTATCGGTTTTGTCAGCAAACATAATTTTATACCATTTGGCATTTACAGAATCATCGCTGGAATCATCATATTGATCTTTATCGTTTAATTTATGCCGCAAGAAACTGCTCATAAATTTGCCATCAGATTCGGACTTGGAGCCATTAAAGCTGTTGGTTTCGGCATGATGGAAAACGCCATCAAAGAACGTGAAGAAAACGGAAAATTCAAAGACATCTACGATTTTGCGAAACGACTTGACCCGCGATCAATCAACAAAAAATCGATCGAAGCTTTAGCCAAAGCCGGCGCATTTGATTTACTAAACAAAAATCGCCGCCAAATTTCCGAATCTTTCGACATCCTCTCCTCTTATTCCGCAGAACAAAGCGAAGCAGCTTCATCAAATCAAATGAGCCTTTTCGGAGGATTGCCAGAAGCCAACAAAAAACCTGAATTAAAAAAAGTCGAAGATTGGAGTCGCGTCGAACGCTTACAAAAAGAATTTGAAGCCTTCGGATTTTTCTTAAACGAGCATCCGGTCGACGAATTTATGTCTGACCTAAAAAAACGCGGCGTAATTTTTTCTGACAAAATCGAACGCGATGAACTTCAAGATAATAATTTAGTAAAAATATCAGGCGTTGTCGCTGGCAGCAAACATCGCTCCGGCCCTCGCGGACGTTTTGCTTATTTGACGATGTCTGATCCGCTGGGAATTTATGAAGCGATGATTTTTGACGAAGCTTTAATTACCAACGCCCGCGATTTGTTAGTCGATGGCAGTATGGTAACTTTAGAATGTTTAATCCGCAAAGATGATGGCGGTATCAGAATTTTGGTACGTGACGTTAAAAAACTCGAAGATTTTATCCGCATCACGCCAGCTCGCAACGAAGATTTCGAAGACATCAAACAACAACCAGCGCGCCGTGAGTATAATCGCGATCGCAATTCTGATTCTAATGCACCAAGAAATTTTGAACGCAAAACTTTTGAGAAAAAACCAGCCGCGACTCAAGAAACTTCACATCAAGATAAGATCGAAATCTTGAAAGCTAAAAAAATTCTTCCTGCCGTGCAAATTATTTTGAAAGAGCGCGATGCAATTATTGGAATTAAGTCGTTGCTATCTCAACGCCTTGCGCCGCAAGGTTTTGAGAAATTCACCAAAGTTTATTTTGTAGTGATGCGCAACGGAAAAATTACCAAAGTTGAACTGTCGGAAAAATATTTAATCGACAATGCTGATATTTTAAAAATGCGCGCAATCAGCGGAATTATTGATGTTGAAGCTTGTTAAACTGGATTGCCACATCGCTAGCCTCCTTGCAATGACGTCATTGGAAGCGAAAATAGTTGTGCTGGATAAAAAACCCCCGACCCCTACGGGGGATTTCTTACTACAAAATCCTCACAAAATTAAAACTCCGCACGAGTTTTGAAAGCAATCGAAATTGTACCTTCATCCAGATAGTCCAATTCACTTCCAACCGGAATTCCGTAAGCTAAACGCGTTACTTTTACGTCAAAATCTTTTAGACCTTCCGCCAAAAAATGCGCTGTGGTCTGACCATCAATTGTAGCGCTGGTTGCGATAATAACTTCTTTTACTTCAGAATTTCGTAAACGGCTGAATAACTTCTCTAAATTCAAATCTTCGATTGATACTCCTGAAATTGCCGAAAGTTTTCCGCCTAAAATATGGTAACGACCTTTGTAATTTTCGGCGCGCTCGATTGCCCATAAATCAGCCACTTCTTCAACTACACAAATCACACTTTGATCGCGATTATGATTGTTGCAAATGCCGCAAACCCTGCCCTCATCAAGGTTTCCACAGGTTTCACAATTGTGAATTTTTTCATTTAGCGCCAGCAAATTTTCAATTAGGGGTAGCAAAGTTTTTTCTTTATTCGCCGCTAAATGTAAGACCACGCGCTTTGCAACTCTAGGTCCCATGCCTGGAAGTTTTGAAATAATTTTGCTGAGATTTTCTATAATATTGGTCTGCATTTTGTATTTTAAAAATGTGGAAGAAGTCGCGATTTTTATAGGTTGTGATGAAAGTCTCAAGCCTGTCATAGAAAACAAATAGACAAGGGGTCGAACAATTAAATATTTGACGTTTTTTTCACTCTTAAATTATTCTGCACCACGCAAACACCACTGCATTTTCACCAACTTACACACACTTTTTCACTATGACTAATCACACCAATCAAGACTTGGCAGAACTTTGCCAAACCATTTCAAAGATCCTCAACATCTCTTCTCTCGAAGTGCGCGAGCATTTATCGCTATTTATAAAAATTCATCCATCAATCAGAAATTGCTTGTATTATTTATCACAAATCGAAGATGATGATTTAAAGACCAGCGCCGCTCTAGGCATAGAATATATGGTCAAATTCAAACAATCTCCTTTTCAAGACGATGTCCGATAAAAATAAATCTACTAAAAAACCTTTAGCTCTTGGTAAAAAAATCGACTATCAGCTAAATAAAGTTAATCCAAAAATTCTGGAAAGCGTTGATAATCCTCATATCGGCACTCTTTATTCAATTCGCCTTTCTTGTCCGGAATTTACCTCAATTTGCCCGATAACTGGTCAACCAGATTTCGCTCATTTAATTATTGATTACGTTCCTGACAAAAAAATCGTCGAGAGCAAAGCGTTAAAACTATATTTATTTTCTTACCGAAATCACGGTGCATTTCATGAAGATTGTACCGTACAGATCGCTAAAGATATTATTTCATGTATAAAACCAAAATGGCTTAGAATCGGCGGTTACTGGTATCCGCGCGGTGGTATTCCAATCGATATTTTCTTCCAAACCGGCGCACAACCAAAAGATTTATGGATCGCCGATCAAGGAATTCCAACCTACAAAGCGCGCTAAATGTTTAACTTTCCAATCATTTTGCCAGAGATCAATCCGGTAGCACTTCAAATTGGCCCAATTGCCATTCGTTGGTATTCTCTCGCTTACATTGCCGGCATTTTATTTACACTTTGGTGGCTAAAAAAAGTTAACGAAAAAGATACATTCCTTTCCCAGCAAGCTTATGACGACTGGCTGTTATGGGCTGTCCTTTCGATTATGTTCGGTGGTCGTTTCGGTTATGTTTTCTTCTACAATCCACAATATTTCTTAAGTCATCCTCTTGAAATTCTGGCAATTTGGCAAGGCGGCATGTCTTTCCATGGCGGACTTTTAGGAGCAATTTTGGGAATGTGGCTGTTTGCCAAAAAATATAAAATTAATTTTTTCCAACTAACTGACGTGTTGGCGATTGCTGCACCGGTTGGATTATTTTTCGGACGTATCGCCAATTTTATGAATATGGAACTTTACGGTCGTATCTCAAATTCTCATTTTGGGATTATCTTCCCAAATGCTGGTGAACTTCCTCGTCATCCAAGTCAACTCTATGAAGCCTTTCTGGAAGGGCTTTTACTTTTCACGATACTATTTTCACTCAATCATTTTACTAAGATCAGACAATCTAATGGTCGTTTGAGTGGCTTATTTCTTGCTTTATACGGATCATTTAGAATTTTGATCGAGAATTTCCGCGAGCCTGACGAACAAATCGGTTTTCTATTTTCTTACATAACTATGGGACAGCTGCTCTCTTTACCTTTGATATTATTTGGAATTTTCTTGGTTATTTCGGCGAAAAATTCTGATTCTCAAAAAAGAAAAAATTAAAAAAAAATCTTGTCAAAAAATCATCGCTTTCTTCTCTAAAGCGCAGCAAGCTTAACAAGCCACGAAACCTTTATTATCAAAGCTTCAAAAAGATTAGACCTGATGCTTTTTAGTTCCGTCCACTGTCAAGATCATTATTTCACAAAATCAAAAATAATCTTCTTTACTCGGACGAATTACTACCAAAAAATCCGCCCAACTTTTTTAAGGATCATTTCCAATCTCACCTGCAAAAGTTGAAAAAGCAGGTTTCTAAAAATTACCCATGTCATTCGTAACAGCTATTACCCCAAAAGAAGCTTTCGAGCTTTTGAAAAAAGATAATTTTTCTGTACTTGTAGATGTCAGAACTCTTGAAGAGTTCGCATCTATTGGCACCGTAAACCCTGAGGAATTCAACAACCGCATGGTTTTGCTTCCTTGGCAATTAATGCCAACAATGGAAGTTAATGAATCTTTCGAAGATAAATTAAACGAAGAAACCACCAAACTTTTTGGTGATAAAGCTCAAGAAGCTAAAATTATTTTCATGTGCCGCAGCGGTGCTAGATCATATCAAGCTGCTAACCACTCTTTGATGAATGGCTACAAACATTGCTACAATCTGACTAACGGATTTGAAGGCGATATTAACGACTCTGGACAAAGAGGACAAGTCAATGGCTGGAAAGCTGAATCTCTACCTTGGGAGCAAAAATAATGACTCCGGAAGTGCTTTTAGCACAATCAATCCAAGATCAATCGTCAAACTTCCTGCCGGATTTTTTCAAATCTTGTCGCGCTGAATTTGGTGAAGATAACTTCACCAAATGGTTTTCCGAGCTTGAAATTGCATCAATCTCAAGCAGCGAAGTTATTTTTAATGCCCCGTCAAAATTCGTTCGCGATTGGATTATCCGCGAATTTATTGAATCGAAATCTTTAAAAAGAAATCTCAAAGCAGTCGCTTTGGACTTACTTCCACAACTCAAAAAAATCTCAGTAATTCACATCGCTAAACCAAGCGCTGAAGTCATTGAAACCAAAATCAATGTTGATCAAAAAGTTGTCAGCATCTCTAAACATGATAATGTTTTT